>Ga0193751_1000003_pt1 | contig 324718 bp, 318 predicted proteins | sample L1c2metaG_FD_143050 | JGI IMG/M metagenome (GOLD analysis project Ga0193751, IMG submission 143050) | Soil microbial communities from a riparian zone of the East river system, Colorado, United States - L1c2 | ecosystem: Environmental > Terrestrial > Soil > Riparian zone | place: USA: East... | reverse complement strand
CAAACAGGGGGCAGTGGTGATGTTGGCCGGGCGCAAGATTGGTCAGGTTCAGAAACTCTATTCACCCGTCTCGCCGGAAGAAGAAAGACAGGCAGAGGAAGCGGCCGCGGCTATTCATCCGCCCGAACCGAGTCCCACCGCGCCCGCCGGAGCCTCGGCAAATGCGAGTCCGACTCCGCCGCCAAGCAAACCGAGATTCGAAGTGCGTGTCGATGTGCAGGTGGACAAGAACGCTAAGGTGTATCGGGGCGCCAAGACCCGCTTGATGCAGCTTGGATTGCTGGGCGACATGGCGATTGATATTACGCAAGGAACCGAAGCCTCCGGACGTGCAAAGGATGGCGAGATGTTCGCTGGAGAACGCACTCCGGACCTCGGCGAAGCCGCGGCGAAAATGCTGGAAGTGATCAAACCGGTGGCGGCCGAAGCCACCAACACCATGAAAGACCTCCAGCAGACGGCGCAAAATCTCAATCGTCTCACCGACGAAAATTCTGAGTTGAACCTCGCTCTCACACAGTTCAAAACCTTCGGCGAACATATGTCCGATGTGACGGCGCCTGACAGCGCGCTCTCACACTCGCTTACCAACATCGAGAAAATCAGCACCAGCCTTACGGAGAACGACAATATCGAAGTCACTCTGCGAAATCTGCTCCGCTCGTCAGAGAAACTAAAGGTGGCGACTATCGAGCTCGAGCCAGCCGGGCAAAACATCAAACAATTCAGCGAGACAATAAAAACTCAGCCGTGGCGCCTCATCTGGCCATCCGCAAAAAAATACGCCGAAGCGTCACCCACCCCGGCGCCTGCTCAGGGGACAATCACCGTACGCAAAAGCGCAAGAGCCAAACCACGTCGGAGTGCAACCCCTACTTCGCGCACAAGCCAGCGCTAGGCAAGGCGCCGCCAGGGCATCGCTGCCTAATGGCTTAACCCAAAAGACTGCTGCCCCGCGTTTCACGGTCATTTTCTACGGTATGAGAATTTTTTGCTGCAAAGCGGCGCAATTCTGCGCGACGCGGCGCGAATGTTAAATCGCCGGAATACCTAGCGTCAGCGACGGTATGCAACGTCGTGAAAACGTGTGCAAACGCTCACTCTTCAATTAGAAATCCGTTGCTTTATCCGGCTGAGCTACGGGCGCAGAATTAGCAGAGACATATACCGCGTTTCGCGACGAATAAAAGCTGCTGAAGCTACGCGATTCTTACCTTTGCTTTTTTGAGATCAGCATTCGCTGCAACCGCCAGTGGCAGGAATATTTTTCCGGGTCTTGCGCGAGCGCGTCCTTCAACTTTTGGCAGAATAAGTCAATTACTTGTTGCCGATTGTGCGACGTCCGGTTGTCGCGCAGACTTACGAAGAGAACACGGTTCGAACGCCGCCTTGAAGAAGCCGGTACAGGCTTCTGCGAAAGCCTGGGCATCGCCGGTTTGCTGGAACTGTTCGAAATATTTTTCATTGCGTGTCGGTGCACCAGCACGGCGATCCTCTTCGTCCTGAAGCTGAATGGTCTTAACCGTGCATGCCAGGTCGAGCCAAGGATGTTCGACGTCTGAGCCGAACAAGTTGACATCCATGTTGTGCCACCAATCCTTGCCTGCCGTTTGCGTCTTCCTAGTCTGCCGCGGCGCGTCTGTTTCATGTTCGAGGGCAGCAGCTATTCGCTAGTCCGCCATGAGCAGCGCCATTCGTTTCGAGTGAGCTGGATTGACATGACTGTAAGTGTCCAAAATCAGTTTGCCGCCATCACGATGTCCTTGCCATCGCGCAATTACTTTTATATCCGCGCCTCGTTCGATTGCTCGCGTGATGAACATTCTTCTTAGCGATCGTTGGGTAAAATTCGGAAAGCTCAAACGTCGGCACGCGCCGGTTAGCGCTTTCTTCGCGTCGGAAATTTTAAAGATACGGTCGCTGTTCGATTTTTCTTCGCACAATCTTTCGAGCAGTGGCCGGACCTGCGGAAAGATCGGGATGGCGAAGCCCGTCGATGTCTTATGCCGGAACGTGATGATGCGGCCGGCCTCAAGATCGACATCAGCGCGAGTGAGCGAACCCGCCTCGGCCTGGCCGAGTCCAGCGAGTCCGAGAAATTCAAGAAAGTCTGCGCTGTCTTGCGCGTCCGCGTTGAATTGCTGTGCGCGAACATCCGTGATGATCGCTTTGAATTGATCGAACGTGGGCGTCAGCCGGATTGGCTTCTCGCGTTTCGCTGAGCGCAAATGGGCCGCTGGCGAACTGGCAATGATTCTGTCGCGCAAAGCCAAGGCGAAGACTTCTTTGGCGCATGAAATATGCAAGTTTCTCGATGCAGCTCCAAAGGAGTAGCGCGACAACCACACATCAACGTCGCTCGGTTTGATCTTACCGACCTGCGTCAGTCGCCCAGTGGGCCAATCGCTCTTCATTCTGCCAACGATGAAAGCTTTTCGCTCCACTGTTTTCGGTTTTTGGTATTGAACTGTTTGTAGATACCGATCGCACAATTCGCTGAGCGTCAGTTTTCCTTGTGAGCGATCGATTTGCGATTGCTCGTCTTTCTTCCTGGCGAGATAGCGCTCTGCGAGTTTTCGATCCCTCGTTTCAAGACTGCAGCGAATTTCTTTGCCGCCCGATTTGAAACGCGCATAGTAGACGCCGTTCGATGAATATCGGTAGAGACATTCCCCGACTTTTTGAAATGTTCCGATTGTATTTTCCGCTCGCATGGGACTGGCAACCTACAGTGGATAAAATCGGTGGACAACCGGAAATTCTGGGATCTATTTCCATGCCGCTTTTCATAGGTGAAATGGGGGTATAGCTCAGCTGGTAGAGCGTCTCGTTCGCAATGAGAAGGCCAGGGGTTCGAATCCCCTTACCTCCAAGGATGCAGCAAGCTGTGGATGCATTGTTGGGCCGGCGGCAAAAGGTTGGTCGCACATTGTCAACGGCATTCTAAAGGGGCGGAGCACCGCCGCACTCCAAAGCGCTTTGTGCGAAAATTAATGCCGTGGTATTGGGTTGACCGCAGGATACTCTCGTCGCTTCGGTGACCATACGCCCGGTGCGAAAGAACGATTGCAGCGGACGCGTTCGGGTTTAGGTTCGCTCTCCAATTTTTCGCATGCTCCAGACGATTCTCGCTCAGGCTCAAAGCTCGGTGCCTCAGACAGTCCCCGGCGGCGGTATCGGCTCGTTTTTTGTGCCGTTGATTTTCATTTTCATCATCATGTACTTTGTGATGATCCGGCCGCAAAAAAAACGACAGCAACAACAGCAGCAACTGATCTCAAGTCTAAAGACCGGCGACCACGTGGTGACCAACGCCGGTATTCACGGCCTGATTTCCAATGTGAAAGAGAACACCGTTCTGGTGAAGGTGGCCGATAACGTAAAGATCGAGATGGACAAATCGGCGATTACAAACGTGCTGAAAGAAAGTTAAATAGTTGAACCGATAAATCGGAATGACCCCAGCACTTACATTTTTTATCGGGCTTGCGATGCTCGTCCTTTTCGGGTGGTACTTCGCCACCGATCAAGGCCCGCGGAAACGCCTGCTGGCCATGACGCTGATGCTGTTGCTTGTGATTTTCAGCATCGCTACCATCTGGCCGCCGCAGAAAAAGATTGCGCTCGGGCTTGATATTCAAGGCGGCACGTCATTCCTGATTCGGCTCGTGTCCGGCGACAAGCCGATCACCAAAGGAATGCTTGATCAGGCCGTGGAGGTGATTCGGAAGCGTATCGACGTTTTTGGAGTCAGCGAACCGATCATCAGCCCGGTCGGCGGCGATCGGATTTTGGTTCAGATTCCCGGCCTGGACACGGCGAAGATTCAGGAAGCGCGGGATCAGCTCTCGCGCGTGGCGAAACTCGAGTTTCGCCTGGTTTATCCCGATAATGGCGAACGATTGCGCGAGATCGACGAAGGAAAGCAAGTCATTCCGCCGGAGTTCCGCATCGAAACGTATAAAATGCAGCGTGAAGGCGAAAAACCGGTAGAAGAACGATTGCTCGTAAAAAAGAAAGCTGATTTATCCGGCGAACATGTTTCGAGCGCGGGCGCTTCCTATGAAAAAGATGGCTGGGTCGTTCATTTGCGATTCGACGCTGAAGGCGCCAAGCAGTTCGGCAACATCACTGCGGCAAACGTTCATCATCGCTTTGCGATTGTGCTTGATGGAATCATCCAATCTGCGCCCGTCATTCAAGACGCAATTTATGGCGGCGACGCACAAATCACGGGAAGATTTACCGAGGAAGAAGCGCGCGGATTAGCGAGCGTCCTCGAGAATCCGCTGCAAACGCCAGTAAGCATCGAGGAAGAGCGGAGCGTATCGCCAACTCTTGGGTTGGACTCGATTAAGGCGAGCATTCTGGCTGGCTTGGTCGGGCTGGCGATCACGCTTGTTTGTGTGGCGATTTACTACAAAATTCCCGGTCTCGTCGCGAATGTCGCACTGATCATCAACCTCATCCTCCTCGTCGGCGCGATGACGATGTTTCACTTCGTCCTGACGTTGCCCGGTATTGCAGGCATCGTTTTGACGATTGGACTTTCGGTGGACGCAAACGTGCTCATTTACGAGCGATTGCGTGAAGAAATGGCGCTAGGGAAATCGCTCAAGATCGCGCTAAACACTGCGTACGAGAAAGCATTTAGCTCCATTTTTGACGCCAATGTAACGACGCTGATTACGGCTGCGATTCTGTTTTGGAAAGCGACCGGTCCGGTTAGAGGCTTCGCGATCGCACTTACGCTTGGCATTCTGGCTTCGTTGTTCACTGCACTCATCGTGGGGCGGAACTTTCTCGGCTGGTTTGTCGATACAGGAAAACTGAAGCGGATCTCGATGTTGCATTTGATCTCAGCGCAAAACATCAATTTCCTGGGAAAAGGGTTTATCGCCTGCATGTGTTCGCTCGCGTTGTTGCTGGCTGGCGCGGCCGCCTTTTACCTTCGTGGCGAAAGAAATTTTGGCGTCGATTTTCGCGGTGGCGACCTGATTACATTAAGCGCGCCCGGCAAAATCGACATCGGGCAGGTCCGCCACGCGCTGCAACCAATTGGACTTGCCGACGCGTCGATTCAGGAATCCACGCAGGTCGGCAAGAGTTACATTACCGTTCGCACCCCCTTGAACACCAGCGACAAGGTGGAAAAACAAATCATGCAGACGCTCCCCAACGTCGGATTCCATGTCGAAGGTTCGGAGCGAGTCGGGGCGCTCGTGGGCGGTGAGCTGGCAAAGAGTTCGTTGATCGCGCTCGGACTCGGCATCCTGGGCATTCTAATCTTCGTGACGTTCCGCTTTGAACTTTCCTTTGCTGTAGGCGCGATTGTCGCGTTGCTGCACGATGTGCTTATGACGGTCGGCGTGTTCGCGCTTCTCGGCCGCGAGCTGACTCTTACGATGGTTGGCGCAGTGCTGACCATCGCCGGTTATTCCATTAACGACACCATCGTCGTTTACGACCGGATCCGTGAAGGCCTTGCTAGTGGCCGACGCGGCACCATCGAGGAGATAATGAACTCCAGCATTAACCAGACGCTCAGCCGTACCATTCTCACGAGCACAGTCACGCTTATCCCGATTCTCTGTTTGTTTTTCTTTGGCGGTGCAGTGTTGCGTGACTTTTCCCTCGCCATCATTATCGGCGTGGTCGTTGGCACTTACTCTTCGATCTTCATCGCCTCGCCCATCGTCCTTTGGTGGACGCGCGCCCGGGGCGGCAGAGAGTTGGCCTTACGCCGCGAAGTCACCGAAAAAGCCGCCACCGCGGCAAATCCTCTTGCCCAGCGCTAACGCGACCTAACTTCGGCGGGTTTCCCGGGCAAAGTTGACGAGGTCACCCGAGCCGAGTAGGCTCCGGCTCGCTGATTTAAGAGCAGATTCTAAATGTCCAGGAGTGATGATTGATGCCAGAAGTGATTGTTCGTAAAGGTGAACCCGTCGATCGCGCGTTGAAGCGGCTGAAAAACAAGCTGGATGCCGAGGGGATTCTCGAGGAGGTCCGCCGTTTGCGCGCCTTCGAGACGCCTTCGCAAAAGCATCGTCGCAAAGCCAAAGCCAACGCCAAGCGCGGTAAAATGAGGTTTCGGTTTAATCCGTAATCCGAGAAAAGTTAAACAGTTAAGAGTTAAGTCGGTAACCTGACGCAGCGGTTACCGTTCAACTGCTTTTCTCAGCAAACAACTCCCGGATCGCCTGCACCAGACCGTCAATGTCGTGCCGGCGCGCCTCGACATCGACTGTGAGCCCCTGATCGCGAGCGGTTTTTGACGTGATTGGGCCGATGCTCGCGATGCGCATTCCCTTGGGCCACGGCAATCCGAGTGCGAGAAAGTTTTCCACGGTTGAAGAACTGGTAAACGTGATCAAATCGGCGCCGTCCTGCGCCAGTTGCCGCCGTGCGCCGCCGGTGTCACGCGTCTCCGGCACCGTTCGGTACGCGAATGCTTCGTCTACAATCGCTCCTGCAGCCGAGAGTTCTTTGGGCAGAACGTCCCGCGCCTTTTCCGCGCGCACCAAAAGAATCCGCAAATTTTCGATGCTGCCCTGCTGTTTGAATTGCCGCGCCACCGCCTCGGCTACGAATTCCTCCGGCTGGAGATCGACATGCAGATGAAAGTCTTTCACGCGTTGGGTCGTAGCCGGTCCAATCGCGGCAATGCGCACGCCGCCGATCTCACGAGCGTCGTCGTACAGCTTGAAGAAAACATCAAAAAACGCTTCGACCCCATTTGCACTCGTGAATACGATCCAGTCATAGATGTGCGCATCTTGCACGAGCTTCGCGAATTCGCGTAAATCGCTCGGCGGTTCGATGTGGATCGTGGGCAGTTCGATCACGTGCGTGCCGAGTGCCCGTAATTTGTCGCTCAAGACGCTCGCCTGTTTTCGAGTTCGCGTAACGACAATCCTTTTTCCCAAGAGCGGCCGCTTTTCGTACCAATTGAGGCTGTCACGCAGACTGACGACTTCGCCAAATACGGCTACTGCCGGCGCTTTGAAATCGCTAGCTGCAGCCTTCTGGGCGATATCTCCGAGCGTGCCGGTGAGCGTTTCCTGTTGCCCGGTCGTAGCCGAGCGCACAAGCGCCACCGGCAAATCGCTGCGCACGCCGTGCTTAAGCATTTCGCTCGTGATAGATCCGAGACGTTCCACGCCCATTAGCATTACCTGCGTGCCGCCAAGTTTTGCCAACGCCGCGTAATCAATTGCACTCTCTGCCTTTGATGGGTCTTCGTGCCCTGTGAAGAATGTCACATGGGAATTATGTGCTCGATGCGTCATGGGAATACCGGCATAAGCCGGCCCGGCAATAGCCGAGGTGACTCCAGGCACAACTTCAAATGGGACCCCCACATCGGCGATCGTCTGCGCTTCTTCTGCACCTCGGCCGAACACAAATGGGTCCCCGCCCTTTAACCGGACGACCTGCTTTCCTTCGCGCGCTTTATCGATCAGCAGCGCATTGATTTCCTGTTGGGTTCGGCTTTCGCCCGGTTCTTTCCCGGCATAAATAATTTCGGCATCGTCTCGCGCCCAACCGACCATCTCCGGATTTGCCAAGTGATCGTAGACAATCACATCCGCATTCTCGATGCACTCCTTTGCGCGCAAGGTCACCAATCCGAGATCACCCGGCCCAGCGCCAACCAGATAAACTGTTCCGTTCTGTTTTGTACTCTTGGCCATGCTCTTACTCCCGCGTGATCCTTCGCAACAATTCGCCGGCCAACTTTCCGCCTTCGTCACAGGCGCCTTCAACTTTGGCCTCCCGTGGCGCCGCCGATTCACCTAAGAAAGCTTGCGCCCGCATTCTCATCTTGCGGTTGAAAATCTTTGCAAGCACGCCAACCGGACAATTGCAATCAGCCTGTAACCCACGCAGAAATTCTCGTTCGGCCTGCAAACAAAGCAACGTTTCGCGATCGTTTACGACACCTACGAGTGCCTTTGTGCTTTGATCGTCGGTGCGAACTTGAATAGCGATGATTCCCTGACCACCTGCGGGCAAAAAGATTTCGCACGGAAGGATCTCAAGAAAAAATTGCCCGCCTTCAAAGCAGATTTCGATGCGACTTGCCGACAAGCCCAGCCGTTCAAGTCCCGCGCGTGCTAACACGATGGCGTCCCAATTGTTTTCCGCCAGTTTTCGCAACCGCGTCGGCACGTTGCCGCGGAGATCGATCAGCTTGAGATCAGGACGTTTCCAGAGCAGCTGATGTTTCCTTCGCACGCTGCCGGTTGCCACTGTGGCGCCCTGTGGAAGGGAAGCAAGACCGCCCCGGTGTTTGGAAACCAGCACGTCGTCCATCGGGGCCCGGGCAAGGACTGCCGCGATTTCCGCATCCGGGCTCGTTTCACTCGGTAGGTCCTTGGCGCTATGAACCGCGACATCCACTTCTCCGACAAGAAGCGCGCGCTCAATTTCTGCCGTGAACACTCCTTTTCGCCCTGCCCTAGGATCGATAACCCTGGCTTTGTCGCCTTGTGTCGCAATAATTTTGGTCTCGATCTTTGACTCTGGTCGCACCGTTTGAATTGCTTCTTCCACCAAACGAGCTTGCGCGCGCGCCAGTTCGCTGCCGCGTGTCCCCACGACAATCTTTCGATTTCCGGCGGTCATAGACCGCCGCTACAGTTGCGACGCGCTCAGCGGATTTTCGCCGAGCGACTGATGCTCCGCAGTTTGCGAGGGGCGATTCAGTGCTCGAGAAATTGAATCGACAAGATCCGCGACATGTTCCGCAATGATCGCCTCTGCTGCGGCGACCTGCTTACGTCGGAGGGCGAGTGATTGCTCCGCCACGGATCGGATCGAATCGATGTCGTAAAGATAAACCCCTTCCATTTCATTTACGCTGGGATCGACGTCGCGAGGCACGGCGATGTCGATGATGAAGAGCGGACGATCCAAACGCTCGCGCAGCATCGGCGCGAGTTCGCCCGGTGTTAGCAACGGCGTTTCCGATGCCGTTGCTGCAATCAGAATATCGATCTCACGGCATTGCGCCGCCCACTCGTCGAACGGCACAGCGCCGCCGCCTACCGCCTGCGCCAGCTCGCGTGCGCGATCCATCGAGCGATTGGCTACGCGAAGATCTCTGACGCCGCGCGAAATAAGCGCACGCGCGGTGCGTTCGCTGGTTTCACCCGCGCCGAGCACGAGAACCTTGCAATCGCTTAATTTGCCAAAAATTCTTTGAGCTAAATCGACAGCGACCGAGCCTACCGACACCGCGCCACGCGCAATGTCCGTGTGCGTGCGCACTTGTTTCGCCACGCGAAAGGCGCGCTGAAACAAACGATGCAAATACGGGCCGGCTGCCCCTGATGTTCTGGCCGACTCGTAAGCTTTTTTTGCCTGCCCGAATATCTCGCTCTCGCCGACAACCATGGAGTCGAGTCCTGAGGCAACCCGGAAAAGATGCTGCACGCACTTTTCCGCCTCGTACCGATAAAACGGGGGCGCGTAATCGTGAGGATCGATGTCGATCCTTCGCATGAGACAACGCGCAATTTCATCCGTGGAAACGCGTTTTTGCGAAACCGCGTAAACCTCCACCCGATTACATGTCGTCAGCAATAACGCTTCGGCGCAACCGGTTTGGCGAAGGATCGATTCGGCCGTCGCACTACCGGCCAACTGCTCCCGCGTCGCCACGTCGGCGGTGTGATGACTTAATCCGAGACAGAAAAGATTCATGGCAGTGGACTCATTTCCGCGGTGAATTCGATTCCCCAGAGAAGTGCCAAGGCCACGCTAAAGCCAATGATGCATAACGTGGCCACCCATTTCGGGGCCAGCCATCGAAGATGACGACCTTGCAAGATCATTGCGTAAAGCAGCCAGACCCCAATAGCGGCGACGACTTGCACGCGCGGCAATGGGTGGCCGGTAAAAAAACCGCTCACAATGCCCAGTGTGTAAAGCGCAAAACCCCACCACAGCAGCCGGGTGATCGTTGCAAAGAGATCTGTCAGTGGCGGCAGATGATAAAAAACAGAATGCAACTGATGCGTCTTAAGCTGCCGTTCCTGGATCAGATACATGACGCCGGCGATGCAAGCGAGAGCGAACGCCCCGTAGGCCACGGTCGAAATAGAAGCATGAGATTCCAGCCACGGATTGGCTGGCACTTTCACCGGATGACGGATGTCGACTGGCGCAACGAGCGCAAAACCTTGCAGCAAAACCACCAGCGGTGCGGTGAACGCGCCCATCAACGACAGGCGATACAGCGGACCTACCAGCATGTACATCAGCGCCACCGACCACGCCAGAAAAACGAAAACCTCAAACAGGTTTGTCAGCGGACAGCGACCCAGCGCATGACCGCGGACCGACAGAAACGCCGTCTGAAAAATGAATCCCAAGCCGACCGCAAAAAAATTGAATCGCATCGGCCGAAACATTCCGGCATGCAACTCAACAACAGTGTGCACGACTGCTGCGATAAAACAAACTGTCGAAGCGATGAGGAGATAGCGGTCCACCGAGACAGCTTATTCTAGATTGCCGTCCCGACTTGGCAATCCTCCGTAAAATCACCGCGTGATTACTAATTTGCTCCGCCCATGCGTCGGTCGTGAACAAGCCTGATTGACCTTTCATTTTAGCCCGCTAGCGTTCGCGCCGATGGCGTTGGATATACATGAAAAACTCCGTGCTGCTGTGCGCGACGTGCCTGATTTCCCAAAGAAAGGGGTCCTGTTCAAAGACATCACACCCGTCTTGAACGATTCCGCCTTGTTCCGTGCGTCGATTGATTTGTTTCTGGAGCGGTGCCGCGGCATAGACATCGACAAAATTGTCGGAATCGATGCGCGCGGTTTCGTTTTTGGATCGGCGGTGGCGTATGAACTTGGTGTTGGTTTTGTTCCGATCCGGAAGCGCGGCAAGCTTCCGTACCGGACGGAGGTCGCGAAGTATTCGCTCGAGTATGGTGAAGCGGAAATGGAAATGCACGTCGATGCTATGAGAGCGGGTGAGCGCGTTGTGTTGGTAGATGATTTACTCGCGACCGGCGGGACTTCTGCTGCCGCGGCTGTGCTTATCCGTAAAGCTGGCGGAAACCTGGTCGAAGCGCAGTTTCTAATTGAGTTAGAATTCCTTCATGGCCGCAAGCAACTCGAACCGACGCCGGTCACGTCGTTTCTGAAATACTGAATTTCTTCAGGGCGGTAAAAACGCACGTAGTGCGGACGCTAGGAATCCTATTCTTCGGCGATGGCTGGGGATTTGGATTTTGGATTTCCAACTTTAGATTAACCGCGATCTAAATCGGCGATGAGAATTTCCCGACATCTGGAACAAGTTCTGGCACACGCTGAAAACCGTCTTGCAGCCACAGGGACCAGACGACCGACTGAGGTTCTTCCGCTTTACAAAAAATTTCTCAAGATTGAAGAGCATCGATTGCGTCTGAAGCACCAGGCCGGCGGGGGTGGCCGCGAAGTTTGCACGCGGCGCGCTGAGCTCGTCGATATTCTGTTGCAATACGTTTTCAGCGCTGCTGCCGCGGCTGCTCGCGAAAATGGCCGGGCGGAGGTTCCGCTGGCGTTGACTGCTCTCGGCGGATATGGCCGGGGCGAGCTCAACCCTTTCAGTGACATTGACGTCATGCTGTTGCATCGGCAACGAGACGAGATTTCGCCGCACCTGGAGGAAATGGTGAATCAAGTTCTCTATCTGCTCTGGGACAGCGGTTTCAAAGTGGGGCACTCCACGCGTTCGATTAAAGAAGCAATTGCCCAGGCCAAACGTGATATGCGCACAAAGACCGCCATGCTGGAGTTGCGGTTTCTCGCCGGCGACAGAGAGCTGGCGCGCGAGTTTCGGGAACAATTTCGTTCAAAATGTGTCGAGGGACACGAACGCGAATACGTCGAAATGCGCATGCAAGACCAGGTCGCCCGGCACAAAAAATTCGGCGATAGCATTTATTTGCAGGAGCCGAACCTGAAGAGCGGCTGCGGCGGACTGCGCGACTATCAAAATCTGCTTTGGATAACCTACTTCAAGGAGGGAGCGCTGAGCACGAACCAACTGGTGGGGAAAGATTGGCTGAGCGAAAGCGACCAGCGACGGATCGAGAGGGCCTACGATTTTCTCCTGCGCTTACGGACGGATTTGCATTACGCGACCGGACGCGCCACCGACGTACTCCACATCAACCTACAGGAGCAAATCGCAAAACGGCTCCATCATTCTCCTCGAAACGGCCAGCTCCGCAGCGAGGCGCTTATGCGGGACTACTACGACCACACGCGAAATATCTTGCGGGTGACCGAACGCATCACGGAGCAATTTGTGAGCGGATACGTCACAAACAAGACCCGCTCTCTTTTTAGTTTTCTTCCGTTAATTAGAGCTGACAAAACTCCAATCGGGGACTCTTTTTTTGTCCGCAATAAACAATTGCATCCGGCGCGACCGGATCTTTTTCGCAAAAATCCTGAACAGATGATGCGGGCCTTTGAGTTGGCGCTGCAGCGGGCCTTGGACCTCAGCCCGGAACTGGCGGATTTATTGAGCAGAAACCTCGGCCAGGTTACCCGCACCTATCAGTATGCACGCGGGCCACGCACGATCTTCAAATCGATTCTGTCGCAAAAAGGCAGAGTGGGGCGCATTCTGCGAATGATGCATCGGGTAGATTTTCTCGGTCGTTACATTCCCGAATTCGGCCAGCTGACCTGCTTGGTGCAGCACGAGTTTCTGCATCGTTACACAGCCGACGAGCATACGTTGGTATGTATCGAAAAACTCGACGCGCTGGCGGAGACGAATGATCCCAAGCTGATTGCTTATCGCAGAATTTTTCAGGAACTAGAGGACCCGCTGGTTCTCTATCTCGCGCTGCTCTTGCACGACAGCGGCAAAGCCGTTGGCGCCCGGCCGCACTCGGAAGCGAGCGCCCTCTTCGCACAGCGCGTCGCCGCCCGTTTGCAATTATCCTCCGAGGAGCGCAAGTCACTTATCCTTCTGGTCGATCATCATCTTACGCTTTCCAGGATCGCGCAGCAGAGAAACTTGGACGACCCAGCCACGGTTATGGAACTGGCCCAGATTGTGAAGAATCAGAAAAACCTAAACGCGCTGATGCTGCTCACATTGGCTGACGGCCAGGGCACGAGCGCCGAAGCGTGGTCGGATTGGAAAGAGTCCCTCGTTTGGCAGTTGTTTCACGAGACCTCGCGTTATCTGACCGACCGGAAATCTTATGACGAACAAACAAGAATCGAGCGCCAAAGCTTGCAGGTTGCTGTGTCCGAGAATCTTTCGCCCGACTACGCAGAGGAAATCGAAGCGCACTTTGAGTACATGCCGGATCATTACTTCCGTGCGAGCGATCTTCCCGAGATCGTCGAGCACCTGAAATTATTCCGGTCGTTTCTCGAAAACGTCTCCACGGGAGAGCTTTCACTGGCGCCAGCAATCAAATGGAAGGTTGTGCTGGAGCAGGGGCATACTGTTATGACCTTCTGCACATGGGAACGCGAACGGTTGCTAGCAAAAGTTGCCGGATCATTTTCCGTTGTGCCGTTGAACATTTTGAGCGCCAATGTTTTTCCGCGCGCAGATAACGTGGTGCTCGGCGTTTTCCGTGTGTGCGACACCAACGCTCGCCCGGTCACCGACCCACGAGATTTCAACCTGGTAGAGCAAACTTTGCGACGAGCCCTCGAAGACGAGAGCTTCCATTTTCTGCCATTAATTGAAAAGGCGAAGCGCCAAAGCCGCCGCCTCGCACCAGCAATTGATTTTCCGACGCGCATTGCCATCGATAACAAAATGCATCCGACCTACACGCTCATTGAGATTCAGGCACCAGACCGGCTCGGATTGCTCTACGATGTGTTGAGCTGTCTTGATCGCGAAAATATTTTGATTCCGCTGTCTCGTATTAACACCCAGGCCGGCGCTGCGATTGATACGCTGTATGTGGTGGACGGCGCCAACCACGCCAAGATCACCGATTCGCACCGGATCCGGGCGATCCAGCAGCATCTAAAAAACGCCATCTTAAGTGGAAGCGTTGCGAAACCGCAGTAGAAAACACGAGCGCGTTTCAGTTTTGCTACGAACTGTCTCGGTCTCATGAACGCTCTCATTCTCGCAGCCGGATACGCAACCCGCCTTTATCCGTTAACGCTCAAGAAGGCGAAGCCGCTTCTCGTGGTGGGAGGCAAACCGATTATCGAGTGGGTGGTGGATAACTTCGCGGGTATTCCTGACCTGGAAACGATCTACGTGGTAACAAACGACAAATTCGCGGCTGACTTCCAAGCCTGGAGCGAACGCTATCGAGGCCGGCATCCGGAATTCAAATTTAAAATCATCAACGACGGTTCCACGAGCGATGAAGATAAGTTGGGTGCAATTGGCGACATCAATTTTGTCGTCTCGCGCGAGAACCTGAGCCAAAGCAGCCTGTTAATCGTCGCTGGCGACAACCTGCTTACTGAATCGCTGGCGAATTTTGTGGAATGCGCGAGGGAAACTGACGCAACGGTTGCGGTCTATGATGTCGGCGACGCTGAAGCTATCAAAAAATACGGCAACATCAGCGTTGACGCGGATGGAATCATCAGCCGCTTCGAGGAAAAACCGGAAAAACCGCGGGGAACCCTGGCTGCGGTCGCTGTTTACTATTATTCGCCTGAGGTTCTCTCTCTTTTAACGACATATCTGGCTGCAGGCAATAATCCGGATCAGCCAGGCCGTTTTGTGCAATGGCTCTACACGCGCAAACCCGTAAAGACGTTTCAGATCAAAGGACAATGGCTCGATATCGGGAGCAAGGAAACTCTGGAGAACGCAGATCAGATTCTCGCGGAGCTCAAAGCGGGAGAATGACGACGCACGAATGACGAATGACGAATGAATGACAAAATCCGAATGACGAAAATGCAGCGCACGTCGGCGCTTTCGTCATTTCGTCATTTTAATCGTTCTTCGTCAAACTCGATCAGATCGAAATAAGTCCGAATATCTTTGCGTCCTTCGCCGCCTGCCTCTTTGAGAAAATGCAGGAAGCGCGCCTTTTTGGCGGCCGTGTCCGGATGCCGCGAAATCATCGCCTGGTCCCATTGTTCAATTTCTTCGGGCGAATGTTTAGCGCCGTTTTTCTGCACCCACTTCAGGATCGCGGCGTCATCGTCAAGTTTGTTGGCAATCTCTTCAAATGCGTCGGCGTCGAGTTTGAGAAACGCCAGTAAATGTTTATCGAAGCCGACGGTTTTGTAGTTGTAACCATCGAGCAATCCTTTCCGATGCAGTCTGGCCTTGTCGATCAAACGCGGCAGATGCACGTAACCGCCAAGTTTCTCGTAAGGACTGCGTGGATGCAGTCGGTGCATGGGTAATTGTAGGGCGTTTCTGTGAAACGCAAACTTCTGGGCGCGGCGTCCGCCGCGGCGGACGCCCTACAGTCGGCGTTATGTCACAGGCAAAGGCCGCGGTGCTGTTTCTGGAAAATTCGACTCCGGCGCGCTCGCGGCGACCGGCTCTTGTTCCTGCAATAATTCTCCCTGTGTCAGGCCGATCTGACCGATGACGAGCTGGCCGGAAAACATCCCGCCTTTTTCCACTGTAATGGCCCGTGCCGTGACATCGCCTTCCAGTGCGCCTTTCCTCTCCACCGTGACCGTTTGCGCTACGATCTCGCCCGACATCCTGCCTCTGATTTCAACGGTCTCTGCGCGGACTCTGCGGAAGCAGTGAACATCGGCTTTGCGATTGACGATGACGTGTCGAGCGCTAATGCGGCCGGGAATTTTGCCTGAGTAGTTAATCGTCGCGGTGTCGTCGCATTGCAGATTCCCGCGCAGCCTGCCTTCGACTAAGGCGGATTGGCAAACCACGCTGCTGCTGGCCAGATCGCCTTTGCCGGTCAGATGCACGTCGCCCCGGGTTCGAATGCTTCGGCTGAAACCGCTGGTGATTTTGTAGTCGCGCAAATCAATATGCGCACTACACGAGGGGCAGATTGTCGAAGTCGCCGCGCCACTGACCTGCTGTTTTCGTTTACAATCAAAACACTCGATGACGGAACTGCGTTGTCGCTTCCAAAAATCCTCGAATCTGCCGAGAATGGAGGAACTCTCCGGCGGATGCGCTTCTTCTCTTGTGCGCAGTTTCAGGCCAGGTTTCGGCGCGAATGGCAAAAACGAGCGGCCGCACTGCCGACAGATCGAGCTTTTGGCCGCGGCATATTCCCTCTGCTTAAAGCCGCAGTGGGGGCATTCCGCACTGACTTTTACAAGCGACGGATTGGCCACTGGATCCTAAGCCGAGATCCTTTCCTTATGCGCGCGCTCCAAAGGCTGCTTTGATGGGCTCGCTCGGCCGCACAACCTCAGGGCGAGCTGCCGTCTTGGCGGAAAACGTTCCGCTGGTGACTTCCGACTTGCCGATGAAAGTGGCCCCCTCTTCGATGGTGAGACGCGCTGCTTTCAGATCTCCCTGCAACACGCATTTGGATTTTAGCTCGCAGCGCTCGGACACGGTGATGTTGCCGTGCACTTTGCCATAGACGGTGATCGACTTGGTTTTTATCTCGCCCCGAATTTCAGCGTTTTCACCGACGGTCAAAATGCCATCAGAGTTAATGTCCCCTTCGACTTTTCCATCGATGAGAAGTTCCTTTTGGAACTTAATCGAGCCTTTGATTTCGACATCGCTCGAAAGGATGTCTTTACCTCCATGATCTGCCATAGGATTTGAATTTGGATTATCGATTATTGTTGGTGTTTTTGGTTCTTCCCGACTCGCAGGATGATTGTTGTCATCTGTATCCGGATACCGCGGCTCTTCTCGGACCGGCGGCATCGGCCTTTGCGGGACGAATCTCTTGAGCATTGAGTAGATTGTGACACTCGCCCATGCCTGTCAACGGATTCTCTTTCTTGAGCACAAACTTTTTATTTTTTATTGTTCATCAGCGACCCGGTAAAGTTTGAACGCCGCGGTCTGCGCGGAGAAAATCAGGAAACGCGGCGCTTGGCCGGGCGTTCGATCCAATACGCGACAGAGTGGATGCAGAGGTAATGGCTGGTTCAAGACGGCTGCGGAATTTTGCGCTACGCGGTCGGAATCGTACGCACCAACCCACGCCACCCTGTGGTTCTGCAGAATTTCGTGCGCTTTTTGCAAATCCTCGGAGAGAAAAAATCGCGCGCTGTCTGCTATGCCGTTGAGGCTTTCGTGCGAACTTCCGGCCACTCCAGGCTGCCCAGACCAATATGCAATCGAGGGCGAAAGCCACCATGGCGCAAGAAACGGATGCACCTCTGACGATTGCAAAGTGAGCGCCAGTTCGTGCAACTGGGCCGATTCGTTCCGCCGTTCCACGCGAGCGGCTAATTGGGTTTCATTTGGCCAAAGCCGTTCGTCCCAATCGCGCAAAATCGGAAAAATCGATAACGTAAATGCGATCCAAACCGCTGCTGGCGATTTGATTGGCGCGAGCAAAGCCGGAAGCGCAAGTGCGAATATCAATACAAAAAAATATCCCCACCGCGCCTGCCAAATCGTCAAAAAATAGGTCGCGATCAAAAGGGCATAAACTGGTAGGGCGCGACCGAGCCTGCCCTGCCTGCCGAGCCGTAGTTTTGCGGAGGCTGGAGCGGAGTCGAATGGGTGCGCGCCGTCCATCCCGGCTCTGATACTCATCCAAATCAAAAACGGCGCGACCAAAAGCAGATATCCGCACCAATGCAACCAAACCGGATTTGTGGGCGACACGTGGACGAGTTCGCCGATCGTGCGCGACCAGTTTTTGAAAATCGCACTCGAATGCAAAATCGACAACGACGGGATGCGCCGTTCAACCAAGAGTGCGATCGCAATGATCAGAAAAAAACAAACCAACCCGAGATGGCCAGATTTCGCTGTAGCCGCGCCGCTGTTCGGCGCCTCTTTGTCACCGAGCACCCGCCTTTGCTGCGCTACAGCGTGGCAGGCGAGCAGGAGCACAATAACGAGCACGAACAGAATCAGCGCTTCATAGGCAGAATTCCAAATCGCTAATCCCCACGCGGTTCCGCTCACGACAGCCCACCATGTGGTTACCGCGCCTGTTGCTTCCCAGCGGCTCCACTCGGCGCAAATCGCGACCGTCACGAGCAGCATCGACAACGATTGATGATCGGGCCTGCCCAGTTCCGTCCCCTGAACAAGAATAGGACTGATCGCGTACAGGCTCAGCATTGCCCAGCGATAACGGAATTGCATTCGGTGCGACCACCACCAGAGAAACCAGCCTCCAAGCAGCGCAAGCACCGGCGATACAAAAGCCCCTGCCAAATCGAGCGCGTGCGCCGTAAATGGCTTCAGCAGAAGCGACAGTCCGAAGATGAGATAATCGAACGGCGCAGTCGTGTGCGGAATTGTGCCCTGCGGAAAATTCTCAAAAACATGATGCCGCACGATCAGTCCCGGCTGTGCATCGCACATTTGCACGCGCGTCATCCGCGCATAACAATCCGCATCAACAAAGTAAATGTTCCCGGCGACAAAAACGTCCTGATAATTCGCGCACCGTGTTGCCAGGATTAATGCGCTGAGAAGGGCGATCTCAACAAAGATCAGAACAAACCGTCCGAATCGTGACACAAATCGACAATCGCAAATCGGCGCTCCAAAATCGAAATCAAAAATACCGTGGCATTGAACGTTGGACGTTGGACGTTGAATATTGGATGTTCGCCACGCGAAAACGGGCCTGTAGCTCAGCGGTTAGAGCAGGGGACTCATAATCCCTTGGTCCCAGGTTCGAATCCTGGCGGGCCCAGCCTTCGCTCACAGCGCTGCAAGAGCGAAGGCTGCGACGCCGGAGTAAAGCGAAGGCGGGCCTATGTTGCGATCACACTGTTTCAGCGCTGCGAGACTACGGCTCGGCAGGCCAGCTAAAACTTCGCTTTGGAACGGAGCGAAAAAGCAAACGGATTCTTCTCAGTTGCAATTCTCTCCCGCGTGTTGGAAGCTCTGCGTCCGCTCTGGGAGGAATTCTTATGAACCAGATCATCGATGCCATCGAGAAAGAGCAACAAAAAGGCGACGCCAACATGTTTAAAGTGGGCGACAGCGTCCGCGTCCATACGCGGGTTGTGGAGGGAGACAAGGAACGAATCCAGATATTCGCCGGAGTCGTGATCGGGCGCAAAGGCCGCGGGTTGAATGAAACATTTACCGTACGGCGCATTTCCTATGGTGAAGGTGTCGAGCGAGTTTTTCCACTGCACTCGCCGCGCATTGCGAAAATCGAGGTGGAGCAAGAGGGACGCGTTCGCCGCGCCAGACTGAATTACCTTCGTACCCGCAAAGGCAAGGAAGCAACAGCGGTGCGGGAGTGACAAGTGATGAGCGACGGGTGACGAACTGAGTGTCGATCTTTTTTTCTCGCCACTCGTCACATGTCACTTGTCACTCGCGCAAATCTGCCAATGATTTGCGCGGATGTATCGGCGCTGCGGTTTTCGTTACGAAAAAAAACTCCGCGCTAATGGCGTCGCTCGCATTGCCGGCATCGACGAAGCAGGCCGCGGCGCGTTGGCGGGTCCAGTCGTCGCGGCCGCAGTGGTTCTTCCAGAGAAATTCCGTCATCGTCGCCTGAACGATTCCAAGCAACTTGCGCCGGAATTACGCGAGGAAATCTATTCCGAACTGGTCGCTAATGCCGAAGTGAGATGGACTGTCGGCATTGTCGATTCCATAGAAATCGATCGCATCAACATTCTGCGTGCGAGCCATAAAGCCATGCGCTTTGCAGTCGAAGCCATGCTCGAACAGCCTGATCATGTTTTAATCGACGGCTTGCCCGTGATCCCGTTTCCATTTCCGCAGACGGCGATAATCGATGGCGATTGCATCAGCTTGAGCGTCGCTGCCGCCAGCGTAATCGCCAAGGTCACGCGCGATAGAATGATGCGTGACTTTTGCGCGCAGTTTCCGCAATATTCTTTCAGCCAGCACAAAGGTTACGGCACCGAACTGCACCTCGTTAAGCTCCATGAATTCGGCCCTTGCCCGATCCATCGCCGATCTTTCGAACCGGTGGCGCAGCCGCTTCTCGCTCTCGAGGAACTCGTCAAAATCAGTCCATCTCCGCCGCGGAGCGCACGGCGAGAAACTGGCGTGTCGGTTCCTGCGGCGTAACGGCTACAAGATTCTCTACCGCAATTTCAAAGGCCGCAGCGGCGGCGAGATCGACATCGTTTGCCGCGATAACGACACACTCGTGTTCGTCGAAGTGAAAACACGCACGCGGGAAGATTTTGGCCGGCCTGTTGCCGCCGTCGATCGACGAAAACAAAAACGCATTTCGCGCGGCGGACTGGCCTGGCTACGCATGCTCGACAATCCCGATATTCTTTTCCGGTTCGATGTTGTGGAAGTCATCATTGCGGACGACGCGAAACCACGCCTCGAATTGATCAGGAACGCATTCCCGCTCTCTAGGCCCTATCTCTACTAATTTGCCGTCTGTATTTAGCGCCAAAGGCCCAGGACTCAGCGCGAAGCTTGGGGCAACGCCCCAGGATTCGTAGAAGCCCACACGCGAGCACTGAAAGCGCGATTCAGTTTCAGTTGGTTCTATTCATTGCGACAATCAGCCGCTGGCTGAATCGCGCCTTCAGCGCTGGTTGGCGAGAATGATCAAATTCCTGGGGCGATGCCCCAGGCTGCCATGAAACAGCGCTTTGGCGCTATCCAAATATGATCTGCGAAGCGTGCCCACGCACGAGACCAGCCCCCGAATCTGCTTGCAATCGACGTTCTGAGGTCGGGATAATCCGCAAACTTTTATGAACACCAAAATCAATCATCTCGCCGTCTGGATCCTGATCGTTATCTACTTTCTCATCGGCTGGGGCTGGTACGCCATCTTTGGCGAGAAATGGTTGAATCTTCATGCGCGCACGATGACCGACATCGAACACACGCACAACGTCGGTGCCTACGTGCTGGCATTCCTCGCTGCGATCGCTGTCAATTACACACTCGCAGCGTTTATTGCGCGGACCAACCCAACAAGCGTCTGGTGCGGTCTTAAAGTCGCGCTCGCCTGCTGGTTCGCGTTTGTGTTCATGGAATACGCGACGATCTCAGTCTTCTCCGCTTTCGAAACAAATCCCTGGCCGCTCATTTGCATCGACATGGGCCGACCGTTGCTTGGCATGGCAATCAGCGGCCTCGTCCTAGGCGCCTGGCGCAAGGCAACGTGACGTTGCATCCAGTTGAACCTGTAGCGGCGCCCTACCTGGTGCGCTGTAGCCTTGGCGAAAGCGGATGACCGCCGACCTCCTCGATGCAACCGTCTTAACGCCTTAACGTGACATCACATCATGCTTTCGCGGGCTGCGATTGCTTAAGCCGGTGGTGGAGTAGGCGTCGGCGTGGGGCAAGCACCCGTGGGGTTTTCTTTCCTTTGCGCATCGGTTGGGTTGCACGTCACCGTGACCGGTGTTCCAGCCTTACAAGGGGGAGTAACCGGAGGGTCAATGATTGTAGTCGCTGTGAGTTGGATGATATCGTAGTACTGTCCGCCTCCTTCCAGCACCGTGACCTGAGTCGCCGTACATGAGCACACCGTCCCCTTAATTGTCTCCGTGGTGGATTTCGTGCCCATGCAGCCCAGGAGGCATCCGGCGACGGTCGCACATATTAAGATTTTTATTTTCATGTCCCATTGAATTCTCAAAAGCAGCGTCAGCGCAAGCTTTTACTCCGCCGTCGGCTCCAGGATTGCCTTCACGCCCATGCATGCTCTATCGTGAGCTATCCGCCTCTCATTCAGGGAGAGGATTGAGGTGAGGGCGTTACTGCCAATCCGGCTCGGGTTACGGGCTGGGCGAAGGTTTGGTTTCTTCTTTGGATGAGGACACGGCCCCACCTTCAATCTTCGTCGCGCTCATCACGTATGTGACCGTCACCGTCGAACCGACTTTGAGTTCGGCAGATCCTTTGATTGATGCCGGGTCGATCGCGAACTCGTACTTTTCGCCTCCTTTTTCTACGGCCAGCGTGGTTCCGGTAGCCGCGACGATCGTTCCCGTCATTTCGTATGTCTTTCCAGCTGCCGCGAACACCAATGTGCTCATCGCCAGAATCATTGCCGCCAGCAAACAAATAATTTTCGAATTCATAAGTTGGCGATAAGCCCGAGCACCGCGCGAAGCAAGTCAGATGTCGTTCGGCTTGTTTTAGCGGCGGCCGTGTCAGCGACAAAAAGGACGCAACTGCCTGCCCTGAGCGACAGTCGAATGGGTCACGTTGCCAGCGATTCCGAAATAGCCTTCATTCCAACCCGCAGAGTCAACGGCCAAATCACGCTGCGCGTCTGTTTCGCGTTACCCCACGCGGCGTGGAGTTCATCTGCAATTTCGTCCAATGGATCGCTGTCCTTCGCAGTGATGAACCGCTGAGTCGAAGACCAGCTTCCAAGATAGCCGACAAGATACTCGAGATTCCACTGTGTCATCATTTCGAATTTCGGCGGATCGATCTTGTGAAACGGGAAGGGGAGATCGGCGAAATTCTCAACAAGCTCGCGCTCCGGCGGCCAGAAGGGACCGACCACCTCGTAATAGTACCGATTTACAACTGCATCGATCGCTGGTTCGATGTGCAACAAGTTGTAAGCCGATGCAGCGAGGACGCCGTTAGACTTCAACGCGCGTCGTGCTTCTTCATAAAACCGTGGCAGGTCGAACCAGTGCAATGCCTGCGCGACCATAATCAGATCGATCGTCTCCGATTCGATGCCGCTGTTTTCTGCCGGCGCGACACGATATTCGACGCGCTCGTGCGGGTCCGCCTTCGCGATCTGTTTTTCACTTGCATCGGTCGCGATCACGCGATCGAACAGTGATGCCAATCCGACTGCCGCCTGTCCATTTCCCGTGCCGCAATCCCAGGCGAGCTGACGGCTCGGAGCGATGCTCCCCAGATAATCGAATAATTCCCGCGGGTAGCCCGGTCGAAATTTCGCATAATCAGCTGCCTGCTTCGAGAAATGATCTTTGAAAGTCATTCCGATCCCACAAGTTGCTGCGGCATGCCTCTACCGCGCGGCCGCGCGGCAACCGGATGCAACGTCACGTTGCTACTGCTTCGGCGGCTCAGGCATCGTTCTTAGCCCGACGCGCGCTAGATATTCATCTGCCTGCAACAGATCGTTCCCCGCGCGCTCGATGATCTTGAGCAAGTTGTCCATCGACGAAACTTCTTCGAGTTGCTCGGTCAGGAACCACTGCAGAAAATTGATCGTGATGTAGTCGTTCTGCTTTCGGGCTAATCCCACTAACCCGTTGATCTGCTGGGTGACATGAATCTCCTGGTCGAGCGAAAGTTTCACCGCGTCGCACGCCGTTTTGAATTTCGATTTTGGCGCATCGATCGCCGGGATCACCACGCGTCCGCCAGCATCGACCACGTATTTGATGAAGCGCAGCGCATGCCCTTTCTCTTCATCTGCCTGCTGGAAAAAATGCTGCGACAATTGCGGCAAGGCTTCCGCCGCAAAATGCGCTCCGATCGCGTAATACTGCAGCTCCGCACTGAACTCGTAGCCTATTTGTTCATTTATCGCGTCAATTACCTTCTGACTCGTTAACATACAGGGAACCTAGCGAAGATTAGACGAATGCCAACCGATCTGCCTGCCACGCCGTAGCCTTAGCGAAGGCGGGCTCGTTAATCGCATCGATGACCTTCGGACTCGTTAACATAAGGAAAAGCTTACCGCGGATTACACGGATGCAAAGAATTTGCAGTGCTGCTAGGGAAGCGACGGAGCTCATTGATGTTCGTGGGCGAAACCGATAGACTTTCCGCGACCGCACTTCAGTTCGAGCACTTGTGGATGATTACTACGACATCGCTGAACACGAGGATTCTCGACCACGCGACCCGGCGATCGATGACGCGATCAAGCGACTCGAAGTCTTCTTCGAAAATGCGCCGCAGCGTCTGTTCTATTCCACGCAGATTGAAACCTCCCTGGAGCGTGAGTTTTTTCATTTGGATTGTCGGCAAAGCTCTTCTTGAGTTAGGAGACACGCGACGGATTGCCAGAGTTTCAGAGGTCATCGCAGGCCAGCCAGTCAACTTTTACGCGAACCGCAAACATCGTTACATACGTCGGCAGCTCAGAACAATGGTCAACGTCCTGCAGCGTGTGTTTGACCCCGAGTTTGCCCATGCAGTAGGAAGACACGGAGAATTAATGTTTGACGCCGCACTCGGTCGCAACGGTTTCCGGGCGGAAGCGAGAAACGCAACCACTTGGAACAACAAGACGTGGATCGAAACAAATCACAATCTCGACCGCATCATCACGAGAGATGACATACCGTACGGCGTCGAAATCAAAAACACGCAGAACTACATTTCACGACATGAGCTGCTCATAAAGATCCGGCTTTGCCAATTTTTGAACGTGAAGCCTCTTTTCATTTTGCGATTTGCCCCCAAATCCTACATGTTTGAAATCTACCAAAACGGGGGTTTTGGTCTGCTTTTCGAGGAACAAATTTATCCTTGGGGCCACGGCTCTCTATTGAACGACGCTAAACAACATCTCGGTCTAAAAGTACAATGCCCGCGGGACGTGAAAAGGCGACATGCAGCGGCTGCTAAACTGGCACAATCGCCACCTCAAACCCCCATGGGCCACTTGTATTCAGGGTGTTCCAGCTAACATCCTCATCGCAAGCGAGTTATATATATCCGTATGTGAATTCCCCCGCGAATTCACATGTTTTTATCCTCAATCGTCAACAATCGTTCCTCCATTTCGCTGGGCCGATACTTGAGTAATACTACGAATGTGACATCACTGCCGCTGGACCCCCCAACTCTAGAACAAATGCATCAATCGGCTTCAGCGTGGTTCAAACAATGGGGTTGGGAGCACGATAAATTCAGCGACGCGCGTTGGGTAATCCACCGTGCGAATGCCCACATACCACTCGAAGCTTATCGGTGTCGCCTTCTGCACAGGTTTGGTCAAACTGTCGCAAAAAAGATCCTCGTCTATCTCGATCTGAAGTACTGGATCAATTTTCGTAAGGTGCAATTGGGTCAAACGGTAAATGAATTTTACTCCAAGGAGCGGAGTATGCTGCGAGAGCTGTTTCAGATAGATATCAAAGGCTGAACCAGGAGAAGCAAAATGCCCAATGGGACAAACCTATCGGGCACTTTACTCTGGCGATGTCCTACTGATTCGGTTGCTCCCGCAACCTCACCCGCTGCCCCGCGCGGGCCTGACCGTCTATCTCGCGGTTCCCAACCGCTCGGTTCTCTTACGGCATGCGGCGTTCCGCCGCACCGTGCTCGGTAGGACGCGGAGCACAGAAACATAAAAACCCCACTGGAAAGACTGGTGAGCGCGTCCTATTGATTCGCAAACTCCCGTTTGCTCACTGGCTACCCTCGCCAGCTTGAACCGTCTATCTCGCTCGTTCCCACGGCTCGGTTCTCTTCGGCCTTCGGCCGTGCTCGAGTAGGCGTCGCCAAAAAGCAAAAACCCCGATGATAAACTCACCGGGGTTTTAGTTCTGGCGACGTCCTACTCTCGCACGGCCTATCGCCGTACTACCATCGGGGCTGCAGCGTTTCACTGCCGTGTTCGGAATGGGAACGGGTGGGGCCACTGCGCGATAGTCACCAGAGCCGAGAAGCGCTTGCGCTTCTCGGCTCTGGTGGCGGCGCTTGGCGCCGCGTGATCGGTGATCTGTTAACGGTGATTGGTTGTTTCTGTTCACCTATCACTGATCACTGTTCACATTTCAAAGAAACACCGGTTCTCTGATATCTACATACGGGGAGTAAGCTCGAAATTCGAATGACGAATGTCGAAACTTTAAGGCTTCGTTTTGTTTTGAGATCTTTTGTCTCCTCTGTTTGCTGAAACCGGGATCAGCGATCCCGGCTACAGCGTAACAGAAAAGGAAAAGATCAAGCCGAACGGGTTATTAGTACTCCTGAGCTGAACACATTACTGTGCTTACACCCGGAGCCTATCAACGTGGTGGTCTACCACGACCCTTCAGGGAGAACTCATCTTGGGATAGGCTTGGCGCTTAGATGCTTTCAGCGCTTATCCTTGCCGAACATAGCTACCCAGCACTGCTCTTGACAGAACAACTGGAACACCAGCGGTTCGTCAGACCCGGTCCTCTCGTACTAGGGTCTGAGCCCCTCAATTCTCCTGCGCCCACAGTGGATAAGGACCGAACTGTCTCGCGACGTTCTGAACCCAGCTCGCGTACCACTTTAACCGGCGAACAGCCGGACCCTTGGGACCTTCTCCAGCCCCAGGATGTGATGAGCCGACATCGAGGTGCCAAACCCTGCCGTCGATATGAGCTCTTGGGCAGGATCAGCCTGTTATCCCTAGCGTACCTTTTGTCCGTTGAGCGATGGCAATTCCACATTCAACCACCGGATCACTTGGACCTACTTTCGTATCTGCTCGACATGTGTGTCTCACAGTTAAGCTGGCTTATATCCATATACTCGACACCTGATTGCCAACCAGGTTGAGCCAACCTTCGTACTCCTCCGTTACTCTTTGGGAGGATACCGCCCCAGTAAAACTAGCCGGCTGCCAGTGTCCCTCTGCCAGATAGTGGCAAGAGGTTAGTTATTCCAGTACCAAAGGGTGGTGTTTCATTGGCGGCTCTGCGACCCCCAAAAGGGCCGCTTCAAAGCCTCCCACTTACGCTAAGCATCGAAACCGAAACAACAGTAACAGCGTGTAGTAAAGGTGCATAGGGTCTTTCCGTCCTACTGCGGGTAGGCGGCATCTTCACCGCCATTACAACTTCGCTGAGCTCCTCGTTGAGACAGCGGTCAACTCGTTACACGATTCGTGCAGGTCGGAACTTACCCGACAAGGAATTTCGCTACCTTAGGACCGTTATAGTTACGGCCGACATTCACGGGGACTTCGGTTCAACGCTTCGTCCCGCTTGCGCGGGACTGACGTCTTACCATAATCTTTCCGCATTGGTCACGTGTCACACCCTATACGTCGTCTTCACGACTTGGCAGAGTGCTGTGTTTTTGTTAAACAGTCGGTTGACCCATTTCACTGCGACCCCGCTGCATTTTGAGCGGCTGCTCAAAATGCAGAAATCCCAAATCCGCAAATCCCAGATCCCAAACATCGAGCCGGCTGTCGCCGGGATTTTGGAACTTGGGTTTTGGAGCTTGGAACTTCCGCTGCCGTTTTGCGCTCTGCGCAAAATGCAGCGGGGCACCCCTTCTTCCGAAGTTACGGGGCTAGATTGCCGAGTTCCTTAACGAGGTTTCACTCACGCGCCTTGGCACAATTATGCCCACCCACCTGTGTCGGATTACGGTACGGGCAACCGTGGGAACATTTAATTGTTTTTCTTGATACAAGTTTTAACAGATCCGCTTCAGCCGAGGCCTCCACGTCCTTGCTCTTGCGAGCAGACCGCCACTTTCAACCGGCGACCTGTCTCTACTCATATGTCCAACTAAACTTAACCACAGCCGGTGCAGGAATATTAAACCTGCTGTCCATCGTCTACGCCCTTCGGCCTCGACTTAGGTCCCGACTAACCCTGGGAGGACGAGCCTTCCCCAGGAAACCTTGGGTTTACGGCGGACAGGAATTTAACCTGTCTTATCGCTACTCATGTCTGCATTCTCACTTCTTAACGCTCCACCGCAATTTCCATCGCGGCTTCGATGCATTAAGAACGCTCCCCTACCAATCCGTCCTGGCGAACCAGAACGTCTTCCAGAGCTTCGGTATACCGCTTATCGCCAATCATTATCGGCGCGAGATCGCTCGATGAGTCAGCTATTACGCACTGTTTAAATGATGGCTGCCTCTAAGCCAACATCCTCACTGTCTGTGCAACCTCACATCCTTTCCACTGAACGGTATTTGGGCACCTTAGCTGCTGGTCTGGCATGTTTGCCTCTCGCGCGTGAAGCTTATCCCCCACGCACTGACTCCCGTGTTACACCCTGCGGCATTCGGAGTTTGATTGAGTTCGGTACCCTGGTATGGGCCCTAGTTCATCCAGTGCTCTACCTCCGCAGGTCAGCACACGAGGCTAGCCCTCAAGCTATTTCGGGGAGAACCAGCTATCACGGGGTTTGATTAGTCTTTCGCTCCTACCCACAAGTCATGCCAGACGTTTTCAACCGTCACGGGTTCGGACCTTCAGTTGCGGTTAAGCAACCTTCATCCTGCTCATGGGTAGATCACCTCCGCTTCGGGTCTACTACCAGCGACTAAGGTCGCCCTTTTAGGACTCGCTTTCGCTTCGCCTCCAGCGCAGAACGCCTTAGGCTTGCCACTGATAGTAACTCGCAGACTCATTAAGCAAAAGGCACGCCATCACCAGCTTGCGCCGGCTTTGACACCTTGTAAGCACATCATTTCAGGTACTATTTCACTCCGCTCGCAGCGGTTCTTTTCACCTTTCCCTCGCGGTACTTGTTCACTATCGGTCGCCAATGAGTATTTAGGCTTACGCCGTGGTCGGCGCAGATTCATACGAAGTTTCACGTGCATCGTATTACTCAGGAAATCCCTAGGCGTGCTTGGGTTTTCGGTTACGGGTCTTTCACCCTCTATGGCGCAGCTTTCCAGAAGCTTCACCTAACCTTTGCACTACCACGTTGGGCTCCTACAACCCCTACCGATAAATCGGCAGGTTTAGCCTGTTCCGCTTTCGCTCGCCACTACTGACGGAATCTCTTTCGATTTCTTTTCCTCCGGTTACTGAGATGTTTCACTTCACCGGGTGTCGCGATGTTCATGCTATGGATTCACACGAACTCGAGCAGGTGTTATCCCGCTCAGGTTACCCCATTCGGACATTCACGGGTCAAAGCGTGTTTGCCGCTCTCCGTGACTTTTCGCAGCTTGCCACGTCCTTCATCGCCTATTGGCACCAAGGCATCCATGATGCGCTCTTTGTAGCTTGATCAATCTGTTCAGCCCCGCATGCGCGGGACCGAGATTCGTTGATAACTGAAACTCTCTTGCTAAAGCCAATCCGCTGAAGACAGCGGACGCTACAGCAACTTGATTTCAGACTCAGCTCTTAAAGTTGTACTTTCTTACTACCCTGTATGTAGATGTCAAAGAACCAGCCGTTCACGTACGTTTGAGACGACAAAAAAACTCAATCTCGAATCCGACTTGAACTCGGGTCTCCCGCGCAGATTCTGCGGAGGCACGATCCGATTAATCATGTCGGGACAAAATTGAGTTCCAATTTGCAGTCCCCCAAATGTACGTAGAACGCACTCCAAACTAGAGGAGTCCCGCTTCCAGCGGGATCGGTAAAATAACAACAGATCACCGACGGTCAACCATATTCGGAGGATTTTTTGTAGGAATTTTTGCTACTCGTATATACACCTGGCGCAAAGGCGTTTATGGAGAAACTGACTGCTCAGTGACCCACCGCGAATGTTTGAAAATTGCGCTCTGCGCGTCGTGCGTCTCCAAGCGCCCGCTGCGGAAGCCCCTTCGAATCCGCGAGAATCGCGAGCAATAGAGTTACCGAGACGCCCGTGGCGAGTGGAGCTTACCGGTTCGCCCGTGCCGGCAGATTAGCCGAGACGATCCTGTCGCGCGCGCCGCTTTCTTCCAGCAAGCCTTCCGGATGGATATTCCCGTGCAGATCATTTCCCTTTATGGCAACGTGCTCCATAGCCTTGGGCGAAAACCTCGGGTCAGGTCGCGCGGGAGGACCGACCAAGATAATTCCCCAGGTTTGTGTCTTGTTTGGCTGATCGTCGAAGCATTGGTTACCTGATATCTCGAGGTTTGTCGCGCTGTATCCAACGTAAATCCCGGACCTGCACTGCGGCCGATTTCTATCAGCGATGTAGCGACCGGAATTCGAGATTATATTACCTGTGACCTTCGCCCCGATCACGTTATGACCTATCCCTATGCCAGCAAGGCCGTGATTGCGAATTATGTTGTTGGTTATGGTGAAGTAGCCGCCTCCCGCTTCAATCCCCCCTGCCTGAGGCCCACCACCATCTACGATTGTATTGCCAGTGATCGTTGCAATAGTATTTCTGGTAAAGGCATTTCCGACATCAATTTGTCCGCCGCCACCCTCTCTTTCGCAGTGGTTACGGCTTAATTGATTGGCCACGATCGACACCTTTCCGCCTGTGCAGTAAATGCCGCTATCTGTAACTGTGTTGTGGTCAATCATTATCGCTGAGTCGCTCGAGGTCGGCCCGGCGTCGCGCCAGATTCCCGAGCTCGGTGTATGTGAGCCTCTAACAAGACAGTGGCTAATGCGACAATCCGAAGCAGGCGCAGGCACGCCGATGCCAATACGAGTGAAATTTTTAACTTCAATTGTGTCGGCTACAACTCCCGGCCTGTCGAGGAAAATCACCCGTCCCGTGCCGTTGCCATCGAGCGTCAGGCCAGTGATCGTGGTATTCGCACCGTCGATATGCACCATAATATCGTTGAATCTCGGATCACGGACCAAGACGGTTTTGCCGATCCCAGCGCCCCGAATCGTGATGCCGTCTCGGGCAATCCTCCACGTGCTGGCAATGGTATAAGTGCCTTCCCGTAGATCCAGAACGGAACTATCCGGCGGAAGCTGTGAAAGCGCTCGGGCAAGCTCGGGCACTGAGTCATTTGTCTCGGCATAACAACGAGGACCACCAAGCGCGATAAATATGGCAATGAGAGTAAGAATCAGGGAGAGGCGCATAGCAGCTACTGAGGCCATTGGTGAGCTTGCGCCCCAACCTATGTCCTTATCATGGTAGCACAACTGCCGTCGCAACCGCTAAAGTGTTAGCCGATGTTAGAGGCTTCCCATCAGAAACGTCCTGAAGATAAAATTTCATCCCATTGGTAACCCAGTGTCCCGTGAGTGCCGAAAAGGTCCCAGCAGGGCTCCCAGAAAATCCGCTACCATTAGGAGCATTGACGTGGATTTCAACGAATCTAGTCCCGTTACTCGTCCAAGTAATGGTCGCGGTACCGAAGCCCGAGCTATCGTGAATTGGATTTGGACTGATGGAGATCGTTCCACCGATCAGAGTGACTGTTGCGAGCGTGTTGGCGGCAGTTAAAGGCAAGCCGTTCGACACATTTTGGAGATAAAATGTCATCCCAGGCGTGGCCCAGTGTCCGGTTGTTGCTGAGAAGGTGCCGGGACCGCTTCCGGAGAAGCCGGAACCATTGGGCGCGTTGACATGGATTTGGACACTAGTGGTTCCGTAGCTTGTCCAGTGGAGGGTTGTTGCTCCCGATCCGCGCCAATCGGTGATCAACGGATTTGGGTCCGCTGTGATTGAACCAGTGGGAGCAGAGGTGGTGTGCAAAGTCACCGAATCAAGTGTAAAAGCCGAGGTAAGAGGCTGGCCGCCACTCACGTCTTGCAGAAAGAGCTTCGTGCCGTCTTGCACCCAGTTTCCGGTAGGCAATGAAAAGCTACCTGCGCCGGTCCTGGCAAAGAGAGTTCCCGAAGGCGAATCCCGGTGCACCTCCACAGCAGAAGTTTGCGCGCTCGACCAAAAGACGTTGGTGATGCCGGTTGTCCTGCCAGGGGCTAATTGGATGGGATTAGGGTTGGCCGTGATTGTGCCGAATCCCGGCCTTTTCCAGAAGTTCGCGACGTAGCTAGTCGCCGTCGCCGGCGCGGAAATGTTATGGAACAGGGCGCCACCATCTGACCACGAATAAAAATCGTACGTCAGACCGTTTAAGATCTGTGGAGTGTCCACCCCGATATTGCGCACCAGATTTACTACGCTCCAAAATGGGTAAGGGACATATTTGGGCGAGCCGTCTAACCGGATTTTCAAGGGAACGTTCGTTCCCGCGAATAGCACTGGGTTAGTTGTAACGGATAGCTGGGAATGCCAGGGACGTATGTCAGTAAAGGTGGTCTGCGAAAGCCCGAAAGAATCTATCGCGGTAAGAAAAATCCGATACCAAATGTCAGGATCGGTCCTGCCAGCCGTCGGAATTGTTACAGCGCCATTTGCGATGCCACTGATTGGTCCGAAAAATGGTTGGCTAAAGTGATTCGGGTTAGAAAGAGCATGATCCTCAAGCAATATTGTCCAGGTGAGCGCGCTCGGCGGAAGGTTTCCATCCTGCGGATCAGTCGCTGAACCGGCGAAAGAGATAACGTCACCGGCCCTAAAATAGGTGTTTGGAATTGGGGCAGTGATGGTGGGAGTGGGAGGCTGTTGTGGAATAACCGTCAAGGTAGCGCTTTGGCTGGTTGCAGTTCCGTAGGCGTTCGTTACCACACAACGGAATGTAGCTCCGTTGTCGGTACTCACTTGTGGGTTCGAAAGGGTGTATGTGGGCGAATTCGCTCCAGGGATATTGGTGGTGCCGCGCTGCCACTGATACTGCAGTGGTTGAACGCCGGAGGCAGCCACGGTAAATGTTGCCGGCCATCCTTGCCCGACTAGTTGGTTGGCCGGCTGCGTGCCGATCGTAGGGGCTAGGCTGGCCGGATAATGAATCTGATAAACCGCACCATCAGTGCGGCTGATATAGTAGAGGTTTGCATCCGGCCCTAAGGTTAGGTAGGTAAGGTCTTCAATGCCCCTTCCAGAGCCGTGGAGGTCTTGCGCAAACAGATTGACCTTATGACAGAAAGGACATGGAAATTGGAACGAACTTGTTACGTCGATCTGATTTGGATCCAACGTGTAAATCCAGCCGGTGCAAAGATCCATGAAGAAATATTGGCCGAAGTATGAACTTGGGAAACCGTATGGCGGGTCGCCGGGGCAAAGGGGCGCAGGATTATAAAAAGCGCCTCCTGTAACCGCACAGCCGTACGGTGTGAAGTTGGGGTTGTGCATGTAAGCGAAAATGGGGTTGATTAATCCAGGAATAGGCGGATCTGCGGGGCATTCAAATTCGGGCCAGCCATAATTTGCTCCTTTAACCCCTTCAAATATGCGTTCGCAGGTCGATTCGCCAACATCATCGATAAACATCCGCCCAGTGCGCGGCTGGATATTAAAGGTGAACGGGTTGCGCAGGCCCAGGACATAGATAGCACGATTTTTTCCTAGGGCGGTCTGATAGAACGGATTATCGGTGGGGAACGTCGATTCCGGATTCGTCCCGTCGGGATTTTCCGGAACCGGGTTGATTCGCAAGATTTTCCCAAGAACCGTATCGTACGATTGTGAATAGGTCCCGACGCCGTTATTTCCGACCGAGACGTAAAGTTTTCCGTCAGGTCCGAAATGCATTGCGCCACCGTTGTGGACGCAGTCCCCTGGGATCAAATTGTCCATCTCCATGATTGGGGTCTCGCTACCCGCTAAAGCAACGTCCGGATTTGCGGGATCAGCGGTAAAGCGACTCAGTCGATTATGAGTAGGCAACGAGGGGTTTGACTGCAAGATAGTATAATAGACATAAACGTAATGATTGGTGGCGAAGTTGGGATCGAAGCAGATACCGTCAAGTCCGCGCTCATCGCAGGTATCAGCGGCTACGCTCAGAAAAGGTCGTGGCTGTAAAACGCCGTTGCGAAAGACGCGAACCGTTCCCCGCTGTTCGCAGACGAATAACCGATGTACTGGCGTACCTGATGGAGGACAAGGGTCCGGCGCGAACGCAATGACTGTCGGATTTGTTAGGCCGCTACCGTATAGGGCTTCCGCAAAGCCGTCCGGCAGAGTAGTGGCGGAAAGATTCTGCATCGGAGCAAAAAGGCATGTGCCGGCGAGGATGACATTGAGCGGTCCAAACCGGCCAAACCATTTTACAATTTCACTGTGAAGGAATTTGGATGGCATGTAATTATCTAATTTCAGATAGCGCATTTCAAGTTTCGATATTAATTGCCCCGCAACCAGAAGTCGACAATTAATTTTTAGCCAGCGTCTTTTTCCTGTTGAGATGAACACGTCCGTAATTGCTAATGTCATCCGGCGGGGCGAAAAGCTTACTTGAGCTCGTAAATTTCTCGCGTCCGTACCACAATTCCTTTACCAAGTGAGACTTCAGTGCTGGATGAGTAGCCTATGAAGCGAAGAAGTTTCGTTAACATAAAAGAGAGAGGATAGATTTCCAGGGGCCAGACGGGCTGTAGTAAGCGTGTGTTCGGAAATTCAAAAGATATCCCGCCGTGTCATGGATGTTCAAGGCACAAATGCCGGCTGCCGCAATCCGACAGGAGACACGAAAGTCGTGGGAGTTTCTTTCTTGGCGAGTTGCGTGTATAGCGATTTCGCTACGAAAGTAAACTCTGGCTCAGTTTTCGGCAGAGAATTCAAAGCTGGTATTTGCGCAGATCGACGACATCTTCTTTGTTATTCTATGCTCGTTGAGATTACCCTGTCGCAATGGGAATGGACCAAGCTGCGCATGCGGTAATCGCAAAACGTGTTCACAACCTTGAAACCGTCGACTTCAAAAACACAAGGATGCCCAGGTCGATACCTCCCGCATGTTATTCCAGTACTCTGCGTTGGCATTCTTCTCTTGAAGACATACAGCCTGTACACGTTCGCTTACTTTGGATCGGATGCCTTCAACAACCTTTATTGGGTGCAGCGCGAGAGTTTCACGCATATGATCGGATATATTGTGCATCCGGTTTCGTTGTACTTCCGACCCGTTGGAATGATGTACTATTGGCTCTATCTAAGATTCTTCGACCTTAGTCCAGCCGCCTTCAGATGGCTAATGTGGTCCTTGCATGCAGCTAATACGGCGCTTCTCTATTTTGTTCTTAAACGACTTACGGGATCGCGGCCCGGCGCGGCCGTCGGCGCCATGCTGTTCGCCAGCCAGACAGTCTTCGCTGAGGTCTATTGGAATTTTGGAGCCGTTTTCGAGCTACTTACGGTCTTCTTTTCCTTTGTCGGGACTTTGTTATGGATCTGTGAGCGCAGGGGTTGGTTACAGGTGTTACTGGCATCGGTGGCCTTGCTTCTGGCCCTCAAGTCGAAGGAAATGGCAGTCTCAATGCCTGTTATCTGGCTCAGTTATGATTTGCTGCTTCGAAAGGACATGAAACTGAGGATGCTTGTTCACGCCGCTCTGCCTGGCGCTCTTGCCGTTTGGTATAGCCTAAGCCACGCATCGGCTATGAGAGGAATCGCACCTGATCATCCTTATTACATGAAGGTCACAGGATTAACGTTGGCCAACGGTCTCGGAACCTACTTTAACATGCTCTGCCGAACAAACTGTCGATGGCAGACCTGGTGGATAGGGTTTTGCATGGTCTTGCTGATCTTTGTTCTTTCACGGAGCCGGCTGGCCTTATTTTTCCAGTTATACATTCCTATCACTTTCCTTCCGGTCATTTTCCTAGTTAATCACCGCGGTGCACTCTTTTGGTACCTCCCCTTTTTGGGCTTGTGCGGCTTGGCAGCAATTGTGGCAACGGTTGCCGTCGGTGTTATCAAAGCTCGAAATCCGCGGTGGCTTGCAGAAGCCGGGTTATATTGTGTGTTTGCGTTGCTTTGTTGGGGCGCGTTCTTGCTGCACAAAGAGACCAATGGCGCAGAAAGATCGTGGTACAGAGATGTGGCGGGCGAGAATCGGGCTTTCGTATCGGGTTTACGATCGTTGCCCCCGCCCCCGAAGGGTGAAACAATTTTTTTCGATTTACTCCCTCCACACCTCGAGCAGAACGTCTTGCTATCGGCAACCCAAGTTGCTTTCCGTCGGACGGATCTCCAAGCAAAACTGGTTTCAGAATTTCCACCGGAAGCACGGTACCGCCTCCGATTCCAGGATTACCAGCTTATACGGCTTCCACCTGAACAGCGAAATGAATAGCGAAGATCGGACGCTCCTCAGCCGCGAGGCCAGTGCACTGCTCGAGTGACAATCCATTGATTGACAAAGTGACTTTACACGAGGCAAGGATGTCTGAGGTTGTGGTACAGCGGGGGTTCGGGAGGCGGAATAGCCAGCCTGCTATGTATAGGAAAACCGTAATGGGCCAGTCGCACGTCGGGGTGTTATTAGCCGAACCGATGGCCGGCTGGCTTTTTCCAATTTTGGACCGCAAGTAAGGTCGCGGCGCCCATCCACACAGCCCAAGCAACATAACTGATGTTTCGAGCGAGGCGACCGATCGGCGATAGACCATACTTTAGCTCTGCGGAATGTGCACCGCCTGGCAGCTTTACATCTACAAGGCCATTATCGCTCATGGAAATCCTATCATCTTGTCTTTGCCCGTCGATCCTTAGCTCCCATCCTGGAAAATGGATTACCGCGATTTGAGTTATTACATCCCTGGGTGCACTGTATCTGTAGGTGTATGCTGTGCCTTTGTGCTCGTAACGTTGGACTTCGATTTCTCCCGCGACGGGCGTAAGGCGATTTGCCGGAGGCGGATTATCATGAAGAAATTTCGGATCTGTGAGAGGAGCTTTAACTGAGAGGGGCCAGAACTCCTGGGGCGCATTTCCCCCATACCAGTTCTCCCTCTCCATCCGCTTGTACCAGCGCAGCACACGATCCGTGGTTCCCCGATCAGTGAGCTTGCCCGGCAGGTTCAAAATACAGGGTAACGTCGGGATCGCCATGAGAATTGCGACGAGAACCCACACGAGAGGATGAAGCCACCTATCTAAAATTGGTGTGGCCATGGTGGTGGCAAGGCAGCCAAAAAACGCAGTAAAGATCAATAGGCGCCACGGGAACTGTATGTAACGAAGGATCGGAGGTACGCGCGTCCAATCCATCTTTGTGGACATGACGAAAAGAATAAGTGCGACCAGAGCCAAGCATACGCCCAACCGGTAACGCTGGCCCCTATTTAGACCAGGCCGCCAAAAGGCGATAGCGGCGAGTACAATACCAATCAGGACGGCGATACCCAAGTTAATCCCCATATTATCATTTGGCCCCGGAATACTGCCCTCGGTCCCCAAGCTTTCGATAAAGTGCTGTTGCCAGTACAGCGCATGTAGATGCAATACCTCTGGCGGCGTCATGGTCGACGCAGCGATGCCGACTCGCGACGGAAGACCCGCGTTGGTCAATTTTAGTAAGGTTAAAGCGGGAAGCCAAAAAAATGCAGCCATCGTCGCACCGAGGACGCCTCCGGCCATGACAACGAATGGCCAGCGTTTTTCAGATATGGTGAGCAGCACGTAAAGGCCAATTACAATGGTGCAGTAAAGCGCGGTGATGTTATGGCTCAACATAAGACCAGCGTACATCACGGCGATCAAAAGAAGGCCCGCCCATGGCTGTCGCCGTGCGATTTCGGCTCCCAGAAAAAGGCCCGCAACAGTGGGCCATGCCCAACATTCACCAAGAGCGTCGCGAACAAACATGTCCGTTAGATGATAGCGGGTCAAGGCGAAAACGGTCGCTGCGCCTAGAGCCCACCATGCCAATCGCGGCCATCGCTCGCGCCGGCCGATAAGATAAACCAGGGTATAAATGAAAAGGCCGCTAAGGTACAAAGAGCTATAAAAGCTCATTTTGGTCGCTGGACCATAGTCAAACCCTAAGAGGAAATGAAAGATGGCACCTATATAGTATCCGAAAGGGGGATAGAAGGTATGAAACGGATAACCATATCCGAAGGCCCAGTCCGGCGCCCATGGGACATGCCCCGGGCCCTGTGCCCGCCATACTTTGCATACCTCGTAGACGCGAATGACAGGATACAGTTGATCGTGACCCGACCACATGTACAGCCCGAGCGTTGGCCAAATCAGAACAAGTATCACAAGCGTGTAAATAGCCAAAGACTGGGCAATAGGATTGCGAACCAGGCATTGCCAGGAGTTTGGTAGCACTTTAGTGTTCGTCATCATGCTGTCAGCGGTCCCGTGCTCAGCCAAAGCCGGATACCGGGTCGAGACATCACGCTTTGGCAGCCAAATCACGCTGTTTTAGCGTCTCGAGCCATGTGCTGTAGTCGCGGATGTAATCGTGGGCGGCATAGGGGTGAGAGGCAAACACTAATAGCACAGCGTCTGCTGAGTATTTGTATTGTGTTCCCCATACAAGCGGCCTCACGTGCAACCCGATCTCAGGACGATCAAGAACGATCTCCTGCCGTCTCGATCCATCGTCAGCCACGACGTGCACAGTTCCATTTACACATACAAGGAATTGATGGCACTCCCGATGAGCGTGTTCGCCGCGCACCTCCGTGCTAGGCACCGCGTGAACAACGAAAAAACGGACGGGAACAAACGGCAACACTTTAGTGATCTCGGCAGCTACCAATCTCCCGCGAATATCTTCGAAAGCAGGTAGGTGATGGATCGTGACCCCCTGGACGTGCGAAACAGTAGTTCGCAAACTTGGATGCGCCGTGCCACCCTTGATCTCAACCGGCAAGGCAATATCCGACGCATATCCATGGATGTGAGCTGGATTGCCGTCGACGATTGCATTCGCGGGCACCGATCGGGTAACAACTGCCCCTGCGCGAACCATCGCGTTTCGACCAATGGAAATTCCCCGTAAAATAGTCGCGTTGGCGCCTATCGAACATCCTTGTTCGAGGGTGGTTTGCGCGAAATGGTCCGGCCGTTGCTTGCTTTTAGGCAACACATCATTTGTGAACGTTACGTTCGGACCAATGAGGACATCGTCGCTGACCCGCAAACCGTCCCAGAGTTGTACGCCACATTTAACCGTTACCCGATCGCCCAAGATAACGTCATTCTCGATGAAGACATGGTCGCAGATGTTGCAATCTTTGCCGATGACAGCACCGGACAAAACATGCGCGAACGCCCAGACTTTGGTGCCTGCTCCAACCGAATGGCTTTCACAGATACCCTGCGGATGCACGAAATAGTTCATGGATCTCAATTGAATTGCGTCTGTTGTAACATGACAGGTCAGGGACCAAGCTCACAGAGGCTGCTTCTTAAATGCAAATTGCAAATATCGACCAATCCGCCGATAAGGCTCAAGGCCAGATAGCTCTTTCTCAAGGCGGATTGCTTCCCGCTCGTTCGTTTCGTCGTACTCAGCGTCGGAGATATAATCAGCCAAAACTCTCATCCCCCTGAAATCGACGAGCCGCCATTCCGCCTGTTCACCCCAACTTACGATTTGGTCGTATGGATAAAGAGTGGCGTGTCCAAACCATTTGGCATCGTAGCTCTGTTCAATTAACTTCGAGCGCGCAAGTTTCGGATCGCGGCGGAAAATGATTGCCCGGATTGTCTCGCTGACAGGGTTGAGAGTGATCAATGATAGTTCGCCTGTGTCACTGGTGACTTGGTGCATTGCGGTGAACAGTCGATATGGATTCGTAAGGTATTCAATCACATGATGACACAGCACCAAGTCGAAGTGGCCGGCTGGCAATAGATCTGGGGCGTTCTCCAGCGTTCCTTCCAGGATCTGACACCGATCCAAGAAGCCGGCCTTCTTTAATTCTTGCTCCGCTTGCTTCAGCATTGCCGAATCTGTATCCAAAAGCGCAACGAAATGCCCTTGGCTTGCCAGCCACAGGGTATTTATTCCATTTCCTCCTGCGGCATCGAGAACGTTTAGAGGCCGATCAAGAGAATGTAGCCGCATGATGTTGTGTTGCGCCAACATATATCTCATGCGGCCGGTAACCGATTTTTGATACCCCGCGAAAACGGCGGCCGTAGCTTGGTTTTGTTCTTGTATGTTCTTGTTCACATTCATGTCTCAGTGAGTCTCTGTCTGTTCAGTTAAATTCTATTTCTCGCAATACTACAGCTCCAGGTCGTTTCTTTGTGTTCTCGTAAACTCGCCACACGTACGCACCGACGATGCCCAGGCAAATCAGATTGATGCTTCCGAAGAAAATAATCGTCAAGACGGTCGGAGAATAGCCGGGTACTTGAATCCCTCCAGTAAACCTAAACCATAACAGGATGATGGAAAAGATTACAGATATTACGAATCCGATCGATCCGATCAACAACAGGATTTTGATTGGCAAATCCGAAAACGAGAATGATGAATCTGCCAGATAGCGCAATCTCTTCGTAAAGGTCCAGGCGCTCTTACCATGTCGTCGTCGCATTCTTTTATATGGTATCGTCTTGCGCCTGAATCCCAACCAGAGCACCAGACCGACAAGGGAACTGTGCGATTCTTCAAGCTTGAGCAATTCACGATGAAATGCAGCGTTGCAACCGAACACATCGATCCCGCCACGAGGCAGTTCGGGTTGGACCAACTTGCGATACAAGAACCAAAAGAGCTTGGACCCAATTCTACTCAAAAAAGGATCCTCTCGCGACAGGCGAGTTCCAACAACTACGTCAGCTTCGCGTTTGGCAAGTTCGTCAAAAAACGCCAAAATCAAGTCTGTAGGTTCCTGCAGGTCCGCAGCCATCACTGCGAAATAGGGACCCGTTGCTTTTTGCAGACCGACACGGACCGCTGAGAAGGAGCCGAAATTTCGCGATAAGGCGATAAGTTTTGCCTTGAAAGGGGCGGCGGGCAGCTCTGTAGCGAGCAGTTGAAAGGACTCATCCGGGCTTCCGTCAACGACAAAGATGACTTCGAGGGTAGAATCTACCCTCTTGCTGATTCCATGAAGCGCTAGCAAAAGATCCGGAATGGATGCTTCGTTCTTGTAAACCGGGATGACAATCGAGTACATAGGAAGAAAGCCTATGATTTCCCCCAACTATTACAGGCTGCCACGACGCGCTCAACATCGTCGTTAGACATGAAAGGATTAATGGGCAGCGATACTTCTTTTTCCGTGAACACGCGAGCGTTTGTCAATTTTCCATAGATGGTGTATGGCTGCGCGCGGAGAGCGGGTTGATCGGGTATCAGGACGGGATAGTGAATTGCACTCTGAATATCCTGTGCCGTAAGGTGATCTTGAAAGCTCGTTCGATCTCCTTTCACCAGGATCGGGAAGAGGTGGTAGACTGAGCGCGAGCCATGAGGCTCGGGCGGAATCTGCAGCATTTCAGATGAAATCCCGCTGCGATACCATGCCGCAATCTGCCGGCGGCGTTCTGTAAAATCCGCTAACCGTGGTAGGAGGGCGTCACTCAGAATTGCTGCATGAATTTCGTCAAGGCGACTATTCATTCCCAAATATGTGTGTCTGTATTTTCCAGTCTGTCCATAGTCACGAAGCGCTCTGGCAAGCGTCGCGAAGTCCTCGCGATCAGTCAATAGCGCTCCTCCATCCCCCATGCACCCCAGATTCTTTGTAGGATAAAAACTGATCGCGGCTATGTCGCTCGCGCTTCCGACGGTTCTTCCGTCACTGCTCGCACCTATTGCTTGAGCGCAATCTTCCAAGACAGTTAGGCTGAAAGATTCCCGCAATCCTCGCAAGTGTTCAAGATTGACGCTGTGTCCAAAGAGATGGACTGGAAGCAAAACATAGTGTATGCCTCGGTTTTTTCCGAGAAATCGTTCCACCTTATCCAAGGCGAGCAGTCCGCTGTTATCCGTATCGATGAAAATCGGGATACCGCCCGCGCGGACGATTGCGAGAGTCGTAGCAAAGGCGCTCAGCGGCGTCGTAATAACTGGCTTTCCCTGGCATCCGAGAATTCGCAGGCCTAACTCGATGGCGTCAAGACCGCTGGCGCAGCCAACGGTATATCGCCTAGCCGCATAAGCAGCAAGCTTCCTTTCGAATCGCGCGACTTCATCGCCCAAAATGAACCATCCGCTTTGCCCAACTCTATCGACGGCCTTGAGTGTGTCTGCCCGGACGCATCGCCACTGCGCTTTGAAATCATTAATAAGAACCTTGGCTTTCATTCTCGTATAGCCCCGATGAAGCCTTCCTTGTACCAGCGACTAAATTTTGTCAATCTGCGACACGTGATGTCATCGGAAAGCCAGGTAGTAATACGTTCCGATCGCATTAATCTGTTAGTCGTCGTCACGAGTAACTTCCAGCTTCGCGAGAAGCCTTGAGCGCTTTTTCGTATACAGTCGGAACTCGTATACACAATCGAATTGTATCCAGCGAACTTCGTGTGTCCCTGAGGGAGCGCGGGCTACAAGCACTTCGGGCTGCCGATCCACTTTTACATAGAGATCGCCTATCGCGCCATTTCCTGTGTCCCAGGTGATTGTTGTGTTTCCAACCGGCTTATCGATATCGCCTGCCGGAACTGGATTAGGGCTCGCTGACAAAACCGGCTTTCCACCTAGACTGGAAGTCATTTGGTGCCGCCGATGGCTATGACATGCGCCGAGTAAAAGACAAACAAACAGAACAGGAAGCAGCATAAGGGAACGCACAGAACGTGCGCCGCTGGCCGCTAACGCGCCGAAGTCCTTAATGCACACACCTATAACACGCCAACTCATCTGGTGACTACAGTCTTGGCCAGTAGCCGGCGCGAGGCATCAGCGGAATATAGTCGGAATTCGTAGCTGCTTCCAGCTACAATCCAACTCGCTTCGGCCGAGCCCCTGGGTCCACGAGCAAAAAGGTGTTCGGGTCCGCCATCTTGCGACACACAGACGTCCGCATCGCGTTCAGTCAATGTTGCCCACGAGATTTTAGTACGCCCGACGCCAGAACCGGCTGGAACCGGATTTGGGTCGGCGACAATGGTGTCGGTCCTTTCTACAGCAGTCAAGCCGGCAGTTTGGACGGGGCTTGCCTGTGGTTGGGGGTAAAGTCGAAATTCATAGCGCATCCCCGGCTTGATCTCGTCAAGGAACTCGAGACCTGACTGTCCGGTGGCAAAAATCTTCGCTGGACCGCCGTCGGCAGCTAAGGTGACCTGACCGTCGGAGCTACAACAACCACTCCATGAAACAGCAGCGCGGCCAAGTTGTCCTGATGGTACGGAGACCGGATTTGGTGTAACAAACAGTACCGGCTTACAGTCATTAGGAATCGTGGTCAACGAATAATCATCTACCCAAATCTTTCCCTTCGCTGCTGCGGCGCGCACGACAGCATACTTACCCTCGGCAGGCGCACGGGTTATGATACTCGCCTCCTGCCATTGTTGCGCTGAAGGTGTGGTGGCGAGGACGGTGGCCGAATCGCCAAGTGCTTGCTTGTTCTCGTTCTTCCAGTCCAGCTCAAGACGTAACGTTCCCAATCTGAAAGAGTCCGCCATATGGCGAACACTTAGCCGGTAGCATTGACCTGGCTCAACGGAAACGGGCAGCGATAAGAGAAAATCTTTTGAGGTCACAGCATAAGCTGTCCTGCCACCGAAGGAAAAGTTGCCCGTTCGATCGATTCTCGGTTTACCGACTATTTCCCAGCCGGGAAGAGAAGTCGCGCTGCCTCGCTCGAAGCTTGCGTTGGTAAGGAGCTCTTTACCGTCGTCGTCGGATCGACTAGTGATTTCATAGACGTGAACATCTTCCATAACGGCGACTTCTTTCAAGCGCGGACTTGCTTTGATCGCAGGTTCCAAGGTATCCCAGGTTTGATAGATATTCCAAAACGAGGTTCCCGCCCGATACAGACTCTCGTCCACAAGCACATACTTTGCGCCCCATCCGTAAAGTAGGTCAACTGTCATGGGTGAGGGGAATGCGCTGAGATCACTCCAGTACTGGAGATTTGGCGGATGCTGCGAGCTTCCCATGATGATGCGCTTGCCAGTCAATCGGGTGGAGTAAATGGCAGGCCCACCGTACCCATGTCCCGGTATCGGGTATTCCATGAACGTAAATTCGCCCGGTTGCTTCGAAAGCCACTGATCAACGGCGCGTGGTATAACCGGACTCATCCCAATCGGCTTTTGAGCAAAGTCGAAGATGACGAGCCCGGTCGCGATTGCGGCTGTCGCGATTTGCATGCTGATGTGCGCGTGAAGCCGTTCCTTCATCCATTCCAGGAAACGAGCCAGGCCTGCGGCTGCCAGAAGGCCGACTGAAAGCTCAACGAAGAACCCGAGGCGGGCCCACCCATGAAGGTTGTTAAAGCCGGGAAGTTGTCGCAGAATTCTGCCTGGCGCCCAGACAGATGATAGCGCGACGTCATTCGTTGATGCGCTCAGAGGCGGTGGATGAGTGAAGTAGATGCCAGGCCCAAAGGAGAACAGGAGGCAGCCCAGCGCCATCGCAACCAGCGCCAGTACGACGCCGCGGCGTCGGTGGAAAAGACCAGTAGCTGCTAGTAACAGCGCGACGGCGCCTAAATAAAGTTGCCATTCCGATTGCCATAGACCGTTTGCTCCATTACGCCAGAGTTGGTCAACCTTGTCTCCCCAGAAAAAGTGCGTCGTGGGCGGGATAATATAATCGGCTACCGCGGCTGCGAAAGCCTGTGACTCACTCGGACCACGATAATCGACAACGCCTCCACGTGTGGCGAGATAATAAGGAATCAAAAATGGCAATACGAAAACCAGGGCAGCACCGATCGAAATCAGGCTCACCTTTAACAGGTACCAAAGGTCTTTTGCCGGCGCTCTCCAATCGATCCGAAAGGAAACATAAAATACCGCCGCGATCGGGACCATGAAAAAGTAGTACCAGGTTGTCCAGGCGGACAGGCCAAAGAAGACGCCGGCGAGCAAAGCGCTTTTTAGCCGAGGCTTGGAGATCATACGTTCGAGATAAAGAAAGAAAAACGGAATCCACTCGGTGGAAACGATGGACAAATGTCCCGCGGCGTGCGCAAAACGATACGGACAAAATCCAACGATGATTCCTGCAAGGAACGCCGCGGCTTGGTTAGACCATAATTCGCGCGCAAGGAGATAAGTTCCAAACGCAGTGAGTGGAAACGATATCAGGATAAGAAAGTTATAGGTGGATACCTCGCCGAAAAGTTGCGTTAAGGGTGAGAAAAGAAGCACCGTTCCGGGCGAAAGGTCCTGGTTGCGAATCAGGCTAAAGCCGAACGGCACGTAGACATCTGGATCAAAGAAAGGCGATTTATGAAGATCGAAGAGAGCGTGGGCGACATACCAAAGCTCCCAGAGGAAATGAAAGTTATCGGCCGGTCCACCCGGCACCTCTCTGTGGAGAAACAAGACAGCTGGATATGTCATCGCAATTGTCAGCGAGACATACAGTAACAAAACAAGAAGGTTTTCCTGCCAACGCTTGATCCCGATGCTCTTCACTGCCGCAGCGAATGCAAAGCGCGAATCAGTCATATAATGTCGCCAAATGTAATATGATGTGACGCGCTAAAGACTTTCATAGTCCAATGACACCTTGGTCGAGTCAAGTAATCGAAATGTCAAAATCAAGCCTCACACGCACTGCTGGCACGCTCGCAGGCTTTAGCAAAGGCCCGTTCATCAGGAAGCTTCAACCTCCCGTTACACATTGGGAGGTACGTTAGAAATGATTCTTCCACAAAGCAATTCATCAGTGCCGCACGCGCGTCGCGAAAGGACTGCAACCGACGCGGATTGATTTTAACAGCGTTCTACAATTTAGCTGTGGATGAGGCGTAAGAATTTATGCGATATTCCTGACCGAGCTCGATTTGATCCGGCTTGACGCCGGGGCTGCCGCTCGCAATCGAACCGACAGTAGGACATTGCCATAATCTGATTCGCCGATCGGAGCTCCGCTTGACTATCTGCGGTGTTTCAGCATTCTATCGCTCCGCATGCTCGAACTGATTAATCCCGACGTGTTGAAGGATCGTCCAAGGCGCGCAAGCGGTTTTCGATCGGCCGATCCTTTTCCACATCTTGTGATCGATCAATTTTTCACACCGATCTTTTGTGAGCAATTGATCGCCGAGTTTCCACCCTTTGAGCGCGGAAACAACCTCAATGAGGATGGTTTGCCTGGGGGGAAGTCGACCATCGAAGACATCCGATCGCTTGGGGCGGGCTACACGCTGGCTGATGATCTGTTCCAGTCTGTAGAATTTTCTTCGCTCATCAGCGACCTTACGGGCATTCCCGACTTGCTCTACGATCGCATGTATGTAGGGGGCGGTACGCACGAGAACCGCCCAGGCCAGGAGCTCGACCCGCACGTCGACTTCAACTACCACCCCCATCAGGGCTGGCATCGGCGATTAAATCTGATCGTCTATTTGAATCGGGAATGGAAGGAGCAGTGGGGTGGTTCTATCGAATTTCATGAGGATCCCTGGCGTCCTCCCGAGCAAAACCGGGTCCGCCGTGTTGTGCCCCTAGCCAACCGCGCGATCTTGTTCGAGACAAGCGAGCGATCATGGCATGGTTTCGAAGCCATCCGGCAGCCACCCGATCATGAGTCGATTTCTCGAAAGTCGCTTGCCATCTACATGTACACAAGGGATAGGCCGCCTGCGGAGACGGCGCCAGCGCATGCCACTGTGTATGTGGAACGGCCGTTGCCGTTCGTGCTGCGACCCGGAGATTCGACAGCAGCTCAGGGGGCACGGGTGCGAAAGGCATTGACGCGCCGGCTTGAGCACATAGGACGGCTGCAGGAACGCGACCGAGCGTTCAGTCAGAGAATCATCACCGAGCTTAGAAAACTGTTTTCTACCGCCGAGCTGCTCCAGCAACAGGAGATCGACTTGCTTGAGCGCCTGTTCCACCGGGAAGATGCGCTGCTAAAGCTGCTCTACGATCGCGAGAAGGAGTTCAGTAGGGATATCGAGTGGTTGCAACGTCGAGTCGCAGGCCAACAAATTCGGCTCCCTGTTATCGGAGCGGCGAAGCTTGCGGCGACGCCTGTCGGCTATTACCCCAATGACGAATGGTGCGCTCCCTTGCTGGCATTCGATCTCGATCTGTCGGCGCCTTCGAAGGCTGTTATATTCCACGGCCGGATTCCCCATCGATTCCCGCAGGGACAGACGCTCGAGTGCACAATCTCCGATGCGTCTAAGACGACACATTTCAGGGCTGGCGACTTCGATTGGAAGATCCCGGCCGTGATGCCTCCCGGCGAGCGAGCTTCAATTCGAGTTCGGGCGTCAGCATCTTTCTGTCCCGCGCGTGATGATAGCTCCGCAAAAGATGCACGGGATCTAGCCTATCACCTCTACACTATTGAAGTCGTCTGAGAGCAAACATTAAGTTAGGTGAAGCGATAAGGGTAAACGCGTGTAAAGCTCCATTTTTAATTGTTTTAGCGTACAGTGCTGACGCATTTGAATAACGTTCAGGCTTCTCTGCATTTCACTCCGAGGCGGCGGAGGTATTCTACGCGTTGATTAAACTCAGCTTCCAAGTTTTCGGCAACCTCGCGAGACGCCTCCCCCTGCTGCAGAGAGTCCTGAAGTTCGTCACTCAATTTTTTGGCCTTTTTGATGATAGCTGGATCTGTCCCGGGATCATGGGATTTAAAGTCGGGTGACACGTTGGAGCTGTTGATTCGTTCCTTGAGCGGCTCGAGGCATCTGGCTGTATAGGGTTCCTCCAGAAAGGTAAGTAATGAATGCATCGCCGATTCCGGATTATCGATCAAATCTTCGTATCGAATCCGGTAAACGACAGTGGGACCATAGGCACGCTCGGCCACGAGGCAGGCGGTCACGGTTCGGATCCAGTACCGATATGCTTCCTCTTCGTTGGCTACTAACTGAAATCCTGCAACGCGATGAAAGTTGACCATCGAGCGAACGACGGCGGGAGCATCGCGGAAGATATGGATAAATCGAGCTTGAGGGAAAAGCTTCCGCAGGCCACAGATATGTAAGGAATATTCGGGCGTTCCATCGACCCAGCGTGTTTTGGGCCCGGCAGCCGTACCGCTGGCGTCGAGCCAACGTCGGTCAAGTTTCAGTTCGATGCACTTGGTTTCGCGTTTTGTTTCGAGATCCTTGCGATGGCCCAGGATCAGGTCGTTGATGGCGCGACCGAACGCGGCGAACAATTCGTCGTCGCGAATGTCCATGGCGCTTAGGACCGAGTAATCACCGCGGGCTGCACCAATTTGATGGGCAGCGGCAACATTGACCGCGAACTCTCCCATCCAGTTTGACTCTGGTACTGGAAACAAATTCGGGTGGTGCCCGAGGCACCAGACGAGGATGCTGGTTCCCGATCGCGGTGATCCTACAACAAAAATCGGCTTGTTAGTGTTGTTCTGCATGGCCTCTTCGCAGGCGAGGCTGCCTCCTAGTCGAGACTCATCGCCAGGTGCATTCTTGCTTCCGCCGCCTGCAATTTCATCCTATGCGAATCGTCAAGCTTTTGCAGTTTAATTGTGCGGATCATGCATGGGGGCGGCTCTCCTCCCGGCTGTCTCCATGCGAGGCTTCCGTCGCATCCAAAAACTACCTCCATGCCACCATGGTGAGTGTGGGAATGTCCGTTTGAAATCCTCGAGGTAATACTGCGCGAGATAGTGGTTGGCCATCAACACCTCGAACTCGGAATTAAATGTCAGGAATGCCTGTAGCAGGTATTGCTCAGTCCAAAACCGGAACTCCTCCATCACCCAATCATGCCGGTAATCGAACGGTAAAAAAATGTCGTGGACGTGCACAATGACCCCGGGTCTGACACGCGGCAACACTTCCAGGAACAAATAATTGACGTCTCCGCCAATTTTGACCGTATGAGAACTATCGATAAACAAAATGTCGCCCGACTCGAGCTGCGAGAAAAAGTCCGGCTCGATGTCTTCTACCTTTTTCTCTATCAAGGAATGCAGCCCGGGAAATCCCTGCCGGAGAAAATCTAGGGGATACGGCTCAATACAGATAAGCGCTGAGTCTTTATTCTTTGCGATGGCCTCGGCTGCGATGAGCGAAGAGAAACCACTCCCCACTTCAATGATCAACCGTGGTTGAAAGTGGCGAATCATACAGTAGGCGACCAGCGCATCGGTGCCGTCAAATAGTCCGTTATTAAAATGAAAACGGCCCCGTTCGCCGGTTGGCTTGGCTGGAAACTGATCATATTCATGGCGAAACCCTGGGAATTGATTGCGCAGTAGATCGAGTTGCAAGGCGTCGTTCATGTCGATGCCCACGAGTGCGCTCGCCCGATTCCAGAGCCTTTCCGGCAAGCTTTGTGTATCGGGAATCGGCTGATAGAAATGTACCGGCGTCACGTGGAAACCGTGTCGCTCCCAACGACGAAAGATCTCGGGAAACTTCGCGCTGTGGAGGCAATGGGGCATGACTGTCGCGATGAATTGCGAAAGCTCTGACACGCCAATATTCCCGCGTGTTACTCGTTCTGCGAGCCCGCGTAGAATCATTGGCGCGGCGTTCAAATCGCGTTTGACTGTTACCGAGTTAATGGGCTTATCTGGCTGACTGGCCGCGTAAAGGCGAAAGTCATATACCGTTGAGTCCGCAATCCAAGGGATTTCCATTTGGCCGGACGGCCCTCCTTGGCTCACTAACTTTTCGTAGCCTGGCGCGGTTGAAACGCGGATCTCGGCTCCGCCCGGATCATTTGTTTCCCACGAGATTACAACACAGCCCTCGCCGAAAAAAATGGGGTTGGGTGTTGCGCTGATTTTTCCGGTGATGTCTCCGGTTCGCTCCGTCGTATTCATGTTGGAAAACGAAGGATTAGCCTGCTGCTGTCATAACAAGCCCCTGCTGCGCAATCGATGTCGTTTGCTCCAAACTTGCAAGATGGTCGTCGCTAAATAGGAGCTGGAGCTTTTCGCGCGCCGCATTGGTAGAATAGAGGGCGCGTGTTTTCCTAATGCCGTTTTCTGAGAGCCGGTTCCAAAGCTCTTCCGATTCGTAGAGTTCGATTAACGCCTTCGCGAATTCTTCGGGTTCATCGGCGACGAGCATCTCTTCACGATGATTGAGCTCGGTCCCCTCCGCAGCCAGCGACGTTGCGACCACCGGCACGCCAAAAGCCATGCTTTGATTGATCTTTCCTTTCACACCCGCGCCAAATCGCAACGGCGCCACGGACAGCTTTACGCTGTCGAAAAAGGGACTCACATCTCTCTGCAATCCCGTCACAATGATCTTCTCGCCCGCCAGAGCTACTACCTTCGGCGGTGCCTTATCCCCGATTATGTAGAACTTCGCGTCGCGCAGACGCTCGCTTACCAATGGATAAATCTCCCGCACAAAAAAAAGAACAGCGTCAACATTCGGTGTGTGCTGGAAACTACCGATGAATAGCCAGTCCCGCCGCAAACGGAACGGTGTTTTTGACCCTGGGACATCTACAATATTCGACACCAATTGAATAGATTTGGCGGGCCACTTCCCTTGAAGCAGTCGCTGCTCGACGCCGCTTACGACCCAAGTCTCGTCAGACTGCTCAATCAATTCGTACTCCAGTTGCTGCGTTTGCTTCGCCTTTTGCTGCACTACGGGGTGTAGAGTCAGACGGGCCTCGCCCGCTTCCCGGCGGAAATGAAGATCGACCGTGTCGAAAATAATGCGGCTTTGCGGCGCAAATCGACGCACGTCGGCGATGTGTTTGCGCGCGAAATCACACCGGCTTAGCACGACGGCATTGAACTCTGCCCCGTGCGAGATCAGGTAGTCGCGCACTTTTTCGATGTAAGGATAACAGATTACTTTGATTCCCCGTTTTTGCAGTTCGCCAGCATAAGGTCGGATGTTTGCCAGGTTATCCGGGATGAAAGTGACGCGATGGCCAAGGGCGTGAAGGAGCTTGAGAATTTGGAACATCCGGAGCGATCCCGAATCGCGGTCCGGCGTTGGAAGATGATGGTCAATGACCAGAATGTTTTTCTCCGAAAGCGTCCCAGGCTGCGAGAGGAACGTTACGTCGCCGTTAGCTGGTTTCGTCATCAGCTCGGCGGCCCATTTCTTCGCAAATGTCGAGCGATTAATTTTCTGATGCTTCTTCGTGCCGGTCGAAAGGTCGGTGCCGCCGGTTGCTCCCTCGTAATGGATGACCTGGCTTAGTGGTTGATACAACACCTGGTAACCGGCGGCGCGCACCTTGAACGCCAAGTCGGTATCTTCGTAATAGGCAGGCGTATAGCATGAATCGAACCCTCCAACGCTTTCAAATAGCGCCTTGGGAATCATCAAGGCCGCTGCCGAGCAGTAATCTGCCTCGCGCAGGTAATTGTACTCTGGTTTTTCCGAGTCATCGAACTTGCCGTAGTTCCATCCCGAGGCATCGTTCCAGATAATTCCGCCTGCTTCCTGTAATCGGCCATCAGGATAAAGAAGTTTTGATCCGACAATGCCGGCTTGCGGTTCTTCGGCAAAAGTATCCAACAGCGCGTTCAGCCAGTCTTCCTTAACAAGTGTGTCGTTGTTAAGAAAAACGAGGTACTCGCCGCGTGCCGTCTTCGCACCGCGGTTGCACGATGCGATGAATCCGGAATTCGCGTCGTTACGCAGATAAATAACCCCCGGCATCCGCGGAACGGCCTGTGCCGTGGCGTCCGTTGAACAATCATCCACAATAATGACTTCAAAGCGCTCCGTTCCCTGATGTTTCTGAAGCGAAGCCAGGCACGCCTGCGTAAAACGGAATTGATTGAAAACAGGAATGACGATTGAAACTGCGACCTGCTCGTGGACCGGAAACTCGATTGGCCGAGTTGACGCGAGAGGTTCAAAGGGCGGGACCGACGATGTCCCAGTGCTGGCCGTCTTATGCGCAGGCGCTCCATCTGAGATCAGAGCTCGAAGTTGGTCATCAATCGCAGCAAGCTCGGGATGCGTGGTGCGCAACTTCTGATAGGTCGAGAGGACCTTCTCCAGGTGCCCGTAGCCTAACGCGCGCCGCGACTGCTCGGGAGAAATCTTTGCCTTAAGAGCTGCAAGCGGATTTGCAATTTGCCAACGCATCGAAGAACGAAGTCGGCCTGCTGCTTGATCAGCCTCGTCCAAAAGGCGGCAAAGTCTCTTGGCAGCCTTTAATTGCTGCCGTAAACGGTTTCGAAGATCTTCTCCCCATGCCTGGCTATCCGCCAGGCTGATATTTTTCTCGCGAAGAAGCTCAGTCATCCGAGTAACGCGTTCGCGCAATTCCTCGATTTGACTGTTGTAGTGCGCCGTCAGTTCCTCGACTTGTGCTTTGTGGCGGGCTTCGATTTGGGTCAGATGAATCGTGAGTTTTTCGATTTGCGCTTTGTGGTCCGCTTCGGTCTGGGCCAGATGGGCAGTGAGTTCCTTCACTTGCGACTTATGCCGAGCCTCCGTGTGCGCGAGATGGTCTGTGAGTTTTTCGATTTGCGCTTTGTGCCGAGCTTCCGTGTGCGCGAGATGGTCTGTGAGTTTTTCGATTTGCGCTTTGTGCCGAGCTTCCGTGTGCGCGAGATGTGCACTGAGTTTTTCGCTTTCACTCTTGTGACGAGCTTCCGTTTGGGCAAGCAGCTCACCGTAAAGATGCTCGATCTGGGCAATTCTATCTGGAACAAAGGCGTTCACCCGGCTTACTGATCCAGGAAGTAACTCGGCCTCGTCCGATTTCGCATGGCGGCCGGACAGAGCCTTTGCCATTTGTGCTTTGTTCCTTCTCCTTGGTAATGCTTCGGCAATCAAAGCGCGATAGAGCTCGATTACTTCCGCGGAGACGCCGGCGTCGATGAGGGCGTCAATCGTGAAATGGGTATGGCGTCTTCGCGTCGATACGAGCGCAGCGGCGTTGCCTACTTTTGTATCGGTCAGGCCAGCAAATCGCGCAATTCGGCGTAATTCCGATTCTGCATCTTTAAAAAACGAATCGTAATCCGTAACGAGTCGCTCCTTCCCACTTGCGGCCTCAATCAGGCGGCGGTTGTAGATTTCCCATAGCCGCAAACCAAACGAGTAAGACGTTCCGTTTCGCTCGCGCATTGAGTGGGCGACTTCCAGTGGATTGCGCACGATGATGAGTGTTTTCAGTCCTGGCAAAACGTCCTGCCAAAACGGTAGCGTCAAACTGTTGCGCGGATCCTTCCAGCCCCAGACATCTGTCGAATCAAATCCTTCGATCAGCAGTCGGGCCTTCATGCGCAGTGGATCGAGGAGCGGGTCACTGAAATTCTCGCCGGCCTTCGGCGGCAGGTCCCAGGCGCCGCCAAGTTCATTCAACAATTCATCGTTTACCGCCACGAACCCTAAATGTTCCCAGAACCCTTCGGGATTATCTGCCTGCGGGGGCATCAATGCGCTTTCTGGGCCAAGGTGAAGCCCGCTAGCGTGCAATAACCTGGTGAGCATCGACGTTCCTGAGCGATGCGCGCCAGTGATGCAGACCGCCGTCTGGGTGTGAACGCTATTTTTCACTCAAAACGCTTAAACAACGACGAGCCGCCCAGTGCGTCAAGCCGATTAGTCACTGCAGCCCCGTGAGTGATCCGGTGCTTCTGCCGCGCCTCTTCCGCACAATGGAAAATCTTCGTCGCACAAATCCCAGCTCCATCTAAGTTTCCCACCAATGCAGCGAAGTGACGGCCGCGGGCCCCATGAGATGCGTCCGCTCAATTTCGAGTTGAACGTGGCGCCGCACGCCAGCGGCTCCGTGCTTGTCTCGATGGGTAATACGCGCGTGATCTGCGCCGTCACGATCGAAGAAGCAGTGCCGCGCTGGATGAAAGAGCAGGGAGTGACCGGTGGTTGGCTTACAGCCGAATATTCGATGCTTCCTTATTCGACCCAGCCACGCAAACCTCGCGACATTACAAAAGGCCGTATCGACGGACGCAGCGTGGAGATTCAACGTTTGATTGGTCGTTCGCTGCGCGCGGTGGTCGATCTCGAAAAGCTTGGACCGCGTACGATCTGGGTAGACTGCGACGTCTTGCAAGCCGATGGCGGGACACGCACCGCCGCAATTACCGGCGCCAGCCTGGCGCTGGCCATAGCCTGCCGAAAATTTGTCCGGGAGAAAAAGCTCGACGCGCCTCCGATGCAAAAACTGGTTGCCGGAGTGAGCGCCGGCATTCTGGATGGACAAGCCATGGTGGATCTTAATTACGAGGAGGACAAGCTCGTCGCCGTTGATTTTAATCTTGTGGCTACCGAAGACGGCGAATTCGTAGAGGTGCAAAGCTCAGGTGAAGAAGCGACCTTTACGGGCTCGCAACTGGATGAACTGCTTGCCCTCGGGCGCAAAGGCATCGGCGCGCTCATCGGCGCGCAGCGCGCTGTTTTGGCGCGAATCATGGTGACGCCGCCGGAGGCGTGAAATTGTAGGGCGTCCGCCGCGGCGGACGCCGGCCAGATGTTCTTGCGTTGGCGTTTCACGGAAACGCCCTACAATTATTGCTGCAAATGAAGCGGGCGCTCATCACCGGCATCACTGGCCAGGACGGAAGTTATCTGGCGGATCTGCTGCTTGAGAAGGGCTATGAAGTCCACGGCATCATTCGTCGGGCCAGCACCTTCAACACTGCGCGCATCGATCATCTTTATGCTGATCCCCACGTGAACGGCGTGCGACTGTTTCTGCATTACGGGGACCTCAGCGACTCGGTAAATCTTGTAAAGCTTCTTTACGAATTGAAGCCGAATGAGATTTATCATCTTGGCGCACAGAGCCACGTGCGCGTGAGCTTCGATATTCCGGAATATACCTCCGACGTCACCGGCGTGGGCACGATCCGCATTCTGGAAGCGATCCGCGAAGCCGGATTGCGTTCCATTTTTTTTCAGGCGTCGAGCAGCGAAATGTTTGGGAAGGCGCAAGAAGTGCCGCAGACCGAGAGAACGCCGTTCTGGCCGCGCAGCCCGTACGGCGTAGCGAAGGTTTTTTCATATTGGGCCACTATCAATTATCGCGAGAGCTACGGCTTGCATGCGAGCAACGGGATCATGTTTAACCATGAAAGCCCGCGGCGCGGCGAAACTTTCGTCACGCGCAAAATTTCACGGGCGGTTGCTGCGATTAAGCACGGTCTGCAAAAGGAATTGTTCCTCGGTAACCTGGACGCAAAACGTGACTGGGGATATGCGCCCGAATACGTCGAAGGCGTCTGGCGGATTTTGCAACTGGACGAAGGAGACGACTTCGTGCTGGCTACTGGCGAGACCCACACCGTCCGTGAGTTTGTCGAAGCTGCCTTCGGTCACGCCGATCTTGATTGGAAACAATTCGTGAAGCACGACCCGCGTTATGAGCGACCGGCCGAGGTGGACGTGCTGCTAGGTGACGCTTCAAAGGCGAAAAAAATTCTCGGCTGGGAACCAAAAGTCCGATTTCACCAACTTGTACAAATCATGGTGGACGCGGACATGGAGCTATTCTCGCGCAAGACACCCAGAGAACATCTCGGCAAACTGCCGTGAGGCAGGGACGGTGTGCTGCACCGTCCGGATATCGCGGGCGCGATGTCCCTACCGGATTGCGAGGGTGCCGCGAGGAACAAAGCCCGGAATAGCCGACGCCAGGGAGCCATCAACGATAGTTACAGCAGCCCCGATTCCTACGATGTCGTATAAATTTATGATGTCACTCGAGCGCATTCGAATGCATCCATAACTGGCAGGCGTGCCGATCAGCCGTTCCTCCGGCGTGCCGTGGATGTAGATATCCCGCGTGAACGCGTTGGCGTTTTGCGGCTCGAGTCCGCGCAACCAGAGAATGCGCGTTACGATCGGATCCCGGCCAGGCGAATCCGGCAGGACAATTTCACCACTGCGGCGCCGATCTTTGAATACCGCACCCGGTGGCGCATTATTGCCAATTTTTTCCGCGATCTCCAATTGGCCCAATGGTGTGTACCTGCTGCCTCGCCAATCGCCGAGACCGAACTTGGAGGTGGAGACCGGATAAATGGCCATCAGATTGCCGCGGTCGAGGAGGGCTAACTTTTGCTCGCGTGTGCTGATCACAATTTGATGTCGCGTGTCGGGCGCTGCGCAGGAGGAGATAAAAAGCGCGAGAAGCAATATGGCATGCGCTTCCAGCGCATATCTCGTCGGCGGGATGCCGATGCCACGTGGTCCATTGGTTTTCATTTGCGATTAAACCTGAAAAATTTTTCCGCGGTTTCGGTTGTTGCTTCGGCAATTTCTTCCAACGGGACCTGCCGTGCTGACGCGATCGTTTCCGCCACGATGCGCGTATGCGCCGGTTCGCAGCGTTTTCCACGGAAAGGAACGGGCGCCAGATACGGGCAATCGGTTTCCACCATGAATTTCCAGAGCGGGATTTGTGCCGCGACTTCTCGCACGGCTGCGCCGTTTTTGAAAGTGACAACTCCCGTGAACGAAATGAGGTGGTCAAGATCGAGAACTTCGTTCGCCTGATCGAGCGTGCCGCCAAAACAATGGAAAACGCCGCGCAATTTGCCGGTGTATAGCTGCATGATTTTGAGCGTGTCCTCCCAGGCTTCGCGTTGGTGGATCACTGCGTTGAGACCCAGCTCCAGGGCGAGGTCGAGTTGTTGTTGAAACAGACTCGCTTGTTTGGACTTGTAAGCGCCGTCGCGAATCTGCGCTTCGATTTCTTCATCGGTCTCAGTGCGCAGTGCAGACATTACCTGGACCTGCTTTTCCTTTGCCACTTCTTCGCTCGGCAGACGATGATAATCGAGGCCCGTCTCGCCTATCGCCACAACGCGCGGGTGCTTTGCCAGCTCGCGCAGAGGCGTAAAAACATCTTCCTCCGCTTCTTCAACGTGAGTGGGATGAACACCGATTGCCGCGTAAACAGCCGGATATCTTTCGGCAAGATCGATCGCGCACCGGCTACTCTCGATTGAGGTGCCGATGGTAATGATGCGGGTTACGCCCGCCTCAGTTGCGCGTCGCAGCACATCATCAAAATCGTTTGCAAAATCGGGATAATCGAGGTGCGCGTGAGTTTCGATGAGCATTGATTGATTGTAGGGCGTTTCTGTGAAACGCCAACTTTGGCGGCGTCTGACACAGACACCCTACAGTTTCACCATTCGAGTATCGTGCTCGCCCAGGTGAGCCCGCCCCCGAAAACAACCATTAGAACATAGTCGCCGCGCTTGATCCGACCGCTACGATTGGCTTCGTCGAGTGCGATGGCGACGGCCGCAGCGGACGTATTGCCGTAGCGATCCAGATTCACAAACATCTTGTCGCGCGAAATGCCGAGCCGATCGGCGATGGCCTCGATGATGCGCAGATTTGCCTGGTGCGGAATGACACAGGCAATGTCTTCGATTGAAAGTCCGGCTTGATCGAGGGCCTTTTTGGCCGCGTTAAGCATGGCGATAACAGCCTGTTTGTAGACTTCCTTGCCGCTCATGTGGATCGTTGCCAAATGCATATTCGCATTTTCCCGCGTGATCGGGCAGCGCGAACCGCCGCCAGGCATGAACAAAATATCGGTGTACTGGCCGTCGCTGCCGATGTGAGTGCTGATGACACCGTGCGCGCTGCCACGATGGCGCAAAACGGCAGCGCCAGCGCCATCTCCAAAAAGGACGCAGGAGTTGCGATCGGTCCAGTTCGTGATCGATGTCAATTTCTCGGCGCCGATCACGAGGACGGTGTCGTGCGTATGTGAGGTAATGAATTGCTGCGCGATCTCCAAGCCAAAGAGAAAGCCTGCACAGGCTGCGGAAATATCGAGGCAAGCAGCCTTGGTCGCCCCGATCTTCTTTTGAACGAAGCAGGCCGTGGCCGGGAAAAGCATGTCGGGAGTGGCCGTTGCCACGATAATGAGATCGATTTCCTTCGGCGAAATTTTCGCCTGCTCGATCGCCTTCAGCGCCGCTCTGGTCGCCATATCGCTCGTGTTTTCATCCTTTGCGGCAATCCGGCGCTCCTTGATGCCAGTGCGCGTGGTGATCCAGTCGTCGCTGGTATCAACCATGCGTGAGAGATCGGCATTGGTCAGAATCTTTTCGGGCACATAACTCCCTGTGCCGATGATTGAGACCGTGCGCAGCGCTTTAGTGGAGCGCGTGCTCAAACGGGGCTGTCGTTTCATGGTAACGGCGAATCTCCTCGACGATATGCGGGTTCACCTGCTGTTCAATAGACTCGGCCGCCACTCGTAGCGCATTTTTGATCGCCAACGGCGTGCTCGCCCCGTGCGCGATGATGCAAATCCCGTTCACGCCAAGCAGCGGCATGCCGCCGTATTCTTCGTAGTTCGTTTTATCTTTGATTACGCGAAATGCCTTCCGGGCCAGATAAGCGCCGACCATGTGGATTTTCGAGCGCGTCAATTCCTGTTTAAGCCACTTGAAAATTGCCACTGCAATTGACTCGGACGTTTTCAAAATCACGTTGCCGACAAAACCGTCGCATACGACCACTTCCACCGGGTCTTCAAACAAATGCCGGCCTTCGATATTGCCTCGAAAATTCAGCGAGCTCTTCTTCAACATTTTGAAGGCCTCTTTTGTCAGGTCGTTGCCTTTGACATCTTCTTCACCGAGTGAAATCAAACCGACCCGCGGCCGAGTGTATCGGAGAACATGGCTGGAATAAACCGAGCCCATGATGCCGTATTGCAAAAGATGCTCCGGGCGCGCGTCGATGTTCGCGCCGGCGTCGATCAAAACAAAAACGTTAAACTGCGTGGGCAAGACCGCCGCGATACCCGGCCGATCGATCCCTTGGAGCGTGCGTAACTTGATCATGCTCGCAGCGACTGCTGCGCCCGTGTGGCCGGCGCTCACCACCGCGTCCGCATCGCCGCGCTTTACAAGATCGACAGCGCGACTGATTGATGAATCCTTCTTGCGTCGCACGGCCGTCCAGGCGCGATCGCTCATCTCCACCACTTGAGTGGAATGCACAATGTCGATGCGTGAATCGTTGCACTGATGTTTGCGCAACTCGTTTTCTATCTCGGCGGCATCTCCGACCAGATAAAGCTTTTTGATCTGCTGGTAATCACGCAGCGCCATCACGGCGCCGGCAACGAGGTTAGGCGGACCAAAGTCACCGCCCATCGCGTCGAGGGCGATCTTCATTAGTGCAAAACTTTGCGAACTTTAGTCGCTGAATGCAAAGTTAAAATTAGGGCGGCGTTCAAGCGTTGAAGCTTTGAAGCGTTTTAGCTTTTGTCGTTCCGGCTTTGACGGTTCAACGGTTCGACGAGTTTACGTCTTACTTGCTTTCGAGCGTCAACACCTGTCTCCCGCGGTAATAGCCGCACGATGGGCAAGCGATATGTGACGGGACGCTGCTTCCGCACTGCGGACACTTGTTCAGATGCGCGGCGTGCCAGCGGTTCGCTGCTTTGCGCGTCCGTAACCGCATTTTGGATGTTTTGCGTTTTGGGACTCCCATTGCAAGCGAAGTAGGAAAGCAGGAAATCAGGAAAAGACAATGTGAATCGTGAATCGATGCGGACGTAACGCTCGATTTAACGATTCTGGATTTTCAATTTGTCCAGTGCGCTCCAGTCCGGTCTCCGCTTCGTATCCTGCTCCGCAGTTTTAACCTCTTTCGCCTTGCAAATCCGATGGCCGTCCCTGTCGCAATGCGGGTGCGCCGGCAGGTTTAGTAAAATTTCTTCGCGCATAGATGGGGTAAGATCGACGGTCTCCGGCCCGTGGAGCTCCATGTGCACGGCGAAAGCCGGCACTCGGATTTCGTGCACAAATTTTTCCAGGCACGACACACAACGCAGCTGTACGGGCTGTGACAGCGAGCCATTCGCCCATAGCCCGCCCCCTGCAACGCCAAGATCGATATCGTAATGCAGGCGGCCAGCGCAACGAATTCCCTCTGATTCCAGTTCTTGGATTGGGCAATCCTCCTCCCCTTCCAGATGCAGGCCTTGAGCTGGAATTTGTTTCAAATGCACTTTCATGAGCCGATCCCTTTCGCATGTATTAACTACATTTCCTGCCTAGCGCTTTCGCCACACACGCTGGAACGAAGCTCGAGACATCCCCGCCGAGGCGCGCGATTTCTTTTACAATGCGAGAGCTGAGATACGTGTATTCCTCCTTCGGCATTAAGAAAATCGTTTCTACCGCGGCATCCAGTTTTCGATTCATCAGCGCCATCTGAAATTCGAACTCGAAATCCGATACGGCCCGCAAGCCGCGGATCACCGCTCCCACGCTCTCTGCTCTGGCAAACTCGACGAGTAATCCCTTGAACTGTGCGACTCGCACGTTGTCGATTTTACCGGCAGTTTCTCGCAGCAAATCGAGGCGTTCCTTTAACGAGAAAAGCGGCTGCTTCTCGTCATTGTCCGCGACGGCCACAATGACTTCGTCGAACAGTTTTCTCGCACGCTCAATTACATCCAGGTGACCGTTGGTCACCGGATCGAAACTGCCCGGGTAAATTGCGCGTCGCATCTGCGAAAATTCGCAGAGGAATTCCAAAATGAAAAGCAGATTGGTGGCCCGTGGCCTCCGGGCGCGGGATCTGCCTTGCCGAATTGTATCTCAGCGCGACAGTCAAATGCTCTCATGGCTGATTTTTCGTCTTACAGAACCATTGCCGTGGCGACGACGTTTTCGCCGCGCTTCAAGCAGGTTTTTGCTGAAGCAAAGCGAATCCGAGAACGTTTTTCCGCCGATCTTCATCTGATCTATGCGGGCAAGCGAAATGAAGAAACGGCAAACAAGCTTCATGATGCGCTGACGCAGCTTCAGCTTCCGACCGATTCAAGGATTCATTATGAAGAAGGAGACCCGGCTGATGCTATTTTGCGCACGCTCGCTCGTGAGAAGATCGACATGGTGGTCGCTGGCGCACTGGAGAAGGAAGTAGTGTTGCATCCGTTTCTGGGCAACGTGGCGCGCCGCCTTGTGCGAGAAGCGCCCTGCTCGGTAATGCTTTTCACCAAACCAATGATAAACCCCAAACCGCTGAGCCGGATCGTTTTCATTGCTGATTGTTCCGACCGTGGGCTGCAGGCTTTGAAGAGAACGCTGCTGCTGGCTGCGGCGGAATCGTGTGAACGGCTTTATGTTATCAGCATCATCACCACGTTTGATGAAGCCCGCGCGTCGATTCGCGCAGATGCAAGAAGAGATGAAAAGCGCGGATCGCACGATGATGAAGAAGACGCGCTGGAGAGATTTGTTTTATCGGCGGGCGCGACCGAAGTCCCGATCGAGGCCCGTTGTGTCCGCGGTAATACCGGTTTGGTTGCCTCGGATTTTGTTCAATCAGTGAACGCGGATTTGCTCGTGGTGCCGCTGCAGAAAAACGGCGAAACCAATCAGCCGATTCCCAGTAACATCGCCTGGATTACCAACGTTATTCCGTGCAATCTCTGGGTGATACGCTAAGGGAAGCTCCAAGTTCCAACATCCACCATCCAAAGAAACTCCGATCACAAAGCTCCAATACCTTGGCGCAACCCGTTGAAGATTAAAGCTTGGGATTTCTCTGGATGTTGGAGCTTGGATTTTGGAATTTCTGTTCGTTGTCATGAACGAGCCTCCGCAATTCCAGCCGTACGGCCCAGCGCATCTCACGGTCATCTGTCTAGCGATTGTGCTGCCGTTTGCGCTTGCCGCAATTGTGCGGCGCACAAGATCGCAGCGACTCGAAAACGTAATTATCGGCGCTCTCTCGGCAGTGCTCGTGTTGAACTACGTCGTCTATTTAATTTTTATCCGTAGCCGCGGCGCTGTGGATTGGCGGCAAATGTTGCCGATGCAAATGTGCGACTGGGGCATGGTGGTTGTCATTGTGGCCATGTTGACCGGAAATCAACGCTGGTTCGAAGTGGCATACTTCTGGGGGATTGGCGGCACATTACAAGCTGTTCTCACGCCAAACCTGCGCTTCGGTTTTCCAGATTGGCGGTTTATCAGTTTTTTCACCTCGCATTGCGGCATTATCGTGGGTGTGGTTTTCCTGATGTTGACCCGCAGATACCGGCCATATCCGATGTCGATCGTGCGCGTGTGGCTGTGGTCGGAGTTTTATTTTGTGGTCACCTTCATTGTCGACAAATTGACCGATGTTAATTACGGATTTCTGCTGCACAAACCGGAGGCGTTTTCCATTTTAAGTTTTCTCTCCGATTCGCGACCGCTTTACCTTCTGCAATTGCACGGAGTCGCATTGCTCTTTTTTCTCGGGTTGTATGCGCCATTTGCCGTAGTCGATCTTGCAACAGGGAAATCGCTGAGGAATGCAGGAAAGCAGGAAGGAACTCTTTAAAATTCCTGGGTTCCTGCTTTCGTTAGAGATTCATGGCCAAGTCAAAACCATTGCGGGTCGGGAGAGTCACCATTGGGGGCAAACGTCCAGCCTTCATTCTTGGACCGTGCGTGATCGAGTCGGAGAAGTTTGTCTGGCGCATGGCGAAGAAGATCGCTGAGATCTGTTCCGCCGAAGAGGCTGATTTCATTTTTAAGGCGTCGTACGACAAGGCAAATCGAAGTTCGGTGCGTTCGTTTCGCGGAATTGGCGTATGCGAAGGCTGCGAGATTCTTTCCGCCATCGGGCGCAACTTAAAGATACCAGTGACGAGCGACGTTCATTCCCCGAAGGAAGCGGAAATCGCAGGCGAAAAGATAGATATGTTGCAAATCCCGGCGTTTCTCTGCCGGCAAACGGATCTGCTTCGCGCTGCTGCAGAGACCGGTCGCGCGATCAATGTGAAAAAAGGTCAGTTCCTCGCGCCGTGGGACGTGCGCAACATTGCCGAAAAACTGATCGCTTTCGGCAACACACAGTTCTGTTTCACCGAGCGCGGCACCACGTTTGGCTACAACAATCTCGTCGCCGACATGCGCTCGCTCTATTGGATGCGCGAAGCGGGATATCGCGTGATCTTTGACGCGACGCATTCTGTGCAGCGGCCAGGTGGGGCAGGGGACTCGACGGCGGGCGACGGTCTCCTGGCTCCGGCACTGGCCCGGGCCGCAATGGCCACAGGTTGTGATGGGATCTTTATGGAAGTGCACGAAAATCCGGCGCGCGCATTGTCGGATGGGCCGAATCAGGTTCAGCTAAAGGATTTGCCGAAGCACCTGCGCATGTTAAAGGCTATCCATGCTGCCGTCTCGGGTGGGGGCGATTAACCCCGATTGCCCGGGTTACACAGGTATGAGATTTCGGAAGTGGACGAGTCGAGTGTACGGGCCGCAGGCACGCTGGGTTTTGTCTGTCTCGTTATTAATTTTGGTGTTTTTCTTTGCATCGGTGCCTCATGCATCTGCTCAGTCGAAAGGCTCTAAAAAGAAAGCTCGTACAACAGCGTCGTCTACTGCATCACCGAGCGAACAAAGCTTAACCAATATCCCCTTGCCAATCGGCCATGAAGCCAAGGGCGTCGTGTTGCCGGATTTCGACAGCGAAGGTCATCTGCGTGGAAAATTCGAAGCGGGAACTGCGCATCGCATTGATCAAGAACACGTCGGATTTCAACATCTTAAAATCACGACGTATACGCCGGAGAATCAGCCCGATTTGCAAATCGACATGCGCACGTCAGTGCTTGATTTGAAAACACGAATCCTTAGTTCGCAGGAGCGCACCACCATTCACCGAGCGGATTTCAACATCGTTGGTGATTCAGTGCAATTCGACAGCAACACGAAGACCGGACGATTGATCGGGAATGTGCAAATGGTGATTACTGACAAGTCGCATTTGACCGCGAAACCAAACACGAACGAATGAGAAAAGCGGCAGTGTTATTTCTTTGTATAGGGTGTGCCGCGGGAGCACGTTTGGACGCGCAGATCGCTGCCCCAGGGGCACCAAAGGCTTCCGCGACGCCATCGGCTAAGAAAGCGAAGAAAGGAGCGAGCGAAAAAGGGAACAAATCATCCGCTCCCCCATTGTTTGGTCCCGGTGCAGCGGGCAGTCAATCGACTGGACCGACTACAACGGAGATCTATGCGGACGAGGCTTTCTTTGATTCGGCTAAGAACATGGGCATCTTTAGCGGCCGCGTGAAGGTAACCGATCCTCGCTTCAATCTTCAATCAGACAAGTTGACCGTGTTCATTACGAAAGGACAAAACCAAAGTCTGGAAAAAGCGATCGCCGAAGGTAACGTCGGCCTCGTGCGCGACCGCCCGGACCCGAACGGTGGTCCGCCCACGCGAGCTGTTGGCCGTGCTGACAAAGCAACTTATACGGCTGCAACCGGCGATGTTGAATTGAGGGGTACGCCGCGCGTGCAGGAGGGGCCAAACATGCACGTCGCCACGAGTCCTGATACGGTCATGGTCATTAACCAGAACAGCCAACTGACGACGCACGGCCCGAGCCGCACCGAGATTACTCAGCAGCCCAAGGAGGAAAAAAAACCGACAGTGACTCCAGCTCAGAGTGCACCCGCTCAGAGTTCACCTCCACAGACGCCGCCTCCGGCGGCTCTTCCGAAACCATGATTAGCCAAACCGCACCAGTTTCGACTGCCAAGATTCATCCGCCCGTCCCAACGAAAGCGGAAACTGTTCTGAGCACGGAGGAACTGGTCAAGATTTACGGCGGTCGAGCGGTCGTGGACGGCATCAACATGTATGTTCGCGCGAGCGAGATCGTCGGACTGCTCGGGCCGAACGGCGCCGGCAAGACCACCAGTTTTTACATGATCGTCGGTTTGGTGAGGCCCAACAGCGGTCGCGTGATTTTTTCAAACACCGATGTCACAGACTACCCGATGTACAAGCGAGCCCGCCTCGGAATGGGTTATCTGCCGCAGGAGGAATCGATCTTTCGCAAGATGACAGTGGAACAAAACATCCTTGCGATTTTGGAAACGCTTCCGTTGAGCAAGGCTGAGCGGCGGAACCGTTGCGATCAACTGCTGCACCAATTTGGAATTGAGCGGATTGCAAAAAACATCGCGCTTACATTGAGCGGCGGCGAGAAAAGACGCTTAACAATCGCGCGTTCGCTGGTCACACAACCGAAGTTGCTAATGCTGGATGAGCCGTTCAGCGGTGTCGATCCCATTGCGGTATATGATGTGCAACAGATCATCGTAAACCTGCGCAAGTCAGGACTCGCCATCATGATCACCGACCACAATGTGCGCGAAACTCTCTCAATCGTGGACCGCGCCTATCTGATTTACGACGGCCGGGTGGAGAGCGAAGGCACAAAAGATTTCCTCATTAACGATCCGATCAGCCGCCAGCTGTACCTTGGCGAACGCTTCAAAATGTGACGTGCGCAGGCACACGTCATCCTGCGTGAGGCGAAGGATCGAGCGTCACACGCCCACACTCGCGCGCCGCGACGACACGCGTGTAAGAAATTTGGCAAGCGCATCGATCGTCTGTTCGATGCAGATTGGAAATTGCGCGGTATTCACGCTAGAAGTTATGTCTGATGGCAGAACCACGCGGGACCCAAACGATCACATCCACAAGCAATCAGCAGAAAAGCGTCCCGGTTGTCACGGTTGAGAGCTTTTACAATTCTCACGCCGAAAAACTGCAGATGAAATTGGAAGGCCCGCGCGTGGGGTTCCATCGGAAAATTCGCGAGCCAACCATCAATCGCCCCGGCTTGGCGCTTTCGGCTTTCTACACGTATTTCGCCGAGAAACGGGTACAGGTATTGGGCGCGGCGGAACATTCTTATCTCAAGAGCTTATCTTCGACGCTGCGCATCCGGCGATTTCGAAAGATGTGCGAGCACAAGATTCCCTGCTTAGTGATATCACGGGGGTTTCATCTTGCGCCGGAGCTAGTGGCCGTCACGGCGGCGGCGAAAATTGCTGTGTTCCGCACCCCGATGATCACCATGAAGTTCATCAACGCCGCAACGATCGCTCTGGAGATGGATTTTTCGCCGACGGTGACTGAATTCGGCAGCATGGTGGACATTCTTGGCGTGGGCGTTTTGATTCGCGGAGCGAGCGGCATTGGAAAAAGCGAGTGCGTGCTGGGATTGATCGAACGCGGTTACAGTTTGGTGGCTGATGACGTAACGCGGATTACGATGATCGAGGGACGCGAACTCATGGCCACGGCGCCCGAGATCACCCGCAATCACATGGAAGTGCGCGGGATCGGCATTATCGACGTTGCGAAGGTCTTCGGCATCGGGAGTATTCGAGTCGAAAAGCGCCTGGACCTCGTTGTCACACTAAAGGACTGGCATGATATAGAAGAAGTGGACCGGATCGGGCTCGACCGCGAATTTTACGAAATCCTCGGACTCAAAGTACCACATGTGACTATTCCAGTCAGGCCTGGCCGCGACATGGCGCGTTTAATCGAGGTCGCGGCGATGGACGAAAAATTGAAAGGATTGGGTCAAAGCGCTGCCCTTGATTTTAACGCGAAGCTACTCCGAGTGATGGAGCAGAAAGGAGCGCCGTAATGGCCTTATTGTCTCGAAGAGCGACCCGCGCGGCAGCTGTACAGAAGGTCGAGAAAGAAATTACAATTGTGAATCGGCTCGGACTACATGCCAGGCCGGCCGCCATGTTTGTGCGCATCGCGAGCCGTCACCGCTCGGAAATTTGGGTTTCGAAGGAAGGCGAGGAAGTAAATGGCAAAAGCATAATGGGTCTGATGATGCTCGCTGCCGGGCAGGGGTCGAAACTCGGTATTCGTTGCGAGGGACCAGACGCGGAAAAAGCAATGGAGGAACTCGAAGAACTGATCAACACGCGGTTTAACGAAGATTGATGAGGCCCATCCGACCCATATGACGTATATGACGCATGCGACGTATGACCAGCCCAACGGTCTGACTCGCAATGTTTGACATCTGCCTTACTCTCCCAAGTGGATGAGCGGCGACAACGCGCTAAAAGAAACTCGGTTTGAAGGAGCTGGCGTCTCGCCCGGAATCGCCCGCGGCCAGGTCCATGTCGCTCGCGATGAGCTTGACGAGGTCGTCCATTACTGCATTGCGCCTTCGCAAGTGGGGGATGAAATCGGGCGGTTCGAAGTGGCTCTCATTCAAACGCGCATGCAGATTCTGGAGATGCAGCAGCGCATTGCAGAATCCATCGGGGCAAAGGACGCAGCCATTTTCGATGCTCATCTGCTCGTAGTCGAGGATCGGACTTTAATCGATGAAGTGCTCCGGAAGCTGGAGACCGACCTTTGCAATGTCGAATGGATTTTCCAGGAGGTCGCCACGCGGTACGCAGAGACCCTGAACAAGATCGATGACCCCTACCTGCGAGAACGCGCGCTCGATATCCAGGATGTAACCAAGCGCGTGATTCACAACCTCCAAGGTAAAGCTCCCAAGACATTTCTTGCCCTGACTGAGCCGCACATTCTGGTTGCTCATAATCTTACTCCTTCTGATACCGCAAGCATGAACCGGGCGAAGGTGCTCGGAATTGCGACGGATCTCGGCAGTCGCACTTCGCATGCGGCGATTTTAGCGCGTTCGCTGAATATCCCGGCAATCGTCGGCTTGCACGATATCACGGCAAAACTCGAGAGTGGCCAGGAAGTTCTCCTTGATGGGAATGATGGCTATCTGATCCTCGATCCGACGCCGGAAACATTTGTGCAGTACGCAGAGATCGAATCGCGGAGAGCCAAAGTCACGGCGCAACTGAAAGAACTGCGCGAGACAACTTCCACTACGCGCGACGGCCGTCACGTTGTGCTCTCGGCAAATATCGAACTCCCCGAAGATGTCGATGCTGTCGAAGCCAACGGCGCGGAGGGAATCGGACTTTATCGCACCGAGTTCCTCTATTTGAACCGGACTACTCTGCCAACCGAAGACGAACAATATAAAATTTACCGGCGAGTTGCCGAGCGCGTCCGCCCGAACCCCCTGATTATTCGAACATTTGATCTTGGGGGGGACAAATTGGCTCCGGGCATAGTAGATATCACCGACGAGCTGAACCCGTTTCTTGGCTGGCGCGCGATCCGTTTTTGTCTCGAGAATATAGAAATCTTCAAGACGCAGTTGCGCGCGATTTTGCGTGCCAGCGTGGTTGGCAACGTAAAAATCATGTTTCCGATGATCTCCGGACTGGATGAATTGCGCCGTGCGATCGCAATCCTCGGCGAGTGCAAAGAAGAATTACGCAGCGCGAAAATCGATGCGGGCGAAAAAGTCGAGGTCGGCGCGATGGTCGAAATCCCGAGCGCCGCCATCTGTGCAAGCGTGCTAGCAGCGGAGGTCGATTTTTTCAGTATTGGAACAAACGATCTGATTCAGTATGCGCTTGCGGTCGATCGCGTGAACGAGAAGATCGCGCACCTTTATGAGCCGACCCATCCGGCAATACTGCGTCTGCTCAAAATGATCGCCGATGCCGCTCACGCCAATAATATCTGGGTGGGCGTGTGCGGCGAAATGGCGGGAGATATCGCGCTCGTCCCGCTCTTACTGGGTCTCGGCATGGACGAACTCAGCACGGCGGCGATTCTGGTCCCGAGAGTCAAGCGCGCAGTGCAAAGTCTGGCCATTCCAGAATGTCACGAGTTGGTGGAAGAAACGTTCAAGCTCAATACCGCGTCGGAAATTCTGGCGCGTTGCCTCGAATTAGCGGACAAACGCTACGGTGACTTATTGGGCTGAGCTGCAGCGGCGCTGTATGAGCGCCGGGTCTGGACGAATTCAGCGGTTATAGACCGCCGCTACAACATCATTCTTCTGTTTCAGGATCCGGCCTCAGTCCCTCTTCCTCCATCTTGCGCAAGACGTCGCTCATATCGTCCACTTCGTCCCAAACATCCTGACTCACATAAATAGGCGCCTTCTGCTGAGTAGCCATGGCAATGCAATCGCTTGGTCGCCCATCGAGCTCGATGATCTTTTTCTGCTGCAACTCGTTTTGCACCCGGATGATGACCCGCGCGTAGTAGGTGGCATTTTTCAGATCATTGATAATGACTCGGTCAACTTTTGCGCCGAGAGCTGTCATCAAATGCGCCATCAGATCGTGAGTGAGCGGCCGCTCCTTGGTGATCTGACGCATGAACATGGTGATCGCGCTGCCCACCGTTTGATCGACGTAGATGATGAACACTTTCTCGTTATTGCCAATAAATACCGCGCACCCCCCGCTTGTCGGCAAAACCGCCCGCACCTGCACTTCGATCACCGTCTTGTTCACGAGCGAACGTTATCCGCAGCGAAATGAAAAACAAGCGGTGCGCTGCGTGCGTCTCAGTCGTCCCATAGGACACATGGGACATCTGAGTCGCATAAAAATTTTCGCTCCGTAGGCTTGAATGTTCGACGCGCTGATTGAATATGCGTTCTGTCCTTTTGTGGCTGCGTAACGAATCGAAATGAAAACCGAGTGGGACCTTGAGTCCGCCATTGCCACATACAACGTGGACGGATGGAGCGAGGGTTATTTTACTGTCAATAGCTCCGGCAACGTCGAGGCCAGACCGTTAAAGGATAATGGCGGTTCGATCGATCTTCTGGCGATAGTCAATGAAGCGCGCGCCAGAAACCTTAGTTTTCCGTTGCTGATTCGGTTTCAGGATTTGGTTCGGCACCGTGTCGAATCAATCAATCGCGCGTTTCAAAGCGCGATCTCTGAGTTCGGTTATCGCAATGAGTATCGCGGCGTTTTCCCCATCAAAGTCAACCAGCTGCGCGAGGTGATCGAGGAAATCGTCGATGCGGGCGAACAATTTCATTTTGGGCTCGAGGCAGGCAGCAAACCGGAACTGGTTGCCGCGCTTGCCATGCAGAAAGACCCTGAGAGTTTGATCATCTGCAACGGCTACAAAGATCCCGCTTTCATTCGCATCGCGCTGCTTGGCCGCAAACTTGGCAAATCGGTCATGATCGTCGCTGAAAAGCTGGAAGAGTTGGAGCAGATCATTCGCGCAGCAAAAGAGGTCGGCGTCGAGCCCTACATTGGTGTTCGCGCTCGCTTGTATAGCAAAGGCTCCGGAAAATGGTCGCCGAGCGGAGGCGAGAACGCGAAATTCGGTCTCGACACCACCAATCTCGTGGCTGCTAGCCAAATGCTGAAAGAGGCCGGGCTGACACAATGCCTAAAGCTCCTTCATTTCCATGTTGGATCGCAGGTGCCGGACATTTCAACGATCAAACGCGCTGTGCGCGAAGGGGCGCGCTATTACGCAAAGCTTTCCAAACTCGGGCATCAACTCGGGTATCTCGATGTCGGTGGCGGTCTCGGCGTGGATTACGATGGATCACGCAGTGCTTTCGATAGCTCGACCAATTATTCGATGCAGGAGTATGCCAACGACGTCGTCTGGAACATCATGGACGTGTGCGATTCCGAAGAGGTCGCGCATCCCATCATTGTGAGCGAAAGCGGTCGCGCCATTGTCGCGCACCATTCCGTACTGGTGTTGGAAGCGTTCAGCGCCATCGAAAAAACTGCGCCTAAGCTCAAAGTCGAATTTACAGAGAAAGATCATAAACTCGTGGGCGACATCCTGGACGTGAAACAGCGTCTGAAGCGTGGAAATCGCTTGGAGAGCCTGCACGACATCCAACAGATAAAGGAAGAAGCGCAACAAACGTTCGACCTTGGCCTGCTCGAACTCGAATCGAAAGCGAAGATCGACACGGTTTACTGGCAGGTCGCGCATCAAATCGTCAACATGCATCGTGGCCTGCGCTACGTGCCGGAAGAAGTGAAGGACCTCGAAGTTACCCTGGCCGATCAATACATTTGCAACTTCTCTGTGTTCCAATCGTTGGTCGATCACTGGGCGCTCGGGCAACTTTTCCCGATTATGCCGATTCATCGGCTTACTATGCCGCCGGACCGACACGGCACCATAGTAGACATCACCTGCGATTCCGCCGGCAAAGTCTCCAAATTCATCGATCTCCAGGACGTAAGGGAAACATTGCCGCTCCATCGCATCCCGCCCGGCGAGATGTATTACATCGGCGTGTTCATGGTCGGGGCCTATCAGGATATCATGGGCGATCTGCACAATTTGTTCGGCCGCGTCACCGAGGTGCATGTCTTCCTAGATCCCGACGAAGAATCTGGCTGGTATATTGAGGAAGTGATCGAGGGCAGCACCATCGGCGAAGTACTCGCCATGACGCAGTGGGACAAAGTCGAATTAATGCGGCTGCTCAAAGCCCAGGTCGATGCCGCCATTAAAACCGATCGACTCAAGCCAAACGATGCAATGAAGCTTCTTTCAGACTACGAGCGTTTCCTCCAGGAATACACCTACCTTACTCTCAACGGCACGAGACCACCGCCGCAACCCGGCAATTGGCTGCCGCTAAGCTGAAATCTCGGCTTTCGGCCACATCACTTGTCATTCCGAGCGAAGTCGAGGAATCTCTGGATGTTGAGATGACGCAGCTTTCTCCAACTGCGATTAAGGATGCTTTGCAAAGCCCCGCGCCCATCGACGCGATAAAAGTCGAGGGCTGGGTACGGACGCGGCGCGACTCGAAAGATTTCTCGTTCATCGAGTTGAACGACGGCTCATCGCTGCGCAATCTTCAGATCATAGCGAAAAGCTCGTTGCCGAATTACGCCGCGGTGCAACGGCTCACTACCGGTGCATCCATTAGGGTGACTGGCGCGCTCGTCGCTTCTCAGGGCAAAGGACAAAAATGGGAACTCATCGCGGGCGACATCGAGAGCATCGGAACTGCCGATGATTCCTACCCTCTCCAGAAAAAAGGACACACGCCTGAATTTCTCCGCGAAATCGCTCATCTCCGCCCTCGGTCAAATCTGTTTAGTAGCATTTTTCGTGTGCGCAGCCGACTTGCGTTCGCCGTGCACGAGTTTTTTCAGGAGCGCGGTTTCATTTACGTCCACACGCCCATTATCACCGGCAGCGATTGCGAGGGAGCCGGAGAATTATTTCGCGTTACAACGCTTGATCCGGCGGCCCCCGAATCGCGAACGACGGACGGTGAGATCGATTACACAAAAGATTTCTTCGCTCGCCCGACCTATTTGACCGTGAGCGGTCAGTTGGAAGCGGAAGCGCTCGCGCTCGCGCTGTCGAAAGTTTATACATTTGGCCCGACGTTTCGCGCCGAGAATTCGAACACGTCCCGCCACGCCAGTGAGTTCTGGATGATTGAGCCGGAAATGGCGTTTTGCGATCTGAACGCCAACATGGATCTGGCCGAGGAGTTTGTGAAGTATTTGATCGCGGATGCCACAAAGCATTGCGCCGAAGAGATGGAACTTTTCGCAAAATTCGTGGACAAGGAATTGCTGGCGCGCCTCGATTTCGTCATTGATCGCCCGTTTCAACGCATTACCTACAGCGCCGCTGTCGATCTGCTGAAAATGAGCGGCGAAAAATTCGAGTTCCCCATCGACTACGGCTTAAACCTGCAATCGGAGCATGAGCGCTGGCTGACTGAGAAACATTTCAAATGTCCGGTGACGGTTTTCAATTTTCCGAAGGAGATCAAACCTTTCTACATGCGATTGAATGACGATGGCAAAACCGTTGCGGCGATGGATTTGCTCGTGCCCGGCATTGGCGAAATCGTCGGCGGCAGCCAGCGTGAAGAGCGGCTTGACGTGCTGGAAGAGAACATGAGCCGGCACAAGATGGATCCCGCCGATTACAAATGGTATATTGATCTCCGGCGCTATGGCACAGCGCCGCACTCTGGTTTCGGCCTGGGCTTCGAGCGAATGTTGATGTTCATCACCGGCGTCCCGAATATCCGCGACGTGATCCCGTTTGCTCGCACGCCTGGCAGCGCAGAATTCTAGCCGGTTGTCGTTCCGAGCGAAGTCGAGGCATTTCTGCTGTTTGCTTCGCGCCACCATCAACGCTGCGTCTCTTTTATTCGTATAAACTCGAGCTTCGAGCCCCCGGGTTCTTGCAGAACCATCTGGTCACCCGAAATTTGTAGTTGATAAACTGTCGTAGCGAATGACGTCTCAATCTTAATTCGGTCTTGGTCACCGAATTTGTACCTGCCGCTCACGTCCCCCAAAAGAACAGCGCCATTTGATTTGAACTCCCAAACCGTTGCATCGGAACCAGACATGCGCCATTTGCCAACGATGCTGCTATTCCCGCAGGCGGGTATCGCAAACGCCAAAACCGCCGATGCGATTATTCTCAAAGCAGACTTCGATCGAGAAAACCGGACTCGCATGGAACTCCGGGCGTAGATTTTGCTCAGAGTGTTTCCTGCGGGCGAGAAAAAAGTCGGAAGTTTATTTCTTCTTCGACTCGCGCTTCGGTTCCTTTGATTCCTTTGCTGCGCGCTTTGATTCGCTGGGGCGATATTCTTCCTGCTCGGCGGCGGCGAAAGCTTTTTCCAAGCCGACCATGTCTTCGCCGGGACGAAGCGTATCGAAAGACTCTACTTCTTTGCGCAGTTGCTCTTCAGAATAATTCGCAGCTTTGATCGACAGCCCGATTCGGCGCTCGATCTTGTCCACCTTTATCACGCGCGCTTCCACTTCCTGACCGACTTTGAGGACATCTTTCACTTTCGCGACGTGATCCTCGCTCAATTGCGAGATGTGGACGAGCCCGTCGATATCGTCCTGCAGTTGCACGAACGCGCCGAAGCTGGCGAGCTTGGTGACTTTGCCTTTCACCAGATCGCCGATCTTGTATTTCTCATCGATCGTCTTCCACGGATCTTCGGTGAGCTGTTTAATTCCGAGACTGATTCGCTGGTTTACCTTGTCGATGTCGATTACAACAGCCTCCACTTCCTCGCCCTTTTTAAACATTTCGCTGGGATGATTAATCTTGCGGGTCCAACTTAAATCGGAGACGTGGATCATGCCGTCGATGCCTTCCTCCAATTCGACGAACGCGCCGTAGGCGGTCATGTTGCGGATCGTGCCTTTCACGCGGCTGCCGATCGTGAATTTCTTCTCGATTTCGTCCCAGGGATTCGGTTCAAGCTGGCGCAGACCCAATGAAATTTTCTGTTCCTCCTTGTTCACGCCGAGCACAACGGCTTCTACTTCCTGGCCTACGCTGAGGATGTCAGATGGTCGCATGATCCGTTTCGTCCACGAAAGCTCGGATACATGGATGAGGCCTTCCACGCCTTCTTCGATCTCAACAAATGCGCCGTAGGGAACAAGGTTAGTGATCTTGCCTTTGACGCGCTGGCCCGCCGGGAAACGCTCCTCGATCTGGTCCCACGGATTTTTTTGAGTTTGTTTTAGTCCCAGCGACACGCGCTCTTTTTCCTTGTTGATGTCGAGCACAACGACTTCCAACTGCTGTCCGACCTTCAATAGCTCGCTGGGATGTCCTAGCCGGCCCCATGTCATGTCGGTGACGTGTAGCAAGCCATCCATGCCATCGAGATCAATGAATGCGCCAAAGTCAGTGATGTTTTTCACGGTGCCGGCCACGCGGTCGCCTACGTTCACGCCTTCCATGAATTTTTGGCGTTTTTCGCTGCGCTCCTGCTCGATCACCTCGCGCCGGCTGAGGACCACGTTTTTGCGGTCGTCGTTGAGCTTAACAATTTTGAAATCGTAAGTGTTGCCGACGAATTGCTGGAGATCCTTTGGCGGAACGACGTCGATCTGCGACGCCGGCAAAAACGCTTCGACGCCGATGTTCACCATTAGGCCGCCTTTGACGACCGATTTCACCTTGCCCTTGATCAGGCCGTCACCTTCGAAGACACTGACGATCTTGTTCCAGTTTTGGCGGTAGGCAGCTTTCTCCTTCGAGAGAACGACCATGCCTTCTTCGTTTTCGAGCCGCTCCAGGAGTACGTCCACCTCGTCGCCCACTTCCAGCGAATCGGCTTCTTCAAATTCAGCCAACGGAATAACGCCCTCGGATTTGTATCCCACATCGACCAGCACTTCGCGCGGGCGAATTTCCAAAATCCGTCCCTTGACGATGCTTCCCTCACGGAAGTCAGGCATCGCCTTCGACATTACATCCTGCATTTGCACCATAATAAATAAGGCTCCTTGGGCCTTTACGCTGTCGCGGCGATCTATGACCGCCGAAAATTCCGCGAAAAACGAAGTGCCATAGTAGCCAGATTGAGGGCTGAGGTCAAACGGTTGGTGATGTAATCTTCTACGGCGAGCGCGCGTCCCGGCGACGAATCTAATTTAGCGGAGGACTAATCGCGAGAAGAGGCGAGTTATTCGTAACCAAAACAGGGTGTTGGAGGTCTAAACAGAAAGAAGCGCCGCTATGCAGTCAGATTGTGCACTACGATGTCGAAACGAACCATTTTCGCAGTCATTGGAGCACTTCTTCTGTTGATCGCATGGTGGAGCTGTCACCAACGGTCTTCCGCTAGCAAACAACAGACTGGAAATTTCGGAGGCGGCGGACGCCGCGGCTCCATGTCCACTGGCGGTCCTGTTCCGGTCGTCGCCGGAAAAGTCGAACAGAAAGACATGCCGATTTATCTCGACGGTCTCGGCACCGTGCAGGCATTTAACACCGTCACCGTCCACACGCGAGTGGATGGCGCGCTGGTTCAAATCAATTTTTTGGAAGGGCAGGATGTGAAAACGGGCGACTTGCTGGCCGTCATCGATCCAAAACCGTACCAAGCCGCGCTGGATCAGGCAAAAGCGCAAGCCGCGTTGGATCAGGTCACGCTGAAGAGGCAAGCGGACCTGCGCGCGAGAAACGTAATAGCGGCGCAGGATTACGATACTGCGGTGGCGAATGCGCAAAAATCGCAAGCGGCCGCCGAGGCTGCTCAGGTCAATTTCGATTATTGCTACGTCAAATCGCCGATCGACGGGCGCACTGGCGTGCGACTCATCGATCTTGGCAACGTCGTCCACGCTGCAGACCAAAGCGGCATTGTCGTCATCACACAGATGCACCCGATTTCCGTCATGTTCACGCTGCCGGAAACAAATCTGCAATCGATTTTAAACGCCGGCGGCGCGCAGGGCGGCCTCAAAGTCACCGCATTGGATCGCGGTAACACCGCGACGCTGGACGAGGGAACGCTCGCCGTGTTGGACAACGAAATCGATCCCGCCACGGGCACGGTAAAGTTGAAGGCGACTTTTCCAAACAACGATCTGAAACTTTGGCCCGGAAAATTTGTGAATGCGCGGTTGGTCTTGACCACACGCAAAGACGCAACGGTCATTCCATCGAGCGTCGTGCAGCGCGGCCCGCAAGGCACTTACGCGTATGTGATCAAGTCTGATAAAACCGTCGAAATGCGGCCGGTTAAGATTGGTCAAACGGAATCGAATCTCACGATTGTCGAAAACGGTTTGAATCCGGGTGAAGACGTCGTGGTGGACGGTCAATACAAATTGCAACCCGGTGCGCACGTTGCGCCGTCGCCGCCCCAGCAAACACAGCAAGCGCAGGCAAAGCCGGCGAGTTCCGCCCGGGGACGACGGCCTAACAAGTTGTGAACATTTCCGAACCGTTCATCCGGCGTCCGGTTGCAACATCCCTGATGATGGCCGGCGTGGTGTTGCTCGGCGTCCTCGGTTACAAATTGTTGCCGATCTCGGCGCTGCCGACCGTCGATTTCCCGACGATTGAGGTCACGACTTATTATCCGGGCGCGAGTGCGGATGTGATGGTTTCGTCGATCACCACGCCGCTCGAGCGGCAGTTCGGCCAAATCAGCGGGCTGTCGTCGATGAATTCCACGAGCTCGTTCGGAGTGTCGACGATCACTCTGCAATTCGTACTCGATCGGCCAATTGACGTGGCGGCGCAGGATGTGCAGGCGGCAATCAACGTCGCAGGCGGATTTTTGCCAAAAGACCTGCCGAATCCCCCCAAGTACAACAAAGTCAATCCAGCTGACACGCCAATCCTGACACTTTCGATCACATCGGACAGTCTTCCGCTCGATAAGGTAAACGATTTTGCCGACACGCTGCTCGCCCAGAAGTTGAGCGAAGTCACTGGCGTCGGACTTGTTACGATTCAAGGAAATCAAAAGCCAGCGGTTCGGGTACAGGTGAATCCGGCGGCAATTTCCTCGCTGGGTCTGAGTTTGGAGGATGTTCGGACGATTCTCGGTCAAGCGAACGTCAACGCGCCGAAGGGAAGCTTCGAAGGTCCAAGACAGGCCTTCACCATTGGGTCGAACGATCAGATTTTCTCGGCCGACGCTTACAAGCCGATCATCGTTGCCTACAAAAACGGCGCACCGATCCGCCTCGGTAGCGTTGCGAATGTGGTTGACGGTGTCGAGAACGATCAACTCGGTGCATGGGTCAGCACGAAAGACGGCGAGCAGTCGGCGGTGCTTCTCGATGTTCAACGACAGCCAGGCGCGAACATCATTCAAACGGTCGATCGTGTGAAACAACTTCTGCCGCGGTTGACCGCATCGATGCCACCGGCGGTGCGCGTTGATGTGCTCGCTGATCGGACGGAAACCATCCGCGCGTCGGTGCACGACGTGCAATTCACGCTATTGCTCACGGTCGCACTGGTGGTGCTGGTGATGTTTCTGTTTCTGCGGAAACTGTGGACGACTGTCATCACCAGCATTGCGTTGCCGCTGTCTTTGATCGGCACCTTCGGGATCATGTATCTCGCCGGATTCAGCCTCGATAATCTTTCGTTGATGGCGCTGACCATCTCGACCGGCTTCGTGGTCGACGATGCCATTGTGATGATCGAGAACATCGTTCGTTTCATTGAAGCGGGCGATCCGCCTCTGGAAGCGGCGCTCAAAGGCGCAAAACAAATTGGCTTCACCGTCATCTCGCTGAGCGTCTCCCTGGTCGCCGTTTTTATTCCGCTGTTGTTCATGACCGGAATTGTCGGCCGCCTCTTCCGCGAGTTCGCGATAACGTTAAGCGTGGCTGTCGGTGTGTCGGCGTTCGTTTCCCTGACTCTCACGCCGATGATGTGCGCGAAGTTGCTGCGCCCGGAAACCGAGGAAGAAGAACAGCACCGGGGCAGGTTTTATCAGCGGACGGAAGGATACTGGACGCGCTTTCGGAACTGGTACGAACGCGGATTACGTTGGGTCCTGGCCCATCAGCGTTTCGTTCTGAACGTCGCCATCGTCACGCTCGTCGCGACGATCCTTCTCTACATCATTGTTCCGAAAGGTCTTCTGCCGCAGCAAGACACGGGCGTAATAATCGGCGTCACCGACGCGGCGGAGAACATTTCGTTCAAAGCGATGATGGAGCGTGTCCATGCAGTTTCCGACATCGTCAGAAAGGATCCCGATGTCGCGAGTGTGTCCGCGTCAGTTGGCGCGGGAACAGTGAACGCGACGATCAACACCGCGCGGCTCTACATTGTGCTCAAGCCGCACAACCAACGTTCCACCTCCGAAGCCATCATTGAACGTTTGCGCAACGCGACGCGCGATGTGGAAGGCGTTTCACTGTTCATGCAAGCGGCGCAGGACTTGCAAATCGACGCGCGAGTGAGCCGGACGCAGTTCCAATACATTCTGCAGGACGCTGATGCCTCCGAACTCGGGCAGTGGACGCCGAAGCTTGTGCAAAAGCTCGGACAACTAGCGCAACTTACCGATGTTGCGAGTGATCAACAGGTCAACGGCCTGCAACTCAATGTTGACGTCGATCGCGAGAAAGCTTCTCGACTCAATGTTCTGACCCAGGCGATCGATGACACGCTCTACGATGCGTTTGGACAGCGGCAGGTTTCGATCATTTTCACGCAGCTTAATCAATTTCGAGTGATTCTCGAAGTCGAGCCGCAATTCCGCGAATCGCCGGATTTGCTCGATAAGATTTATGTCAAATCGAGCACCGGACAGCCCGTTCCGCTCAGCGCATTTGCGATGATGCGGGTGAGCAACACGCCGTTGTCGATTCCGCACCAGGGTCAATTTCCGGCGGCGACGATTTCGTTTAATCTGCGCAGCGGCAGTTCGCTCAGTCACGCCATTCCGGCGATCGAGAAAGCGGAACGCGAGATCGGGTTGCCGAGCACGATTGCCACCACTTTCACCGGCGCCGCGGCCGAGTTTCGCAACTCGCTCACGAGCGAGCCGTTGCTGATTTTGGCGGCGGTGATCGTGATCTACATCGTGTTGGGTGTTTTGTACGAGAGCTATATTCATCCGATCACCATTTTGTCGACGTTACCTTCAGCCGGCGTCGGCGCGCTGCTCGCCCTCTTGTTGTGCCGGACTGATTTTTCTCTGGTCGCACTGATCGGAGTGATTTTGCTGATCGGCATTGTGAAAAAGAACGCGATTATGATGATCGACTTTGCGCTCGAGGCCGAACGCAAGGAAGGGATGTCTCCGGAGGAATCCATTTATCAAGCGTGCCTGTTGAGATTTCGCCCGATTATGATGACGACCGCGGCGGCGTTGCTCGGCGCGTTGCCACTGGCACTTGAGCGCGGCACCGGAAGCGAATTGCGGCGACCGATGGGAATTGCGATCGTCGGCGGGCTGCTGCTCTCGCAGTTTCTCACGCTTTACACAACACCGGTGATCTATCTTTACCTCGATCGGTTCGGTGCTTGGCTGGAAGAACGTCGAAATCGCGGCCGGGTCGAGCAAGCAGAACTGCCGTTAAGAACGACAACTGACATCCATCCACAACCGGAGTTCGCGTCGGTGAACGGCGACAACGATCGGCTGGGATTTTAGATTGCAATGAACATTTCCGAGCCATTCATTCGTCGGCCGGTTGGAACGTCGTTGCTGGCGGCGGGCGTGTTGTTGTTGGGTGCGGTCGCCTATCATTTCTTGCCCGTCGCGCCATTGCCGAAGGTCGATTTCCCAACGATCTCGGTCAGTGCTCAGGAACCCGGCGTTGATCCGGCAACCGCAGCTTCATCATTGGCCGCACCGCTCGAACGGCGCTTTGCGGAAATCGCCGGAGTTAGCGAAATCACGTCGGTCAGTGGCTTAGGCGGATCGAACATCACTATTCAATTCGATCTCGATCGCGACATCAACGGCGCGGCGCGAGACGTGCAGAGCGCGATCAACGCCGCGTCCGGAGAGTTGCCGAGCGGTCTGCCGCAGCCACCATCGTATCGCAAAGTAAATCCATCCGACGCACCGATCATGGTCTTGGCGATGACTTCTGATGCCGTGCCGCTTTCGGAAGTTTATAACTTTGCCGACCAAATCATCGGACAGCGAATCAGCCAGATCGACGGCGTCAGTCAGGTGATGATTGGTGGCGGCGCCAAGTCGGCCGTGCGCGTCCAGGTCAATCCGGTCGCGCTCGCGTCGATGGGTCTTAGTCTCGAGGATCTGCGCGCGACGCTCTCGCAGGTGAATGTGCTGTCGCCCAAAGGCGCCTTCGACGGTCAGCAGCAGAGCTTTGTGATCGCCAGCAACGATCAGTTAACCAAAGCCGACCAATATCAGCCGATCATTGTTGCGCAACACAACGGCAGCGCAGTGCCGTTGCGCGATGTCGGCAAAGCGATCGACGGTCAGGAAAATCGCGATCAAGCCGGTCTCTTTAATAATAAGCGTGCCGTGTTGCTCGTCATTTTCAAACAACCGGACGCGAATGTTGTTAGCACGACCGACCAAATCCGGGCGATCCTACCACAACTTCGCACCTGGTTGCCGCCAAGTGTTTCAGTCGACGTGATGAACGACCGCACGACGACGATACGCGCGTCAGTGCGTGACGTGCAGATCACGCTGGTGTTCACGATGGCGCTCGTGGTGATGGTCATGTTCCTCTTTCTGCGCCGACTCTGGCCGACTTTTATCGCCGGAATCACCATGCCGCTGGCGCTAGCCGGCACTTTCGGGGTGATGTGGCTTTGCGGTTACAGCCTGGACAATCTCTCGCTCATGGCGCTGACGGTTTCGACGGGGTTCGTGGTCGATGACGCGATCGTGGTGATCGAGAATATCGTGCGGTTTATCGAGAAAGGGGAATCACCGATCCAGGCGGCGCTCAAAGGCGCGCGGCAGATCGGTTTCACCGTGGTCTCGATAAGCCTTTCGCTGATCGCCGTTTTTATTCCGCTGTTGTTCATGGGCGGATTGATCGGTCGCTTGTTCCACGAATTTTCGGTGACCTTGAGCGCGGCGATTCTCGTCTCCATGTTTGTTTCACTAACGCTCACTCCGATGCTGTGTGGCCGGTTCTTGAAACACGAGGAGAAAAATCGAAATCGCGGAGTGTTCGATCGGCTGAGCGAACAAACATTTGACGCCATGCATCGCTTTTATGAGCGCAGCCTCAAATGGGTGCTCGATCATGAGTATCTCATGCTGTTGGCGACGCTCGGAGTGATCGTTGCGACGATTTGGTTTTATTTTGTCGTTTCGTGGGGCTTGTTTCCGCAACAGGACACCGGCCAGATGATGGGGACGACCGAGGCCGCGCAGGACATTTCGTTCGAAGCGATGAAAGAAAAACAGGAAGAGGTCGTGAAAATCGTGATGGCCGACCCTGCCGTCCAGGCCGTCGGTTCGTTTTTCGGCGGCGGGTTTGGCTCGGCCATGAACAACGCGCGAATGTTTATCAGTCTCAAACCGAAAGGCCACGGAAAAAACGAGCGCGAAGACGATCCGCTTGCCATCATGGGCCGGCTGCGCGGCAAGCTCTCGAAAATTCCCGGGGTGAATTTGTTTATCACTCCCGGGCAGGACATTCGCGTCGGCGGTCGCTCCTCGAAAGCGACGTATCAATACGCTCTGACCGATCAAAACGTTGATGAATTGAATTCGTGGGCGCCGAAACTCGTTGAAAAACTAAAGCAATTTCCGCAAATCAAGGATGCCACCAGCGACCAGCAATTTCGCGGCCTGCAGGAGACGGTGGTGGTCGATCGAGATGCGGCCGCTCGTCTCGGCATTCAACCGCAAGCCGTCGATAGCACGCTTTACAGCGCATTTGGACAACGCCAGGTCTCAATCATTTACACGCAACAAAATCAGTATCACGTCGTGCTCGAGGTCGATCCACAATTCCAGCTCGATCCAACTTCGCTGGACAAAATCTACGTGAAATCACAGTCGGGAAATCAGGTGCCGTTGAGCACAATCGCGCACTTCCAGTTGGATAACACGCCGCTCTCAGTCAACCATCAAGGGCAATTTCCATGCGTCACGATTTCGTTTAATCTCGCGCCCGGCGTGTCGTTAGGCGAAGCCACCAAGCTTATCGATCGCGCCGCCGCCGAAGTGGGGATGCCGTCGAGCATTCGTGGAAGTTTTGCCGGTACCGCGAAAGTTGCGCAGGCATCGTGGTCGACGCTGCCGTGGCTTTTCCTGGCTGCGCTTATGGCAGTCTACATCATCCTCGGCATGCTTTACGAAAGCTTGATCCATCCTCTGACCATTCTTTCCACGATTCCATCCGCGGGCTTGGGCGCGCTTCTCGCGTTGTGGGCAACCAACAACGATCTCGATATCGTCTCCGCCATCGGCATCATCTTGCTCATCGGTATCGTCAAAAAGAACGCGATCATGATGGTGGATTTCGCGCTGGAGGGAGAGCGGCAAGAAGGATTGAGTCCGGAAGAATCGATTTATCAGGCCTGTCTCGTCCGCTTCCGTCCGATCATGATGACGACGCTTGCGGCGATGTTCGGCGCTTTGCCGCTTGCCATTGGCATGGGTGTCGGCAGCGAACTGCGAAAGCCGCTGGGCATCGCAATTGTCGGCGGACTCCTCGTTTCGCAAGTCCTTACTCTTTATAGTACGCCGGTCATTTATCTCTGGCTGGATCAGCTTCGGCAACGCCACAAACAACGACGAACTGCCGATTACCCGGTCGCACCGCCGTCGGTCGCGCCGGCATAAGAGCACTGTCGGGGTTGAGCGTTGAGCGTTCGGTGTTTTCCCCTTACCCTTATTACACGATGTCGATCTTACGCTTGTCGATCCTATTAGCCCTTTTTGCCGGTCCGCTGTGCGCGGAATCCCCGGCCGAGCAAAAGGTTCTCGAGGCGATCAAGTCGCCTGACTTGAGCGTCGTTCATCTTTGGGCGCCGTGGTGCTCGAATTGCCATGCTGAACTCAAGAGCGGCGGCTGGGCCAAAATTGTTAATGAAAATCCGAATGTGAAATTTTATTTCGTTTCGGTTTGGAATGATGGTCAGGATGGACGCGCAATGCTAAAAAAGTTCAATATTGCGGACCAGCCAAACGTGACGATCCTTGCGGACCCCGGCCCGCGTCGCGGCGAAAACAAGATCAAACAATTCGTTGGTTTGCCACTCTCGTGGATCCCGACGACTTGGATTTACAAAGGCAGTGAGCTCCGTTACGCATTAAATTACGGCGAAGTTCGTTTCCCTGTGCTCCAACAATTTCTCTCGGACAGCGAGTCGGAATGGTCGCATAAGGGCGAACCGCCTATCGAGTAGACTTTGCATGAGTGACACTTCCGAAGCGCCGTCGATTGCGCAAAATAAGCCGCCCGCGATTCTCTCGCTCATTGGCGACACGCCGCTGGTGGAGGTCACACAGTTCGACACCGGCCCGTGTCAGCTTTTTCTCAAGCTTGAAAACCAAAATCCCGGCGGCTCGATCAAGGACCGCATCGCGTTGTCGATGATCGAAGCAGCGGAGGAGGAGGGTAAATTGCAACCTGGTGGCACGGTCGTAGAAGCCACAGCAGGCAATACTGGCTTGGGTCTTGCGCTCGTTGCCGGCGCCAAAGGCTATCGCGTCTTGCTGGTGATTCCGGACAAGATGTCGCAGGAAAAAATCTCCCACGTAAAAGCGCTCGGAGCCGAAGTGCGGATCACGCGATCTGACGTGACTCGCGGTCATCCGGAATATTACCAGGACGTGGCCGCGCGACTCGCCGAAGAAATTCCAGGTGCCTTTTACGTGAATCAGTTTGGCAATCCTGCGAATCCCCTGGCGCACGAGCGCACGACTGGTCCGGAAATTTGGGAGCAGATGCGGCACGATGTTGATGCTGTTGTTGTGGGAGTTGGTTCGGGCGGAACACTCACGGGTCTTGGGCGCTTCTTCAATCGTGTGAAGCCACGTCGCGGAATCGAAATGATCCTGGCCGACCCGACCGGCTCTGTGTTGTACGAATACGTTAAGACCGGCAAGCTGGTCGAATCGGGAAGCTGGGCGGTGGAGGGCATTGGCGAAGATTTCATTCCGGAAATCGCCGACATGTCGTTAGTCACCGATGCGTTTGAGATTGATGACGCAGAAAGTTTTGTGACCGCGCGTGACCTTTTGCACAGGGAGGGAATCTTCGGCGGTTCATCTACCGGCACGCTCGTCGCCGGTGCCCTGCGATATTGCCGGCAGCAAACAAAACCAAAACGTGTGGTCACTCTGGTTCCCGACACCGGCAATAAGTATCTCTCGAAAATGTACAACGACTTCTGGATGGCCGAGCAGGGATTCATTCACCGGCCGCCGCACGGCGATCTGAGCGATTTGATCTCGCACCGATACGAAGCAGGCGAAGTGATAACGGTCGGGCCGGACGATTCGCTGCTCACAGCGTTCAAGCGAATGCGCGGCTCGGACGTTTCGCAGCTTCCGGTCGTCGATAAAAATGGGCGCGCCATTGGCATCATCGACGAATCTGATCTGCTGGTGATGGTGCACCGCGCCCCATCGCACTTCAACGATCCGGTCGAAAAAGCGATGACCGACCGGTTAGAAACGCTGCCGCCAAATACGAAAATTAAAGACTTGCTGGATGTATTTGACCGCGGCCGGGTCGCGATTGTCATGGATGACGACAAATTTCTGGGGCTGATTACGCGCACCGATTTGCTTTCTTATCTCCGCCTTCATATGCCGAAATCGGCTACGCCGCCGGAACGAGAGTTTGCCTAGAACATTCACAGTTTCAGATTTTCACGGGTTCCACAATACGGCACTCTTTAATCTGCGGAAATCTGTGTAATCTGTGGACGCCTCCGGATCGAAAATGAAAAAAGAACAGGGGTTTTCCACGCGCGCCATTCACGCCGGCCAACAACCGGATCCCACTACAGGCGCGGTCATGACGCCGATTTACGCCACGTCGACATACGTGCAGGAAAGCCCGGGAAAACACAAAGGCTACGATTACGCGCGCTCAATCAATCCCACGCGGCTCGCCTACGAGAATTGCATTGCCGATTTGGAAAGCGGGGCCCGCGGGTTCGCGTTTGCATCTGGGCTCGCTGGTATGGCGACAGTGCTCGAGCTGCTCGACAGCGGCTCGCATGTCGTCGCCAGTGACGATCTTTACGGCGGCACCTTTCGATTGTTCGATCGAGTAAGGCGGCGCTCTGCGAACCTTGATTTTACCTATGTCGATCTGACCGACGTGAAAGATCTGGAGCGCGCAATCAAACCAAACACGCGCATGGTTTGGATCGAAACGCCGAGCAATCCGCTATTGAAGCTGATCGACCTCGAGGCGATCGCGAAGATTGCGCGCAAGCGAAAAATCATTTCTGTGTCCGACAACACATTTGCCACTCCCTGGATTCAACGCCCAATAGAGACGGGCTTCGACATCGTCGTGCATTCCGCGACGAAATATTTAAACGGCCATTCAGATCTCGTGGGCGGCGTTGTTGTCGTTGGCGAAAACAAGGAACTCGCTGATCAAATTGCATTCTTGCAAAATTCGGTCGGCGCAATCGCGGGCGCGTTCGACAGTTTTCTTGTTTTACGCAGTTTGAAAACGCTGGCGCTCCGCATGGAGCGCCATTGCGCCAACGCGCTGGAAATTGCGCGCTGGCTCGAGGAACAAGGCGAGATCAAATCGGTCTATTATCCCGGCCTCAAATCCCATCCGCAGCACGACCTGGCCCGACAACAGATGCGCGGTTTCGGCGGCATGGTCACGATCGTTTTGAAAACGGACCTCGCCGGAACACGGCGTTTTCTCGAGAACACGGAGTTGTTTGCGCTGGCAGAAAGCCTGGGCGGCGTGGAAAGCCTTATCAACCATCCTGCGCTCATGACGCATGCTTCCGTGCCCCAGGAACAACGCGAAAAACTCGGCGTTACCAATTCACTTGTCAGGTTATCAGTGGGCATCGAAGACGTGCGCGATTTAATCGATGATCTAAAGTTTGCCATCGAAGCGATCTGAATTGTAGGGCGGCTGTGTCAGCCGGAGGCGTTTGACACAAACGCCCTACAAATCTGGCGGTATCTCGTTTAATTTCCGACTCACAATGGGCAACTCATTCGGCCAGCTCTTCCGGGTTACCACTTTTGGTGAATCGCATGGCGGCGGCATCGGCGTGGTGATCGACGGCTGCCCGCCGCGGATCGACATTTCCGAAGAGGACATTCAACGAGAACTGGATCGCCGGCGGCCGGGTCAAAGCAAACTCACAACACAGCGGAAAGAGGAAGACCGATGCGAGATTCTCTCCGGCGTTTTTGAAGGGAAAACGCTCGGCACTCCTATCACGATGATGGTGCGCAACAAAGACGCTCGGCCTGAAGATTACAGAGAGATCGCGGGCAAATTTCGACCGTCACACGCTGATTACACTTACGAGGCTAAGTACGGAATCCGGAACTGGCAGGGCGGTGGCCGCGCGTCTGCGCGCGAGACGATTGGCCGCGTGGCCGCGGGCGCCGTCGCCAAGAAAATCTTATCAATGTTGTATCCGGATTTCGAGCTCGTCGCCTATGTGACGCAAGTCCAGGACATCGTTGGGAAGATTGATCGTTCCACTGTGAAGGTGAGCGACGTGGAAAAAAATATCGTCCGCTGTCCGGACGCTGCGGCAGCGAAAAGGATGATATCGCTGATCGAACGAGTTCGCGACGAAGGCGACTCGGTCGGCGGTGTGATTGAGTGCGTTGCGCGCGGCATTGCACCGGGGCTCGGCGAGCCTGTTTTCGACAAGCTCGAAGCAGACTTGGCAAAAGCTATGCTGAGCATACCGGCCACCAAAGGCTTTGAAGTCGGCTCCGGATTTGCAGCGTCGCGAATGCGCGGATCGCAGCACAATGATCCATTCGAAATGCGGAATGGAAAAATACGCACGGCGACAAACAACTCCGGCGGCGTGCAGGGCGGGATCAGCAACGGTGAAGACATTTATTTCCGCGTGGCACTCAAGCCACCCGCGACGATCGCGCTTCAGCAGAAAACCGTCACCAGTTCAAAGCAGCAGAGCCAACTCGCGGCCCGCGGACGCCATGATCCGTGCGTTCTTCCTCGAGCAGTGCCAATTGTGGAAGCCATGGCCGCGCTGGTGCTTTGCGATCACGCGCTGCGACAACGGGCGATTGCTTTGCCCGTTAAGGGTTAACCGTTGAAGAGGAAAGCAGTGTCATCCTGAGCGAATGCGAAGGATCTCTCGAGTTACGCTTGATGCCGTGAGCACGGAAAGATAATTCGCTGCTGATTCGGGTTTTTGTGAGGTCCCTCACTGCGCTCGGAATGACCCCTTTTAACGCTTTCACGCTTCAACGCTTCAACGGATATTGCAGCCGGCATGAACTACATCGCCACCATCGGCTTGGAAGTGCACGTTCAGCTCAAGACGCGCTCGAAAATGTTTTGCGAGTGCCCGGTAACATTTGGAGCCGAACCAAATTCGCACACTTGTCCGATTTGCCTGGGTCTGCCTGGGGCACTGCCAGTGATGAATCATGAAGCGCTGCGCATGACCGTTCTAACCGGGCTCATGTTGGGCTGCGATATCGCGCCAATCTCCAAATTCGACCGCAAAAATTATTTCTATCCGGACATGCCGAAGAATTATCAAATTTCGCAATATGACATGCCGCTTTGCGCGAATGGCAGCGTGCCATTGCACGATCTGGCTTACCCGAAAGACGCGCAGAAAAATATCGTCACGCCGGAAAAGGAAGTGCATCTCGTGCGGATTCATCTCGAAGAGGACGTGGCGAAAAGTTTCCATTTCGAGAACAGCACCGGAATCGATTTCAATCGGGCTGGCACGCCATTGATGGAGATCGTGACGCAACCGGAGCTCAATTCGCCTGAAGAGGCCTTCGCGTTTCTAACGGCGCTGAAACAAATCCTAATCTACGGAGCAGTGAGCGACGTCGATATGGAGAAAGGGCAGCTCCGCTGCGATTGCAATGTTTCCTTGCGGCCTGAGTCGCAGGCGGAGCTTGGAGCGAAGATCGAGATCAAGAATCTCAATTCCATCAGTGGCGTGCGGCGTGCTCTCGCTTACGAGATTCAGCGCCAAATCAGCGTGCTGAAGAGCGGCAATCAACTCGAGCAGGAAACTCGCGGCTGGGACGATACCGCTGGCGAAACCTTTCTAATGCGCACAAAAGAATTCGCACACGACTACCGGTATTTCCCCGACCCCGATCTGGTACCGGTGGAAACTGACGTTTTAGTAGCCGATGTGCGAGAGCGCGTTCCCGAGTTGCCAAAAGCAAGACGCGCCCGCTTCGTCGAGGAATATCAAGTCAGTCCCTATGACGCCGGCGTGCTGGCGACCGATCTGGAACTGGCAAGATATTTCGAGAGGGCTGCTAAAGGCGCGAAGAAACCGAAAAATATCGCAAATTGGATCCTGAATGATTTACAGAACGCCCTCAGCGCCGCTAGTAAGACGATCCACGATTGTCCGATCCCGCCGGAGGCGCTTGATGAATTGGTCAGTCTCATCGAGAGCGGTGAAATCAGCGGCAAGCAAGGCAAGGAAGTTTTTGCGGAGATGTTTGCAACTGGCAGAAGTGCAGCCGCGATTGTGAAAGAGAAAGGGATCGAGCAATTAAGCGATGTTGGCGCCATCGAGGTGCTCTGCGACGAAGTGGTTGCGGCAAATCCAAAGCCCGTGGCAGATTACAAGGCCGGTAACATGGCTTCGCTGAATTTTCTCAAAGGCCAGGTCATAAAAATCTCCAAAGGCAAGGCCAATCCACAGCTCGTTGGGGAAATCCTTGAGCGGAAACTGAAATCGTAATCGTTTCCTTCTTGTCATGTCGAGCGAAGTCCGGACATCTCTTTATTTTTGAATGTCGAGAGATTCCTCGACTTCGCTGCGCTTCGCTCGGAATGACAAAAACGGGGAGGCGATGAAATTGTAGCCGTGAACATCCTCATCGCTCCCGACAAATTTAAAGGATCGCTCGATGCGCGAGAAGTTGCGCAGAACATTGCCAAAGGTCTGCGCGACGCGCTGCCGGATGCGAAAATCGACATTGTCCCAATGGCAGATGGCGGCGAGGGAACTGCGGAAGTAATTTGCGATGCACGCGACGGGTCCTGGTTAAAATGCAAAGCGCACGATCCGCTCGGCCGTGAGATCGACGCGCGTTACGGCTGGATTGAATCCGGAAAAATTGCTGTGATGGAAATGAGCGAAGCCGCTGGAATGTGGCGTGTTTCCGAGGACGAACGCGATCCGGTTCACGCGACCACATTCGGCGTCGGCGAAATGATTTTGGATGCAGCGAATCGCGGCGCGAACGAAATCATTATTGGCCTTGGGGGCAGCGCAACGAACGACGGCGGCTTTGGAATGGCGCGAGCGCTGGGCTTTCGATTCTTCGCAGGCGAGGAGAAGTTGAGTGGTGCGGTTACCGAGCTGGAAAAACTGACGCGCGTCGTTCCACCCTCACCTGGCGCTTCGTGTCCTCCTCTCCCTGAGGGAGAGAATAGAGGTGAGGGCAATGCGCTCCGCGTATTCCACTCGTCCCGGCCGGAGATTATTGCCGCGGTCGATGTAAAGAACCCGTTGCTCGGCAGGAATGGCGCGACCCACGTGTTTGGGCCGCAGAAGGGAGCGAGCAAAAAGGAGATCGACATTTTGGAACGGGCGCTGAACAGGCTCGCCGACGTTGTTGCCAAAGAATTTGGAATTGACTATCGCGATCAGCCCGGCGCCGGCGCGGCAGGCGGACTTGGCTTCGGTCTGATGAGTTTTTGCGGCGCGAAAGTTCGGCCGGGTTTCGATGTGGTCGCCGAAGCGGTGAACCTCGAATCGAAGATCAAAAATGCCGATCTTGTGATCACGGGCGAGGGGAGTTTGGATCGGCAGACGCTTGAAGGAAAAACGCCATTCGGCGTGGCACGGCTGGCGCGGAAACTCGGCAAACCCGTCTTCGCGTTTGTCGGCCGTGCATCCAAAGATCCAAAAGTTCACGAGATTTTCGACGCGGTTTACGAGAATGCGCGACCGGGAATGAGTCAGGAAGAAAACATGAAACACGCCGCGGAATTATTGCGCGAGAACGCGCGAGCGCTGACAAATCATTTGTAGGGCGTTTCCGAGAAACGCCATCGGCGCGTCCGGCGGTCGCGCCCTACCTCAGCAGAGCTCACGGAACTGCTTCGCTGTTTCGACGTAACTCCACGCCCAGCGTGCGACGTCTTTTTGTTCGTCAGCGGTGAGTTGCCGGCGGATTTTCGCAGGCGATCCGAGGACGAGCGAGCCGGGTGGGATTTTCATCCCAATTGTGACCAGCGCATTCGCGCCGATAATACAGCGCGCGCCTACCTCGACATCGTCAAGGATAATGGCACCCATGCCAACCAGCACTTCGTTGTCGATCTTGCACGCGTGGACGACGGCATTATGCCCGATGGTGACCAGCTCGCCCATAGTTGTCGGATAGTTTGTGTCGACGTGAACGACGGCATTATCCTGAATATTTGAGCGCGGGCCGATGATGATGCGGTTGATGTCGCCGCGGAGCACAGCGCCGTACCACACACTGGATTCTTCTTCGAGAACCACGTCGCCGAGCACCGTGGCACCGGGGACGACCCATGCGCTGGAATGAATTGTAGGACCTTTTTTCAAACGCGCACCGATGCCTGCGTGTCCAGTTGGCAGTGTATCTGGCTCGATATGCATTTGCCAGTCAACGTCTAACATCGAATATCCAACCTCCAATGCTGAAAATGACAGAATCGGATTTTCTTATTTGCACGCTTGAGCGATTATAAGTATCGCATGCCTGAGTTTCCTCCAGAAGAAGTCACGCCATTCGTTTTTTCCGATCCCACCGGTAAGCGCTGGCCACGTCTGCGCCTGATTCTGCTTTTCGGTGGCGTGCTTTTTTTCTTGGGGACGGTGCTATTTGTTCAAACGCTTTTTGTCGCACCGCATATGAACGTGCCGTTTTCCCTGCGGCAATTAAAGGGTCAACTGAAAGCGTTGCAAAAGAAAAATCCGGCCGGCCAGTTGTCTGCGAGCTCGCTGTTGTGGCAGAAATTTAGCGCGGCGCGACAAGCGGCAAGAAACCTTGCCGCCCCAGCGCCAACAACTTCGCCGCGGCCTCGCAAGAAACCGCCCGACAACGAAGTGCGACTTGCATTTTACGTCAATGGTGATCCTGACAGCTACGCGTCACTTCAGGAGCACGCGTCGCAGATTACCCATCTTTGCCCGGAATGGATGACCGTGACCAATGGCATGGGCGACTTGCAAATCGATGGGGACACCCGGCTATTGAAACTGGTCGCGACCAAAGGGATCGCCCTCATGCCGCTCCTAACCAACCTCGTCGGGGACGCCTGGCAGCCGGAAGCCATTGAGAATCTGGCACACGGGCCACCGAAACGGCAGGATGGGTTCATTCAGAATGTGCTTTCGGTCTTGCGCAGCGCGAAAGCTGCAGGCGTGGTGATCGATTGGCAGCAAATCGACCCGGCCTACAAAAAGGACCTCACTAAATTTATCGACAAGTTCGCCGACGCCTTGCACGACGATAACAAGGAGCTGTGGCTGTGCGTTCAGCCCGGGCAGGAGCTCGATTACATCGATTTCGATGTGCTCGCTGACAACGTCGATCGTTTCGTGGCGATGCTGTTTGACGAGACCTCCGACACCGATCCGCCAGGACCACTGGCCTCGCGGTCGTGGTTTGAAGGCTGGATACGCGTCCTGCTGCAAGATTCCGACACCAGGCAATGGATCATTGCAATCGGCAGCTATGGATATGACTGGACGATCGGCGGGAAGAAAGCGGAGATGATCAGTTTTTCAGAAGCAATGAGCCGCGCCAATGATGCGGAGATCGGGAGTGCGGAAGTGCAGGGGCCGAGTTTCAGCCCGTATTTTTATTTTCAGGATGAAGACAAGGAGCACGCCGTCTGGTTTCTGGATGCCGTGACATTCCTCAACCAGCTGCGCGAGGTGCGCGATCAAAAAGCAGGCGGCTTCGCGCTTTACCGGCTCGGTAGCGAAGACCCCGCAATCTGGGATGCGTTAAGCGTTCCGCGGGATTTCAAGTTAGATAATCAGACGCGACAGGCTCTCGAACTGATAAAATCGACCGACACCATAACCGATGTCGGCGACGGGGAGGTCGTAACTGTCGATGAAGATCGCAGAGACGGTACGCGAAAGCTCGCTGTGGACGCCGACGGTTATCTCACAGCGAAATACGTGACGTTCGCGCAATTCCCGACGCTGTATCATCAAGGCGCCGGCGGCGAACATCAGGTCGCAATCACTTTTGACGACGGCCCTGATTCGCGATGGACGCCAAAGATCCTGGATATTCTCAAAGCGGCGAACGTAAAAGCGGCGTTTTTCCTGGTGGGTGTAAACGCGGAGCGATACCCAGGGCTTGTTCGTCGCATTGTCAACGAAGGCCACGAGATCGGGAACCACACTTATTATCATCCGAATCTTTCGCTCTGCTGGCCGGAGCACATCCGGCTCGAACTAAACGCAACTCAGCTGTTGCTCGAAACGATAACAGGTCGCGCGACCACATTGTTTCGCCCGCCTTACGCGTCGGATACCGGTCCGACGCAACTTAGCGAATTGACCCCGCTGAAAATTGCGGAAGACCTCAATTATCTTGTGGTCCTGGAGGATATCGACCCGCAAGATTGGGCGAAGCCCGGGGCAGATATCATCCTTCAGCGGATCAAGCAACAGAGACACGATGGTAGTGTGATCCTGCTGCACGATGCTGGCGGAGATCGCTCGCAGACCGTGGAAGCGCTTCCCCGCATTTTGGATTGGCTGCATACGCGAGGTGACACGGTCGTGCCTTTGAGCACGCTGCTGGGCACGACGCGCGACGCTGTGATGCCGCCCATGCAAGGCAACGCACAATCACTCAGCCGTCTGGTGAGCAGCACTGGATTTCGTGTTTACCACAGCATCGAGCAGTTTCTCTGGGCATTCATGATCGTGGCGACGGCGCTGGTGGTTATTCGCACGCTGATTGTCATTTGGCTCGCGTATCGCTTTCGGCGCGGACCGAAAACAGATTTTGCCGAGCCGATCAGCGTGGTGATAGCTGCTTACAACGAAGAGAAAGTGATCGCGGAAACTTTGCGCACGCTTCTCGCGACAGACTACAAAGGCAAAATCGAAGTCGTCGTCGTCGACGACGGGTCGCGTGATCATACTGCTGCGGAAGTTGAGCGCGTCGCAGGCAGCGAGCCGCGCATTCGTTTGTTGCGGCAGGAAAATCATGGGAAAGCGCGCGCGCTACAACGCGGCCTGGCTGCCGCGCGCGATGGGATCGTTGTTTTCATTGATGCTGACACGCAATGTCAGCGCGATACGCTGCCGCGTTTGCTCGAGCCATTCGCAGATGCGCGGATCGGGGCGGTGTCAGGTCATGCGAAGGTCGGAAATTTACGAACGTTTATCGCTCGTTGCCAGGCTCTGGAATACACGTGCGGGTTTAATCTGGACCGGCGCGCTTACAACCGCTGGAACTGCATCACCGTTGTGCCAGGCGCGATCAGCGCGATCCGAAAGGATGCGATCAATGAAGCGGGCGGGCTGAGTCTGCAAACGCTCGCCGAAGACACTGACCTCACTCTCTCATTGCACCGAAATCGCCAGCCCATTGTTTACGTCCCCGAAGCAATTGCGTGGACGGAAGCGCCTGAAACCGTGCGCACGCTGGCGCGCCAACGTTCTCGCTGGGCTTACGGCACGCTGCAATGTCTTTGGAAACATCGCGACATGGTGTTCAACTGGAACTATCGCGCGCTTGGCTGGTTCAGTTTGCCGAGCGTCTGGTTTTTTCAAATCATTCTGGTGGCTGTTACGCCAATGGTGGATTTGTTCCTGATTGCGTCGCTGCCGTTTGGCGCGTGGAACGCGGTGCTGCCGTTTATCATCACATTCTTGTCGATGGACGTGCTACTAGCCACGCTCGCCTGCCTTCTCGAGCGCGAGCCAATCGTGCGCGCCTGGCGCATTTTACCAATGCGATTGATCTATCGCCCCATGCTCAGCTACTGCATCTGGAAAGCGATCCTGCGCGCGATTAAAGGCGCATGGGTGAGCTGGGGCAAACTCGAACGCACCGCCAGCGTGCCCGTGCGGGCGTGAGAGCAATCGTGAGGCCACCAATGACGAAAGGAATTAGAATGGCCAGTGGCCTGGGTTGGTTTCGGATATTACGGAATTAGGTGGTAGAGGGCCGGCAAAGAATACATCTTCGAGGAACGCGACAGGAAGGAAGGAGATCAAACTATCTTGGCTGAATTTCAAAGCCTAGTTGAAAAGCTCTATGAAGTCGAAACGCGACAAAGAGGTAAAACGGCATCTGAGTTGGAGCCTGGGACAGCCCAGATAAAAGCCTTCCTAGAGGAGGAGCGTGATCTTGGCTGACGGCGCTAAAGGGGTGTGATCACAACCAAGGCTGGCCTGAACTCTCGTAGAGTAGCCAGAAATTCTTAATCCAGTGCCACCATCCCAGGCGCTGGTCAGCGGCGTTTGCCACCTGTCCGCTCATGGTAGAAGTTGCGATCGCCATGCCGCAAAACATCGACAGCATCCTCGACGCCGCGGAGCAGCAGGAGGTGAGCGACGTCTTCCTTCAGGAGGACGAGGTACCGCGGCTTAAGATCAATGAGCAAATCATCGTGCTCGGCGAGGAACCCATGTCGCTCGCGCAGATGACCGCATTCTGGCAGGCCTGCGGCGCGAACGCGCAAGGCGACGGCGACAGGGATCGCGACACCGGCTTCGTCTCGCGCACGCATACGCGCTACCGCGTGAGCTTGCACCGCACGATGGGCCGCCTCGCTGCGGTCATGCGCCGCATCAAGACCAGCGTGCCTACATTGAAATCGCTCGGAGCGCCCGAGTGGCTCCTGCATCGATGGGGTGCTCGCGAGCACGGCCTGATTATTATAACGGGACCAACCGGCTCAGGGAAATCCACCACCATCGCGTCTCTGCTTCAATGGATGAACGAGAACCTGGTGCGACATATCGTGACGATCGAGGATCCCGTCGAGTATCAGTTCACCAGCAATCGCTGTCATTTCACCCAGCGACAGGTGGGACGCGACACCAGCAGTTTTGCGATCGGGTTGCGGAGTGCGCTTCGTCAGGCGCCGGATGTCATTTTTGTCGGTGAGATCCGGGATTACGAGACTGCGTTGACGGCCCTCCAGGCTTCGGAGACCGGACATCTCGTTGTTTCGACCCTGCATTCGGAGAGAGTTGCGGACACGATGGAGCGTTATTTGAACCTTTTCCCGGCCGCAGACGAGAGGCACGGTGTGAACCTTCTGGCAAACCAGCTGTCCGGCGTCCTGTGCCAGAAGCTGGTTCAATCTGCTGACGGAGGCCTGCATTTGCTGGTGGAACACGTTGAAAATGCGGGCGCCATGCGCGACTGGATCGCGAGACGAGAGTTGCAGAACATCGATCAATATATCGCCCGCGGATCGGATCCTGCCGCCGTTTCATTTTTGCAATCGACGCTCAAAGCCCTCCAGGCCAAGGTCATCACGGAAGCGACGGCCATGGCTTCAGTCAGCAATGAATCCGAGCTTCGTCGCGCCATGAGGGGAATCGGGTAGACGACGCCTCCGCACCATTTGAATCCCATATGAAGGAACATGACTTGATCGATTTTCTGGTGGTTGCGGCCGAGCGCGGAGCTTCCGATCTTCATTTGACAGTGGGGGCGCCACCGATGTTGCGGGTCGCTGGTGTCATCGAGCCGCTGAAGGAAGAGCCGCTGTCAGGGGAGGACACAAGGAGACTGGTGATCGATACCTTGAAGGAGGGACAACGAGCGAAGCTGGAAAACGAATGGCAGCTTGACTTCGCGTTGCAGGTCGGTGACCTCGGGCGCTTTCGCGGAAATGCGTGCTATGTGTCAGGTGCGATTGAGGCCAATTTCCGACGTATCCCTTCTGAGGTCGGCGATCTAAAGTCCTTGGGACACTCTCCAGTGCTGGACCGCTGGTGTGACGAGAGGGCCGGCCTGATACTGGTGACTGGCGCGAGCGGTGAAGGCAAGAGCACAACGATGGCGAGCATGGGCCAAACGATAGCCAGACGGCGTTCGGTCAACATCGTCAGTATTGAGGATCCGATCGAATTTGTTCATTCGCAGGGGCGAAGCCTGGTGAACCAGCGCGAAATTGGTTCCGACGCAACCAGCTTCGGGTCAGCGCTCAAGAACGCGTTGAGACAGGATGCGGACGTCATTCTTGTGGGCGAAATGCGGGACGTGGACACGATCCAAACTGCGATTACGGCGGCGGAAACAGGGCACCTCGTGATTGCAACCATGCACACCAATGATGCGCCAACGGCTATCGGGCGGATTCTTGATGCTTTTCCAAAGGAGGGCCAGCAGTTCGTCAGTGCCCAACTTGCCTGGTCGCTGACGGGAGTGGTATGCCAGTATCTCCTGCCGCGAAGCGAAGGATCAGGCCTGGTTTTAGCCTCGGAATTGATGACCGTGAACTCGGGAATCGAGTCGTGTATCCGGACCGGGCGCCTTTCGCAGATACCGGGACTGATTCAAATCGGCGCCGCGGACGGCATGCATACCGTGGACGATAGTCTTATCGAGTTGCTTCTGGCTGAGCGCATCAATCTCATGGACGCTATGGCTCACGCGAGGGATCCCAATTTTGTGAAGGAGGAGTTCCAGAAAGCTTTGAAGACCCAGAGAAAAGGGTGGTTTGCAGGAATGTTTCGCAAATGAAATGCCAACCTTCAATCTGCAACTTTTCCGCGCAAAACAGTGAGCGAATACGGCGGGAGGTCGTAGGATGATGATGCCTCCCGCGTAAAGCGCGCGGGTGGGAGACTTTGGATTGGATGACCGTTTGGGCCATCGGCGTACCAGGCGTATTGCGCTCGTGAGAATTGGATTACTTCAACCTGGCCTACGAAACGCATCGGTTGCCCCGCGTCTGAACGTTTGAACTGGACGTCGAGTCGGACAGCACGCCTAGGATGCTTGTTGATTGCAAGTAGAGCCCACTGCTTATCCGGCCGTCGGACCGCGTACACTGCGACGATACGCGATGACGCCGAATTCTTTTGCTTGATCGTCACAGGAAATATGTCGTGTTTCTCGTTTGTTGGTTGCGTCCATTCTTTCGTGAGGAGTTGGGCCGCGTAGTAACCGGATAGGCGATTTAGTTGGTCGCTCTTGGGATTCAACTGAAGCATCATCAAATTGCCCCAGGAACATTTCAGCTCGTCCTGCAGATAGTTCGGCTCGTATCCGTAGAGGTACGCCTTTGCGCCGCCGAGATTGAGAAAGGTTCCGACAGTGTCTGCTGTGAATAGCGCGCCTTCGATGTCCACCTCAGCGCGCCCGGAAAAAACCGAGTAGCCGTATTCCGCCATTAGCCACGGGATATCAGTGGGAACACCATCAGCGCGAAGGCTCGCGAGCATTGCGCTTAAACGTTTTGGAGTCTCCAGCAACTGGGGCGCGGCGTTAGCGCAGATGTTGTCGAACGGATAAAATTCGAACGAAAAAAAATCGAAGCGCGCTCCGACGCCACGAACATATTTCAAAAACCGATTCATCCATGAGCGATTGCCTGATGAATCCGCCCACGTGAGCAATTGGTCCTCGAAGTTTTGCAGGCTTGGCCCGCCAAGCTTTACCTGCGAATTCAGCGAAGTAAGCCGACGCGCGACGCCAGTGTAGAGTGCAGCGTAATCCTCGGGTGAGGCCCATTGTCCATCGGGTTCTTCGCCTAGTTCAATTCCTTCCAAACTATAATTGCGCCGGAGCAGATAATTGATCTCAGCAGCAGCATTCTCCGGTGTGTCGTACAACACGCCGACGGGCACGAGCACAGGCAAGTTGTTGGTGAGTTTACTTTGCAAAATGAAATCCAGGCCCGGTTGCTCGATGCTGTAGTCGATGTCTTCTGCGCGATGCCACGGATCAGTGGATGACACGTAAACGATCGTCTGCCGATGCCGATCCCGTGCGTGATGAACGTGATCGTGAAAACGATTATGCTTGTCCATATTCCCGAGCTCGATCTCGCGAATCGCAAATCCGAGTCTGTCGCGAATATCATTTGAGGTTTGCGTGCTGGTTTGCGAGCTGCGGCTCATTACGATGCGCACGAATCGAACCGAACGCGGGCGCTCATCGAGTCGAATCAGTTCGTCGCCGCCGTGAGCATGATCAACATTTCCCTGCGGGAAGATCTGCCAGTCGTCATCATCATCCGCGTTCAAATGCATTGGATCGTCACCAGGCCAGTACTCAATTCTGTATTCCTCAGCGTACGGCGCGTCCCAGTGAATCCGGACGGCGTTCACCGGCTTTTGCGAGCCGAGGTCAATCACCACCCATTGCGGATGAGCATCTTCGGTTTCGCCGGTGAAATGCGAATCGAGATACGGATTGCTTTTCCAAAACGCATCGTCATCGCCGTCGGTGATTCGGGAATAACCGTCGTCGTTTGCCTGATCGATCGTGTTTCCGCGACGCGGCAGATGATAGCCGTAGGAAAGGTTGATCGGTTGGTCCAGTGAATCGTCGGAGGTCCAATATCCGCATTGGTGGACAGGATCGCTCCACGTGCCGCGTGGGTTCCAATGCCAGACATCACCGGCAAGCTCAGTGCGCAACCGATACGTCAGCGGTCCGAACCCGGCTGACAGCATCTCGGCGATATTCTTGTCCGTAAACATTCGAGCGCATTCGCCTTTTTCGTGACCGTCCACACCTGCGCCCAGCGCTCGCGTTGGCACACACTGATTTACGGGATGATCCGCGGAGACAATAGCGGAGACTACGAGCGGCTTCGGGCCGGCACGTATTTCTGCTTGTGACACTAAATGGGCAAGCGTCGAAATAATTACTGCACCAAGCCGCCAATTTCCCCTTGCGAGCCACGCAGTATTCACGGCGGTATCTAAATGCGTATTGCTAACAATGAAAAGCGATGCGAAGACGCCTCGCACTCCGAAAGCACTTCGTTCGAAACAACGCCAGGCGCGCGTCGCTTTTGGCTTGCTATCGTTGTGCTTTCTCTAGTTGTTTCCTGACCTGTTCCTTTTGGTGGCGAACATCGCTTAGATGACCCTGCAAAAGTGGCAGCTGGGATTTTTGCGGGTTTGGGTGGTGGAGCAAAGTCCTGTTGTTCTTACCGCCATAGTATGTAGGTCCGGGCTGCTTCGCCTCGCCGATCTGGAGAAGCAAATCGTTTTCTTGGTTCTGAAGCTCGTTGTACCGGGCTTGCAAAGCCTGAGCGCGATTTTTGGCTGCTTCTTGTTCGACGAGAATCGTCTTTTGCTTTGCTGCCGCGTCCTCTCGTTCACGTTGGATGTCTTCCTGCTGCTTTTGATATGCTGTGTAATTTGCAGCCTGCTCCGCAGAGTATGCGCTGGCCTTTTGTTGGTCATAATGAAAGCGTTCTTGGACTTCCTTTGGCAGTTCAGCGAAGGGAAGCTTTGAGATTCCTGACTTGGTCTTGACGACAATGCCATCGGCCTCGACGCGAGTGACAGTGGCGTCTTTGTATTCCTTGCCATTAACGGTTTTGAAGTCTTCAGAAAAGACGGCTGATGTGAAAGATAAGATCAAAAACGTGAGAACTTTTGCGTTCACTTGTCGCGTTTTCTGTTCTCATATTCGGGATCATTCGGTCAAGGAGAATTCCCGGGTGACTGTCATGTTGAGCAAAGCGAAACATTTTCGGTCTATTTGATTGGGAGATTGATGCAGAATTGATCGGGGATTCTTCGCTTCACTCAGAATGACATTGTGAGATGGCTTCTAGTGCAGTGCTGGACAACAGTCGCCGCGCAGAGAACCTTCGAAATCGAATGCCTATCGATGCAGTTTTTAGGGCGACCATTGCGCTAATTGGATTGAGCTTGGCACTGATCGGATGCCGCGAACACGTCGCGGTTGCGCAAGTTGATCCAAATGGCCCAGTCGAGGTAGTGATTCCCGAGCATGGAGTTTACACGGGGGCGTTCATGGATTTTGGCGACGAAGAGGACGATGTAACGTTGGAGACAATCGAGGACTTCGAGCAGATGGTGGGGAAACATCAGGCCATCGTCGCTTCGTCGAGCTATTGGGGAGAACAAAATTTTCCCGTGGACAATCTCAACGTCATCTGGCGTCACGGCTCCCTGCCACTCGTCTTTTGGTCGCCGTGGGACAAGCCGTACGAGGAAGATCACGGGCCGGACAAGTTCAGTTTGACTGAGATTCTTGCGGGCAAGTGGGACGCCTACATCGACAAGTGGGCAGACGCCGCTCGAGATTTTGGTCATCCATTAATAGTCGTGTTCGGCGTCGAAATGAACGGGACCTGGTTTCCATGGTCGGGCGCTTACTACGGCGGTGCGCAATGGAACCCGGAGCAGAAAAATTGGAAAGGCCCGGAAACATTTCGCAAGGCTTATCGCTACGTGGTCGATCGCGTGCGCGCGCGCGGCGCATCAAACATCAAGTGGATGTTTCACACCAACAATTATCCTTATCCGTACGAAACCTGGAACTGCGCGCCGGCCTATTATCCCGGCTCGGATTATGTCGATTGGCTCGGCCTCAGCGTTTACGGCCAGCAATACAAGGACGAACCGAATCCGGATATTCCGTCACTTGTGACCTGGCCGTATGAAGAAATGTCCAGGCTCGATCCGCATAAGCCAATCATGATTGCTGAATGGGCAACCGGCGAATTTCCGCATTCGGCCGAAGGCGGCGGAGTAGGGAAAGCGGCGTGGATCAAACAGGGCCTCCAGCTATTTCGCACGCGGTATCCGCGGATTAAAGCAGCGGTTTACTGGCACGAGCGCTGGCAAAATGCCGATGGCTCTTACAGCAACCTGCGCGTCAATTCTTCTGTCGAATCCCTAAACGCGTATCGCGAGGGGATCGCGCATCCGGATTGGCTGGGTGACTTGATCCTGCGAGTTCTGCCGAAAAAGTAAATGCCGACCGGTAAATTGTAGGCCGTCTGTGCCAGACGGCGACTTTGGAACGGCGTTTCGCAGAAACGCCCTACAACCGGGCAGAAAAAATGTCCTACGAAATTTTGCTCCTTAGACAAAATGCGCACTTGGCAGCGTCTTGGATATAAAGACCGTGAAAAGGTCATGGACAACGTCGTCAGCCATGAGAATTGGAAGAGTTGCTTTTCTGAAGTTGCTCCGGGGTTGCTGCTCTTTGCCCGGCAATGGGTGCAATCAGCTGCCGACGCGGAAGACGTTGTCCAGGAAGCTTTCGTCAAATTCTGGCGACGCAACCACAACATTGAGAACCGCGCATTGCTTTACGCCGCTGTGCGTTCCATCGCTCTTGATTTTATCCGTCGCGACAAACGCCGCACGCGACGCGAGGCCACTGTTTTTGCTGAAACCGATCCAGCCACCGAGCCGCAGTTTGAATGGGAAGATGAAACGCAATCAGCGCTCGCTGCAGCAGTGGGTTCCTTGCCACACGATCAACGGGAGGTGCTCGTCTTGAAGATTTGGAACGAGCTTACTTTTAACGAGATCTCCGGCGCGCTTGGAATTTCTCAAAACACAGCGGCATCGCGCTATCGGTATGCCTTAGCCAACCTGAAGAAGAGTTTGCAACCGCAATGAACAATTTTTCCGAGCTCGAGAATGAACTCAGAAACCTGCGACCAGCGCGGCCGTCGCCGATCTTATTTGAGCGAATCGAGGAAGCCATGAAGTCTAGGGCAGGCGCTTCGCCTGCCAGGCAACCGGAGCGGTTGCCCTACAATTGGTTGTCGTTAGGCTTTGGTCTCGCGGCCGCGGCGGTTTTGGTTTTGTTCGCGGCAGTCAGTATTGAACGTCGTCAGGAGCGAGGCGAAAAGATCGCGCAAATTTCACCTGCGCCCGAAACAAGCCCGATTTCACCCGCCCGCCGTGATGCCAGCGGAGTCCAAGGATCGACATCCTCCAATCGATTTATTCCTGCCGGCGCGACGCAGGTCGTTTATAACACGCGCGACGAAGGATTGCAGTTTGCACGAGGCTCAGAGCAACCGCTGCGCCGTCTTCGCTATCAGACGCATCAGACGTGGCAGTGGCGCAATCCGACGACTGGCGCATCACTTCGTGTTTCTTACCCCAGCGAGGAAGTCGTCCTTATTCCGGTTTCAGGCCAATGATTTAACAAAACAAAACTATGAAAATAAAATCCATCGCTACAATCGCAGCCATCGGCTTATTGCCGATCTCAGGGTTTGCTCAGACACCACCTGCGCCGCCGGAGCCGCCTGCTCCGCCCCATCCACCAGGACCGCCAGGGGTGCCAGGTCATCATGAAAAAGGGCCGAAGGTCCCGGTGACATATCTCGGTGTAGAGACATCGCAGGTTCCGGATGTCGTTAGTGAACAGCTCGGTCTGGCCAAAGGCCTTGGTTTGGTGGTCGAATACGTGGAGCCGAATAGCCCTGCCGCGTCGGCAGGCGTTCAGCAGAACGACATCCTCAAGATGCTGAACGACCAGATTCTGATCGAACCCAGTCAACTGCGAAAACTCCTGCAAACTTTCTCTGAAGGCACAGAGGTGACACTCACAATCTTACGCAAGGGCAAGGAGCAAAAGATCACTGCTAAGCTTGCTAAGAAAGAAGTGCCACAGCGTCACTCGCTGATGCCCGGCGGAAACCACGATTGGCATTGGGACTTCGACGACACAGGGAATCTCGGCGAGCAAATGAAAGAATTGAAAGAACAGTTGAAGGAGCAGCTGGGCGATACGCGCGGCGTCATCCGTGGGGCGGTAATGCAAGCTCACGAGGCGGCGCGACGTGCACGGGACGACGCCCGCCGCGCTGCGCGAGAGATTCGCATTTTGAGTAGAGACAACGGCGCGCTCACGGCCACGAAGATCGACCTTGGCAATGCGCAAGTCGTTTTCTCCGATGACAAGGGCGAGTTGAAATTGGAAAACATAGATGGAAAAAAATTGCTCACGATCAAAGACCCGCAAGGCAAATTGATCTTCAGTGGTCCAGTCGAATCGAAAGAAGACCTCGATAAACTGCCGGCCGACGTTCGTAAGCGCTACGAGAAATTACAGCAGAATGACTTACCGGAAGTCGCGCCGCTAGGCGATGTCGATAATGGGGATGCGGATGATGACGATGATGACGACGGAGAAAATCGTGGATCATTGTCGGAACAAGTCTCGCTCAAATCATTTTTCGCCGGACAAGAGTGCTCTGAATTCAGTCTGATTTGAGGCAGAGGAGAAACTCCGCCGAGCACCTTAACCCGGTTTAGCCAGCCGCTCGGCGGAGTTTTCTTTTGTGCTGTAGTGTCCGCTGTCCTCAGCGGATTGGTTCACTCGCCGAATTAATGCGCTGAGGACAGCGCACTCTACAGCAGGGCTGCCCTCGCCATTTTCCTTGCCGTGATAAATCCGCCTGCGTATAACGAACGCGCGTAATAATGCGGATCTTTTTTCTCATTGGGGTCATTGCGTTCGTCTCTCCTGTGCATGCGCAAACGCCATCTCCTTCTGCTTCACCGTCGCTCGAGCAGCGCGTTGCTGATCTTGAAGCTTATGTAAATAATTCGGGGCGCGGCGCCGATACCGGCTCGCCAATGGCGTCGAACATCGCGGGTCCAGGCCCCGGCCACAATGCGTGGATGATGACGTGCGCCGCGCTGGTGCTTTTCATGACGTTGCCGGGGCTGGCGCTTTTTTACGGCGGCCTTGTCCGCGCAAAGAATGTCCTTTCCGTCCTGGCGCAATGTCTTGGCATTGCCGGCCTGGTCACTATTCTTTGGTGGGCGGTAGGTTATTCTCTCGTTTTTTCCCGCGGGTTGCCGTTCATCGGAGGATTGAAGTTTGCTTTTCTCCACGGCGTCGATGCGCGACCAAACAGTGATTACTCGTACTGGGTTTCGCAGAATGTCTTCGCCATGTATCAGCTGATGTTCGCGATCATCACGCCGGCGTTAATCATAGGCGCGGTTGCCGAGAGGATGAAATTCGCTGCCGTGCTGGTTTTCGTCGGGGTCTGGATGTTTGCCGTCTATTTTCCAATCGCGCACATGGTTTGGGGAATCGATGGCTGGATGAACGGTGTGTGGAATCCCGCGGCGAAAATTACCGCGATCGATTTCGCCGGCGGCACGGTCGTTCACATGACCTCTGGTTGGTCGGCGCTCGTGTTGTGCATTCTTCTCGGACGCCGGCTCGGATTTAGAAAAGAAATCATGGCGCCACACAGCATGGTGCTTTGCATGGTCGGGACGGGTTTGCTTTGGGTGGGGTGGTACGGTTTCAATGCTGGAAGCGCTCTCGCGGCGGATGGAATTGCTGCCAACGCCTTCATGACCACAACACTTGCGACGGCGGTAGCGTCGTTCACATGGGCTATGCTCGAGTACGCGCTTCGCGGCAAGCCGAGCGTGCTCGGATTTTGTTCCGGCGCAGTGGGCGGGCTGGTGGTAATTACACCGGCTTGCGGATATGTCGCTCCCAGCGGCGCAGTGATTTTAGGAGTCGCCGCGGGAATCGTCCCGTTTTTTGCCTGCACGAAATTAAAATCCTGGCTCGGCTATGACGATGCGCTCGATACGTTCGGCATCCACGCAGTGGGCGGTACGCTCGGTGCATTTCTCACCGGCGTATTCGGCACGGCGAGTGTGAATCCAAATCTTTCGTTAAGCGTCGCCGGGTCGCTCAATCCTGCGACGCAAAACGGTCTGGCGCGAATCGTTGGTCACACGCTGTGGCTCGAACAGGTGAAAGCAATTTTGGTCACGATTGTGCTGGCTGTAGTAGGAAGCGCGATCATCGGCGCGATCGTTAGAGGCGCGATCGGTCTGCGCATCGCGCCGGAGATCGAGCGACAGGGGCTCGACATCAATCAACACGGCGAAGAAGGCTATATCACTTCCTGAGTCCTCTTCTTACTCATGTTCTTACTCTTACTCATGCTCCTGCTCCTGCAAATGATTGGGCCCTCTTACTGCGAATGAACCAAAATAAGGAGCATCTGCGGTTGCTTGCGATATTCCATTACATTGTGGCTGGGCTCGCTGCGTTCTTCTCGTTTTTCCCGCTTCTTTACACGACGATCGGTGCGATTTTCATATTCGTTGCGCGCCACGGTACATCAAAACCCGGCGAGGAATTGCCGCCCGAATTTCTTGGCTGGATTTTTGTCGGACTCGGTTCGTTCTTGTTTTTGCTCGGGATTGCGATGGCAATTTGCATTTGATTGCGGGCCGATGCCTTTCCCACTGCAAATGTTACACTTTCACTCTGGTGATGGCTTGCTTTGAATGCCTCTTCATTCCTTTTGGAACAATTCTCGGAGTCTTCACGATCATTGCGCTCTCGCGAGAGTCCGTGAAGGCGTTGTTTTCAACAGCGTCGCTGTAGCGTCCGCTGTCCTCAGCGGAAAGTTGCGTTAATGCCGGGTTCAACGGCGGTGGCCAAACCCTTCACGCTTTTAAAGGTCCAGTGCTCAAACATCGAACGCCGAACATCCAACATCGAGCGGACCAGCTGCCGGCGGAGGGGCTCGAACCCACACGGCCTTGCGGCCACTGGATTTTGAGTCCAGCGCGTCTGCCAATTCCGCCACGCCGGCGTGCTCGCAGGAACATAGGCATTTTGCCTGTGCGGCAAACAGCCATTTTGGCTGTTAGGATTTGGTCACGGAGGCAGCTGGAAAGCCAGCTGGGCACACACACTGCAAGTCTATGTTCTGATCGTGTCGAGCGCTCGCAAACCGCACGGTGGCCCCGCGTCAAATTGCGCTCATTAATATCATTTTGTCATTGCGATATGGAGAGCAAAAGCGACAGAATCCACCGCGTGAAATATTGGGTAACCGCACTGGCAATTTTGGCGTCGCTGTCCGCTTCACTCGCACTCGCCGAGGACTTCAAAACCGTTAGGGGCAAAGAGTACAAAGACGTGACAGTTAGCCGTGTCGAGGCTGACGGCATTGTGCTGAGAAGCAAGTCGGGAATCACAAAGCTTTACTTCACCGAATTGCCTAAGGAGGTCCAGGAACGATTCGGTTACAATGTCGTCAATCGCGATGCCTACGCCGCCGAGCAAAAGGCGCGATTGGAGAGGGCGTGGAAGCGGCAAGAACCGATTCCAACATCCGGCATAGAGGGCTTACCGCCGATCACGGTTGAATTGAAGAATGAAATCCTGAATGCGCTAAAGATGACGGATAAGCTTGATGCGCTATACAAAGGCGGATGCAGCAGCGCAGAATTTATTGCAGCGGCAGCGCCGATGGAAGGCGTGTTCATGAGCTTGCAATACAAGCTTCCCAAAGGCGATCCGCGCCGTGATTTGGTTGCAAATACGTTTGAGGCTTATCAACAGACGGCTGTCGCGATGGCAGCTTACGAGCGTGGCAAAGGTCAGCGTCCAGATGCGACAATTGGAGCAGCGGGAGTCCGCAAAGGCTTACTCATGAAAGTACTTGAGGGGAATATGACGCAGAGCGAAAAACAGTTGTACCAAGCATGGCTGCAGGGCCATCCGTGATAGCGTGAAGTAACGGAAAATCATCGCTGACAATCTTCAAGAAAACCGGTTGGAAGTTGGGGCTGTGTCTCAGGCTTGATTCTCAGGGGCGAACGATCTGGATTACTGACGCGCATCGCGGCGACGGAAAGCGTTACGTTGTGCGCTCTGAGGAAAAGCTGACTGCGTTTGTGGAACTTGAATCGGCGATTCGCGTTTGCGGCGAATGATCGGGACGCCTGTTTGCTCATGGGAGCCAGGCGTGCGCGGAAGTTGCAGCTTTCAGCGCGTTCTCTCTTTTAGCTTTTCTTGTTGACGCAGCATCTGAACTTTTGCCAAAACGCTTTGGGGGTCAGGGCTTGGGCCAGGCAAAACGAACATCCACCATGAACGGCGCGGAAATGAGTTCTCCAGGGAGAAATCAGAGAAGGCCAAAACAATAAAAAAAGGAAAATTAAGCTAATGAAAACTCGCCTCAAAATATTCACAACGATCCTGTCCGTGCTCGCCAGCTTTGCGTTTTTGCCACAAATACAGGCAGCTCCGGACGTTGTTCCGGGGCCGGACGGGTGCTATCCCAATTTCACGACGGCGGAAGGGTGCAATGCCCTCAAGTTCCTCGGCTCTGGCGCCGGAAACACAGGAGTTGGTTGGTATTCGCTCTATTCAGTCGGCGGCGGGAACTACAACACCGGTGTTGGCGCGGGAACGCTGGTCCTCAACACTGCTGATTCCAATACCGCAGTTGGCGCTGCAGCGTTGCTACTCAATACTACCGGCCCAGAGAACACGGCCGTTGGAGCTGACGCGCTCGTCCATAACGTTGCTGGCGACAGCAACACCGCAGTGGGTGCCGAGGCGCTTGAGTTTAATGACGCGACCGCTGCCGGCCTTGCCACCGACAACACGGCAGTTGGCGCTGGGGTACTCCAGTTCAACACTGATGGCTTTGGAAACACCGCCGCTGGTTATGATGCGCTCAATAGTAACCTTACCGCCGCCGGCAACACGGCCGTGGGTTATGACGCGCTCTTGTTTAATGACTCCTTCGCAGACGGCTTCCCTTTTGGCTGGTACAACAATGCTGTCGGCGCCAGTGCGCTCATTAGTAACGTTGACGGATACAGCAACAACGCTTTTGGCAACGACGCGTTTTTCTTCAATGTTAACGGCGTTGCAAACACCGCCATTGGGTATTACGCGCTTTGGAATAATGACTCGGATGCACTCGGTTTGGGCAATGGCAACACGGCAGTTGGCGCTTCGGCACTTTTCAATAACGTTGATGGCAGTGATAACACCGCCGTTGGCGATTCCACAGGACGAAACGTGATCACTGGTTTCAATAATACTTACATCGGCGACTTCGTTGGTTTCCTCGCCGGCGACGAAAGCAATACGATCCGCATCGGCGACGCCTCGAACGGAAACGGGGCCGGGTCCTTAGAATGCTACATCGGTGGTATCTTCAACAACTTCCAGCCTGTTGGCGGCACCGTTGTTCAAGTTACTCTGGATCTTGCGGACGACCACCTTGGCTGGGATCTTGGCCCGAGCCAGGGTGGTAGCGCACCTGTGCAACGTAGCGCACCGCAACGTCGTAGCGCGCCCGGCGCGCCAACCCAGCGCCGCGCCATGCCCAATGGCACCGTTGGCAAAGTTGAGAAGTTGGAAGCAACGGTCGCGCAGCAACAGAAACAAATAGAGACTCTCACAGCCCAACTCAGAGAGCAGGCAGAGACTTTCACAGCCCAGCTCAAGGAGCAGGCCACCCAAATCCAAAAAGTGAGTGCCCAGCTTGAAGTGAGCAAGCTCGCGCCGCAAGTGGTCAACAATCCCTAAAGCCGCGCTCGCCCCAAACAAACCAGCAGCATTTCACAATCAGCCGTCACGCTTCACTGCATGGCTTTTTGTTTCACGAATAACGCTCACCACTCTTTGAAATCGCCCGCGTGCTTGTACGTTTCTATCACGTTGCCGGCGTCATCGTAAACGCGGATTACCGCATCATGTCACCGCGAGCCGCCCACATTTAGGAGCGGTTCGAGGAATTTCGATTATTTGTTCTTTCTTCTCCGCTAAATCAGGACATCTTAAATATCTTGAATATTATGATCCAATCCTCACGTCTTCGTTCGCTTTTCCTTTCCGCTTTGTTCGTACTTCCCGTCGTGGCGGAACCGCTCCTACCCGGCACTCTGTGGGCAGCGGAAGAGAAAAAAATAGAGTTCCCTGCTGCCAGCCAGCATTCGGTGGTGAAACAGCGCGTCGGGTTGACCGATGTCGAGGTGGACTATTCGCGCCCGAACAAGAACGGCCGCGAGATCTTCGGCGGCCTGGTGCCTTATGGAAAGCTCTGGCGCACGGGCGCCAACGCGGTCACCAAAATTAAGTTTAGCGAGGCGGTAACGCTCGGCGGCAAGGAGATTCCGGCCGGTGAGTACGCACTCTTCACGATTCCGACAGCGAACCAGTGGACCATCATCGTTTCGAAGGACGCGAAGGTGCAGAGCACGGCCGATTATAAGCAGGAGAACGATGCCGTGCGCCTCACAGCGAAGCCGGAACCCAATCCGGTCACAATCGAGACGTTCACCATCGCGCTAGCTGATGTGAAAGGCGCTTCCGCAACGCTTAATTTCCTTTGGGATAAAACGCGCGTGCCGGTGAAGTTGACCACGGATGATGTCCAGCAGGTAAGCAACCGACTCGATGCAGTCGTTAGCGCAGGGACTCCGCTCGACCCGCGCACCGCCTATCAGGCCGCGGCCTTCTACTACGACAACAACAAGGACATGAACCAGGCGGCGAGGTGGATCGACCAGGCGCTGGAGAAGAACCCAGACGCCTACTTCATGCACTACAAGAAGGCGCAGATTCAGGCGAAGCTTGGCAACAAGAAAGAAGCCATTGCCTCGGCGCAAAAGGCGATCGACATCCTGAAGAAAGACAAAGCGCCGGACGAGTCCGCGATCAGGAACGCACAGCAGATCATCGACAGCTCGAAGTAAGGATCAGCTGCCATCGCTCCTCGCAGTCGATAGTCCCAGCAGCGGCGGCGTGACGTTGACCCAGGTTAAAAGGAGAATCATAGAATTTTTTTAGCGGAAAATGTGACGTGGTGCGAGCAAAACTCACGGCTTTTTGAAATCGCCGTTGTGCTCGTGCGTCTGAATCACGTTGCCCGCTTCATCGTAAACGCGGATCACTGCATCGTGTGAGCGGCTGCGATGTTTGGCGTAACCGATTGCGTTGCTGATTGCGTTCGGCTCGCCGTACCACAGCCGACCGAACGGCAGCGCATCGGAAATCAGATCAACGCCGCGATGATCTTTGCGGGGGCGCACTTCATAAAGGTGCATTTTCTAATGACCAGTCATTTTCAGCAGCACCCTGACAGCAAAAGTCGGGACCGACGGGTTCGCGACAGCAAAAATTCTATCTCACCAGAACTCACGGGGCAGGTCGTCCCAAAAAACAGTCATGGAAGTGGGATGCGCTATTATGTGCACCCGGCCATCGCCACGTATGAAGTGATTTTCGCTCAATTGACGCCAGCCCCGGAGTTTCGAGTCCTGACCTGCGTTGGGCACGTCGTATCCTTCGAAAATTGCCTTCTTCTCCTCAACACTTAAGGGCGAACCGTCGCTTTTCTCAGTGTCCAATTTTTGTGCTTTGCCGTCGATAAACAGAACAGTCGTTTTCCACCCATGTGTTTCGAAGTGGTATCGGTCATACTGGATGCCGGACACGCTCCCCGTATCATGACTAGATGGCTTACCAAGAATTGCCGCCACTTCTTCATACGAAGAGTTTAGTAACCCTCCCTTAGCTAACACGGAGGAACGCGAGATCGCTGCGAAGAGAACGAGAATCGCCAATTTCCTCATCGAGTAATTAATTATCTTTAATGGATTTTGGATTTCTTAACAAGAATTTCTAGGCGGGCCTGCCGCTTGGGAGAACGGCACTTTTTCAGGTGTCCTGTGGCGGGTGCGGTATTTATTTTGAAGGACTGGATTCACAGTTGAACGGCCTGTTTGAAATCAATGCCTACTGGAACGACGCCTTCATTGCCAAACCTGCACCAAATCAGATTCAGCAAGCGGAAACAAAGTTCCGAGATGGTGTCACCAAAGCGCGACAGGCACGAGATCGCGCGATTGCTTTATTGCCGCCACAAAAAACGGGGTGAGCCTGACTAATTACTGGGAAATCATCGCTGACAATCTTCAAGAAAACCGGTTGGAGCTTAGGCTGGATTTCAGCCGTGGATTCCGGCGGACGAACAATCTGGATTGCTGACGCGCATCGCGGCGACGGAAAGCGTTTCGTTGTGCACGCGGATGAAATGCTGACTCTAGCGACAGCGTTGCCAGATGAGAGACATCCCCGTCACGGACCAACAGCGTTACGTCTACCTACTCGCTACAGTGCCTGACCCGGTCATCTAGCAAGCGTTTTCTTGCATACCCCATCACAGAATCGTCTCCTATAATAATGAGTTCACCGTTAAATGGCGGCGCGGGTTTGGCTGGAAAAAGCGGTCGTAAAACTGCGAATGCTTGCGATACAAACGCAATCGAAATGAGTGCAGAGACTACTGCACACTTCATTTTCGTTGCCAGGAATACCTTCACAAAAGTTTCCAACATTGTGGTTCAGTAGGTAATTTGTTTTGCAGATCAATTTCTTCTGCCAAAAGATTTGCCTGGAAAATTCCAGTTGCCACGCTTGCACAATATCGTGCAGTTTCCGCGCTTACTTGTTCGCCAACAGCAACGGGTATTTTTGAATCCAAATCATAAACAATAAAGGTTTTCATTTTTTTAAATTCCTTACACCTGATGTACTGCGGAAAATCCGGCGCGAGGTTATGAGGAAAAATGCAGAAGCGCGTGTGAAGATATGGAAGGTGCAGAAGTTGGAAGCAAGGCAGGCGAATTATCACGAATAGGCTGATCAATGGGTGTGAATTAGTGAAATTCGTGTCTGTAAACTACTAGCTGGTTCGCTTCCTGTCCTTCTGTTCAAAGCGATCCGTAACATCCACGCCTGCCGCGCCGAAGTGCTCGAAGGCGGGTCCGCGCGGGCCGCCGAGGCGATTCCGTTGAAGTAACATCTGTGGGTGCCAGGCGTGCTTGCCACGTCGAAGCGGTGCGAAGGCGTATCGCCCGCATTGTTCAAATAGCGTTCGTTTTCGCAGCCGCCACGACTGTCTCTACAGGACGGCGGGCCCCTACAACTTTCCGCGTAACCTCGCGCCGGATTTTACGCATTACCTCAGGTGAAAGGCCAGAAATGAGTTCTCAATGACGAGAGGTCAAAGAAGGCCAAAACAATGAAAGGAAAATAAATAATGAAAAATCAAAACATCGTATTCATAGCCATAGCGTTTGCGCTTGCGTTTGCACTTGCGCCAGTCACCCAAGCGGCGCCGAGCCCAGGCGGTATCCCTACCTCCACAGCTGCTGCTAACCAGAGCGCAACCTCGGCTAATTCAACAGGTCCTGAGGGTGAGAACCTCCCGGTTATCACCATCCATAGCGCCGGGAATATCCTCCGGGGAAAGACCGGTTCATTCGTCCTGGACATGAAACCTGCACTAATGCTCGGTGGAATGTACGTAAACTTCAAGGTCAGCGGCACCGCTGTCCCAGGAGTTGATTACCGTTCGCTCCTCTCTCCGGTCCGCATCGGACAATCCGGCTACGGAGTGATCTCGCTCACAACCTTGCTTGACCCGAGAGGATCATTCAACCATCAAGCTTATAGCGTTGTGGTGACCCTCGAGCCTGGCGCGGGATATGCAGTGGGCAAACCCAGCTCAGCTCTAATCTGGATCTCTACGAGCTGCGTGTTGGAGGCTTGTTGGTGAGGTTGATGGTAGATTTAGCCTTGACCTTGAGTCTTCGACAGGCGGCAACGAATCGCGCGCCGCGCTGTTCCCGGGAAGGTTTCGGGGCGGCGCGGCGCAGCTACGTTCGCGCGTAGCGTTCCGGTTGCGGTGGCGTTCGCGTTCACCGCTGCAACCCTTCACCGGAGTCTGGAGGTATTCAACAATGATACCGGCGCGACCACCGTGTTCATGGGCGGTGCAGCCCCATAAACAGGATCGAGCCAACAAGTTCACAATCAGTCGTCACGCTTTCACCGCATGGCGGCTTTTTGCTTCACGTGTAACGCTTACGGCTCTTTGAAATCGCCCACGTGCTCGTGCGTTTCAATCATGTCGCCAGCCGCATCGTAAATGCGAATCACAGCATCATGTGAGCGGCTGTAGAACGTTGGCTTTTCACTTTTCAGCGCGCCAGCTTTTCGCCAGAGTGAGAGATGCCATCAGTCGAAGACAAGCGTAGAGAATTTCGCCGGTTGCACGAGAGCGGTTGTTTCGCCATTCCCAATCCGTGGGACATCGGCACCGCGCGCTATCTGCAACATCTGGGTTTCAAAGCAATCGCGACAACGTCTGCCGGTTTCGCGTTCTCGCGCGGTGTGCCCGATGGCGCGGTTAAACGCGATGACATGCTGGCTCACATCAAAGAATTGGTCGCGGTGACTGACATTCCAGTGAATGCCGATTTCGAGAATGGTTATGCCGATGATCCGGACGATGTCGCTGAAAGCGTGAGACTCTGCATCGCGACTGGCGTTGCTGGCCTTTCAATTGAAGACGCAATCGACCGCAAAGAGAAACTGATCTACGAATTCGATCTTGCGGTCGAGCGTATCCGCGCGGTCCGAGAAGCGATCGGCAACAGCGGAGTCGTGCTTGTCGGACGCGCGGAGGGATTTCTGGTCGGTCGCGAAAACATCGATCAAGTGATGAAGCGGTTGGTTGCTTACTCGGAAGCTGGCGCGGATTGTTTGTACGCGCCCGGTTTCAAACAACGCGATGACATCAGGGCGATCGTGTCGGCGGTCGCGCCGAAACCATCGAACATTCTCATTGGCGGCGCGATTGGTCTCAGCATGGAAGACGCGGGCGTGTTGGGCGCGCGACGTGTCAGTGTTGGCGGCGCGTTCGCACGCGCAGCGTGGGGCGGATTCATTCGCTCCGCAAAAGAGCTTATCGAAAAGGGAACATTCGACGAACTGGCAAAAGCCTCATCATACGAGGAGTTGCAGAAACTGTTTGAACAGAATTGACGGGATGCTGACGCGCATCGCGACGAAACGCGTTTCGTTGTGCGAGCGGATGAAATACTAACGGCGTTTTTGGAACTCGAATCGACGATTGGTCCGATGTTCCAGCCTGAGCAAATCGAATAAAAGCTACGGGCGCGGCGCCGGAGTAGGACGCGGCGAACCGGTAGGCGTCGGCGGCGGTGTCAGGCGAGGTGGCGGAGTGGGCCGCGGTGCCGAGGTCACGCTCGGTGAAGCGGTAGGCGGTGGTGTTAAATGAGGTGGGGGGAGTAGGTCGCGCCGTCGAAGTTGGACGAGACCTCGGTGTGGGAGTAGCTCTCGGCGCTGGGGTTGCCGTGGGTGCTAGCGTTGATGTCGCTGTAGGCGTAGCTGTTACTGTTAATGTTGGTGTTGCTGTCGCTGTCGCAACCGACGTCGCGGTTGGAGTAGGCGTTGTCGTCGTTGTTGCCGTTGCAGTTGACGCCGCCGTTGCCGTCGGTGTGGGCGTCGCCTCTGATTGCGCGCAGTATCTGCCGCCTGTGTTCAAAGGGCTGCCATTATATCCGCCCCAGACGATCATTTCGCTGCCAGTCCACACTGCCGTGTGAACGGCTCGGCCAATGGGCGCGTTGGTGGTGCTGGTGGCTATCCAACCGTCGGTGCCGGGATTATATCTTCCGCCAGTATTCAAATAATTCGAGTTAGTATCCTGTCCGCCCCAGACGATCATTTCACTGCTGGTCCACACTGCCGTGTGAAATAATCGGCCAGCGGGCGCGTTGGTGGTGCTGGTGGCTGTCCAGCTATCCGTGCTGGCATCGTATCTCCCGCCAGTGTTCAAATAGCTGCCGCCCTGACCGCCCCAGACGATCATTTCACTGCCGGTCCACACTGCCGTGTGATAGGATCGAGCAAGGGGCGCATTGGTGGTGATGGTGGCTGTCCAGCTATCCGTGCTGGGATCGTATCTCCCGCCGGTGTTAAAATAGCTCGTGACGTCAGCTCCGCCCCAGACGATCATTTCATCGCCGGTCCACACAGCCGTGTGAGCGGCTCGGGCCGTGGGCGCGTTGGTGGTGCTGGTGGCCGTCCAAGTGTCTGTGCCGGGATTGTATCTCCCGCCGGTGTTAAAGGAGCTGCCGAAAACCTTTCCACCCCATATGATCATTTCACTGCCGTTCCAAACTGCTGTGTGCTCGTCTCGGCCACTGGGCGCGTTGCTGGTGTTGGTGGCTGTCCAGCTATCCGTGCCGGGATTGTATCTCCCGCCGCTATTCAAATAGCTGCCATTATATCCGCCCCACACGATCATTTCAGCGCCAGTCCACACTGCCGTGTGAGATTCTCGGCCAATGGGCGCGTTGGTGGTGCTAGTTGCCGCCCAATTATCCGTGCTGGGATTGTATCTCCCACCGGTGTTGCCATCATATCCCCAGACGATCATTTCACTGCCGGTCCAGACTGCCGTGTGATTGTATCGGGCAAGGGGCGCGTTAGTGGTGCTGGTGGCTGTCCAGGTATCATCGGTGCACGGATCAATCTCTGGAAGAGTATAGGTAGCTTTGCCTGACGTTGTGATAGTAAATTTGCTGCCGGAGACTTGGGTTCGTAGCAAGGCAAAGCGCTCGCCTTTGTCGTGGGCGGATGAATCGGCGACCAGGTGTTCCGCTAACACCGGCCTGGCCAGGCACTCAGCAATAACAGATGGATCGTTTCCAAGAGCCTCAAACAGTTCCCGCAGGACTTCCGGCTGTTTTGTGTTCAGAGCCATCCGCTCCATCTCCGCTTGGAGCTGCTCGGGAGCGATCGGCTTCTGCCAGTAATCCTCCAGCGCCTTAGAATCGCGCAGATAATCTTCGACTTTCTTCTCCAGCTGCGCGTGAGACATCGCCGCATCGAGTGATGGTTTAGGCTCGGGGCGTTCCCCGCGGTTGCGGGGCCAGATGCGGTGACGCCAGTAAACTTCTTCAATGCCTCGTTGATATGCGACGCGCTCTTGGAACGTGAGCGTTCTTTGGTAAATCTTCGCCGGCGCTTCGGGTCGGAAAAATGCCAGCAGCGCTCCGGTTATGCTGAATGCCAGCACCAAGAGCAGGTAAAACGCGCCTCGAATAAGATGCGCTTTCACGTTGGGATTAATTTGTTTTCATAAATCGGATTTACGCGGTGCAGGCGTGGGGCGTAGCCTGGGCGTTGCGGCGGGTCTCGGCGTAGGAGAAGGTCTCAGCGTGGCTGTAGCACTGGGGGTTGCAGTCAGTGGTACGGTGGGAGTCGCAGTAGCTGTCGGCGTTGCAGTTACTGTCGGTGTTGGGGTATATGTGGCTGTCGCTGTTGGTGTCGGCGTACAGCCCCACCCGAGGCCGCATGGGGTTGGCACCGGATAGCAGTAGATTTCCATCGAGCTCAGTGGAGCGCCACTGCTGTCATAACCGCCTGCCAGCCAAATGTGGCTGGTGCCGAAGTTTACCTGTCCGACGTCAGTATCGACCGGGAAATTGCGTCGCGGAGTAACGAATGGCGGACCTATTTCCCACGTGCCGCTACAAGTCACGTCCACTTCGTTAGAAGGGTTTGGCGGAGTTCTGCCACCGCCCATGATCCATATTGCTGGCGCACAATTGCCCACAAAGCCCGCGAACTCCAGCGCCCGCGTCTCAGCAGTGATCCTCGGTATGTTAGGAATACTGGTAATTAAGTTAGTTACTAGGTCATATCTAAACGAGTCGTTCGTATCCACAAGCGTGGCGCCGTTCCAATCGCTGCCGCCGGCGGTGTAAATAAAGCCAAAGTAACTCACGGTCGGTATGTAACCGCGGGCAACTGGCAACGAACTCCTTTGCGCCCAGAGGTTACCTGTGGGATCAAACTCCCAAATCTGATTCGTCATCGCTGTGTTAATCCGGAAGCCGCCAAGGATGTACAGCTTGTTGTTGAAGACCGCGAAGCCACCGGGCAGAGTTAATCCGTCAGAGTCGCCGGGCCAGGACGAAGCAACGCTCTCGATTGTGTCAGTTACGGGGTTGTAACGGAAAACGCGGGCAGTAGCAGTGGTCTGTCCGCCTGCTGAGCCGCCGACGCAATAGATGTAAGCTGTTCCTGAGTCGTTAAGGATGCAGCAAGCCATGTTGCTCACCTGGCTGTCGGGATATGTGGCTGACTTGATAGCCCAACTGTTGGTGCTCGGGTCATACTCAAACGGGTGCGCGAAATCGTTGCCGAGTCCATCCATGCTACGTCCGCCCACGGCGTAAAATTTTCCGTTCGCCGGGAAATAAACGCCGACCATGCGAACCCCGGTACTCGGCATATCGGGGCCAGCTAACCAGCCCGGCCTTCCACACGATTGTGCGCGGGCCTGCTGCGGGATCAAGGCGACTGGGATCAGACACACGGCCAGAAGCAGAAGCACGTAAAACGCGCCTCCGGGAAGATGCGCTGGCTCTTTCATTTCGCTGCGCTCCGGTGACCAAAAGACCTTTTACTGCAAGCGCGTCAAAGATGTCGAGACATTTTTTCTTGCAGACGCGCACCGCGATAACGGAAAGGGTTTCGTTGTGCGAGCGGATGAAAAGTTGGCCGCGTTTTTAGCACTCGAAGCGGTTTCCAAGGCGCTCTTTTTCATTTTAGATCGGTCGCGTCAGGACTGAGACTTCGTAATCGCCATTAATTCCGTAATCGGGCCGCTTGCAAATGAAAACGAAAATTGTCGCCACTACGTGAGATGAATTGGACCTGCGTTACCGATAGGAAGGGTAACGGTGTTACTGGTCTGATCCTGCACGACACTCGTCTAACACGATGCTCAAGCCAGGAGGCTTGATATTGTGTGGTAGATCATCTCCTGCTTTCCAAGGCGGCGAAACTGGCCATCTATTAAGACGCTTATCTATCGCAATCTCGTTTTGTGTCGGCGGGTCTGAAGCGTTTTGAATGACAGGAATTATGCGGAATTCGGTTCCACGTTCAGTCAGCTTGAAACAGACCAGGTATGAGCTGCGATCGCGCTCTATTCCGGCGCCTGGACTGGTGATTACAACGTGAACGAGATAAAAAGGCCCATCTTTATCTACAATGTCTACTTTCTCGAATCTCGCTGAGAAGGGATGCGACACACCATCCCACACCAAGAATTGGGCTTGACTGCGTGCGATATTATCGTTGTTAGCAGCATCAAAAAGCCAGTCGAGACTTCCAGCGTGCGTTTGGAATGTGGCAACCGTTAGTGCGGTCAGTATAACAGTGAGCGGTCGCATAAGGGTTGCCAGGCGTCTAATCCGCTTGGCTCCTCTCGTGACCGCCCGATAAAAGCGGAATCATGGGAAATTTATTTTAGCGGGAAGTGCGACGTGATGCGAGCAAATTTTGCCACTCGTTGAAGTCGCCCGCGTGCCGCGCGTTTCGATCACATTGCCAGCTTCATCGAAAACGCGGATAACACCATCATGGGAACGGCTGTAGAACTTGGCGTAGCCGAATCGCAGTGCCGACTGGCGCGCTGGCGGGGAAAGCCTCGCGCTGTCAGGGGCGAGCCGACGTGCCGCTGCCGGCCTCGCTTTTGAGCTCGACGAGGATAAAATGCATAGGGTTATCGCCAATGTTCTCCGCGGCATGGGTCAAAGGATCGCGATAGATTACGTCGCCCGTTTGGAACGTGCCCTCCGTGATCTTGCCATCTGCTGCGTAGTTGCGATACCGACCTCCCGCCAAAACATAAATGACATAGGCAGGGTGTGAGTGCACCTGCTCCTTCGTACCGGGTGGCAAGATAGCTTCGAGGACACGGACATGATCGTTTTCGAACCTGACGCGTATCGTCTTGGAATTAACAACGGCCGGATCTTGCGCGTATACAGGCATCACCCAGACGCCGATGGATAACACGACCGTGATTGCGAAGATGATTAGAGATCGGATAGGCATCACGATGGCCTCCTGTTGAGTCAATTGCAACTCGTTGGCGTGCTAAGGTCGCTATGACGTATTCGGAAATTATCGCAGACGCGCACCGCAATGATGGAAAGCGCTTCGTTGCGCGCTAGGATGAAACGCTGACTACGTTTATTAAAGTCGAATCAGCAATTCGGGATTGACACGAGACGCGCGGCGGACATATCCGAGAAATAGAGTTGCAAACCGGAAATTCCAGTTAGGGAGAAATATCATGTTCGCCGTCATACGCCACTACCACTTTAATCCGAAGGACAGTGCAGAGATCGATCGCCGGGTACGCGAGGAGTTCGTGCCCATCGTTAAAAAGGCGAAGGGATTTGTGCGCTACTATTGGCTTGATACTGGTAAGGGCGAGGGCGCGTCTGCCGGCGTCTTTAGGGACAAAGCCGGTGCTGATGAGTCAGTGCACCTGGCTGCGGATTACGTCCAAAAGCATCTGTCTAAACTTATCACGCAGAAACCCGAGATCATAGAAGGGCCGATCAAAGCTCACGATTGAACGCTGGTAATCAGTAAAGGCGGTTAATGACAAAGCTGCCGCGATTAGCCCATCGCACCATTCGATCGCGAGGCATCAACCGAGCCAGAGGAACCGCGCGAACCGCTGCAGCGCACCTCGGCTGGCCAGCACGCCGATCTTCGGCGTCGGGACGCTGGCCCAGAACGGGTACCTCACACCGGTCAGTCGATTGATGATGATCGCCTGTACCACGAGCAGACCGACTGCGGCCTCAAGGACGACGAGGTACGCGGGCCTGCTGACCACGCCAAGGGAAACGATCAACGTCGTCGCCGCCGCCGGAGGATGCGGAACGTTTAGGCGAATCATCAGCGCTCCGGTCGTGGCCAGTGACAGGGCCGTGGCCAGGATTCTCGCCCACCCCAGCTCCGTCACGATGGCCGGCCCGGCATGCTGCAACCCTGTCGCCCATAGCGCTGCGTATCCGCAGGCGATACCGATGGCGTGACTGCACAGCGTGTTCCGCGGACTCGCCGACGGAGCCGTGGGCGTGAAGAACACCAGGAACGCGGTGGCCCCGAGCGAGGGAAAGATGAACGGGGTCCGGAAGACCATCGCCAGCCCGCAGAGGATGCCGATACTGATGAAGCCGTTGATGAACATGAAGAGTGCCCACAGCCGGGCCAACCTCGCAGTGCGGATCACGTTCGCTCGGACCTGCTGTTGTCCTGTCGCGGACAACAGGTCTTTCAGTGTGTGTCGTTGCGAGAGGATTTTCTGGAACTCCGCCTTGGGGATTCGGAGAAGCGTGGCGTCCTCACACGCGCGAAGACTCGCGTTGCGACGGCTGGAGTGGCCGGGCAACAACGACTGCTCGCCGACGTGGTCGAACTCCTTGAGCTGCGCCAGGACGACTTCGTCACCGTTCCGATCGATGGCGAAGACCTGCACCGAACCCCGGACGACAACGTAGGCGCAGTCGCCGGCTTCGCCTTCTCGGAAGATGAGCGCCGAGGCGGGGAACTGGACGACCTGGGCGACCTCGGCAAGCGCGCGGAGCTCGCCGGCCTCGAGATCGCTGAACAAAGGGAGGCGCTGGAGGAATTGTTCGCGTTCCGGCGCAATCATGATTGGCTCAGAGTATAGGAAGCATTGAGACCGTGCGTTGCGACGAAGTGAACGTGATGTTGCTCAACGGCTCGCTCTACCACAGACGACTAAAAGGCAGCGCGACGCGGCTAGCAAATGAAACCCACGTAAAGCCACAAAGCGGCCATGGCAATCATCGCCGCACAATTGAACCAGCCGGCAAACCGAGCCAACGACGCCGGGACGGCCGGCCCGCACGAAGGCAGTGCGTCAACATGTGATTGAAGCAGGAGCTTTTCGATGTGCTCCTGGTCACGTTCTACATGCATCGTATAGAGTGCCATTGCGGCGCTTGTTATCGCGGTTAAGAGCGTCTGAATCACAAAAACGATGGCAATAACGTGTTTCGCGCGGGGAACTATCGGAGCGTCGGCAGGGCGCGTCAGCACCCAGCCGAGACCGACAACGCTGACAGTCAGAAACACGGTATAGAACTGTATGTAGAGCGACCAACTTGTCCGTACCGTCAGACTCAGATCCTCGTGTCGACGTTTAAGGATCCATTCGTGAGGAGACTCTTCCATTGGTGCTTTGTGATTGTGGTACGTAAAAGGCCGTCTAACGAGAATTGTGCCGAATTCTTCCCGGTTTTAAAAGCGGAATAATTCGATCTACCACAGCCGACCGAACGGGAGAGCATCGGAAATTAGATCGACACCGCGCGGCTCCGCCATCTCCTCGAAAATCTGGCGGTGCTCTGCTTTTCAGTTTTACGGAGGATTCAGGCCCTGATTCGCCCGGGACAGCCATGAGGCCAGGAGCATGAAATATTCCGGGGCTTGCGGGGCACTCTGGTTCATCGTTTTCTCGTCGAAAGCCATCGTGTCGTGCTCTACAAACATCATTTCATGGCTCGCGTTAGGAACAACAGCATAATGAATGTTGTGCTGTTGATTTTTGAGCAAACGGAGCTGCTGCACTGACCGCTCGACCGGAATCCAAGGATCTGAGCCTCCGTAGATAAACAGCAAAGGAATTTTCACTTGGCGAACTGCAGCGAGCGGATCGTGGATCATCTCTCTGCGCCACGAGTTGTGCTCGGGATCAGTCGTTAACTGAGACGCTTTGGGCATGAATGCGAGCTCGAACCAAGGCTGCGTTTCGGCCTTCTGCAGCGCATCAACCGCTGCGGCGCGTGAATTTGTCCCTTTTAAATATCCAGTCCACGCCTTTCGAATCGCAAGCATTTGTTTTACATCTTCCTGGGAATAGCCTCGGACGGTCAACAGGTTCGTCGTCGCGAATTCCATTTGCTGCTCCGGAGCAACCAATGGTGCAGAAACCGAGATCGCAAACGCGGCATTTTTGCTGCGTTCGGCCGCCAGCACTGCCAGCCATCCTCCTTGGCTGAATCCCCAAAATCCGATTTTCTTTGGATCGATCCTTGGCAGCTTAGCCAAGGCGTTTTGTCCCGCGATTGCGTCATCAGCGAGCGTCCCATAGTCAATGCCTTTCAGAGTGCCGGACGAAGCACCACTTCCTCGACGGTCATAGATGAGCACGGCGACACCCATCGCAGGTAGACCCTCGCGCAAGTGTCGGAAAACCCCTGCTTGACGCGTTGGTTCCGATGCGCCATGCAGCGCCACAACTGCGGACAAATGGTCGCCGCTTTCCGGAAGATATACCGTACCCGCCAAATGCGTGTCCCCATTTTTAAACTGGAGGTCCTGTGCGATGACTCCTGGATCTCCTTCGACATGCCAGGCATTAGAGGCTGCTCCGACTGGCGGTGTTGCCGCTGCCGTACTGCAGAGAAAGGCAAATGCAATCGTGAACGTCGCGCGAATCATTTGCGACCGTTTATATCATTTTGTCATTGCCGTGTGGAGAGCAAAAAGGCAGAATGCGTCCAGCGTGAAGGAGTATGCGACTACGCTCGCAATTTTGGCACTTCTGTCAGCGACACTCGCGCTGGCTGAGGACTTCAAAACCGTTAGGGGTAAGTTATACAAGGACGCCACGATCATCCGTGTCGAATCGGATGGGATCGTACTTAAAACCAAAACGGGAATTTCTAAGGTCTATTTCTTTGAACTCCCTAAGGACGTTCAGGAACGGTTTCATCCCAGTCCTGCGAAGACCGCCGCAGCAAAGCGCCAGCGCGAGCCGATCAAGTTAGAGGGCTGGGCAGCGGTGATGGCAAATCCGACTGCCGTTGTCATGTTCTTCGTTGCCGGGACAATCATCATTGCCGGCGTGGTGTTTGTTATCGTCCGTCGTCGTTTTAAATGACAGGCAACGATGCAAGCAAAGTCTAAATGAAGTACTGGGAGATCATCGCCGATAATCTCAGCAAAGCCGGTTGGAGTTGGGCTGCGTCTCAGCGATTGATTCCAACGGGCAAACAATCTGGATTGCTGACGCAGATCGCGGATGATCTTTCCGATGTGAAAAACATAATCGATACGCCCGGATGGTGATGCATTCACGATTGAAGGAATTAAATGAAGAAAAGCGCTTTCCCAGCCACTCCGGTGCCGCGTCAACACCGTCCGAATGTCCTGCCGCTTAAAGGCGAAATCGATCTGCACGTTTCGCCTGCTCTCACCGAGTCACTTAATGCGATGACCGAGAAAAAACCGAAACGGATAGTGATAGATCTTTCCCGCGCGACTTACATCGATAGCTCAGGCCTGGCGGCGCTTATTCTAGCCATGCAAAAGGTTGAAGCCTACGGTGGCAGGTTTTTCCTGACTGGTCTGCACGAAACCATGCGCTCGATTTTCGAAACCTCGCGGCTTGATCAAATATTTCAGATTTTCCCAGATGTCGACGCTGCGCTGGCCGCGAGCTGACCCAGACTTAACGTAGCCGGACGGCACGCGCCCCGATTTCGACGCAGAAACAATTTTCTTGGCTACGCACATGCGGTGATCCGCATTCACTATGCCGCTGGAAACGTCATCGATTCAGCGTTGCCGGCGTCTATAGGCAAAGGAGGCGCCAGCCTGGTGTTTGCGAACAGATCGGAGATTACAGCCCACTTGGACATATCGTCGTGCCAATACAACGTGTCCTTAGGAAGTTGGCCGCGGTTCCACATTTCTTCCAGTTGCGTCTTTTCGTAAGGCCCACGTCGTTGGCCCTGCATGTATACGTAGATGTCCACGGTTTTTCACTTCCGTCCGGGAGAAACCGAGAAACGATCAAAGGTTCGGTTCGGATTCAAAAGCCGGTTTGGTCGCCTCGATTCGCAAATTTGTGCACGAATCGTCCATTCGGCGTCCGGCGTGCCTGCCAAATTCCGCCCCCGCGGCGGCGATTTCGGCAATGGAGTGGTGGAGTAAAGGAGTGATGCGGATGGCCACTACGACCCGATACTCCAGCATTCCGTTACTCCATTACTCCACCCATCAAATCAAGCCCCCGCGGCGGCCCGAAAATTTCGCGGAGAATGATTGCGTCGCGCAAACCTGATTTCGATGCAAGCAAGGTCGCGATGTCTCTTTTCAACTCTGCCTCTTTGCGGACTGGACGCGTGGCTGCTGCGTAAGCTTCCACTGGCGTCTTGATAATCGGCGCCGGTTCGATCGGTAACGGTCCTTTGTGAACTTCGAACGCAGGCGCACCCGTTATCGCTGGCGCGGATATTTTCTCCGCGCGCCTCGCAGTTTCAGGCCGAGGAGGCTCTCTTCGAATGACGTCGGGTTTGCGTCGCTGTTCGCGAGAGAGCTTCCATGCAGGTGGGGGCTGTGGAATGGGCGGCTGTACCGGCGCCAGCGGACGCGGCGGGATATTTGTACGCGGTACAACCGGCGGAGGCGGTGTTGATGCAGGCGGTTGGCCAAGCGCTTCAAGGAATTTGCGGATGCGTTGCTGATCCGATTCCGCCGGTGCGCGTGGAATTGGCTTCAGCGTTCTGGGTGCGGGTTTCGATGTTGGGCTTTCTTCATCTTCACTCGTCTTGCGTGCCGCTCTTCCTAGCAACTGGAATAAGCCGGCGAGGGCCAGAACCAGAAGGAAAAGCAGATTCTCGAGATGCGCCGCGAGCATTGGCTATATCGAAGTTAAATCGTTGGGACGGCGCGCACGGAGTGACGCGCCCTACCAGGGATTAATGATCATGTTCCCTCCGTCCGCGGCTTATCTCCACCTGCGATCGATTCGCGCATAGAGGTGTCGGCCTGGACATTTTTCATCCGGACATAATCCATGACGCCGAGGTTGCCTGAGCGAAATGCGTCTGCCATTGCCTGGGGGACGAGCGCTTCGGCCTCGACCACTTTGGCTCGCATTTCCTGCGTCTTGGCGCGCATCTCCTGCTCCACAGCCACAGCTGCCGCGCGGCGCACTTCGGCTTTCGCTTGCGCGACGCGTTTGTCGGCCTCCGCTTGTTCGGTCTGCAATTTCGCGCCGATGTTGTCGCCGACATCGACGTCGGCAATGTCGATGGAGAGAATTTCAAACGCCGTATTGCTGTCTAGACCTTTAGCCAGAACTGTTTTGGAAATCCGGTCTGGATTCTCTAGCACTTCCTTGTAAGAATGCGCGGAGCCGATCGCGCTGACGATGCCTTCGCCGACGCGAGCGATGATCGTTTCTTCAGTCGCGCCACCGACGAATCGATCGAGATGCGAGCGCACCGTCACACGGGCTTTCACTTTCACGCCGATGCCGTCCTGCGCCACGCCATCGATGGTCGCGCGCCCCATCGCCGGATTGGGCGCGTCGATCACCTTTGGATTGATACTCGTGCGGACTGCTTCCAAGACAGTTTTGCCAGTTCCTTTTGTTGCAAGGTCGATGGCGCAGGCACGATTGAAATCGAGCGAGATGCCTGCCTTGTCAGCGGCGATTAGCGCGAGCACCACGTGGTTCACGTCGCCACCCGCCAGATAGTGCGCTTCCAGCGGATCACTCCGGACATCGAGACCGGCTTTTACAGCCGTAATGCGATTGTCCACAATCAAACCGACCGGTACCCGTCGCAGACTCATCCCGATCATTTTTCCGAGGCTGACTGGTGCGTTGGCAATGCGGGCCCGCAGCCACGTCATGAAGTATTTGGAGATAACAGCTACGAGCACAAACCCGATGAGCGCCAGCACCGCGATGCCGACGAGATAAAGGGATTCCATATTGGTGCGAAGACTATCGGAAGCGATACAGCCCGAAAAGGTCTAATTGTGGCGACTGCAGATTCATTGATAAGGACACCGCGCTGCAATGTTCGGACGACCCTACTACGAAAATCGTGCTCGGGGCGGGACTTGAACCCGCAAGCCTTTCGGCATACGCCCCTCAAACGTACGTGTCTGCCAATTCCACCACCCGAGCTTGGCGCGAGCGTTGAACTTTCCGCAGACGGCGACTGCTGGCAAGTGTCCTTTCTGTTCTTGCTCGTGCTCTTGCTCGTGATCGAAATCGGCAGCTCAGCGGCGCGCAGCGGAGTGCGCGCCCTACCAGCTTGGAGTTCCGCGTTCACGCGGCCACGGAATCGCCCGCTGCGATTACCGCCTAAAGGCAGAACTCCAAACCGGAGGCGGAGAATGAAATCGGGGCGTTCACGAGTAAGCTTCTGACTCGATTACGATCACGAGCATAAGCATGAGCAAGAGTAAGACCGACGAATCTGATTGGATCAAAATCGATCTGCACATTCATACCTTGGATGATCCCAAGGACGCGGTGGATTATTCCGCTCATCAATTGCTGGAGCGCGCGGGGTCGCTCGGGTTCGGCGTCCTCGCGATCACGCTGCACGATGCTGTGTTCGACCGAAAGGAAGTGTTTGCTGATGCGGCGGCAATGGGCATTCTGCTTATACCCGCGGCCGAGATGCGCTTGTGTGGAGCAGACGTCATCGTGCTGAATGTGACTTCTGAAGAAGTCGCACAGTTAAAAAATTTTGATGATCTGCGGCGGCTGCGAGCGTTGCGGGGAAGTTCGATCTTCACCATTGCGCCGCATCCGTTTTACGTTCTTGGCGGCTCAATCGGAGCGCGTCTGTTTACGGAAATCGATTGCTTCGATGCGATCGAGCTGTGCCATTTTCACATTGGCCTGTTCAATCCAAATTGGCGCGCGAAAAGGGTGGCATCCCGGTTTGGCAAACCATTAATTGCCACTTCCGATGCGCATCGGTTGCATGCCTTTGGGCAGCATTACACCAGCATCCCGATGCCGCCTGCGCTTACGATCGAAAATGTCTTCGCGGCCTTGCGCAAGGGGCCATTGCGCCTAACGAGTCCTCCTTGCAGTTTCACCGATCTTGCGAGCGCAATCTATTTTGTTTTCCTCACGCATCCGTTCCGGCTACGGCGCAAAATTGCCGCCGCCATGAGGTAAAAGACGCGCGTGGCGCCTCATTGATGAGGGGCTGCCGTCGCCAGGTCGTAAATTGCGCCCCAATCGCCGGACGCCACGAGAAACGACGTAGCTTCCCATGGGCGGCTGCTTGATTGGTAGTTGGTTCTTTCGTCCTGGCCCCAAAAGATGTAGCGGACGCCCAAGGCCTTCGCGGCGTCGCGCCAGTCTGCGGCTCCGTTCATTAAAGCCGTCAGCCGGTTGCTTACGTCGCCGTATTCGAATCCTTCCGTCCACAGATGACCTGGGTATCCCAGCACAGCTTTGCGGCCTTGTAACAACACCGGACAGTTGAAGGTCGGGAATGCGGCGAAACGGGCTTCCATCGGCAACGGCCGCATCGCTGCGCCAGCGTAGTCGAGTCTCGCGCGCTCGATGAGTCCAAAGCCCGGGTGCCCGGCGGACAAGCCGCCGAGCAAAGTGATAAATCCTGAACCAAACAGCGCGATGCAAAGCGCCGCCCGTTCTGGAAAGGCCCAGCGCCCGAGGATGTCGCTCCACAGAAAAGGCAGAATGAGAAAGTAGCCCCAGACCATGAGCTTGAGGTTGTCCCATTCCCACGGCGCGGTTTTAAGAAAGTAACCCACCGCGAAGATTGCAACGGCGGGCAAGACAAAGGCTACGTCCGCTGGAGGCCTGTCACCCCAGCGCCACCGAGCTTTCCAAATACGCCAGCCGACCAATCCCACAAGCGCCAGCGCCAAAGGAATCCACAAGCCGAAGTTGGTCAGCCAAAATTGAAAGAACGGAGCGATGACGCCGTTCCATGTTTTTTGCAACAGCGAACCAAACGCCGTGGAAGATCCAAAATTCGCAGCGCCACCCATTCGGAAAAAGGGCGCGGCAAATTCCTGTGAATCTTGTGCCCAGCCGGGATGCCATTGGATTACCGATCTTGCGCGAAAGTGATCGGTAACCAGCCAGACAAAGAAACTTGCTGGAATCAATGCAATGGTCAGCATCGCGGCGGCGTGTCTGCGAATCGGCGCGCCGCGGAAAATTTCCGGCCACATTCGCGGGTGCGAAATCAGGCGACCGAGTCCGGAGCTGCCTTCGTTGCGAGCTAAATTCACGATAAACTTAATTTCGCTGGGACGTTCAAGAACGAGCGCAAAGATCAGGACGACCGTCAAGGCGATAAACGTATGCAGATTGAACAGAGGCATTGATGCATAAAGGGAGAACGCGACCCAGGAGGGCAGGGGGCCCCTTCGGTTGCCGCGGACCTCGACCGCTGCGGATTGGCCAGAGTCATCCGCCGGCGCTGAGACTGCGGCGGGGCCGCCGGGGTTACCACCCCCGGCTACAGCGTTTTGGCCAAAAAATCTCTCTCGCCAGTGCCAGAGAACGACCAAGGCTACGGGGATCGCGTACAGCCAGCCGCGTTGCGTCACGAACATGGACAACGGAATACTTTTCCACGCGATCGGTCTGTGGGCGATATCTGCTGCCGTGCCCTGATAATCCAAAAACTTCCACGTCTTGAAGAATTGGAAACCGGCTATTCCGCCGTTGAACAAGAAACCTGCAATCGCGAAGGTGCCGCCCCAGCGATAGAACCCGTAGAACGTTGCGAGCGACGCAACCAGACCGACCCAAACTAACCCGGTGATCAGATCGACGTGAACCAGCAAAAGCAGCGCATTGAATAAATCGATCCCTGCGGGATACCTCAGTTTGCTGAAGACGTAGATAGGATTGTCCGGCCAAAGCGGGACGCCGTTGGCAAAAGTTTTGATCAACGTCAGATGCAGCGAGAGATCGCCGAGATTGTTTGGCGATTGAATCTTATAGTCGCTGCCGTCGATATAGAACAACCAGCAAAACGATCGGACGGCAAACATGGCGAAACACACGGCCATTGCCCAGAACCACACACGGCGGTAGCGCACGAGTGCCGACCGAATGCCTGTGTTTGGCTGGCTTTCCCTGGCGTTCCGAGGCTTGCGTTCCAATTCCGGAGGATTTGCAGTTTTTTCGCGACATGCCGGATCGGAAGTTCCAAGAAACGCCGCAACCGCAAACGCAGCGCCGCATACCAATGCGAGAGCCGCGCTCAACGTATTCAAGCCTCTTCCAGCCATTCCCAGAAAAAGGCCGCAGACCACCGACAAATTAGCAAAAGTGAGAACTGCCGTAAGCCACTTCATGGAAGCTAGGGCGTTGCCGGACTTTGTGCGTTCCCGACAAAGTCCGGTGCTTTGCCTGGGAAGAATTCCTTAAACACCTTCGCGCTCAGGAAAAGCTTCGACGGGTCCTGATAGTTCCGGAGCGTCAGCGTCTCGGTGTAATACGAGCCATGCAACTTTGATTCGACGTCTTTGATTTTGTCTTGTTGCACGAGGAGAAAATCGCCATCGAGGTTCGCCGGCATGTTGCCTCCTTCGTAGTAGCCGACTCGATCGAAATCGCCCAGTGTCCACGGAAGAGGGTAAACGCTGGATCGGATCAGATGCCCGGTGAGGTGGTAGTAAGCCGGATCGCGTCTTGCCAAGGTAAGCAGCGGCTTACTCAGCTTAAAAATGTCGTTGTATGTCTGAACGTACGCGTACGGCTCGGTCGGCGACGAGCACCGGAAGTAATTCAGCCAAACGGATCGACCGAGCGAAAGGCAAAATAGAACGCCTATCGTCACGTACACTTTGCGAAGATTTTTTGGCCGAACCAGCAGCACCCACGCGCCCAAGACAAACAGGAACGGCCACCCGAAACTGATAATGCACCAAGGCGTCTTGTATTTGACGTAGCTATAAGCGACCAGGCTTCCCACGCCGTAGATCGCCAGATAGCGCACACTGAGGTTCTTAAACTTCTGGCAAAACAGGCAGAGGATTAGCCCCGCCAACATTGGCAGCTCGTAGGCCGTAAAATTTTCTCCGCCGGCTTCCCAGGATGGCCCCATCATTTTGAACCAGTAGTCCCACGCCTTTTCATGGCCGTGACCTGCGGTGCCGGTCTCGGTCCACGCCTTGAATGCTAGGTAAAGACCTTTAATACCATCCCAGTTGAGGAAAGTTCCCGAGTAGAAAAAGATGATCGTGGCGGCGCCGACACCGAGAACCATTGCAAGATCAGTCCACGTCCACGTTTGCTTTGCCGGCTTCGCGTCCGGGACGCGGCTTAACGCATAGGAGACCGCCAGGGCCGGAATCGCAAGGATCGCGCAGGCGACATGGATCGCGTAGGTCTCCTTGGTCAGAATCATGCCGGCTAATCCCATGCCGGCATACCAGAGGTAATTCAGTCTTCCAAATCGCCACAAACCAAGCAGTCCCAGGATGAACATGGTTGAGAATAATTGCAGCCATACTTCATGAATTGCGTAGCGCCCGTAGAAAACGAAGCCAGGCGAGATCGCCATGGCCAGCGCTGCTATGCGGCTTACGGTTCGACCTACCAGCGGCTCGAACTTAAATATCAGCCAGACACAAACGATGCTCACAAGCACGACGGGCAATCGCAACGCCCACAGGTTTCGGCCAAACAAATCCTGGAAGATCAGCAGGACGTAAAAATGGAGCGGCCCGTGGTAATTGGTCGGGTCGTATCTGTAAAACCCATTTTTCACTACCTGATCGACGAACCATCCGTTGATGCCTTCGTCGAAGTGCGGCGGCTTCATACCGAGCAGGAGAAAGCGCAGGAAGACTGCAAGCCCGAGAATTGCCCACGGGACCCAATCGGTTCCCGCCAGTGCATCCTGCCAGTGCTCCAGGTAACGGCGCACTCCCGCGACTGCGGGAGAAGATTCTGCTGGCGCGCTCTTGTCGGCGCTGCTAGTACGCGCTGCCATGCGCATCCTTGTAACCGGTGGCTGCGGATTCATCGGGAGCAACTTTATTCGATATATTTTGCAACATTACAAGCCCGCATACGTGACCAATGTGGACGTGCTCACTTACGCGGGCAATCTCGCCAATCTAGATGGCGTGGTCGAAGAACATGGCGAGCATTACGAATTTTTCAAAGCCGATATCGCTAACGCCGATCAAATGGACGCTCTGATGACCGAGCACCGGTTTTACGCGGTGATCAATTTCGCGGCAGAATCGCACGTGGACCGCAGCATTAACGATCCTCTTAACTTCATTCACACAAACGTCATCGGCACGAGCGTGCTATTGGACTGCGCCCGCCGCCACGGCGTTCAACGCTTTATCCAAATCTCGACAGATGAAGTCTATGGCTCGCTTGGCCCGGCGGGCAAATTCACCGAGCAATCGCCACTCGATCCCAGTTCCCCGTATTCAGCGAGCAAAGCCAGTGCCGATCTTCTTGTGATCGCCTCTCACAAAACTTATGGCCAGGACGCGCTGGTGACCCGGTGCTCAAACAATTACGGGCCGTATCAGTTCCCGGAAAAACTAATTCCACTCATGATAATCAAGGCGCTCCGGGACGAGCCGCTCCCGGTTTATGGTGACGGGATGAATGTGCGCGACTGGATCCAGGTAAACGATCATTGCGCGGGCATCGTCGCCGCGCTTTTCGAAGGAAAACCGGGCCAGATTTACAATTTTGGCGGCGACAGCGAGATGGCCAACATCGATCTGGTAAAAATGATTCTCGATCAGCTGGGCAAACCGCACAGCCTCATTTCGTTTGTGCCCGACAGACTTGGCCACGATCGCCGGTATGCGATCGACTCTTCATTCGCGCAAAGGGAATTGAACTGGAAACCGCGCTGTAATTTCAAAGAAGGCTGGGAGGAAACGATTCAGTGGTACGTTGCCAATCCATCCTGGTGGCTGCCTTTGCTGGAGCGTACGGGAAGATATTAGGAGCACGCCTGCGGCGCAGGATACTCGCCTCTGATTTGCGCCGTAGAAGATTCAAACGCAAGAAATGAGAATTGTGATTGTCGGCACGGGCGGGCGGCTAGGCGCGGCGCTGCTGTGCGAATACCGAGACAAATTCGACAGCACAGGATTCAATCGTACACAGCTCGATCTCTCGAATTTGGATAAGGTTCGCGAGAAACTCGGTGAGACAGATTTTGATGTGCTCATTAACGCGGCCGCGTTTACCAATGTCGATCTTTGCGAAACACAGCCTGACCAGGCTTTTCGCATCAACGCCGAAGCGCCGCGTGTGCTGACCGAGGTTTCTGGCGAGAAAAACGCGAAGCTGATTCACTTCAGCACGGATTATGTCTTCGATGGAGAGAAACGCGCGCCGTACTCCGAGGAAGATGAAGCGAATCCGATCAGCCTTTACGGCGAATCGAAGCTGGCCGGAGAAAAGAATGTGCTCGCCGCGCAAAACCGACATCTCGTTGTGCGCGTCTCCTGGGTGTTTGGGCCCGACCGCCCGAGTTTTATCGACGGAATGATCAAGCGAGCACAGGAAAATGAAAAAGTCGATGCAATCGCGGATAAATTTTCCACACCTACCTACACTCACGACGTTGCCAAAATGTTGCCTCAGTTCTTCGATGGCGACATCGAGGGCGGCATTTTGCATTTCGCCAATGCCGGCAAATGCAGTTGGCAGGAATACGCACAATGGGCGCTGGATTGTTGCAGAGAGTTTGGCGTGCCGGTGAAAGCGAGAACGGTGGGCGCGCTTAAATTGAACGACATGACCTGTCTTCGCCGAGGCAACAGCGGACAGGCAGCCTGGGTCGCGCGCCGCCCGGTTTATTCTGTGCTTTCCACGGCCAAATATGCCCAACTCACAGGCACCCCACCTCGCACTTGGCGAGAAGCGGTTGCTGATTATATTAGGCGCTTCTATTCCAAAAAATGAAAACACACATCCTTGCTTTTACCTTGTCGATCACCGTTTGCTTTGGCGCACGCGCCGAATTGAAATTTGATAAGACTGAACTCGAGTTGCATCCGACGCCTGCCGACAAACAGGCAGTAGGCCATTTCACATATCAGAACACCGGCAAGCAGCCAGTCCATTTTAAATCTGTGAAAGCGTCTTGCGGTTGCACGGCTGCGCAAACTCAGAAGGACGAAGTGCCGCCGGGAGAAAAAGGCGAGGTAACGGCGACGTTTAACATCGGCGATCGCACTGGCACTCAAGTGAAAACGGTGACCGTGGAAACCGATGATGCCGCGAATCCGAAGACGGTCCTCACACTCCGGACAATCATCCCGCAGCAACTGGAGATAACGCCAACGTTTGTTTTCTGGAAGCAAGGCGAAAAGCCGGACCCGAAGGTGATCACGGTGAAAGTGGGCAAAGAGTTTACCGTGAACCATATCAAGGTGACGTCATCGAGTCCGGATTATCAAACCAAGGTGGAGGAAACCGGTAAGGGCGAGTTCAAAATCAACGTTCAACCCAAGGAAACGAACAGCCTTAGCGCTTCGACGTTGACGATTCAACCGGAGGATTCACAAAAGGTATTTTATGCCACCGCGCGCATCACAAACGCGCCGACTGAGCCGAGTGCTCCGGTTCCTCCGAAAGGCCCGGTTGCTCCGACGACTCCGGCTGGTCAAACACATTGAAATTTTCCCTGGCACGCCAGGCGCTGATTCTTGCAGCGCTCGCGCTCGTTCCCGGGCTGGGCGAGGCGGTTTATTTCCGTCACAAAATATCCTGGCAGTCGGCTATCCCGCCCTCAGAACTGGCTACGGTCGCTCAAGCGCGCGCATGGGGTGAAAACGTTATCTGGGTGGATGCCCGGCCGGATGAAGATTTCGCGCGCGATCACGTTCCCGGCGCGCTCTCGTTGAATGAAGATCGGTGGAGCGAATTGCTGCCGCAATTTCTGGCGGTGTGGTCGCCGGGCAAAAAAATCGTCGTCTATTGCAGCAGCCTGAGTTGCAACGCCAGCCGCGAAGTTGCACGGCGGCTACGGAAGGAAGCGCAAATTCCTGACGTGTTCGTGCTCGAAGGCGGATGGGAAGCGTGGCTGAAACAGAATCGATGAAAAGTTGAACCGTTACATCGTTACATCGGTCCCATTTGTCCCATTGGTCTCATCCAGCTTTTGGGGGATCTTCTGGCCGGTATTTGCCGCGATCCTGGCTGCGATCACAGTAATTGCGCTCGTAGCGACCCGAAGGCTGACTCTCTGGTACATCATAGGCCTCATTGTTGCCGGCATTTTCATTTATGCCGGCATGCTTAAAGTGCTCGATCCAGTTCAGTTTGCCAACGACATCGACAATTATAAAATTCTGCCGTGGCCCATCAGTGTGGCACTGGCTTTTTATTTGCCGTGGCTGGAGATTTTCTGCGGACTCGCGCTGGTTGTTCGCTTTTTGTATCGCGGTGCGTTATCAATCTTGACTGCGTTGATTGTGGTTTTCACGCTCGCGACCGTCGCCGCAAAAGTACGCGGACTCGACATCACTTGTGGCTGTTTCGGTCACGCCAGCCAACACTGGAGTTTCCCTGCTCACTTGGCGACCAATCTCGGAATTCTCGCCGGGCTGCTCGCGCTTTTTTTCAAAGTACGGATGGAAAAGCTGCCCATTAGCAGCCCAGAAAGATTCATCTCGTAGGGGGAGCGCGGGATCCATTCGGTTTGCGAATATTGGATGGAGCGCGCTGCGTCTAAAGGGCAGATGTGCGACAGCAAGGTCTGCATGGGCGAGCCGCGCACCGCGGAGAAATCCCTATGATCAGGAAGCTGAAATCCGGCAAGTACCGGCTGTATTCCCGCAAGAAAAATCCGAAGACGGGTAAGCGAAGAAATCTCGGCACCTTCAAGACAAAAGCTGCGGCGAAGAAACACGAGAAGGCAGTGCAGTACTTTAAACGTCATTGACTCCTTTCGCGGTGACGATAAAACAGCGATAGAAAGGAGACCAATCGATATGCACATGCTGGTTCGTCACAAAGTTGCTGACTTCGCGAAATGGAAACCCGTTTACGACGACCATCTTTCGGCACGACAGAAGGCCGGGCTGAAAGAGGTTCATCTTTTGCGAAACATCGAGAATCCAAATGAAGTCATCCTGCTGTTTTCAGTGGAAGATCATGACAAGGCGAAAGCGTTCGCCGCTTCGGATGACCTGCGCCAGGCGATGCAAAAGGCGGGAGTGAGCGACAAACCGGACGTCTATTTTCTCGAGTAGTCGCGAATACACATAGAATTTCGTGGCTTGGAACAAGTGCCGTCCAAGGCGCGACAATATATCCCCAGGAAGCAAATGAATCCCCAACTGCCGCTGCTTCGGTACGCTCTTTGCGTGGTTGTCTTTGCGGCTGTGGGATGCGGGCGAAAATCGACGAGTCAGGTTGTCAGCGGGTCACCCGTGTCGCAGTCGACATCAATACCACAGAAGACTACTGCGACTCAATCGCCCACTGTCCTGCCGTCAATCACTCCCTCGCCTCAAGCAAAAGCCGATCAAAGTCCGTCATCTGATTTAGCGAAACTGGAAACAAGGGTCCGGCCTTCGGTGATTTGGGTGACCGTCTTCGATGCAAAGGGGAATTTGCTGCGAACGCAGAGCGGTTCTTTTATTTCTCCAGACGGTAGATTCGTTACTACGGAGCGCGCAATCGAGGGCGGAGTCAATGCTGTCGCAAAAACGGCAGACGGCGGAATCTATAATGTCATTGGGATCCTCGCGGCCTCGAAAGCATTGGACCTGGCAGTTCTACAGGCCGACGTAAAGCCCCGGAAACTTCTGCGGTTTCTCGAGTTACACAAAGACGCCGATCTAACGGTCGGCACAGGCGTTGCGGTGGTCGGCAGCGCGCTGGCCGGAAACGAGGGCAGCGCTCGTGAGCTGACGATTGCTTCACAAGAGCCCGAACATTTGGAAATTACTGGAGCGACTCCTCTCAGTGCCGTCGGGTCTCCGGTCGTAAACAGAGATGGCGAAGTAGTTGGCGTCGTTACATCAGCTGGCGAAAGAACCATTGCGCGTCCTTCCGCCGCCTTGGACACGTTGTTGTCTCGCGTTGCAGCTGGCACCCAGGCGAACTGGCCGGCAACAGCCGCGAGCGCTACACCACGGGCAACACCGAAACCGCGATTGGTCTATGCGCCTGCGCCGGCCTTTCCTGCCAGCGCCTCTGTGCCCGGCCTTTCGGGAACAGGCCGCTTCCGTCTAAGTTTCGATGCCCAAGGAAACGTAACGAATATCCAGCTGATTCAATCCACAGGAAATCGGCTCTTTGATGAATCTGCCATCAGAACGCTTCGGCAATGGAAATGTTCACCGGGCCAGGGATGGGTCGTGACAGTTCCTGTGACATTTAAAATCAGATGAAGCCGCAACCTGCGGCGCTCGGCTTTCGAGTAAAATCCGGGTGGGCGGCTGCCGTGCTGCTGACGGGTCCAGCTCGTTCGCCTCAGCTCTGCGATGTCCGGCGGATAGACCTATCCGATCCGCGGCTTCCTGAAACGCGACAGCCGTATCACGCTGCGATGCGAAAACTCGAAACGGACATCACAAAAATAAACCGTCGCGTGCGAATCGTGCGAGGCATTGCGCAACAGTTGATTGCGACGCTCCTTGCCGGCTATCGCCAGAAAGGTTACACGATCAGGCGCGCCGCCCTTGTGGTGGGAAGCCAAGTTGATCCTGATTCGATTGCAAATGATCACATCCGTGCGCACGCCTTTGAGGGCCGGTTATTTCGCTCGGTGCTCGAGGAAGCCTTGCAGACATGCGGCATTCGCACGGAGATTCTCATCGAGCGGAATGCGTATGCTCAAGGCGCCGAGAAACTCAAAGAATCGAATGATAATGTGGGAGGTGTGATTCAAAATTTTGGCCGAGCTGCGCAAGGACCTTGGCGCGCAGAGCAGAAACTTGCCGCGCTTGCCGCGTGGGTCGCTCTTTGTTAGCTGCTGCAATCGCGGCAGCCGAAGCGGTTGCCTTGGAATTTCAGTTACGAATGATGAAAATCCGCGCAGCAACCGAAGCGGATCGCGACGCGGTCTGGAATATTTTTCATGAAACGATTGCAACGGGCGACACCTACGCGTTTGATCCGAAAATGTCCCGCGAAGAGGCGCTGGCTTATTGGTTTCGAGTAGATACGCATACTTACGTCGCAGAAAAAGCGGGCCGCGTCGTCGGCACTTACATTCTAAAGCCGAATCAACTCGGTCCGGGCTCGCACGTCGCCAACGCCGCGTTCATGGTCGCATCAGACGCACAGGGCTCCGGAGTGGGACGCAGTATGGCCGAGCATTGTTTGGGTGAGGCACGCCGAATGGGTTTTCGAGCCATGCAATTTAATTTCGTCGTTTCTACGAATACGCCGGCGATCCATCTTTGGAAGCAACTCGGTTTCAAAATCGTCGGCACTTTGCCGGGCGCGTTTCACCATCCGGAAAAAGGATATGTCGATGTTTACGTCATGTGCCGCTCGCTGACGTGACGCGGACAATCGTGTCTGCACCAAACAAAGGAGGGGCGATCTCTAGATCGCCCCAGCGGCGGACTGGAGACCACCGCTCCTTGCGGACCCTCCTCACATCAAACAAACATTGCAAAAGGACTGATTTCCTGCTGAAGCTAGGCGTGAGATGCAAACCGTGATCCAAGTCATCACGACCGGGCGTGGATCGCTGCGGGAAAAAATCATGACCGATCCGCAACTTCGACGGTTTGATCTGATTCCCACTGAACACCAGCGCCCGGGTCGTCCGCACGGCTGGGCGAAAATCCATAGCGAAACCGCGCACGGCGCCATCAATCTGGAATGGCACGGGCGCAGCCACACTTTGATTTGCCGTGTCGTCACCAAATTGGGAAACAAGCCGAACTCAATCATTGGCGACTTCGTCGATTATCTGCTTGCCCGTCATCAAAGCCGGATTCTTTCCATCCACATCATGCGACGCTGAACTCGACGCGCTCTTTTTCGCTGATACGCTCATGGGTGAAGTGAGACTCGATTCTCCGATTTAGATAACGGCGAATCAAAACATGAACGAAAATTTAGCACATTCTCCTTCAGCTCTTTCGACAAATGCCCTGCGGCGGCAGTTCTGGTGCGGTTTATCAATCCTACTCGCGATCAGCAGGTGGTGTAAGAGCGCGCGAATATTGCAGGTCGAACGCGCGCAATGCCGCTTGGGCAGTGTCGCCAAATCCAGCAATGCCGTCCTCGATACTTGGACCCAGTAGCGCGACGAAAGCTCGGCCGCGAATGGATAGTCGTGGATGACGTATCGCTGCCGGACTATTGGGATGCGCTGAGCAATAACGTTCCATTTCCTGTATCGCTATCAATGTTTGATCGACAACATGCCGCGCGTTGAGGGTACTGGCGCCAACGTTCATTAACATTCCAAACGTGCGGCGCGGCAAACTTGGACGTGTCTTGATTCGAATGGGGAACCCGGAGCCTACGGGGTCCGGTACCTTTTTGTCATTTGCGGCTTTCCTTTATCCGAAACGGAAAATGTCGGAAGGTCATTTCTCCTGGGTCGAGCCCCTGAGGAGAGGGGGTCCGAACCTTTTTGACATTCGGTCCAGACCAGACCCTAAATCGACATTTTTTTGCTGGTTACGGACCCTCGTTTGATACCTTTTTGACACGCGTTAGCAAGCCTGGCGGCGCGACAATCTACCCCTGCCGCTTTTGCCATCTCCCAGTGTTGGCGCCTCGGGTAAGCGGTTTGTCGTGCATTGCTAGTTTCCTGCACGAACTTGTCGGGCATGTTGTCTGCACGGCCGGCGCGAATGAACGAACTGAGTCAGCTGTAAACACCATGGAAGAGAGTAAGTATCTAGCTCGCTCGAACACTTCGGATCGCCGAGGCCTCACGCGTCGTGATTTTTTGGCTAACACTGGCGTTATCGGAGCAGGATTGGCTGTCGGTCCATCGTTGTGGGCCGCATCATCCGATCAGCCTAAAGAAATCAAAAAAATGAAAACGCGAAAACTGGGAAAATTAGAAGTCTCCGAACTCGGACTTGGGTGCATGAGCATTAGCGCGAACTACGGACCTCCCGCACCCAGAGACCAAGGCATCAAGGTCATTCGTGCAGCCCATGAAAAAGGCATCACGTTCTTCGATACAGCCGAAGTTTACGGCCCGTATACAAGCGAAGAGCTTGTCGGAGAAGCGCTCGCGCCTTTCCGCGACAACGTTGCTATTGCGACCAAGTTTGGCTTTGAGTTCGGTCCAGATGCTAAGCCGACCGGTGGACTGAATAGCCGTCCAGAGCACATCAAAAAAGTGGTTGCGGGCTCGCTGAAGCGCCTTCGAACCGACCGCATTGATCTCTATTACCAGCACCGAGTCGATCCAAAGGTGCCCATCGAAGATGTGGCTGGTGCGATCAAGGATCTCGTCAAGGAAGGAAAAGTTCTGCACTTTGGTCTCTCTGAGGCGAGCGCCAAAACAATCCGCCTGGCGCATGCAGTCCAGGCGGTGACCGCAGTCCAGACCGAATACTCGCTCATGGAAAGGGATTCCGAGCGAAACGGTGTCCTGGCAACTTGTGAGGAGCTAGGAATCGGCTTCGTCCCATGGGGACCAGTTGGAATGGGCTATCTCACTGGGAAAATCGATGCCGCCACGAAGCTGGACCCGAAAACGGATCTTAGATCGGGGTTCGACCGCTTTTCGCCTGAAAACCTAGCAGCAAACAAGCCGGTGGTTGATTTGCTGAAACGATTTGCTGAAAAGAAGAAGGCGACACCTGCGCAAATTGCCCTGGCATGGCTTTTGGCGCAGAAGCCATGGATTGTTCCTATTCCCGGCACACGCAATATGGATCACTTGAATGAGAACTTGGGAGCAATCCATGTTCAGCTCACACCCACTGATCTCCGTGAGATCGAAACAGAGTTCTCAAAGGTCAAAGTGAACGGTGGCCGAATGAATGAAATGCAGATGCAGGCCGTTGACCATACAGGGTGACCAGTGGTTTTGGACCTAACGAATCGTTTCTGTAATACAGAAACCTCGGAGCCTACAGGGTCCGGTACCATTTTGTCATTTGCGGCTATTTTTTAGCCGAAACGGAAAATCGACAAAGGTTATTTCTCCTGGGTCGAGCCCTTGAAGCCGACGGGTCCGAACCTTTTTGACATTTGGCCTAGATGCTCGGTAAAAACGGGCGATTTCGACCCTTTTTGCAGGGTTACGGACCCTCGTTTGATACCCTTTTGACATCACCCGGTTTGCCGGTTTGGCGTCGGCGCATAAGACGTATCGCACCTGTTGTGTAAACTAAGTCACAGCAAATGCGAAATTCATTCTGCACCCTTGCCCGCGTCGCATTTGCAATTCTCCTCGTTGCCAATGCCACCGGACAGGAAATGGAGAACCGACCGGTTGTCGTTCACGCCGAAGCCCAAGAGCTTCCGAGCGCTTGCGGTGCTCCGCCCGATCTGTCGCATGGTCGCATCTCGACTCTGACGAAGTCGTATGTGCTTTCACCCTTCAGCTTCGAACTCGAAGCTGGATACGAAGGCGACATCTTCCGCCACGGCTTGCCGGCTCAGCTTTTCCGGCAGGAGATCGAAATGGGGCTGCCCGCGCGCTTTACTGTTGGGTTGCAAAACCAGATCGAGCATTTCGCTGGAGACACTCGCGACCGGAGCTTCACTCTCGAAGCGCGTTACGCGTTGGCGAATTGGAACAAGCTTCCGCTCAATCCTGCAATTTCAGCCGAATATCGTTTCGGCCTCAGCAATACAACGCGCGATTCGGGCGAACTCGCTCTCCTGATCTCGCACGACTTTCCTCACTTGATCGAGTGGGCGATGAACATCTTTGTTGATCGCGAGTTTAGCGGCAGAGAAAGCACGAGCGCTGGGTTCGCGCAGAGTGTCGAAGTCCCGGTCATTCTACCGGAAGAAAAGCTTGAGGTCGGACTCGAAATGCAATACCGCAGCGGTGGCGAGGCAACCGGCCGTGAGGGCACGACCAAAGGCGTAGCAATTGGTCCGACACTGGCGTGGCGCCCGACGAAGAACGCCCGTTTTGATCTCTCGCCGCTCATTGGATGTAGTGATCGCACGCCCGCTGTGCAAGTGTTCGCGGTGTTTTCCTTTTCTTTCGGCGGGCCTGTGGCGGGTGAGGTAGAAACGCCAGCATCCGCGCGCGGCCATTGACCCATGGATTCTCGCAACCAGGCTGGCATCGAGCGGAAGATCGAACATGGATTGTTTCTGCTCAGCGTTTGGAGCAAAGGAATCGCCGGGTTGGTCGAGACATTCGGCGGCATAGTCTTATTTTGTATCCCTCAGGCGCGATTAAATGCATTTGTGATCTTTTTGACCGCTCCTGAACTGGCGGAAGATCCAACAGATCGTGTCGCAACCCTTCTCCAGCGCGTTGTTCACGAGCTTGCAACAGACACAAAACCATTTGTTAGTGGCTATCTCATTATTCACGGCGTCATCAAAGTTCTCCTCGTAGCAGGCCTATTAGGGCGTCGGCTTTGGTCGTACTCGGTGTCGCTTTGGTTCTTGGCCGCGTTCGTCGTCTATCAATTGTATCGCTTTCTCTTCACTCACTCGCTCTGGCTGATTGCGCTCACTATTGTCGATCTAATCGTCGCGTTCTTGATCTGGCGTGAGTACCAAGTCCGCAAACAGATTTCATCAACCTGAAATCTGCCGCTCATTTCTTTGTCCCCATCTCCATGTCACTTCCCATTTCACCCATTTGCATTCGCGATGGGCGAATGCGCAGGAAAACCTGGACCCCGTATCCCAAATCACTTCCGTAATATCGCTCCAAACGATCCGGCATGGTGCTCACTGTGAATTCCCCTCCAAGTCCAACGTCAATGCCCTTGCCGTGCGTGAGGTCGCGCACGTAACCAAGCGAATAGGCAGAGACAGGAAATATGCGGCCGAGATCGCTGCCGCTGAGCACCAGCTCGTGTCCTGATTTTTCCACCCGTTCCCAACGCGCGTAAATCGTATCGCGGCCGCGCTGATAATCCGTTTCCAGTAGAAACGCCTCTGTCTTTCCTTCCCCGGTATTGTTGTCCTGTCCCCACACGAAGGATGTTGCCCAGTTTGCGTCCTTGCCGAGCGGCTGATTGTAAATCGCCGACGCCGTTGTGCGATGCTGATTAGTCTGTGGATCGAGCGCTTCGGGGCTGTGCAAATAGCCATGCGAAACTTGCAGCGCGAGATTCTGGGTCGGGTTCCACGAAATGCGCCCGCTGTAGGAATCGAAACGCGGTCGATCGAAATCGTACCGATTCTCGTCCGGTTCCCGTCCAGTGAAAATGCTCCCTTCCACCTTTACTGTTTTCCAGACCGCCCCAAGCGTCGCAACGCCAAATGTAATATGCGTTGAATCCTCCCAATGATGGCCGATTGGCGCATCCGGATTATCCATCGCGCTGAGCCGATGCATGAATGTGGGTGCCCCGAGCGCGGGCTCACCCGGATAACCAAAATAGATGTAGCTCGACAAATCAGCGTTAAACTTTTGCGAGTAGCTCAGCGACAGCTCATCGAACAGGTCGTGCGGATGCTGTCGATCATGCAAAGGCTGGTTATGCCAAGACTCGCCGGTTTGAAAGAGCAACGGATAACCCCGGCCACCTTCCGTTAACGGATCGAGACTCATCATCAGCCGCGCGCCGAGTTGCGCGTTGTCGCCAATCGGGTGCGAATACATGCCCATGAACCAATTGGGCATGTCGATCCGATCGTCGCCGCGATCCGTGCTCACATTGGTGTAACGAGGGAACGCGCCGCCGTGCAGCATCAGCATGTCGTCACCGAACATGAACATCTTGCCGTACATTGGCGTGGAGTCGGGAACCCACGCTGTTCCCGAACTCTCGCGCGACATCGGGTCGGCAATGCTGATCGAGGACGGCATCGACATGCCGTGCATCGGCATTTTCATGTCGTGGTGAGATCCTGAATGCATCTCATTCGACGCATGCGTGCTCGGCAATGGCGACGCTTTCGGTTTCGGCTTCATCGGCACCAACTTCATTCCGCATTTCGGGCACTTGCCCGTTTTGTCGCTCACCACTTCCGGGTGCATGACGCAGGTATATTTCGTCGCCGCGACGATCGGCGAAGGTTTTGCCTCCTGCGCGTGCAGCCATGGGGCAAACGCGGTCAGCGTTACGACGAACCCAACAAGGATGACGTGCCTAGTCATTTCTGAACGACCGCGTTCTCGATCATGTAGATGCCGTCACGGGAAGTGACTTTGCCTTCGACGGTGATCTTCTTCGCTGCGTATTGTGCGAGTTCGTCGTTGAGCGGCTTGTGTTCGCCGATCAACAGATACGTCTTCCCATCATCTGCTTTGAGGCCAACTGGCAATCCGCTCGTGATGCACTTCTTCGCGCAATCGGTGTGTTTCTCGCCGGTCGCGTTATGATCGATATAGCAAGCCATATCCACCACTTCGCCGGTAATCTTCTTCGTCTCGCCTGAAGCGAGATCGTCTTTTTGCCCGTGCTCATGATTTTCATGAGCGTTTATCGGAGTTGCCGCGAAAACGGCCGCGGCTACCGCTGATAAAAATAAATTTCGAATGTTCATATTTGTTGGTTCCTGTCTTTGTGAATTGAGTTGAGTCGAAAAAATCACAGCACGGCGCGCCCGCGCCGTGTGTGCTAGCCGGTGAAACGTTCGGCCAAGCCCGCGAGAGTCAGGGCCGTCCGTTAACTCAACAAAACAGGAGGAGCGTGAGCGAGAATGCTCCGCTGCAACACCAACTCCGCGAAACTGGTTTCTCCCGGCGGTCCTGTATCAAGACAAAACGAAATCTGCGCCGTGTCTCCGCTCGTTTCTCCTGCAATAGGCGAGAAGAATGTAATCAGCGCACCGAGCCAAACCGGACTCGAGACCAACTTTGTAGCGACCGTGGGAGCCGCCTGCAAATTCTTGCAGCATGGCAAATCACCACATCCGTTATTCTTCCCGCGTTGCGGAGAATGCTGCTTTTGTGCATGCATCGGACATTGCGAACCTACGGTCGCTTTCGCCGTCACCGAGATAGCCGCGAGTGCGCAATGATTACTCGCTACGAACCATGCCGTCATCGATGCGACGACGACGAGCATTCGGAAGCTATTGGAGAGACGATGCATTTGACGCCTGCGTAGCTTAATCGCTTTTGGTGACATTGCCAGATCGCACCGCGTTCAGAAGTCCAGCCGCCAAAACCGGGTTTGAACATAACGCCTCCTAATTGCTTATTCCATCTGCACGGTGATATACTAATTCGCACGGCAGAAAATCTTCTCATTTTCTACTAGCGCCAAACGAGACTGCGAACAAAATTAAGGCCGATGAAAAATTACGCGAAGGTTCTGTTTTCGATTCTGGTGGCAGCGATTTGCATGGTCGGATTTGCGGCGGACAAACCGAATTGCAAAAAAAGCGGCAAAAACTGTCCAATGAACGACAACAAAGAGTGCAATTGCGGGAAGAGTTGCGACTGTAGCAAATAAAAAGAGCCATCTCTCTCAGAAATCGTAAAATCAGATAACAATCGCCTCACGTCGCGTGCGCGATTGATGAGCCGATCTTCGGCCTTCTTCGGAGCCTACACGGTCCGGTACCTTTTTGTCATTTGCGGCTTTTTTTCAGCCGAAACGGAAAATCGAAGAAGGTCATTTCTCCTGGGTCGAGCCCTTGAACCGACCCACTTGATACCTTTTTGTCAGTTGGCGATTCTCGAAAGAGGCGAGCGGAGTTTAGGATAAAGGCCAATTCCGAGCCAACGTGGATGAGCGCCGCCGCGATCGGTGCCAGCATTCCGAAAAATGCAAGCACGATGCCGGCGGTGTCTACGCTAATCGTCCCCCAGAAATTGAACATGATCACGCGGTAGCAGCGCTTGCTGATCGCGAGTAGCTCTACCAAGCGCGAGAGATCGCTCGTCATGAGGGTCACGTCGGCGGTTTCGAGCGCCACGTCGGTGCCCTGGCCCATTGCGATGCCGACTGTTGCTTCGGCTAGCGCGGGCGCATCGTTCACACCATCGCCGACCATCGCCACTTTTCGGCCGTCGCGCAGCAGTTCGCGGATTTTTTCAACTTTCTGCTCGGGCAAAAGGTCGCCGATCGCCTCATGGACGCCCAGTTCGGTGCCGATCACTTTTGCCGTGTGCGAACTGTCGCCGGTCAAGAGGATCGTGCGATAGCCTTGCGCTTTGAGATCTTGCACTGCCTTCTTCGCTTCAGCGCGAAGCTGATCGGCCAGCGTCACGGTGCCGAGAACACGGTTGTCGCGCCCGACCAATACGACCGTTTTGCCCGCGCCATCGTGACCGCCGACTTCGGAAAGTGCATCCGCCGGAACCCACACACCATGTTCTTCAAATAGCGCACGTGTGCCGACCAAGATGCGTGTCCCCGATTCGTCAACGACGATTCCTTTGCCCGGGGAATAATGGAGTTGCGAATACTCGCGCAGCGGCAACTGGCGCTCGCGGGCGCGACGCACAATGGCTTCGCCAAGCGGATGCTCGGAATGCTGCTCAGCGATGGCAGCAGTCTGGAGCACGTCGTTTTCGAGCGCGCGTTCGAGCGCGCGCACAGCAGTCACTTCGGGAATTCCGAGAGTAAGCGTGCCGGTTTTGTCCAACACAACCGTGTCGATCCGGCTGAGCAGTTCGAGATAAAGTCCGCCCTTTGTAATGATGCCTCGCCGAGCCGCGCTGCCGATTCCAGCCAGAATCGCCAGCGGCGTCCCCGCCGCAACGCCGCACGCGCCCGCGACAATGATCACCGCGATCGTCGAAGTGATATTGCGCGTAACGATGAGCGTGAGTACCGCTGCGCCAAGCGCGAAATACACAAGCCCAGCGGCAAGCCGGTCCGCGATGCGTTGCACGGGCGCGCGCGATTTTTCAGCCTGCTCCACGATGTCGATGATTTTGCCGAAGGTTGTGTCGCGCCCGATCTTTTCCACGATCACTTCCAGCACGCCGTCCTTGTTAATCGTGCCCGCGAATACTTTGCTTTGCTCGACTCTCTCGACCGGCAGCGACTCGCCGGTGATCGACGATTGATCCACAAAACTGTGGCCTTTCGCCACCATGCCGTCTACGGGAATGCGCTCGCCAGGTCGAATGATGATGGTCTCCCTAGCAGCCACTTCGTTCGTAGCCAACTCACGTTCCTGGCCACCACGCCGCACCCTGACCTGACGCGGCAGCGCGTCGATGAGATTTTGAATCGCCCGTCGCCCGCCGCCCACCGTGTAGCCTTCGACTAACTCTGCGAAGAGCACGAAAAACGCGATGACAAGCGCGGTCAGAAACTGTCCGATACAAAGCGCGGCGACGAGCGCGAGCGTCATCGACAGCTCCATTGTCATGCGCCGCTTACGCAGGTTTTCCCACGCCTCTTTGAAAATAGGAAAGCCGCCGACGAGCGTGGCGACGAGCGCGAGCCAGTCGCGCGCCATCCAGTGGCGCCACCAGCCACTCAAACTAGCGACGGTCACTGCCGCCATCAGCGCCAGTCGTACATACTCCGTCGCTCCGCCGTCATGCTCGAGCGCGGGCTCATGCTCCAAGTCGTGCTCGCGGTCGTCGGCATGGTCGTGTTCTGAATCCTGCAGATGGCTCATTTGAGATAGCGCCTGACGACGCTGATGATTTCCTTGGCCGCTTTCTTTTGTTCCGCAGTCGGCTTGTGCTCCGGATCGAGGATGTGGAACTGGATATGGTCTTCGATGATTTCCGCCACAAGCGAATCCATTGCGCCTCGGCACGCACTCACCGTCAGAAGAATCGTCGAGCATTCATGCTCCGCCAGGAGCGCCTTCTCGACCGCGTTAAGCTGTCCGCGGATGCGCCGAACACGATGGAGCAGTTTCGTTTTGTCTCGAACTGTGTGAGCCATAGTCTTTCTTTGCCGAAAACTAGCGATACCCCTACCGGGTATCCTGTCAAACGCAGTTCGCTCCGCGGGGGCGACGGCTCGTAAGCGAAAACGGACGAAGGGTAATCGGGCCGCAAATTCCTCGGAGCCTACGGGGCTCGAACCCGCAACCTCCGCCGTGACAGGATTTAGGTCTGCATTGGCGCTGTCACGTTTTTGCTGTCACGTTCGCGATGAGAAACCAGGCGCTGCAAAAGTTACTTTGGCGACGAAAGTTCACTGTCGAGAAGCTGGCTGAACAGATTTTCTCGAGCCGGTCGCACGTGACACAGGTGTTGCTCGGGCAACGGCGCGGGGCGAATACGTGGTCGAAGCTCAAAAGAGTGATGACCGACGACGAGTACGTGCTGGCGAAGGATTATGCGGACGCGGAATTGAAGAATCGGGAAAAAACGGGCCAGTACGACGGTCGATTCCCACAGCCAGTATGAGCTACCACCCCTAATCTACGGATCCGATTACCAATGAATCGGACCCAACACCTGTGACTGGACGCCACTAGCATTAAAAATACTGCGCCAAAGTTTCGACGTGAGACCACGCGAGAACGAGACCACTGGAAGGCCGCATTTCAGCATGAGCGCGAAAAAGTGATACGGCTGAGCAACCAAATACACGCAATCCACGGCGAGAAGTGTATCTGCACGATCTGTGAGCTTGTCCGCGCGAAAGGGAATCCGCCGAACGTCGGAACTGAGGCACGGGCGCGAATAATGACTGAGACGGCTACAGAACGAGCGGGGCATAACGACGGGATCGCCGTTGCCTCCAGTGACTGGTTATCTCCCTCTTCTGGCGCACCAGGGGATAATTCTCGCGGGAGCGAGCAAACTTTTCCCCCTGTGCTAGATGCCACCTGTGGTAGTCGAATGATGTGGTTCGACAAGAAGGATCGTCGCGCTCTTTTCTTCGATCAGAGAAGGGAGCGACATGATTGTTCGTGTCCGTCTCACCCTACCTTGGTGGTAAACGTAGACCCTGACGTGTTGGGGGATTTCACAAATCTACCGTTTCCAGATGAATCGTTTTGGCTTGTGGTATTTGACCCGCCGCATTTATCGAATCTCGGCACGACCGGGATAATCGCGAAGAAATACGGCCGACTGATTGGGGATTGGGAATGTGCAATCAGGGAAGGTTTATCGGAGTGCATGAGAGTCCTCAAGCGAAACGGGACTCTGATCTTCAAATGGTGCTCCACTGAGATTTCACTTCCGAAGGTCTTGGCGCTCACGAATGAAAAACCCCTGTTTGGACACAACACAGGAAATCACGCAAAGACTCACTGGATCGTTTTTCACAAAGGAGCGCGGTAGCTCCTGCGCCAGAAGAGGGAGATAACGATCAAGCTCAGGTGCCGCGATGAGTTATCCCAGCGAATCCGAATCCAGCGAATTACCGAGTAGTGAAGCGCGTATTCCTGGCAAGCCGAAGGCTCTAGATTTATTCTGCGGCGCTGGCGGCGCGAGCATGGGAATCTTTCGAGCTGGCTTCGATGTGACTGGAGTGGATATAGCTCCGCAGCCGCGATACCCATTTGAGTTCAGGCAAGGCGATGCACTCGCGGCAGACTTGCGAGGCTATGATTTCGTGTGGGCGTCTCCACCATGCCAGCGATATACGAGAGCGCAGAACGCGGCAAAGAACGCGCACGCTCACCCTGACCTTGTGGCACCGATAAGGGCGAAGCTGGAAGCGTGGGGCGGACCTTGGATCATCGAGAACGTGGTTGGTGCTCCGCTCGTAAATCCGCTGACTCTATGCGGCCTCGCCTTCGGATTGAATGTGAAGCGACACAGACTGTTCGAGAGCAACTGCTTTTTGCTGGCTCCGCCTTGCCCGAGTCACGATGAGGACTATTTCGTAATTTTCGGCCATGAAGTTCGAAACCGCCGCCACGCGGGCCGGAAGAAAGAACAACATCGCCGAAGGGCGCAAGGCAATGGGCATCGACTGGATGACTCGCGGTGAATTGTCGGAAAGCATCCCTCCGATATACGCGGAATTTCTCTGTCGGCAGCTACTCGGAAATGGAGCGGTAGCTCCGGCGACTCAGAAATATAACGATTCAAGCTCAGCTACCTCTACCGGCTCAACTGCGCTCACGAAAGGAGACTAGGAAATGTCGATGCTCAAAACGGATGGAACCAAAATGGACATGGAGGAAATCGCAGACCTATTAATCTTTGCGGCTCTCGGCGGCGACAAGCCGGTAGAGGTTAGTTGCAGCGCATGGTTAGATGCCTGTGAGCGGGTCTGGAAAGACTCACGAAATGAACTGCTGAACGCGCGAGAGCGGCTAGAGACGGCCAAATTACAACTGGATGATGCCGTAAAGACAGAGGCTTTCAAAAAGCAGCAATACGAAGCCGCGAAGGCATCTAACAAGTAGATATACGAAATCGTCAAATGCGGAATCCCGTAACTTACCGAATACGAAGGCTTAGGGAGCAGGCAGGAAAAGCGGCTAACGCCCGGTGGAATCGCGAACGCGAGAAGCAGTCGCGACTGGACGCGCTCGATCCGGTTCGCGTAGGCGGTAAAATCGTGGAACGGTTAGTCAGAATCATCGGTGAGGAACGAGTGATTGAGCGGACGTTTTATCAGTTTGATCGGCCTTGCGATTGGAAGCGGAAACGGCGCGAGATTTTTGCCGTACGCATCGGGGCTTGACTTTCTCAGCAAAACAAGGTGTTCCATGTAGAACAATGAACAGGGACGAATCACTTGTCGACGTGTCAGGGCGGCCGATTAAATCCGGTGACACGGGGATCGTTGATGTGACTGGGCGCCTGGTTGCCACTCCTGCTGGCGACGATGAGGCGGGCAGAGGACTGCCAGCCCTACCTGGCGTTGAGAAGGGAAAGATCGGGGTTCGCGGCTTAATTGTCTGCTTGAAATGCTCGGATGGTAATTTTCGCCAGGTGATACTGGAAGACCGGCAAGCTAAGAAAGTTTTCAAGCTCATCATGCAACAGCAACAGGGAACAGTGCACATGCAAATGGAGCCGGTGTTTTTGATTGTAAGGCAACTCGGCACCGCCAAGGCTACGGCGGGCAAGCCGGCCTTTTGGCGACGAGTCATCGATTGGCTCAAAAAATGAAGGACGAACTCGACTTTGAGGCGCGTGAGGAAACGCCTCGACACAGCGAGGCGGCTACAGAGCCAGGGTTCGTGGAGTACGACGCGCCTAACGGCGACAAGTGGCGGGCTGAGCGTGGCGCGGACCTGGTCGCGGACTTCGAATTGGCGTCTGACACGGCCGCCCTACAGAAAGAGGCCATGTCGAAATGGCACGAGGCGTTGTGCGGCCAGGAACCGGCCTGGACGATTATCTGCCGAATCTACGGAAACGCTCCGCTTTACGGCGTGGACGATCCGGACGATATGCGGGTTTGGACGATCGCGGAACTAGCGGAGAAACGTAGCGTCGAGCCGCGCGAGATCGACGCCTATATCGAAGGCGCGAAATCGTATTGGCGGCGGTCGCAGCTTGAAACGAAATCAAGCGAGAACATTCGCGCGCGTCCGGCGCCTGACCAGGAAACTGCCGACCAATTGCTTCGCGAGAACGGTTTCGCGGACATTGAAAACGCCGATGAACGCGCCTATATCGCGGGGCGTTGCCTGGAATTACAGCCGTGGCTGGAAGACGATCGGCTACGCGCGGCTGCGCGCAGCTTGATCCAGCAGGAAACGGCGATCTTTTTTATCCTCGACCCGACAATTCGCGAACTGCGCAAGGAGATTCGCGAAAAGCTGATGAAGCATCAAGGCGTTGAGAAAGACAATGTTCAGCTATTAAGCCTGCTTAAAGAGAGGCGCGATGCGCAGGATGCGTTGAATTCGAGCATGAAAACGCTTGGCCTGGCGGACATGCAGGGTGGCACGCTTCGGAAAAAGATGGCGTTTAATGATTGCCTTTCCACGCTGCTACAGGCGATACAGCAGTATTATTCTGAAAACGATCGCGAACTAATCGACGGACTGTTTACCGCGGCGGAAGTGGAGCTGCTTACGACGCCGACCAGACTGCGACCTGCGCAGTATCGCCCCGATCTGGTGCTGATGGCGATGGAGGCGAAAGAACATTTATGGGAAAAGGATTGGTCGCCCACCAAACAAAGCCGTCGCGCCTGCCGGAAGCTGGCAAGCGGATTCGCCCAGGGACTGGCCGAAGCGCGGTCAGACGAGGGCGAGGTGAGTAGGGACGAAGTTACCGAAGATATTTTAGACGATACCGAGCAAGCCGCGGCGAGTCCGGCGGGGCCAATCGAAGGGCCAAGGGATGTCAATGCTCCCGCCTTCGCCAAGGCTATGGCGGACAGGTCGGACGAAACAGCGGCGTTCTTCACATGAGGGCATGGCACAAAGTTACTTTGTATGATCCACCACGAAGGACACCCGCCACGGCGGGTAAACTGGAAGCTCACGAAGGCGACCGATTGGCGGCATGGCTGGTAGGAGCATTCGCGCTGGTCGTCATCATCGTTGCAGTCGTTAGATTACTCCAATGAACCAGGTTGTCGTATCTGCCACTGTTAGTCGGTCCACGACACAACAGGTTAAGATTGACTTCGGCAAGGTGGGGCACGGCGACGACATTGTTGATCAGTGGGCCGATCGAATGCTGGCCGGAATGCAGTTCATACTCAAGAGCACGCTGGAACAGGCGGGGAAGATGGTTGAATCGGGGGACGCTTCGCACAGCGAAGCGGCTACAGGGAAACCGGGATCACCGATCCCGGCTGAGCCGGTTCTAAGGACGGTGCCTGATGCTGATGTGGCGTCGATGTATTACGCGAAGCTTTACAATTGCGCGAATTGCCAGTGGCCTCAGCTCGTTTGGGTGTTGAGAGGTAAGGCGTCGCCCGTGTCGGTGCAATGCCTGAACTGCGATTGCAAGACCGATACGCAGCCGACGTGACTGAGCCACGGATTAACACGGATGAAACACGGATGGGCAATAATGAGATTCCTCGACTTCGCTCGGAATGACAGGCGGCCATGCAAGTAAATCAATCGACAATCGAACAGTTCTTGTTCGATCCGGTGCTGGCGGCTTACGCTATCATGAACGCGGAACTGGATGTATTCCAGCAAGCACGGCTCCGGTTTTATTGGTGGACACCGGTCACGGTAGATTCAAGTGGGGTCTCGAGCGGGAAGACGATCGTGCAATTCATCTACGCGAATCTGCGATGCATCCTGCTGCCAGATCATGTGTGCGCGGTGTATTTTCCAAATTTCCAGACAGCTAAGGAAGAGTTCTGGCCGTATTTCGACCGGTTCATGGAGACCGCGCCGGTGTTCCGATCGCAGTTCAAGGTGGATCACAACAAGTTGGGCGAGCACAAATACCAGGGCGCGTGGGTGATGGATTACAAAAACAGGAGCCGGTTCACTATGCCGGCGCCATCGTTCATGACCGATTCTCAAACACAGGCGAGCAGGCGATTCAATACACTGGTGGTGGACGACTGGCTGCGCGCTGAAGATATGGGCGAGGGCATTTCGAAGCAGCTCGTGGACCGCGTCACGCGCGCGTGTTTCAACAAGAACCATCCGATCTGGTGTAATCATCAAAAATTCCTGGGGCACGCTGAGACACCGACCCACAAGGGCTATTCCCGTTATCGCGGCTATCGACGCGCGATTCTGGATGGCAGCCAACGGCAGTCTTTAATCACGTTCGACTTCAAGGATTGGACACCCAAATTCGCGGCGAAATATCGCGAGGATAACGTGATTGCCGATGAGAAGCGAATACTCACGCCGAGCTATTTCGAAAGGAAATATCGCGGCATCTGGAGCCGGGACGGCGCGAATTATTATCCGGAGAACGTTCTCTACCAGAGTTGCCGGCCGTATCTTGCGCCGTATTTCGGTAGGCTCTTCGACAGGGAGATCAATGTGCTCGGATTCGACACGGCGCAGAGCACATCGATCCGCGCTGACTGGACGTCTGCGGTGGTGCATCGCATCGTGGAGATCGACGTCGAGCTAGAGAAAGAAATCGAGCGGAAGAATAAATTTATAATTGATAAACGGGGTCCCTCGACTCCGCTGCGCTTCGCTCGGGATGACATGCTGGCGATGCCGCGGGTGACGCTTACACTCGAGGGGCGCAAATTTAACCGGGCCTTCTCATTTGCGCATCGATTGAAGAACGCTGATGCGGCGGTCGTTGGCGGACTTATTCATCTTTTCCATCGTATATTTGGCTTCGCCAAGATCATTCTCGATCCGCGCGGCGGCGGCCTGTTCATTTACGAGCAGCTAAAGAAATCTGAGCAACTCATCGAAGGAATTCCGACCCAGGTTGTGCCGTTGTGCACGCGATTCGAGCCGATCCAGGCCGATAAGCAAGCGATCGTCTGCTTCTTCCAGCGCGGCGACGAATTGGACGAAGTCGTGACGCCGCAATTTCTGACGGCTGAAGAGGGATTTATTGAATGGTGGCACAGGCGGTTCAGGCAATCGTGGGAAGCGCAGGAACATGAGTGGCCGATGCCGATCGAAGACCGCAGCCCGGTAGAAGTGAAGCGTTGGCGGCGAGAGCAGCTTTGGGCCGCGCGATTACTGGACGCGGCATCGAAGGAGCTTTCGAGCGTCCGGCAATTGACTGACAAAGACGGCGTAACACCGCTAACGAGCAAGCGCGGATTCAAGATGTTTGAGGCGAAAGGAAAGAAAGACCTCGCCTATGCTGCGCTAATGGGTTTTGCTGGAGGCGAGCTGATTTTACGAAAAGGAGCAAACATCGAAGAAGATGAGACGGCTGCGATGTTCGTGTGAAAAATAATCTGGAAACCAGGTCGCAGACTCGCCGTGGAGAGAAGCCAGGAAGAAAAATTAGGGAAATGTTGAACGACATCAATTTTGGAGAGAGGCCAAGCCGGGAGCGCAATGGGACGTTCGGGGATATTTACATCGCGATCAATACTGGCGCGAAAATTCAATACACGATTCCCGAGGCGACGGCGGCGAAATTGTTAAAACAGCTCGGCGAAATTCTCGGGCGGCGTTGGGAGAAGCAAAGGCGCGAAGAGTTGGGTCACGTGGTGGAGCCGCCGCAAGCTGGAGGCGCTTGATCTTTTCCGATGTAGCCGCGCTTGAGCAGCGCCCAAAACGATTCGATGCCGTTCGTATGCGCCTTGTCGCGCACGTATTCGCCCACCGAATGATTTACCGACTCGTGATTGTAATCGTCCAAACCGATTGATGATCGTCGGTGTAGATCATTGCGGCAACTGAGTGGAGTCGCTTACTGGCGTGCTTATTTTTCTCTTTGCCGCCCAAGGCAGCCTCTGCGGGTTCTAGCGCGCCACAGTGCCTGCACTGAAACGCGAACTTTGCTGCCTGAATAGGTTCTGGCATCGACGCATAGATTATTTTGTTTGGCTAAGTAAGTCAAGCACTGGGTAGTGTCCTAATTTGATTTAGGATACTTTTTAAGAAGCCAATTGAGCGCGGCGAGCTGACCGTCGATTGTTGCCCGCCTTAGCTGAGACAGAAGGTGGATTGTATCGGGTTTAGGCGGGGCGGTGTTTTGAAGTCCCTCGTTGCAGTTCGTGCACTCGCCCCTGAGATTTGAAAGCGAGTCGTCGCCACCTTTGGATTTGTCCACGATATGCCCGATTGTCAGCCGGATTGTCCGCGCTGGATTAGCCGCTAGACAGGCGAGAACCGACTTTTCCGAGTGGATGAGGCAGGTCTTGCTTGCTCAGGCTTCTACGGCTTAAACTGAAAGGAAAACAGTCATGATAAGCTTGCTATCTGCCGCGCCACAGACGGGGATTTACACAATTCCAGAGGCGGCGCGGTACGTCAAAATGCACGGAAAAAGCCTCCGAAACTGGTTCACTGGTTCAGGTGGGCGACCGCCAATTCGGGACGCAGAGATCGAGTCCCCTGATTTCAGGGCAATTACATTTCTCGATTTGATCGAGGCCGTCGCAATTCGCTCCTTGCGCATGGACTACGGGATTTCTTTCCAGAAAATCCGTGAGGCAATCAAGAACGCTAGAGAAAGATACGGAATTGAGCATCCATTCGCTCACCAAAAGCATAAAACAGTCGTACTGTGGCCCGACTTGCACATCTACCTCCCCGAAGACCCGCGCAATCCGGTTCAATTAACCGGCAAACTGACCGGCCAAAAATCCATGAAGCCTTGTATCGAAGCTTACATGAGAGACCTAGAGTTTGATATTGACGGCATGGCACGCCTCTACACTGCGTTTCGCTATAAGGGCCAAGAAATTATACTCACTCCCAAGGTTCATTTCGGAGAGCCTGCTATCAGGGAAAACGGGTACACAGCCGCAACACTCTACAAAGCCGCCGTCGCCGAGGGCAGCTTGGAACAAGCCGCGGAACTATATGAGGTCGGCGTTGATTCCGTTGATGCCGCTTACAGATACTGCAATTCTGAGTTGGCACTCGTTTAAGTCGGACTGTGAAGCTTTACTTTGACGAGTGCTGTAGCCGGAAACTCGCCAAAGAAATCAAAGCGTTTTATGCCGCAGATCATCCAGACCTTGAAACGTGCCATGTCCTAGATTTTTATGACCGTGCAACCGCCGAAAGCACATGGCTTCAACCACTCACCGAAGATCGGGCGTGGATTGCAATTACGAACGATCATGGCCGAAATCCGAAGAAAGAAAAATTCCATGCCGTCTGCAAAGCTCTCGGCATTACATACGTCGTGCTAACGCCGGGACTCATTAAAGCGGGATACGCGGAGCACTTCGATGCACTGGTCTCCGTCTGGCCGGAACTATTGATGCTCCACACCCTGCCGCCAGGGTCTCGCGTTTCACTCGGATTTCAGGACACCAAAGGGGCATCGCGAACCTACGCTCTCAGGATGCGGCAGCGGAAATTGCGATTTCAGACTTCAAATTAGGACACTACCCAAGCACTGTTCTTGCTCTCGAACCACGCGCGGCATGGCGAACAGCTTTCCGGAAACAGGACTTGACGTTCATAGCCGGGTGTGATTTCAACGAGCGCCAGCATGAGGCGCAATAAGACGAAGCCCCGGACCAGAAAGAAGCCCGACTATGGCGGACTGTTTACAGTCTTTGGGATCACGATCAATTTTAACGCCGTCCTGACGACGGTAATTGCTAGCATTAGCTGGTTGCTAATCTCCACCGGATTGAAATGGATCAACGACAACAATCAGGCGCTGAGAACGCTCCCGCAAATCCAGGCGTCCGTGCAGCAAATCAAATCCGAACAGGTCCGAATCCGAAGGGAGTACGCGCCGCCTGTCAAAATCGCACCTGTTGAAAAGCCATGAGCAAGAAAATTAGCCAGGCCAGGCGAGCGGCAGGGATGCGCGCAGAAGAATTGAACGGCCACCGCGGCCGGGGCGCCGGTAAACGGCTCGTAGCAATGGAGGCCGCTGATATTCTTGGCGGCACCATCGAGCCGCTGATGCCGGCCAATCTCATGTTCGAGAATATTTACGCCGCGTTGTTCGGGCGTAAGCAGGGCAAGGAGCAATTCAAGCAAGCGCGCCAACTGGCTGAGTCCAGTGACTTCCTTAGCTCAATTATCTACCTCAAGGAACTTTTTTTTAACGACAGCTTTAGCTTTGGCGAAAACAATAACACGAAGCTGAAAAACTGGCTGCGCGCCCAGGCCTACGATTTTTCGCGGGTAGTGAACGACGCCTGGCAGGAATGGCTGGTCTGCGATAACGTGGTGGCCTTCTGGCAGGCGGCTGGGGAGAGCGACGGGAAGGGGCAGCTTCCGGTCGTTACGATTCTCGATTGCGAGATTTGCGAATACAAAAACGCGTTCGGAATGGAGATGCTCACGCTAAGCGTGCCCAAGCTCGGCCTATCGAGCGCGGAGCTGGCCCGTCTCAAGGCGAGCGGCCTCGATAATCGCTATGTCGAGGCGATTAGCGGAGGCAAGAAGTTACTTTTGGATAAAACCGAGGGCGACCGCTTTAAGGTGCTTACGCGCGCGAAGGTGGGGAAAGGCTTGGCTGCGCCCAGGGTCGGCTCGGTTCTCACGCAGATTGGCGCGATGGATCTGCTTGGCATTGGCGACTGGGCCGCGGCGTCGATGATGAAAAAGGTCATACGCCAATTCAAGAAAGGCCACGAGATCACCGCGGGACCGCTGGCCGGGCAGCCGATCCATTTCCTGAAGAAAAAGGAATCGGATCAGATCAAGAACGCGAACAAGAACAAGGATGGCGCGTACGACTCGGTCACAAACTTTGACGTGAACATAGGCTACCCGTTCATGGACCCGAATTATTTTACGATAAAGAAAATGGAAGGCACGCTATCCCGGCTGGAACGTTGGGCGGGACCGATTGGCAGGTTGCTGCTGGCGGGGCCGACGCAGTCGCCGTATCTGATGGACGCTTTTGAAACCGAAGGACGGCGCCAACGGAAATTGATCAGTGATTTTCTGGCGTCGATTTTCAGTGATGAAAGTTTCATTGGTAACGCAGATCCGCCAGTCGATCTGGTCCCGCGCTGGAGTCCCGTCACGTTCACGTCCAAAAAGAACCTGATCGAGCTTTCACGGTTTGCGCAACCTAACGGCATCGCTTCACCGCAGACAACGCGCGAATGGTTGGGCCTGAACGATAAAGAAGAGGGCGACCGGTTGGTGACAGCGAACAAGAACAAACAGCGTTTCACGCCACCATTTGAAGCGAAGCAAGGAATCGTTAGTGGCACCGGACCTAAAGGCGGCCGGCCGACCGAAACTCCGTCCGGCGTGCCGGCGGAGCAAAGCTGAATGTTCACCACGAAGGTCACGAAGAAACACGAAGTTTTTTGAGGTTGAAAAAATGAATTCAGGAGAAGCGAGCCCGAGTAAGATGAATGGGGCTCTTAAGAGCCCCGTCTTTACGTTTATCGTCGGCCAGGCGTTAGCTTTCATATGCTGGGCGCTTCTGGCCGCTGTGGCATGGGGAAAGTTGTCACAGCAGTTCGCGGATGACACAAAATGGCATATTGAGATGGAAGCGTGGCGTCAGAAAGTGGACGACGAGGGGACGAAGAACTTTAAGTACGGTCATTATGAAGAAAGATTACGAGCGGTGGAAGAGGCGACCAAGAAGATAGATCCGATCTTGTCCGGGCAATCACGTATCGAAGACACGCTCAAAGAAATGGCGCGCCAAAAGAAATGAAAAGGTTCGCTCTCCTTTGTAGCGTCGCGCTTTGCTCAGCCTGTGCAGTTAGCATCACGTCGTTAAAAAGCAGCAAGAATAACAAACACTCGACCCGTCGGCAGGCGAAGGGCAACCACTTGAAGGCTGGATCGTCCATGGCGAGCGGCGGCACGGTGATAGTGGACCAAAACTGGATGGTGCATTACAAGGAATTAGAAAAGAAATACAACTACGCGATTGCCGAAGACAACGATATTCAATCCGATGGCGGCCGATTCCGTGTGCCGCAAAGGGTCATTGATCACAACCAGGATTTATTGAAGGCTAAGCCATGAGCGTTAACTTCTTACTGGCCGTAATGTTTTTGCTGCCTCTCGTTGTCGGATTCGGACTAATTACATGGTATATCCGCAGCCGTACGAACATCCTTCACGTGCAACTCGACGGTCGCTTGAGCGAGCTACTTGAGGTCACGAAAAAACTCGCGCACGCCCAGGGATTAGCCGAAGGCAGATCAGAAGGGCCGTCGCATCCGAAATAAGGCGAACATTAAAGAAATTTCTTGACTTGTTCTATCAAACAAAATGAGATGCGCGCTGATGTTAAACCGAATTCGTCACGCGTGGAAGTCGCTTCTGTTCGCGTATTGCCTATGGAAAGCGAAATGTATTGTCCGATGGTACCGTCGCAGTCTCCTGCCGCCTGGTGTAGAGGCATACTGCAGCAAGAGCGATGCCTGGGAGAACGCGCTTTTGCTGTTGTTGTTCAATAACACGAATGCTGGCAACATCGGAGACGCTACTGGGCTGCGCGGCAGTTCGACGGCTGGCTCGCTTTATATCAGTCTGCATACTTCCGACCCGGGCGAGGCGGGCGATCAAACCACAAACGAGACGGGTTATACCGGCTACGCGCGAATTCCACTTGCCCGCTCATCTGGCGCTTTTACCATCACGGCCAGTAGCGTGAGCCCGGTGGCTAACATCGATTTTGGCGAATGCACGGCTTCAGCAGGCGGTGCGATTACGTACTTCGGTATTGGCACGGCATTAAGCGGCGCTGGCGTGCTGCTCTATAGCGGCACTGTGACGCCCAACATCACCATGGACGTTGGCGTGATTCCGCGGCTGAAAACCACGTCCACGGTCACGGAAGATTAAGTGATGAAGACGATTATCACGCCAGGTGAATATGTGGCGGAGCGCCTTGACGGGCGACCACTTCTTGTTGGACCAACGCTGCTCGATCCCCTAAAAGGCGTAAGATTTGCCAAATGCCTGTGGGAAGCGCAGCGCATCGTGTCGCGTTCCCGTAGGGGTTGCCCGCCTGGTTTTAATCCGACGTGCGGCCGGCAGTTGTTTGGCGATGGGCCTTACATCGACGCGCCGGTTGCGGCACTGGGAACGTTGTCTGCTACGACGATCGAGGATATGTGGCCTGGCATTACGTGGACACCAATTTTTGCCAACGATGCCAAGGCTGGAAAAATTTATTGCGTCAGGGCTTTCGGCACTCTTTCGCTCACGGGCGGCACGTTTATTGTTACTCCTCAATGGGGGCCCGCTGGAACCACTCTGGGCGTGAGTTTAACACAGGGCACGAGCACTATAGCGATTGCGGCGTGGTATTTGGCGTTTGATCTACTCGTGCAATCCGTTGGCGCTGCCGGAACTAACTCCAAGGTCACTGGCGGTGGTTACCTGGCGATTGCCGGTGGGGTGGTTTCAGGAACCGGTCTTGGTCAGATCATTACGTTTGGCGGAACGCAAGCCTCGGTCGATACCACAATCAACGGCAACATTACGATTCGGAAAACGGCCAGCACGACGAACTCGTTCATTGTGCAAAACGTTCACATCTTTTCGCGTAACTGATGTGCAATCTCCTAATATCGTTCAGAGCGTTCCCTCGAGGTTCCTCGGGGTTGTCTCGTTCGCTGAGCAACCGCAAGGCGAGTACGCGCAGCAAAATTTTTTCATCTCTGGTGTAACCAGGGACTCGACCGGCGCGCCGCTAGGCTACTGCACGGTTAGGCTATTTTTCACGGCGAACGATTCTGTTAGCGGGCGCTCGGCGGATGTTGAAGCGGCGCAGACGACCTCAGACGCCAACGGTAATTTCAGTTTTACTGTTCAACCCGGTGTCTCTTATTACATTGTAGCGTATCTCGCTGGGAGCCCTGATGTCGCCGGCGCCACGCTGAACACACTGGTAGGGGCGTAAGCGGCATGTTTACGCGATCTTTAACGATCGACCACGCCCAGGTTCCGAGCGGGCAAACCGACTTTCCGGTGCTCGTCTGGTTCACTGACGCGACGTTGAAAACGATTGCGTACGGCGGTCACGTCCAGAGAAGTGATGGATTCGACGTCGGATTTTTCGGTGACGCTCTGGGCATGACTCCGCTCAAGTGGGAAATCGAGCGATATACACCCGTGACTGGCGAATTAGTTGCGTGGGTCAAGATTCCCAGCGTCGCGAGTGGCGGGGACACTGTGTTTTTCCTACGCTATGGCGATCCTTCCATCACGACCGATCAATCAGATCCTGTGAACGTGTGGACGAACAACTTTCTTGGCGTTTACCACTTAAAGGACGGCACGACGCTGAGTGTCGCTGATTCGCGAAATGTCAATAACGGCACGAACCACGGCGCAACGCCGGTTGCTGGACAGATTGATGGCGGGGCGGCTTTTGCAGCGGCATCGAGCCAGTACATCGATTGCGGCACCGGGTTTCACAACAGTGCCATGACCTATAGCGGATGGGTGAATGCGGCTTCGTTGCCAAATGCGTATAATTGTCCGTTTGGTCGGTCTGATGGAACTGATCGGTTTGTTGTTGAAGTTAAAAGCAACGGAAAACTTTACGTTTCGGCGTTTGTTGGGTCTGGTACTTACCGTGAGTATGATGGAACCGGATCTCATACCCTTTCAACCGGGACTTGGTATTACGTAGCTGCGGCATTCGACAACGTTGGCGGCTTAAATGTTTACGTTAATGCTGAATCCGATCACGCTGCTATAGCTAGTCCCCAGGCTCTATTTGCTAGTATAATAGCCACCGACATAGGACAAGACCCTGGCGTGGCGGTCCGGTTTTGGGATGGTGGTGTTGATGAGGTTCGGATTTCTAGTGTGCGGCGTTATGCTGACTGGATAACCTGCGAATACAATAATCAAAAAGCAGCAAGCACGTTTGTTAGGGTGGGAAACGAGGTTGCCCCTGGGCCTCTCATTGCCTTTGTCCAGGTTTCTCTCAAGGCAGGAGCAGTTAGTCCAAACGACGTAATCCTGCGTACCGGCGCGATTGTGTCTGCCACTGGATCGTCGGCTGGTGTTAGTGTAGTCAGCGGCGCTGGCAGCGTTGTATTGGACGGAGCGGCCTCATCGAGCGGGACGGGCACGGTCAGTGGCACTGGTAAGGCTATATGGGACTCACTTGGTGCTTCCGCTGGCACCGGCGCGGCGTCTGGCATTGGCAAGGCGGTCTGGGACGTTGCTGCCGCATCTGTCGGTATAGCTTCGGCCAGTGGTGTTTCGTCATCGAGGGCTGGCGTGGTCGGCGCATCGTCAGGCGTAGGCAGTGCGTCCGGAAGTGGCAAATCGATTTGGGATTCCGTTGGCGCATCTGCCGGCGTTGCGGTGCCATCCGGGGTAGGCAGGGCGATACGAGACAGCGCGGCAGCTTCGAATGGCACGTGCACGGTTAGCGCCGCATCCGATGCAATACGAGGCAGCGCGGCTTCGTCGAGCGGGATTGCGGTAGTCGGTGGCGTTGGCAAGGCGATATGGGATAGCGCGGCTGTTTCAAGTGGTACGTGCTCGGTAAGCGGCGCTGGTAAGGCGATACGGGATAGTGTTGGCGCTTCTGCTGGGGTCGGTGCTGTGGCTGGCGTTGGTAGGGCCGTAAGAGATAGCGCAGCTTCTTCAAGTGGTGTTGCCGCTGCGATGGCGGCGGCGAACGCCTTATGGGATTCCCTGGCATCGGCGACGGGAACGTCTATCGCTGTTGCGAGCACTTCTGATTACGTTGAGGCCGATGGATCATCGTCGGGGGTGTGTGTCATTACGGGTCGAGCCAATTCCACGAAGGGAGCATCAGGCATCTCGGCTGGGATTAGCGCCGTTAACGGCAATGTGTCCGCTGTTTGGGATGTTACTGCTTCGGCGGCAGGAATAGCCACGGCCGTAGCGAATTCATCTGTCTATGTAGGCGCTGATGGTTCGGCGGCCGGGTTGGCAACGGCTGGCGCAGGTTCGTTTTTCTTTGTCGTCGCCGGCTGCTCGTCTAGTGGAACCTGCACTGTGACGGGCGATGGCGACGCCGCTGAACCTGGATCGACGGCTTCTTCTCATGGAACCGCTTCGGCGCTTGGTGCAAGCGCCTTTATATTTAACGCCGTTGGACTTGCGGCCGGGACCGCAGTGGCGAGCGCGACTTCGTCCGTGTATGTGGCCGCTGATGGATCGGTAGATGGAATCTGCGTGGTCACGTCGGACGGAAGCTCATCCGTGTATGTGGCCGCTGATGGATCGGTAGATGGAATCTGCGTGGTCACGTCGGACGGAAGCTCATCCGTGTACGTCGCCGCTGATGGATCGGTTTCCGGCATCGCCATTGCCAGTTGCGATTCAGCTATTGTATCTACCAGGTCCGTTCTGGCGCATGGAACCTGCTTAGTCATGGGTGAGTCGAACGTGATCATCGATCTGTTATTCGTTTACGCCGGCGAAGCTTTTGGATCGAATCTGCTCGCGGCCAGCGCGGTAAGTAACCTGGAAGTCGAAGACGCGGAAGACAATCTCGAATACGAAGTAGCGGATGTGGGATAACCGCGTAAAGCTTCGCCACGCGGCAAGATTGTGAATGTTGTTGATTTCCTGAGAAAGAAAAGATAAGCGAACTGAGCGTGAGTAAAAAAATCGTCATTAAGCGAAACGACACGAAGCCGCTGTTCACTGATATTCCCACGATCGACGGCGCTAACATTCCGTTCTCTACCCTCGATGGGTACACGGTCTCGTTTCTCCTGAAGGGCGGTTCATTGGAGGTAAAGCGAGCCGCGTCGATTGTTTCGAAAACGATCGATGCCGTGGAAGTGGCGGAGTTTCAGTATCAACCTGTTCCAGATGACGTGTCGCATGCTGGCACCTTCAGGCAGGAGTGGGAGTTGAGGGCGCCGGATGGGAAGTTGCTGACCTTTCCGAACGGCGATTATAACCAGGTGATCATTAAGCCGGATCTGGGATAGGGATAATCTGGAAGCCAGGAATCCAGGAGCCGTCACTCCCTTTTCTTTTTCGTGGTTTCCTGGTTTCCAGATTTCATGATCTGTTATGAAAAACAAATTGACACACATGGAACTTTCTGCGGTAATGCGCAGCCGTGAGAAACGGAATTTTTACAGAAGTTAACAAAGGAAGCAAAGGCTCTGAAACTTCGCTATCTTCGTTGCCTTCTGTTAAATCTTTTGGTCTTCTGTTTTTGGTGCTGATAGGGCTGGCGCTGCTTGGTTGCGCGCAGACGCATAACAAAGCTTCCACGGCCGGCGCTGCCGCACAGCAGACGGCAGCCGGAGTTCGCGGCGACGTTGTGACCACGCGAAACGCAGTGACAAACTCACAGGCTTCGACGGCGCGCGCGCAGGTTGTTACGGCCAAGATGGGTAAGAATCTCGACCAGGCAGAAGGCAAAAACGTGCTCATCCGCCGTTGGTTCGAGCTGAATGAGAAATTTATCTGGCTGTTTCCATCCGAATGAAAATGCTTCCATGGCTGATTCCGGCAATCTCGCTCGTAATGTCCGCCGCCGCGGCGCCCACGCCAACGCCAGCCGAAAAGTTTCCAAGTGACGCCGACATAAAGAAACTGCCGAAAGAAGCGATCATTGCGACACTCAAGCACCAACAGCAAATCTTCGAGGACACAAAGGCCGAGCGGGACGAGCTGAGGGACGCCCTGATGAGCGCGATGAAATCGAACAGCATCGCGTTGGTAGCGACTGGTGGGGCGCTGAGTAAGATCACCGATTTAACGGATCAGATCCGGCAGGTGTCCGATCATGACGCAAAAATGACCGCGCTGGCGAATAAGTACGGGAAAGAGTTGAACTGGTATAAGTGGCACTCGTTGCTGATGAAGATTGCTACGGCTGTAATCATCCTGGTGATAGGAGTTATCGCCTTCTTGTGGTTTACCGGGCGACTGGCTAGTTACGCCGCTAAAGTGGCGTCGAAAGTACCATGATAGCTGGAGTCGTTCTTCACGTTATCGGCGGCGTGGTGATCCTAGTTCTGATGTTCGGTGTGCTGTTCTTTCTGCGAAAACCCGCCCGGATTACGGCGGACAACAAAGGCAAGCGAGGGAACGGCGAATGAATAAAGCTCGCTTGCAAATTTTATACGTCTGGCTCGGTGTCGCTTTTGTATGGGTCGGCGGTTACTTTGCTAACGACTGTCTTGGTTGCCATGGCGTAGGATTCGCGATCGCTGGCGGAATCTCGGCCGTCGCAATGTGGTTCACTGCAACTGCCATGCGGGACATCTACAAATCATGAATACGGCAATTATTCTCTACGCCGTGCTTCCTGCTCTCGTCATATTGCTTGTTGCCTCATGGGTCTCGACTTACGCCCGGTGGAACATTCCCATTTTGAGCTTTCTGGCCAGGACGTGGATGTTGCTAGTGTTCGTAGTCGTGGCGAACATGGCCTGCCAGAACGAAGCCCTATTCCAAAAGTGGGGCGCCCTCATTTATATCCCGGCTGTTACGAGTACCGTCTGGTTTGTGAATCTTCTGTGCGTCCATCTATTTTTCCGGCAAACCGTCGATCAGGACGCGCACGACGGAACCTATGTGAAAGACTGGGTGGCCCTTACTCCGCATCAGCGGGTGGCATGGGCGACAGTTATTCGCATCGGGTCTCTGATTGCGCTTTCGATTCTGTGCGCCGGTCTCGCAAGGGGATAAAGATTTAGCCACGGATGAACACAGATATGAAACACGGATTCTGTAGCCGCTTCGCTGTGCGAAGCGCGCGCGTCGCCCATAGGGCGACGGCTACAATTTTATCCGTGAAAATCCGTGTCCATCTGTGGCTGCTTTTGTTTTTGATTCTTGTTTGTCCGGCTCGTGGTGGAGCGGTCGATCAGGAAGTGCGGTGGAACGCCGTGAGACTGAACCCGCAGGCTAATATCGCGCTGGACACTCTGGTTCGTCGGTTTCAGCGCACGGAAAAAATCTATCGCGAAATTCAGGCGATGCGCTCGAATGGCGTGCCAGCCGAAATTCTGTTTTGTCTGCTTTATCGCGAGGCGGATAACGACATGACATGCAGTCCGGCGCAAGGCGACCCATTAACGCACAGGTCCCGCCATGTTCCACGCGGACGAATCCCTGGCGTGAATCCGCCTTACACGTTCTTACAGGCTGCGGAAGATGCTTACTATTCGCCAAACCTCGATCATCTGGACACGAAACGCTGGGACTTGGTCGGGTTCGCGCTCTGGAATTGCGAGCTATTCAATGGCCCCGGCTACGCGAAGCGCGGGTTGCCCTCGTCCTATATCTGGAGCGGTACCAATCAATATCGACGCGGGAAATTCGTGGCTGACGGCCGCTTCGATCCAATGGCGATCGATAAGCAGCTCGGTGTGGCCGCTGTCCTGAAACGCATGGCGGAGCGCGGGATCTATGCCGCGTGGACTGATCGCGTGGACTGACGAAATGAAGGTGATCGGTGATCGGCCGACTGTCTTTCATAGAAAGACAACTTGACAAAATAAGGCAACACTGAGTCAATTTGCCGCTGGTGAACGGAGTCGCGATCGCATTTCTAGCTGGCGTCATTTTCTTCTGCGCGATTTTCTGCCACGCGCCGAATCCAATCTGGAAACCAGGAAACCAGGAATGTAGGGAGCGGTGGGCTCCCGGGCATCCCTGAAAAAAAGCAGCCACGGATTAACACGGATGGACACGGATAAAGTAACTTTGAACCGCGTAAAGGACTCCGTCTCACGCGGCGATGGCCGCGTAAAAGGCTTCGCCTCACGCGGTGGCGAGCTGGTGCGAATCGAAACGCCGATGCAGGTGACTAACGCCAGGCTAATCGACGTGGGCTCGACGGCCGCGATGTCCGAGGACGATCCGTTCGCGAAGCTGGACATGAAAGCCGACCGCTGGAAGGCATACATGGATTTCGACATCGTCCATTGCATGCCAGCCGTAATGGGACCTGTGCAGGAGGGTTTTTACACGACTTATCTTCCGAAGATAGCGGCGGCAAGCCATGGAAGCCTGGTGCACCAGCAAATGAACCTGAACCATTTGCTCAAGGAGTATTCGACGGACGATAAAGCGATTTCGCGGGACAGGATCGTGGGCTGCGTGGTGGCGACCTATTTTCCGCCTGAACCGACCGGTGGCTGGAAAATTGGCGATGATCCTGAGAAAGCGCCGTCCATTCGTGCGCGGGCGGTGATTTTTAAATTGGCCGATGGCGTGAACCGGATGATTGGCGATCACCAGGCCAGCCGCAACACGCAAAGCGTGTCGATCGAATCGATCACGCCGATGGACAATCTCGGGATCTATCTCCCGAGCCGTGGTCCGGACCGGATAACGTCGCTCATGGACGTGGAGAGCGATGCCGAGCTGATGGGCGCGCTAGGCGTGAATCCGCTGAAGCTTGGCAAGGTGAATGGCGAACAGGCCGTGTTCGTGTTTGGCATCAGTGACCCGGTGGATTTGCGCGGAGTAGGAATCACGCCGCGGCCGGCCGAGCGCGAAGCGAAGATCATTTCCTTCAAGGCGGAGCGCACCCAAACGGCCGACGGCGGGACGCTCATAGCAATGGCGGCGAGCCAGGTCGATCAGGAGCTGATGGGGCGCAAAGTAACTTTTCGTAGCACGGGGCGCAGCGGCGTCATCGACAAAGTATGGAACGACGGCGTAGCGCGCCTGCAAGACATGAGCTGGGGAATCAAGGCCACCCAGGACGAGCCGGTGGTAAGAGTCCGCCTTCGTCAAGGCTACGGCGGACAGGTTCCGTTGAGTAATGCCAGGTTTGTCCTTCGCCGGTTCAACGATTTGAAGGGAGCAATAGAGCACTGAGCGTGAAAGCCCTGAGACGACCACGGATGACACGGATTGCACGGATGGGCGGCGCGCGAATCTTCTTTATCAGTGTTATCCGTGTCATCTGTGGTGGTTTGTTCTTTTTTGATCCCTCGAAAGATTTCTGTTGACGAGTTCATTGGAGTTTGATCTGCAATGCAATGTTGAAGACGAAACCAGCCAAGAAAGGCAAAATGAAACGAATAGCTCACAAACTTCTTAATTTCACTTTTCACATTCCTCTTTCGGTCGTTTTGGTCATGGCGACGTCGATCGCCATAGGCGTAGGCTTCCATAGCTTGGAGTTGGGCGCGGGCGTGGCCGTATTTTCATCGTGGACGAGCATCCCGTTACTGGCGACCGGTCCATTTTGTGATGCCGCCAGATACATCGGCAGCTACAAGCCGATCACGATGAACGGCGAATTCACGGCGGACGCGTTCGCGGGAATGATCAAGGCGCTGCGCGACCAGGTGAACGCGATGCGGGCCGGTTTACCGCCGTTGGAACAATTTGAGACAGCATCCGACCTTAGTTTTGGCCTGCGATCGCTGCAGAACAGCGCGGCGAACCTGCTCGACATGGCTGAGGGACTAGCGGATTTGGTCACGCAGTATTCGCAGGAACTTACCACGACGGCAGAGCAAAGTGCTGAGGCAGATTTGATCGCAAAAGGCGAGTATATTAAGAAGACGGATTCCGAGGCAGCGGTCAAAGCCGCAGCCGAGGCGAAAGAGAAAGAGGTCAAGGACGCGCTGCAAGCTGAAACGAAGGTCAAGGAGCGCGTTGTCGCTGCTCGGGCGAAGCTGGTGGAAGACAAAGTCTGCACCGAAGCGGTCGCGGCGCGCTTGCCGGATGACTTCTTCAAGGAGGAGGGCTACACCGATCGCGTAGCCAAGATCACTGCCCGCTTGAAAGTGCTCGCGGATAACAAGATCAATCACAGCGAGGAATTTGTGACCGAGATGGCGGCGATCCCGCTGGATGCCGCTGGCGACCAAGTTTTCGATAACCGCGTGAAAGCCGTGAAGGGCTTGGTCGCGACGAGTGCCAGCAGTCGAACGGAAACCAGCGCACGGGCGTCGTTGGCGATGCCAGCCGGCGACGATGGAGCACCGGCGCTCGTATTTTAAGAAACGTGACGTTTCATCCCAATTAAAGAATGTCTGAATAACTGAAACCAAAGAAGAAAGTAAATATATGGCAGGAGCAAACCTCTTCAAAGTAACTCGGGCGCTGCCGGGCGATTCGCTCAGCGCGCAGATTAAAGCCGCCAATGATGCCGTTGCGGGCGACAAAGTCGCCGTGCGCGGTCAAATGGTGCAAATCGATCCAACTACCGCGGCGGGAAAGTCCGGGGTTTTCGATGCGAACGTAGCGTGGCTGCTCGCGGATGGCACGCGCGGTTTCCACCTTGAGCGCGACGTAATCGTCGGGCCGATACCGCTCGAGCAAATTGCCTTCATGGAGGATTTCACCCATCCGGACACCGTTAACGCGGACACCAAGATCGGGTACGCGAGCGCGCGCAAGGTGCAGGAATTTGAGGTTGAAGGGCCTGACCTGGTCGATTCCAGCCTCACTAACAGCACGCCAATCGATACGAAGGTGAGCAGCAAAGCCGGGAAGATCGCTGCGGTGGAAAGCGGGGACGAAGTTTACGGATACGTCCGGGCACAGCTTGCGCCACATGACAGTGGCAACAGTTGCCGGTTGCTGATCGAAGTCCTCGAATAACAAACGTGACGTTTCATCCAATATAAGAAAAACCAATCTGAATAAACGCCAGAGCAAACCTGACCAGTAAAGAAAGACAAAATATGAAAATGACCAAAACGATGTTCAATATCGGCGCGGGCGCCACGCTTCTCGTTGCGCTATTGGCAGCCGTCCAACTTGGGACAATGGGCGCCATTTGCGTGTTTGGCTTGATGGCGATACCACTGGCTCCGGCTGCGCAGACCGCTTTTGGCTTGTTCGATAAGAAAGCTTATTTAAAGGATCTCAGGTGCAGGGCCAAGGTGCTACAGCCATCCACTGCGGCGAGGATCGACGGCGTGCTCGTTCAGCTTGAGGAAAGCCTGAAGCCTGAGAACGAGGAAAAGTCGCAGAAGAAGATGAAGGAGCTGATTGAGAAAGCGCGCGGCGGCGATGTCCAGGCGAAAGCGGCGCTGGCCCAAATGCGCGTGATCACGGTCGATAATTTCGTCATCGCGTCCACGAATCCTTTGGCATTTTTCGATACCGTGAACTTAGCCGACAACGAGATCCCGTATATTGAGAACACGACACGTCAGCAAATCGTGGTGAGCTATCTCGGCCAAGACGGACGGGCGCGCAAAACCCAGCCGATCCGTTCCCAATCTTTCGCACAGGTCGATTTGCACGAGCTTTCAACCGAAGAATACGAGTACGTCTTACGTGACATTTACAGGGGCGAAGTGCGCACGGCTTCACTAGCGAACGTGGATCTGGCGCGCGACATCAGCCTGCAAACCAGCCACTTAATGTGGCCTTTCATCAAATCGGCCATCGGCGCTTTCACTCTTACCGGGCCACTGGCAGGGCGCACTTACGTCCCGCACACGATCATCAACACGAAAAACCTGCCGATCACTAACCTGCTAGTCACGCCGGGTAACACCAGCAGCACGTTGTTCCGTAAAGAGTCGATGGATGAGATTTTGAAATATGCCGCGGCCTGGGGAAACAACACGCTTGAGGGCGGCATCATGTATCCGACCGCGGTGTACATCCCGTCCAGTGAAGTGATGGGCTTCCTGAGCGCCGTTCAGATGACGAGCTTTGGCAACACCGTTGTGGAAGAGGTCTTTGAGACTGGTTTTGTTGTAAACTACGGCGGCGTGCGCTGGACGTTCATCGGCGACGCTACGCTCGATCCGGATGCGGGCGTTGCCTACGTGAAGTTCAACAAGCCGATCGGGATCTATTTCACGAAACCTGGGATGGATCAGACCTTCGAGGACGAAACGATCCAGATGCAAAAGCAGAACAAGGGCTCGGTGTCGATGTTGAAAGTGGTCGGTTGGGGTTTGCCGAGAAACTGGTTCGTGAACGTGGCCGGGGTGCAATATCACACGGTGCGCGCCGGCAGCTAACCCCATGAGATAACCCAAGAAACACGCTTCATGCAAAGGCTAGATCTCACGGGGTAAAGAAAATAGGAGACGATAAAATATGAAATTCGCAATTCCAGCAATCGCGGCCGCAGACCAGGATATGGCCGCCTCGGGGATGATCGGCGTGGAAAGTCTTCTGAGCGTCTCCTGGGATGACGCATTATCAGTTGGAACGCTGCAGCAAACCGGCGATAGCTCGGCAACCTGGACGCCTGACCCGGCGTATTCGGCTGAGACCGACCCGCAGGATATGGTGATCATGGCCGATAATGGCATTCTCTCGGCGGCAGAGATCGACGTTATTTTTGCCGTTCACATGGAAGGCGGCGGCACTGGAACCGCGAAGGCAATCTTTAGCCCGCCATCGTATGCGCTGAACCAGGGCTTCGATTTTCCGATCGGGTTTGCAGTGGACCTAACTGTGCAAGGCGGCGGCAACGAAAACAAAAAGATCGTTTCGATCGACAGCTTGAGCTCGATCAGCGGCGGCAAAACTGGCAACCGATGGTTGCTTTATGTGTTGCCGAGCACGTTTCGTTTTGTCGCCTGTGCGATGGATAAGAATCCTGCGTTTCCGTCTCCGAAATCGGTCGCGATACCTTGCGGCTACGATGGGGCGCGCTGGATTAAGAAGGGCCGTTCCGATGTGCCCACGCTTGAGTGCTCCGCTAAATATACGAGCTACGGCGACGGCCTGATGCGGCTGAACGGGCACAGGCTCACGGCCATGATTGAGTCCGTGAAAGACGATCGGCTATTGACCGAGCGCGCACTGTTCGTCGGATGGCGACCGGTTATTACCGCGCGTCACGGCGACGGCGACAGTGAGGATGAAGCACGAGCGACAGGCAACTATGAGAAAGCGTTCGTCTTTAGCACTCCTGTTCCTTCCGGCTCGTAACACGATTTTGCTGGCGCGATTGCGGACACCGCTATGCTCGTTTTAACGGCGAAGACGGTGCCGAATCGTGCTGGCAACTTTTACCGGAAATGAATCTGGAAACCAGGAAGCCATGAAAAAATCTCATCAAATTCCTGGATTCCTGGATTCCAGATAAAAAATCCTGTGACCTTCGATGCGCTATACGACACGTTGCGATGCATCCTGGGCGATGAGGAGGTCCATGGCGTATGGAATTACTCGGACGACAAACTGGATAGCGCCGTCAAATCCATTTTTCTGCTCGGACGCGGGCCGGCCGGTTACGCGCTGGACGAAGACCAGGTAGAGATCGTGCCGGATCTGAAAAGCGGAGACGACTTTGCGCTAACCTGCTACGACGCATGCAAGCTGATGGTTGGCGGCGAAGACGGCGAAATGCGTTTGCATACCCGCGAAATCACTCTCCATGATGCCGGCCACCGGAAACGCGACCTGTTGGCTGAACTCGCGCAGCTCATTTACGATATTCGCGACGGGTCGGCGGTGTTCACAACGCGCCAAAACTTCGACGAATTTGTGCACAGTCTGAGGCCGGGTTGGCCGCTTACCCTCGCGACGGTTGAAGTGATGACGCAGCCGCCCGAGATCAGTATATGAGGAATTCAAATCTGGAAACCAGGAATCCAGGAAGGGTTTGTGCTCAGAAATTTCATGGTTTCCTGGCTTCCAGATTCAATCGATGAACGGGATACCGCTAACGATCCTGGAGGCCGACATTTCGTTCTATGACCCGGCTCACCCAGGCGCGCAAATCTGGATAGGCGGATGCGCGGACAACATCGTCTGCACCGACGAATATCCGCGACGCGACGTTGAAATCCCAGGCGTAGCGCAGGCCAAGAAGAAAAAGATAGGCGAGAGCCACGTAATTGAAATCGGGAATCTGTATCTCATTGACGCGAGCACTAATCCGCCCGGTGTTCCGGATATCGATCCGGACCTGCCATACACGATGGTAATCGAATGGACGGATGAAGACACCGGGTTGAGGGCGAAACGCACGTACGGGGCGGTAACGTTGCGCGGCCAAAAGGTCACGACGCCGAATCAAAACCTGACGTTCGACGCCGAGACAATGGCCCAGGAAGGGGAGGTGCCAGCGTAAGTGGTGCACCAGCGCCGCTCCGGACGCCGGCCGAAAGGCACAAAATGCGAAGCTTTCCCTAGCGGCGGCGCGATGTCGATCGACGGCGCTTTGACCGATCATTTGCGCAAGAAGGGTGAATACGGAAAGTTTGGTTGGCGGCGACTTCGTAAGCGAACTTCTGTGAAAGGCAAAAAGACAAAGAAAGGATAAATATGATCAAAAACATCGGACTCATTCTATTAGCGATTTACCTTATCTTGATAGGGTGCATTGCATTATTCGGCATCTCCTTGGGCCAGGTTAGCTGGATTCCAGCGGTGCTTGCTATCGCCGCTGGTGTTTTCGTTCTTCTTGGCAAGTAAAAGAAAGCCAAAAAAATCAGCCACGGATTAACACCCGCCACGGCGGGTAAACTTATGAAACACGGATTCGGAAAATGTGTTACCTGGTGTTTCTTCGTGGCCTTCGTGGTTAAAATCTCGTGATCACTATGGCGGTGCACATGGCTGAGAAACGGCTTGGCCGTTTCCTGGGTAAACTGATCGAGCAGCGTTTACTGAACGCCTGCGATATCATTCTGCATTATGTCGATGCGTATGCTCCCGACCCAAATTTCGATCCGAACGTCGAAAGTAGCTATCCCAGCCCAGCGCCAGTCGAGAAGACAAAAACAATCGGCGGCCTGGTGCACATTGTTAGCGCCAGAACTGTCCAGCGCCAGTTCACTGAGATCCAGGCCGGTGACGCGATCGTTACGTTCGAGGGAACAATCTACGACACGGACGGCAATCCTGTCGATCTAACGACGATGCAAAAGCTTCGGTTCGAATTCGGCGGCGACATATACGTGCAGGCCACGGTTGGCAAAGACCTGGCTGGTTACTGGAGCCTGGTGATAGGTGGCAGTTTGCTGTCGCAAACGTTCTTGTTAAGGAAAAGCAACTAACTGAACACGGAAAGAAAGGATGTTACATTGTGAGCGATAAAGATAAGAACATTTGGAGAATCGTAATATTGTCCGTTGCGATTGTAGCAATGATTGCGGGAGTGGTGGTCAATGTTTTTCAGTATCGGGCAGAGGAAAAAAATCTTAAAGCCATTCAAGAAGAGGAACAATTGATCCACTCACAAATTCTTGGCGTGGTGGATTCGATAAAATCGCTGAGACAGGATTTCGCGAGTGTGAAATGGGACAATAGTTCGAATGAAAGATCGGAATTCTTCCCAACCCCAACCCCGATACCTTCTCCTACTCCTACTAACTCGCCAAGGGCAGTAACGTCGGTAAAGAGACGCGAAATTAGTCCCACGCCGCCGGCTCCGGCATTTACCCCAAAGACAGTCATTAGGAAATATAGGACTTCCTCTACAGAGCCCCCTTGGTGGCCATTCGGTCATGATGAGAAAAACGAAAAACAGAATGAATCTGGAACCCAGGAATCCAGGAAAAAGAATCTTTTTTAAGTCCGGAAATTCCTGGCTTCCTGGCTTCTAGATTAAAATCAAAATGGCGACTATCGATGCCGTCATTTCGAAGCTCGAGCGAATCCGCGAAAGGGTGTCGCATCCGGAAGCGTTCTATCGCGAGATGCAATCGGAATGGACGCAGGTCGCGCGCCGGATCGTGGAGCAAACGCTGGTGGCGCTCCAGCCGCCCGGCGTCGACCCAGCGGAATGGCTTGCGAAATTAACAGAGATCTCCGCGCGTGTGGTCGCGGAATTTTATGACGACACGGTCGAATCCGGAATCAGCTTTTCCATCGCGCCGCGCGTAGGGACAGAAGAGCCTGATACGGTGGCTGGATTTACGCTGGGTAGTCTTTCGATACAAGACGTAGAACGCTGGGTAGCCGCTGGCCGTGAGAAAAGCTCAAGTGACGATCCGGGTAAAGAACTTGACCAACGCGATGCAGGCAAAAGCGATCTACAAATCGCGTGGCGTGTCATGTATGCGTTGAAGCTGCGCAAGCCCGGCTGGGAAAGGTTAATGGACGTGCTGCGTGATTTTGTCGGTCTCGAGGCCGAAGAAGCCGCGGAAGAGATCTATCCGCAATTGCTACTCGGATGGTCTGAGCATTTTATTGTGCGCGCTGCGGACGATTGGCGCGAGCACATCCGGAAGTTAATGCGCGGGACGGCCTGATTTTAATCTGGAAACCAGGAAGCCAGGAATTCGGTAGTGGGCTACTTCGATTTTGTGCATGAATCATAGGCGTTAGGGGTTGTAAGTTGCGGGCGATGAAATGCCCGCATTGTGGAAACGAAATAAACATTGGCGCGTTGCTCGGCAGCGCGAAGTCCAGAGCCAAGACCAAGGCCGCACGCGCGAACGCTAGGCTCGGTGGCTGGCCGAAGGGAAAGAAACGCGGCAAGCGCAAGCCTGACGCGAACCAGATAGCTCACAGCGTCGTTGCTAAAGCTGAGAAGCTTACGCGGCAAGGGCGACCTCCTCAGCGGTTAAAAGTCCTACCAAGTCCGAAATCTCCCAAACGTGCGAGCTAAGACCGGCAGCCATTGCCGGAGTTATTCGCAAGCTCGAATGGATTCGGCAGAAGTTGTAATGAACGAAGTGCAGAGCGCACGCGAGGCGATGATTCTCGATCTTTTTCGAGAAGGCGTTTGTGAGGCGTGTAAACCGCCGCATTTGCATACGCATCGTGAGATTCTGGCGCTCAGCATGGCTTGTGCAGATTTCGCTTTTCGTGATCTTCCCGCTAATGACCGTACGCTCTGTGCCAATGCACTCGCCGGGGCTATATTTGCCCTCCAGCGTGTTTTCTCCGTAAATCTTGCGGAGCATCCCGAAGTCGATCTCTTGCAGATGGAATGCGGCTTTAACGGCTATGAGGTAAGCGCGGTGTCCGTCTGTTGATAACTTAACGCGGTTCTTCATCCGCTTCGCCACTGACCGCATGAATGGATACGCGCTTTGCGCTGTGCGGTCGCCGACGTACCAAGCCGGAATTAGTTTTGTGTCCGGGTCAATTGCTACCCACGTCCAAACGTATTGTCAAGTGTTTTCACTCTTGTTTTCCGGTCAATCGCAGAATGTCCCCAAGCGATTGGTAGCGTGAATCGTTGATAATTCGGTAGGTTTTCACCCGTACCATGTCGGTGATAAATACTTCGATCTGAGAGAGTCCGTATTTAGTGAGATCAATTTGTTTGACCACGTAAGCCTCGATTTTTTCGGGATCGATCTCCGCTACTGGATGGCCAGTCACGAACTTTGCGACAGCCCCTTGGCTAAAGCTAATAACTGCGTCGTCTGGACAATGAAGTGAGGTATAGAGCGTGAGTAAGTTTTTGATCGTGTAAGCACACGCGCCAGCGATAGTGATCGGCGCGCCATCCGAGGTCGTGACGGTTTGCATCGGAATGTTAACTGTTCGCCTCTGCGTTCCGTAAACGAACACCCGATCCAAGATCGGAATAATCAAATGAAAGCCCGGATAAAGAAGTTTGGCGGTTTTGCCGAATCGTATCCGAACGCCCTGTTCCCACGGCCCAACCACCACGAACGGCCTGAGCCGTCGCACGCCGGACAATAAACTTCGTAAAAATTCACTCATTTTTCAAGTAGCCCACTACCAGGAATTCCGCTCTGCTCGGCGGAGTATCGGAGCACACCGCACTACAAGCCAATGCTCAACGACAAAGCCTGCACAGAGGTAAGCGGTCGTCACCCGATATAACCCGTCAATTCCTAATCCGTGTTTCATCCGTGTTAATCTGTGGCTAGATACTGATCACGCCCAGGCCGTAACTGCCCGGGCCGATTAGTCCATTGCAAATTTGCTTTTCATTGTCGTTTAGCGAGCCTGACAACAAGCCATAGTGGCGCGAGCAAGAAACTGAACACGTACGATCGCAGCATCGAGCGGAGCACCCTTTTAACTGCCTGGCTGTCTGCACCGCCGAATTCGACCAAGCCAGTTGTGAGTAACGCGGCGTGCCCTCGGTTGGAGGCGTCTGCTTCTATAGGGAGAGTGAGAAGATGAAACGCGATCAGGCAGGCATATCCGGCAACGACAACGGCTACTAGCCAGTGTGTGTGAAAAATGAGCGCGGTCAGAAATAGGAGCGGCAATAGCAGCGCCGCGACGCGGGCCGGCGTGAAAAGAACGGCTCGGATCACGAACGGCAGGTAGCCCCGGGCATGTTGCACTGCGTGGCCGGCCTCGTGCGCGCCGATGGCGATCGATTCGGCGGTGGCGCGATGGTACGCGTGCAACGAAAGAAAAATGATGCGCTGGCGCGGGTCATATTCGTTTACGCCGTTGAGCCGGGTGGCGATCAAAACGCCTTCCACTTTTGCGGTGTAGAGCACCGCGCGCGCTGCGTTGGCGCCGTTGCAGCGGGAAGAAACCTTAAGGGCTTCGGATAATTTCATCTGATTTTTTAACCACGAAAAACACGAAGTGATCAGGCCGATTCGGGCTGATGGATGAACGGCGATCCTACCTGCAAACCTACGGGCGGCGTGTTCTCGCCAATGACGCGCAAATAAACTTTTTCGCCGAGTAAAAGCGCGCCGATTTCCTCATCGGCAGGTTCCCAGCAACTAACGATCATCTTCTGTCCAGAATCGTCTTTGCCGCGCCAGGCTGGAAGGCGCGCGCAATCTTCGTCGGTTTGGCCTTTCGGTGGCCCGAGAGTTAGGTTTGACTCAGGGAAATCGAGTGGAGTCATATTTTTCCTGGGTTCCTGGTTTCCAGATTTATTAACTTCCGGTGCGGGGGATTTTATATTGCAACCGGCAGCGCACGATGAGCAGGCGCGCCTGGAAACCGATCGTGCCTACCGGGACCGGGCCACGTAAAACTCGCGGATGCGTCACGCCCTTTTGTGCGAGCGCGGAGCGGTCCTGGCTTTCGAAAATTTCTTTGACCTGGTCTGCCGTTTTGCGGCAAAGGAAATCGGCTTCGTTGCCCTCAGCGCCATCATTAGCTACGCGCACGAAAATAGACAAATCGCACTCGGCGGTAACAAGCTTGTGCGTACGATCGTACCATTGTTCGCTGCCGCCGCGGAGCAATCCAACAATTCGTCGAACGTCTGTAAAGACGGTGTGGATTTGCGGGCGCGTGCCGAGCTTGGGCAATTGCGCCTGGTTAAAGAACAAGTCGCACACAGGGAAGGTGACGGGCGACGGCGAAATCTGAGTGGTATGCGGTTGCCCATTGAAAAACGTTTTGTAAAATTCGTTGAGCAACTCCTCGGCATTGCGCTCGGTCTCGCGCGCGCCGACTGGATCTGAATTAAGCGTTAACATAAATTTTCACCACGAAGGACACGAAGAAACACGAAGCTTTTTCATTAGCGGAATCAAGCGTGGGCGTGCGATCTTTGGGATAGGGCCGCGTCGGCCTCGGCTCGATGAACGAGCTGCGGCGGTAGATGGCGTTGGGCGTAGGCGCGCTTGCGCCGCGTGTGATGAAACAAAAGCTCGGGACGGGTCACCGGCACGTGGGCGCGACGCTTTTCGACGATGTCGAGGTTCAGTTTTGCTTGTTCGCCTTCAGGCAGCGCCAATAGCCGGTTGGCTTCGGCTTGTTCCTGTGCGTCATACACGGCGCGCGGTTGGCCCAGGCAGGTGAACCTGCGGGCGCCATCGTGAGTGAAGTAGGGGTCGAATGGCACGAATAAAAAGCTTGCCGCGGCGCACGGCGATAGGCAAGCTTTGTTTTTCGTAGAAGGACAAAACGCTAAAACTCCACCACGAAGCACACGAAGGCCACGAAGATGGAAGTAGGAAATAATCTCCTCAAAATCTGATTACCTTCGTGCACTTCGTGACCTTCGTGGTTAAATAGACGCGCTGAATCCTCTGCCCGGTAGTGAAAGAGAAAATATATGGAAAATGCCAAAGAAGAAAACCCGGAACCCGAACCCCAAAATCCTGACGAAGGAAAAATCAACGAAGAGGGCGCGATCATGAGCTTGTTGAAAGAGCATCCCGGCGGATTCAGTATCGCGCCGGATGGTCGCCTTACTGCAGACCGCGAAGCGATCGCTATTACGTCGCTGGAACAGTTTTCCGGAATCGCGCGCGAACCGAAAACGGTGGTGCTGGATCTGCGCGCCGGGAGAACGGTTCGAGTGAAGATAAGGCCGCTGGACGTGAACGAGCAGCGCGAAATTGACGCCCTCGATTCGGAGTCACCGTTGCCGCCGTTAAAACCGAAGCCCAGTGGCCCGAGCCTGGCCCTTGGCAAGCCGACGAAAACAGAAGCTGCCGGCCTTGAGGATTACGACTGGCAGAACAAGGAATACCGCGCAAAGCTGAATCGCCATCGCGAGCTGAAACGGGCCGCGACAGTCTCAATGGGTTTGGTCGATCTCGAAGTCCCTGGTAAGACTCTCGAAGAAAGGGCGGCCTATCTTGCCGAGCATTTCACTGTCCGTATCCTAGACGGCCTTGAGGCGTCGATTCGCGAGCTATCAAGCGAACCGATCGAGCGCGCGGTTTTTACCTAAAGTGCCGGCTCGAAGCCATCCCGGAGCTGCGGCACTGGAAATCGAAGGATAAAGGGTATGGAGCGAAGCAGGACGCTGCCTACATCGAGCGCGAGGCTGCGCGATTTTTTAACTACAACCTGGGAGACTGGATGCGCGAAGACGCGAATATAAAAGCGATCGTCGTCATGCATTACATCGAGCACGGAATCCGCGAATCCTACTGGTACGAAAAGATGAAAGCGGCCAAGGGCGATCCAAACAAACCGACGCCGCCGGCGTTGCCGCCCAAGTGGGCGAAGTTCGGCAGAGGCGGATTGGGTGCGACGGATTAAGCACGTGGGATTTATCCCGTGAGATAAGCGAGCACACCCTTATTGGTAATGAAAAACTCTATTTCTGATGAAGCGTTTTGGTGGCAATCGACTGTCTATCTCATGGGTTAAACACGGATGGGACTGTTAGGCGCGACTTTAATCTGGCTCGGGTGGGCCGTGATCATGCTCGGCGCGCTGATCATGCTGGCCGGGTACGCTTTCCTGGCGATCGCGCGCGGAGGATTGTGGTGAAAGAGCAATCATTCCCGGGCGAGCTATCGGAAACCGATAAACCGCCATTAACGGCGCTCGACACGAGCCCCTCTACAACGCACAAGCTGGAGATCGATCCTGTCAGCGCGCAAAATCGCCAGTGGCGCTGCAAATGCGGTTACACGCTCGGCGACGGCCGCGACAAATTTCTCGCTCCCTGCCCGCAGAATCTAGCCACGGATTGACACCCGCCACGGCGGGTAAACTTATGAAGCACAGATTCCGGAAATTCCTGGATTCTCTCCACGGCGAGTCTGCGACCTGGCTTCCAGATAAATCCTAAAGCAGTTGCTTTAATTTTTACGGCGCGCGTCGTTTTTCTTTGAAAGACAACGCGCAGCGCGATAGGGAAGCTGTGATGATTTAATCTGGAAGCCACGAAGCCAGGAGCCCGCCGTCCCTTTTTTCTTTTTTCTTGGTTTCCTGGTTTCTAGATAAGTTTTTATGGTCGAGATAATCGAGCTGAGAATCACGTCGCCGCGTGTCGAGACGCCCGGGCTGGATGCGGCGATCGCGTCGCTCAAGGAATTCAAGACCATTTACGACAGCCTGGCGAAGCTGCCGCCCATCGCCATTCAAGGCTTTAGCGCCGTGGCGGGATCTGTGCGGCAGATGAGCGATTATTCGAAGCTCGTGCTGCAAAGTTTCGAGCGGCTCGGGCAAACAGACGCGACTGCTGCCATGCGAAAAGGGTTCGCCACGCTCGGCGAGGAAGTAACTTTCATCGATCAAAAACTGGCGCAGCTCCGGGGATATTCGGCCGGCTCGCCGGGGCCGGGCTCGCCGCTGCGGGTGGGAAATCCCGCGCTGGATAAAAAGCTGAGTGAGATCGAATCGGCCACGGCTGCGCTGAACCTGCGGCGACAGGAAATAACTGTTGGTTTGCCGTCGGATGTAGGAGCGCAAAAGATAACCGATCACGAAGCAACGGCACTGGCTGCCGCGGAGCAAAAAGTAACCGCGGCCGCGACTGGCGCGACGAGTGCGCTTTCCCAGCAAGGCCAGGTGGTCGCAACAAAGTCCGGACAGATGGGGCAACTAGCCACTTCCGCTGGTCAAGTTGTAACAGCGGAGGGTGCGCTTGGTGCGGCTGCGCAACGCGACGTGCTTCTGAGCGAGCGGTACATCGAAAAAGAAGGCGACCGTAAGCTCGCCCAACAGCAATTCATAACTGGCGTTGGCCAGACCAGGACTGCGCTCGGCGAAGAAGGCAAAGTCGTTATCGAAAACACGAATTTCCTCGAGCAATATCGCAACGCGCTCCGGGCGAACACTGCCGAATTCGCCAATCGCCGCGTGGTAGTGACGCGCGGATCTGCCGCGGAAGTGCAATTGTTGCGCGACGAAGCCGCGGCCATCCAGAACATCGGCCGGAGCTTTAGCGGCTTCATCGGTCAATCGGATCAACAACGCGCCGAAGTACGCGGCGCGGCATTGTTACGGCGCGCGGCCGAAGCGGAACGGCAGCTCAACCAAACCGCTGTGACTCGCTTCCAGCAATTACAGCCGGCGTTCACTGAGGCTGGGGAGACACGCCGCACGACGTTGCCAACCGGTGAAACGGTAAAGCGCGAGACGCTCACTCGCGAGAACGATGGGATGCGCGAATCGATCACGCTCACCTCGCGCCTGGACGCGCAAGGCAAATTGCTGAACGCCACGCTGGACGAGACGAATAGCAAGATCAGTCGCGTCGGTCGCACGACACAGGGCACCTTGCTCGGCACGGTGGGTATGGCGGCGAAGTTCATCGCCATCTATCGAGGTATCGACCTATTGATACGCGGCTTTGAATTCGGCATTGAAGCGGCCATAAAATTCGAGCGCCAACTTGCGACGCTGTCGATTGTTTATCACGGCACGGCGGACGAGGCGCATGCCGTTGGGTTAGCTGTGCTGGATCAGGCGGCCAAGCTCGGGCAAAGCGGGACCGCGGCGCTGGAAGTGGCGACGGATTTCGCAAGGTTCGGTTTTCGGCAGGCTGAAGTTTTAGAAGCGACACGTGTGGCGCTGGTGGCCGCGAATGTTGCCCAGCTCGATCTCGCGCAGTCGGGAAAATATTTACAGTCGATTCTGTCCGCCTACCAATTACAGGTAGGCCAGCTCGCCGGCGTCCTAGGGAGTCTCGACACGGTTAGCCACAGCTTTAACGTCACGAACAAGCAGCTTTTGGAAGGTCTGGCTCGTGTCGCTCCTCTGGCGAAACAGGCTGGCATTAGCTTGAACGAATTGATCGGTTACGAAGCGGCGATTAGCGGAAGGACCGGACGTCCAGGCGCGGAAGCGGGTGTGGCGCTTCAGACGTTCCTAGCGCGCTTGAACAGGCCGGCGACGCAGGGGGCGCTACAGGATATCGCTGGTGTGAGCATTACCGCGCCTAGCGGCGAACTGAAGAAAGCGTCGGAGATCATTAACGAATTATTCATCTCGTACCAAAACCTGACGCAGGCTGAACAGCAAGAGCTTCTGATTAAGATCGCAGGCACGCGCCAGGCCAGCCGTATCGCTGCGCTGTTGGACGGCTACCTGAAGACGCAGGAGTTGAGCATCAAAGCGTCGCTGGATCAGGGGCGCGCAGAACGCGAGAACATCGCCATTCGCCAGACCCTGGCCAGTCAGTTAGGCACGCTCTCGTCGGAATGGCAAAAGTTTTGGGTCGCTTCGGCCGGGCGCGCTGGCGGCCTGCAGAGTAACATCACCGAGTTGGTTAAGGGACTGTCGCTTCTGTTAAATAAGCTGAGCGAAGTCGAGAACAAGGTCGGCCAGTCCAAGCCATACAGGCCGGTCGAACAGATGAGCGAATCGGACCTGCGAAAGGAAATCGCTCCGTTTCAAAGGCCGGTGGCGCAGCGAACGTTCGACCAGGTCGCGGCACTGCTGGGCGGCAAGGGGCAACCGTTGGTGGGGCTGCCTGGCATCATACGGGCCGCGGAGATCGAGCATCAGCTTGAGCTTTTGGAGAAACAAAAGAAAGGCACTCTGAGTGTCGCTGAATCGGAAGAGATCGCGGATAAGAAGCTGATCCAATTCGAGCAGGACCTTGGCAAAATCGAACAGCGCGGCAACGCGTTCGATCAGGCCGGCCGCGGTATTCAGACCATCGAGAAGCTAATCGATCGGGCGCCAGTGGAGAAACTTGGCGACCTGGTGGATAGCGCGGCTCGGTTCGTTGCTCCACTGGACGTCCGTAGACAGGAACAGGTACGGGAAGAACTTCAAGGATATATCAAACTCAATGACGTCTCCGGTTTGCACGCGCGACTCAAGCAATTGGAGACTGAAGCGTACTCGGGCCACGCACGGGCAGTAACAGAGACCACTGCCAAGCTAAAAGCTGAGATCGACGCTCAACAAAAAGCGCTGGCACTTGATCAAGATCGCCGAAAAACTGTGGCGCGCGGCGGAGACGAGGCCCGCGTCGATGCTTTGGATAAGGAGATCGAGGCAAAGCAGCGGCAGGTACGCGAGCTGCAGCGGCGCTTGTCGGGCGCAGTGGTAGAGCAATTTCCGGACGTTGGAGAACCATATCAGCTTGACACGGCCAAAGCCGCCGCCGAACAGAAAAAGGCTGCGCTTCAGACGCAATTCGAAGGAATCCAGCGAGTTTTCTCGGCGCTGCCTAAGCCTGAACTGTTTGGGGCCGGCGGCACGAGCGCGGTGGAAGAGATCAAGCGGCAGATATCCGAAGTGGAAGACAAAGCGCGCGAGATCGAGCGCGAACGCATGGAACTAGCTCAGGAAACAGTGGGCATCACCAACGCGGAGAAGATCGCGCGTGATGGAGAGCTACAGACCGCGCTCGAATCGTTGCGCGTGGATAAGGACAAACTGGAATCGTTGCGCGCGTATGCGGAATTGCAGGACCAGATCGCGCGCGGCGTGCGCCAGGCCACCATTCAGCCGGAGCAATTCAAGATCGGGCGCAACGAAACGGAGCAATTGTCGAGTGAAGCGGCCGGAATTCAGTCTCAGCTTTTGCCGCGCGTCCTGCAGCGATTCGACGAGGCGCGCGCAACTCGCAATCCGGCGCTGGCTGCTGGCGCGGAAGCCGAAGCGCTGGGCCTTTCAAATCGTCTCGTTGGAATTCAGCTCTCGCTCGACGAACGCCGCTACAAACTGGCAGCGGATATCGTGAACGAGAAACGCAAGGAAGCTGAGGAAGCCAGCAAATCGCTTCAGCTTGCCAGCCGAGAAGATCAACTGCGCGCGGCGCTCACGGCGAAGTTCATCCAAAACCGCGGCGGGCGCGGTTTCAGTGAAAACGAATTTCAATTTCTCGATCAGGAAACGCGCCGATCGATTCAGCAATTTAATCCCAGCGCGTTACCGCCTACTGTGCCGACTCGCGCGCGTGATCTGGAGCGCGAGCAAACCCAACTGAACCGCGTGTTCTCGCAGTTGAGCGACGCGATCAAAAAGGCCGTAGAAGATATCAACAAAAAGGTCGGCCAAAATCTCGAGGTATCGCCGCACTCCAAGGGTATCGACGTGAAGAATTTGCCGGGCGCGTTCAACCTGCCGGCTATCAACATCGACGTGCGCGATCAAATCGCGGAATTAACGACGCATTTGCAAGATGTGGTGGTCGCCCGGTTCGACGCGGAGCTGACTGGTATCCGCGATGAAGTGCGCGGCTTCATCAACAGCCAGCGAATTAACAGCGCGCAATCCGCTGCAACCGGAGCGATTTAATGAATACGTTTTTTAATCTAGAAGCCAGGAAACCAGGAAAAAACGTAGAATTGCAGAATTCAGAAACCTTCCTGGGTTCTTGGTTTCCAGATTTGAATTAAATTTATGCCTGGGTTTTCCATTAGTTACAACGGTTACGAATTTTCGGACAACGGCCGCGCGCATTTCTTGCGCCAGGCGAAATACGAGGGCGACGCGATCGGCGCAAGGCCCAAGCGCGCGATCGTCACCTACACCGTGGCGCAATGGTTCCTGGAAGACACGTTCGCGGAAAATCAGGAATTGTACCAGGCCATGCTGGCCGCAATCAGATCCGCTCCGGAAGGCCGGTTGCTGATCAAGGACGAAAACGATACGACGCTCGTTGATGTTACCGCGCGCCCGCAGGATGACAATCTTCCGGACCAATGGGGCCAGCACATGACGGAGTGCACCGTCGCGTTTCAGGCCACGGAGATCATCAGTAACAGCACCGTGAATGCGACGGTGAGCTGGACCGTGCCAACTACCGGCAGCGTCACGCTCCTGAATGTGACCGGCTGGCGCGAAGCTGTCCGGACTGAGCGGCCTACGTTCAGCATCAATAACCGACGTGAAGCGATCGGTTCGGTTGTTGCCAGTGGCAAAATAGTCGCAGACCCGACTCAGGACGAAACGACTCGTCGCACGTATTTGCAGGGGCAACGCGACGCGATCGGCGGGGCCGCCGATCATAAGCAGACCACGCTCGCTTTTGGCACGTTCAGCCAGATCGTGCGCATCGATACTATTGACGCTGATATTAAGGATGGCAGTTACGAGCTGGAATGGACGCTCACCGCCGCTTATCGCCGGTTTCCGTCCGGCACTTACACCGAGACGGAATATCAGGTGGACGCGCGCGATGAGCGGGAGCGAAGCGAACGCATTACGACCGTGCGCGGCAGGATTCGCGCGAACACGCTGGCCGCTGCGCAAACGAAGCTTGCCGCAATCACCAGCACTTATCTCGTGGGTAACAGGACGCTGCGCCGGAGCGACCAAAGCAACCAGGTCATGGACGGCGCCGACGATACCACCACCAATACGCCGGACGCGTACAATGAGCTCTCGTTCACTCTCGAATTCCGGGAGCCACTGGACATTCTCAACTGGCAGCTCACCGTAACCGATCGCGAGGACGCGAAGAGCGGTCTTCTGATCACGACTTACTCTGGCCGCGTGACCGCGCTGATCGCGTCGAACGCGCTGGATAAAGCGCGCGATCTAGGCGCGGCCAATTATCCCATCACGCTGGCCTCCAGCGAAGCCTTGACCAGCTCGCAGATCGACGGAGATCAGGAACAATTTGTGGAATGCGTCTTTTCTTATGAGTACGCGCGGAAGGGCTCGCTGCTTTATGCCGAAGTAAGCAGCGAAACGAACGACCAAACATTCGCCGAAAGCACCACGGTTGTGAGCGGCTTCGCCGTCGCCGCTACAGAGGACGACGCCATGGCACTGGCGCGGTCGTTCAAGCCAGACACCGGGCTGCAATTATCAGCGCGCGAGACTGTGCACGCCGTATGGGGCATAGATGGGATTTACCCTGTCCGAGTCTTTGCCCGCGTGGAGTTCAGTTACACGTTCCACGCTGTGCCGGCCGGCGGCGCCATTGAATACGAGGAGCAAATCTCGAAAGATTATACGTCGCAATTGACCATGGTGACCTACTCGGGGACCGCGATCGCGGAGACAACCGGTGAGGCCGACGCGTTGATAGATGCCATTGTGGTTGATATCGGGCACGTTACCAAGGATGAGCGCACCCATAATTGGGCCAGCGCCGATAGCGACACTATTCTGCGCAGCGTCACGTTCTCGGTAAGCTTTGTCGGGCCATTGGCATCGGGCGATAGTATCCTGGAAGCGGAAGTGACGCTGGCGACGACGTTCAGTGTCGATCACGCGGTGTTTACTCAAATTCCCTTCGGGGATCCATTCGTCCAGCCTAGCTGCGGCGTGACGCCGGCCGTGAAAGAGGTCACCGGCTCGGTGAGAGCGGTATCGTTGGGCACCGCGCAGAGCTGGGGCCGCGGCAAGAAATCTCTATCGACGGCCGGCGGCGGCTACCCCGAGCCTGACCAGGAGCGCGAGAGCACGGAGTACATGCCGTTCGATGGCGCGACTGTGAAAGCGTACAAGTTCGCGTTCACGTACTCCGGCCGCTTCCAGCGCATCGACCCACCTTGATCCACCACGAAGTGGGGGCAGTCAGAATCTAGCCACAGATTGACACGGATTCTCACGGATAAGACTTCTGAATCTGTGTTTCATCTGTGTTAATCCGTGGCTGCTTTAATGTTTATACCCCCACGTGACCGTCGCTGTGATGGCGAAGGCCGACATCCAATAGCAGACGTCTGTCCACGAGCGATGGAACGCCCAACGAATTGCGCTCAGGGTGTAGAGCGACATGATGATGTAGTTAAACAGCCGTGGGTCTGTGAGCAGGGATTTGATCATAAGAGTTTAACCACGGATGACACGGATGGCACTGATAGGAGGAGGTCTGCTTTTTTGAATCCGTGGGATTCGTGTAATTCGTGGTCGCTTTGTGCCTTTCAAAGAAGGTCGGACGGCGGCGAGACTTCTATCGCTGGCGGCGACTGGCCGCGCGGGACCGTCGGAAAAAACATCGCCACCTGGCGTTCACTGACGTGCTCCTGCCTGAAAGCTCCGGTCCGGACTGTGCTCACTCCGGGAATTCCACGCAGACCTGCCGCGATCTTTTTCAGGTCCGCCGCGTCGTCGCAGAGAACTAGTAAAGCTTGTTGCGGCTTCATCAGATTTTTAGAGGATTATCGGCTTGACACAGGTTCGCCATAGTGTAAATTAGTGCATGACCGAATTAGTTTTTGCGCTTTTTCCGAGCGGCGTGCGCAACTTTTTTGACGTGCGCCCGCACCTTCGGATGAAACAAATTGCGCATCAGTTCCTTGTCGGTCATCTGATGAGCTTTCTTTTTTGATCTAGGCATACTTATGAAAAAACGAACCAAATCCTTCAAAGCAGAAATGAATCTTCCGAAGCTCATTGCAGAGTTTGGAAGCGATGAGAAATGCAGAACTCGCCTTGCTGAACTGCGCTGGCCTAACGGTCTTACTTGCCCGCGTTGCCAGTCTAAGAGCGTTTCGACAATCACGGAGCGCGACCAATATGACTGCAACGCTTGTCGATACCAGTTTTCTGTAACAAGCGGCTCCATCTTTCACGACACGCATCTTCCGCTGACCAAGTGGTTTTTGGCAACCTATTTGATGACGGAATCCAAAAAAGGAATTTCCGCACTTCAAATGAAGCGAACGCTGAACGTCTCTTATGAGACGGCTTGGTATCTCTGTCATCGTATCCGTGCTGCAATGCGAGAAGTTAGCGTCGATCTTTCGAAAGGCATTGTAGAAGTCGATGAGACCTATATTGGCGGACGGTTTCATGGAAGGGGACATGGCTACAAAGGCAACAAGGCGGTAGTTGTTGGAGCGGTTGAACGTGAGGGACAGATACGTCTCAAGGTTATTAAATCGCCTAGTCACTACTGGCTTCACAAATTCATTCACGAAACGACAGACCCGAAATGTGAAGCGATCTACACAGACGAAGCTAAAGCCTATCTTGGCATAGCGGATGCCGACACGCGGCATGAGACAGTGAGGCACGCGGCAGAAGAATGGGTAAATGGCGAGGTTCACACTAACAACGTTGAAAGCGTTTGGAGCCTCTTGAAACGCTCCGTGGTTGGCACCTATCACAAAATCTCGATCAAACATCTGGACGCCTATCTGGATGAATTGGAGCATCGCTTTAACAACCGTAAAAACGAATACATCTTTAGGGATACTCTCACAAAGTTGGTGAACGCAGCAAAGTTGCCATACGCGGAGCTTACGAAAGCTGCCTAATCCTCTGCTTTTTGCGCCTCCATTCTCTCTTTCGCTAGCGCGAGGTCTTTCCTTAATCCGTCGTACACAAATTCCACCTCCGATATTGCGTTCGGGAACTTCAAATTTTTGCGCCGAGCCTCCTTCAAAAATTCCTGCCTCACTGGAGGCGGATACCTGTTCCCAAGGTGCTCGAATGGGTCTCCATGTCCATCTGTAACTAATTGGCGGCACAAATTCAGGACATCCTCGTTCGTGTCTAACTCGTCAGCGACGCCTAACTCGATTAACGCCATTATTGGACGGCTACCGTGGCTTATCTTCTCGACAACTGAGTACAGGAGCTTTTGACCCTCTTTTGCTTCCTTGGCTTGCCTGATTAAAATATGCGCAAATGGGTCGTCGATCCCAGGTTCATGCATCGGCGCGGCTATACCGGTACCTTGGTTCATAGCCGTATATTCCTGTCCGAAAGCGTCACGGAAAAGAACAGTGACATTCGGGCGCGCGGAGGCCAGTCGTTCGTAAGAAATGCCCTTGGTTAGAAAGACAAGAAACCCTGAAACTCGCCCTCCTTTAGCTATCTGGTGAATGCCGACTTTCTCGTGCAGTAGGTCTGACGACTTAAGTCTAACGACCTTACCCTTGTTATCATTGATGTCGATCTTTCCGTCTAAGGGATGCGTGGCTGGTAACGCATTGAAACCATTTAAGTCGAAAGTCATCCCCCACCCATCGACTACAGTTGGCTCGCCTCTGTTAGTTATTTGAAGCTTTACGACAATTCCGACACGCCCATCCGTGCCCTCGAAATACACGGTAGAAAGAATGCGGCCAATTAGCCCAACCCGCGCCAGGGCTTTTTTGTGTTCTTCACGCCACGCCTGAAACACAGCAATCGAAATGCAAACCCCAACTAGCGACCAAAAAGCTGTCATCGGGAGCGGCCTCCCGGTGATTTGTTGGTAAATCGTCCATACCGTTGTAACGAACGCTCCGGCGAAAACGTTGAACCATCGAAGAATGACTGATTTGAGGAATTGGATAAGGTCTGAAATCCACTCCCGCATTTTGATACGGTGCCCTGTTTTGACCTTGCGTCAAGCCGATAATCCTCGATTTTTACCACGGAAGTCACCCACCGCGGCGGGTAAACTGGAGGTAACACGAAGGTCAATTCAACGGTTTTCATTTCGCCGGCTCCTGCTTCGGGGAATTATATACATTGTTACCCTTAATTTGATTTTTTCCAGTTGAGTCCCTGAACGTCGAAGGTGAACACACGCGGGGCTTCCTGGAAGAACCCGGCTTCGATCTTCATGGTCCGCGCCGCAGTGAGTTCAGCCACAAACTCGTTGTAATCGACATCGAGACCGACGACGTTGCTCCTCCCGTCAGAAGAAAGCAGAATGTGAAACGTCTTAAGCGGCCCATCATCGAGTTTGACCGTGACCGACCGGTCGAAGAACTGTCCACTCTCAACCACTAGCACTACGTTCTTTCCATTTGTTGGGTTTTCCTCCAGCCTTACCAGCATGTGCGTATCACCGTAAGGGAACTTGAGCCTTACCGTATTCAGCGACGCAATTACGGCTCTGCGCCCCGAGCCGCGTCCCATTGCGTCTTCCTGCTCGGAGTAGCGCCAAGTTGTCGGAGTAGCGCTGGCTGTTGCTTCCTTCTGTTTGAGATTTTTTTTCTGCACAGTCGCAGCTTTGTCCTTATCGCACCCTGCGAGCAACAAGGTCAGTACGGCAGTTCCGATGATCGCTCTCATGCGTCGCTCAGCTTTAAGATGTTCAAACGGGTTTTCTCGGCGGTCTCTTCGCCCGCTTTTTCTGCGCCAGCAGCTTATTCACGGTAGCTTTCCCTTTGCCCTGCCCTGACGCTACCGCTGCCAATATTTGGTTGAATTGCGCTTTGATCCGCTTGTGGATTTTCCGTGGTCGGCTCATGCGATGAGTTCCTTGTACGGCAGCTTCTTGCTCTCAGTGACGTTCTCAACCATGTCGGAGAACATGTCCTGCATTTCGACCTTGCGTCGATTGAAACGAAAAGTGAATTCGTCAACGTAACGCTGCAAATGCTTCCGGCTCATCTGGTGGTAAACACCATGATAGCCGCGCTTAAAGAGCGCCCAAAAGCTCTCTATGCTGTTGGTGTGGGCATCACCCTGAACATAATCACCGTTGCTATGATTGATGGCCGTGTGCACGTAGCCTTTCAATCCTCTGTAACCAACCCAGTTGTCCGTGTAAACCGTCGCACCATTAGTAACCGTATCTCGAATGTGATGTTGCAATTCTTCGGAGCGCACAGTTTGCACGACTCGCGCTCGGAGTTCTCCGTCACGGCTCTTCATTGCAAACACTGGCGTCTTGCCCGTTCCGCCCGTTCCGATGTGCTGCCGCTTCGACTTGTGTTTATTTTTCTCCAATCCGCCGACGAATGTCTCGTCAGCTTCCACCGTGCCGAACAATTGCCCCTTGTTTTGTTTCATCGCCTTGCGGAGCCGGTGATCCATGAACCATCCCGTCTTTTGCGTCACGCCCACGTGCTTGGCGAGTTGAACCGAGGAAATCCCCTTGCTCGTCGTGGAAAGTAAATAAATGGCAATGAACCATTTTTTGAGCGGCAACTTGCTTTCCCCAAACACCGTGCCCGTCTTGATCGTGAAATCCTGTTTGCACTTTGCGCAGCGATAACGCTTACCGTCGCTGAACGTGTAAATCTCGGTATGTCCGCAGTGCGGGCAATACTCGCCATTACGGAAACGGATTGCCGCGAAATGCCTGAGGCATGTTTCCTCGTCTTTGAAGTATTCGAGAAATTCAGCAAGTGTTTTGAATTCACATATGTTTTTCATTTCGGCATCACATTACCCTAAATTATTTGGGTTGTCAAGTGCTAGAATCAGATTTATACAAGTTTTTCAACTCCTTCAATACCTCATGAAAACACTCCAAGAAGACATTGACGATCTCGACCGGATGGTTGACACAGACGCGCCAAAGGATCGCATTCGATCTCAAATTCGACTCATTTCCCGCGAGGTAGCCGCGCTTGAGGCAGACAATGCGCGTCTTGTTGAGGGCCATGCGGCACTCCAACAGGAATTGGAGAAAACGAATGCGCTTCTGACGCAGCTTAAGAAAGCACAGGACGGGGACGTAGTGTGCATGGAAACGTCCTAGCACTCTGGAATGAATACTCATTTGACCCCTTTCCCATGGATGATCGTTACGTTTTCCAGCATTCGTTCGGAAGCGGCTTTGTTTGCACGGTTGCGTTTGAGCCATCGATACATTACGACCGTGCAACGAACAGTGTTCGCCCAGCGAAGCAGTGGAGCCCTGAGCCATCGGACGAAGAATTTCACGCCTTTTATTCGCAGTATGTCGAGTGGATGCATACCGTGAATGCGCATCTCTCCGAAATCCTCGGTTGCGATCACTCCTACGTCTTTCAAGACCGCTATGCGGACGAACCATTTTGGGAGTTTTGGGTGTATCGTGCGAGCGGTGAGAAAGAATGCGTCGCGAAGCAAAGCGGCTTCTTCGATCCAAGTCTTGTAGATCGGTAGTTCCTCGCTCATGTAACACCTACCACGCCGTCGCGCTGCCCGCACCGCAACCCCTTGCAACAGTGCAGGGGTAACTTTGTGAGTAATTCCCCTGCTTCGTGTCTTTCGTGTCCTTCGTGGTGGAAATTCGGCCAATGATCTTCCCGTTTTCATCGCGTACTACGCGACCGGTGGCTGAGTCCTCGATGCGCCCGATGATCTTCCCGTCGCTGTCGCGAACGGTGCGGCCGTTGGCCGTGTCTGAGATGGTGGCAATGATGCGGCCGGTCTCGTCGCGGATTGTCTTGTCATCGGCGTGGACCGGCCACAGGCCGGTGGCTACAGTGGCTATAGCGAGGGTGCAAAGTAACTTTGTCATGAATTCTCTTTTACCACGAAGATCACGAAGCTCCACGAAGTTACTGAAAATATCTTCGTGTTCTTCGTGAACTTCGTGGTGGAAATTCTACTCCTGGTTCGAATCTTGTCTTTCTTTTCCGTTCAAATTGGCGGCCACGTCTTGCTTCATTTTCCGTGCCAGCCCAGCCAACCGTTCGCGCTGTTCGAGTTCTTGCAGTTGTGCGCGGATCTGGGCTTTCATTCGACGTATCCGGACGATCTGCTTTTCTGCGTGTCGGCTGAAACAGCGGCCTGGCTTTGGAAAGCTCATCGCAGCGCGCTCCCGTTGCCATAATGGTAGCTGGCGGAGTTCAGGTTGCGCCGGTGCGCCAGGCCAAGGCGATGCAGCCGCTCGCGGGTTTGCACGTTGACCTTGCGCCTGTGGGCCTCGCGATAGTTGCCATCAACTTTCTCGTGGCAGCCGCCGTAGATGCAGAAGCCGTCTGCCTTTTTTCGCATGATGTGGCGCCGTTGCTTACTTACGATCTGACGACGCGCGTAACGCCCGAACCGTGGCGCGACGTTGGCCGCTGTGCGTCGAGTGCGGTGCTGTCCTGCCGGGTTTGAGGGCGGCGCGCCGTTGCGCGGCGCTGTAGTGGCGCTCAAGCGCGCGCGGTGTGCTGTTTTGCCTTTCATAGCAGTTTACCCCGTGAGATAACATTGTGGGCGTGACCCACGTCCTGGGGCTGTATCTCACGGGGTAAATCCGTGTCCATCCGTGGCTCCCTGACTCTGTGCGGGTGCAATGGATCTGCGTAATCGCCCTCGTTGCGTAAAGCGGCTGACAGCAGCTTTTTGGCTTTGCTCTTGCGCAAGCCGTTGTCGCTTAGCCAGCGGCGCGCCGATTCTTCATCTGGCATAATCACGTGGCGTTGGTGATGAACAGGCTTGAGAAATGCTACCCCAATGCTAACGGATTGAAGAGATTTAACAGAAGGCAACCCGCCACGGCGGGCAAGATCCGGTCCGCAGTTTACCCGCCGTGGCGGGTTATCTTCTGTAAAAATTCTGCGCGCCCAGTATTGGCGTCCGCCGTATTTAATGACAATTGACTCGCTCATTTTGGAACAACCACGGATTTCACGGATGGGAATTGCCTGATGCGCAAGTCTTCCGGCCATTCTGCTGGGTCGCCGCCTTTGCGGTCTTTGATTCGACGCTCGGCGATCGCGTATCGCGTTCCGTCGCGGTATTGCGGAGGCAGCGTCTTCAACCAAACCTCTTCTCGCCCGTCAAAATCAAACGGAAACGCGCCAAGCTGCTTCACGAACACCGGCACCTTGGCCAGCTCGCATTGCGCGATGATTTCGCGAATCCACTGGATATCACACGGCCGCGCACCAGGACCGGATTCGCCGCCGGCGATTACCCAATCGACTGTAGCCGCTTCGCTGTGCGAAGCGCGCGCGTCGCCCACAGGGCGACGGCTACAGGGCAAATAGTTTTCTAGGTCGATGGGCTCGAGCAGGGGCTCGCAGCTAAGAAAGTGCAGTTTCGCCGGAATGTTTAACAGCACCGGCATGCGTTCATCCGCGCGCTCCTGATCCTCCACGCTCACGCCCAGCCAGACGTTTTGCGGTGCAAGCGGCGGTTCCTGTTGCAGCCAGGCCCGAACCTCGACCGCCGCGGTAAAATTTTCTTGGCGGACGAGCACGTGCAAAGTTTCCGTAAGCCGCGTGCGCCAATTCTCCGGCGATTTGGTGAGCAATTGCCAGATGAGATTCGGCGTCGCATAGATCAAGGCCAGGAAATCAGACAGCCATTCGATCGGCACTTCTTCGTCCAGCCAGTCGCATAGCGACAAAAAAATCTTAAATCGTTTTCCTGTTTTCCTGGTTTCCAGATTCCATCGCAGCGGCATCCGCCAGTTCGCTTCTCTGGTGCGCCGCCTGGGCTTGCCCTTTCCCCAATTCGCGCCGGCGAACCGTTTGTTGCGCGCTTCGGCGTAGCAATTCTTGCACCCGGGCGATTTCTTGGTGCACCCTTCCCATGGGTTCCATGTGTGATCGGTCCACTCGATGGTGCTGTTCGCGCTCATAGTCGGCCTGCCCGCCGTTTCATCCTTCGCAGTTTGATCTTGTCGCCACGGATTTCCGAGGCCGGCGGTTCAAAGACTTCTGCTCGGAAGCGCAATGCGATCGACTCATTAAAAGGTGCACACGCGAAGACTTGACGTTTGTGCTCTACTGCGGATTTCACGCCGGTCTGCGCAAGAACGAGATCATTGAGGCGCGGCCCTGGTGGTTCGATCTGCCCGCGGGCCTGTTGCACTTGCGCGGGACTCCGACAATCAAGTTCAAGGACCGCGAGGAACGCACCATCCCGCTTACGCGACGGTTCCAAACTTTTCTGAAAGGCTACGGATTGCGCGAGCCTTACATGCTCCGGCCGGAAGTGAAACACGGCGCAAACCGTTACCGCTACGATTTCACGCGGCCGTTCCTCGAACACGCGAAAAACCAGGAACTGCAAATGATCGGCCAGACCAAGCTCACGCCGCACCTGATGCGCCATACTTTCGCCAGTTTGCTCGCCAGCAACGGCGTGAGTCTTTACAAGATCGCGATATGGCTTGGCGACGATCCACGGGTAACCGAACAAACTTACGCGCGTTTGCGGCCGAACGATCCTGATATTGAGCGCGCTCATCATCATGTCTGTTTAGCCAAGGCATAGGCATTCGACTCAATATCAAATGTCCATGCCACGGCCTCGCGCGCTTTCGTAATTCCCGGCGGGACGCGAAGAAAATAATCCCTGAATGTTCCATCTGGTTCTGGCGTGGAATTAACCACTTTCACCATCACGATTGGCTCATCGCCAGATAAATCCTTTCGGTAAAGCGTCCCATAATCGTCGGTATGGATCTCTTTCGCTCCGGAATCCAACAGATAACGCTGCTGACCATAAAGCTCGATTTTTACCCGGCGAATCTCAGCATTAGTTTCGTTCTCGATTTTCTTAACCGTGATTTTCTCCGGATGTTCGATGAGCTCTGCTTCGATTCTTACGCCATGGACCGCATAAACACTCCATCCATCTGCGTAGGAAAGCGCTGGTCCTGTTACTGAATGCAATCGGCCACGATCGTCCAAGTTGAGCGAGGTGTGTCGTTCTGAGGCAAGGACAATGCCTTTATACGACCACCACCAATGACATTGGCGCCCCTCCTCAAGCCACAGATCCAATAGCTCATTTTGCTCGCCGGAAAATCGGACACCGATTCTCCGGCAAAAATCGTAAAACACTTGCCAGGCACACCACTGATTGCCTGCAAAATAGTTCCTCAATTGCGACCTCAATTGCGACCTCAATTGCGACCTCAATTGCGACCCCAATTGCGACCCCAATTGCGACCCCAATTGCGACCCCAATTGCGACTCCAATTGCGACCCCAATTGCGACCTCAATTGCGACTCCAATTGCGACCCCAATTGCGACCCCAATTGCGACCCCAATTGCGACCCCAATTGCGACCCTATCTTGGACAAAATTCCATAGGCCAAGATACAGAGCAGTGGCGACGTGAAGAAAAGCAACACGGGCGGCGCTTCTCCTATCCTGGCGTACAATTCGCGGATAATAGTCGCCACTGCCGGTCGGTCGAGCGGCAGCGATGATCGACCGATTGCGACCCCATGCCGATAGGTCTCGGAAAGGTCGAGCTCCTGCTCGGCCGTCAGTTTCTCTATTACTTTAGTCTGCGACATTGCGGATCGCTTCTGGTGTGTATTCCCGCTGTCGACGCACCCGGTAATTCCCGGGTAGCAAGACCAGCGCGTCATGTTCCTGGTGAGTGACTTCAGCTTGTTTCTCGACTGTGAGAAATTGCTCGCCGCTATCTGATTTCCACCAATCAGCAGCATCGATATTCACCGAATGATGATGGCCAGTCGCTTCACCACGAGCCAGAATGATCCGGCCATTCTCACCTGCCTGCCTTTTTAGGTTTTTCGGCAACTTAGCGACCTGCTCAATCAGCACATCGCCTTGCCGGTATAACTTCGTCTTCATGCTTTTCTTGTTCTTTCTTGTTTGTTATTCTCCTGGAAATAACGCCGGCACCTTCACATAGAACCCGGCGCCGTCCTCGTCTGTAAGACGCTGCGGCGACGTCGAGACGATGGTGGAAAAATTGGTGTCTCATGCTGCTTTCCGGTTTTCGATATCCGAAATTCTTCGATGTTTGTAAACGCTACTTACGGTCCCCGGGAACCATTTCTTGCCGCCTTGTTTGGTGGGCGTGCCGGCTTCGTTGAGCAACCGCGCGATTTTTGAAACGGCCATGTGCTCGACTTCAATCCAGTGAATGATTTGTCGAAGAACCCTCATTTCTTCTGGGTCTTCGACAAGTTGAGAGTTGATAGTTGAGAGTTGATAGCCGTAGGGAATGGTCCCGCATCGCTGGCCTTTGGATTTCATCACGGCGAACGCGGCTACCTGGCGTTCGCTGCGCCGTTTGTTTTCAAACTCCGCGATCGCGGCGAGCATGGTCAGAAGTAATTTTCCCACCGGCGTATCGGGGTCGAGCTGAATATCCAGCAAGTGCAACCCGATTCCGCGCGCCGTGAGATTCTCCAAAGTAAACAGGCAATCGAGCGCGTTACGGAAACCGCGGTCGAGTTTGGTGATTACGATGCCGGAAATCGCAGAATTATTTAATCTAGAAGCCAGGAGCCCGTCTTCCCGAAAGGAAATTCCTGGTTTCCTGGATTCCAGATTCGTTCCAATCTCTTGCAGCATTTGAGCTGCTACCGGCCGCTCGTAAAAACTCACGCTGCCGGATTCGCCCGATTCGATATAGACCTTCACCAGGTCAAGATTTTTATAGGCGCAATACGCGCGGATCTGATTCTCTTGCGCTTCGAGCGTGTTCAACTGCTCGTCGGTGGAGCCGCGCACGTAGCCGACAACTTTAGCCGGGCAATCGTGCTCGGTTGGTTTCTGGATTCGTTCGCTCATAGTTAAAAATCGACTGCGGACATTCGCAGGATGTGTTCGTCGTCATAATCTGGAAACCAGGAAACCCAGGAATTCATTCGTGTAAATTTGTGTCCATTCGTGGTTAGATCATTCCCAAAATGAATTTTGTGGCGTTCGCCATGTTCTGGCGGCCGGCACTGTAGTCGTAGAGAAATTCGAGCGTGTCGTAACGCGCCTTGTCCTCGCAATCTTTGCGCTCCACGGCGTCGAGAAGCTCCTCGAGCATCGCCAGCCCGGCAGATTTTCCACCTGCCTTGTTCGACTTTACGGAGCGCTGGGGCGACTTGATGACGAATTTGCCTTGGCTCTGGTCCCAAAACTGCGCGTCGGTGTCGTGCTGCTTCTTGGCCGCCTTCTTGGCCGACTGCGCTTTCTTTCCGGTGGCGACCGACAGATGTTTCGCGGTCACCTTTGTTTTCTTGGTTGGAGACGTGGCGCCCTCGCCACGTACGGCGCGAGGGCGCGCCGTCTCCAACGCTTTCTCCCGTCCTTTTTCCAAAATCTCTGTTTGTCTTTCTTTGTTGGGCACGCTGCGCGCGAGATCGACTGCCAACGTGCCGGTCATTTCGCCCTTGCGCACTGCCTCTTGCACTTCCGGCGCGGCGTCGTTCAGGAGCGCCAGGCAATTCGCCACGTGCGTTGGCGAGCAACCGGCTTTGTGCGCGATCTCTTTCTCACTCATGCTGGCCTGTCCGCCGTAGCCTTGGCGAAGGCGGATCATGGCTTCGGCTTGCTCGATCATTTCCAGCGGCTTGCCGTTGTTGGTCCGGAGCAAGTCGACGTTGCGATCGGTGTCGGTATATCCCTGGCTTTCGCGCACGCACGGCAGTAAAACTTTTACGCTCTTGTGCTTTTCCAGCCATTGGACGCCGCGCCAGCGACGCTCGCCGTTGGTGATCTGGAATTTCCCGTTCTCGCCCATGTATCCGAGAACGGGCTCTCTGATTGCGTCCGCCAGCGACGCGGCAAACTCGGCTATGTTGCCGAAGTCTTGGCGGGTGTTGAGTTTTACGGGACGGCCGGCGTCGTCGATTACCGCGGGCTCGCAATCTCGCCAGGGCAACGAGAATAGATTAGTGCGTCCCTTGGCGATATCTTCGATTCGTTTTTTCTGTGGCATTGGTGTTTATCCTGTTTTTTGGCCCCGTGAGATAACATCGTGAGCGTGGTTTGTGTTCCCGGGTTGTATCTCACGGAGTAAAGTGTTACATATGGAACAAGCGCTTGGAGCTTGTCAATCAAAATTTGTCTTTCTTAAAAAATTAGCCACGGACTACACGGCTGGGTGCGGCCTCGCACGCTCTTCGGTAAGCCTCATACATTACGCCCTCAGTGTTGACCGTATTGACGAGCGCTTCGGTGTCCGCTTCGAGAATATTTCCTTTGGTGAGTTCGAGCATAGGCTGGTTCCTCACGAAGTGTAATACCATTCCGGGCGCGTCGCACGGCGTTCCTTCAATTCGGCGTGAGCTTCCCGTCTTCAATTTTGCCAAGAACGTATTGGTCTTCGTGTTGCTTAATAACGTTAAGCAGGTTTGCCACTTGCTCCGCTTCCGGGTATTGCTCTTGCGTCCGCTCGCCAGCTTTAGTTGGTTTATTTCTTTTCATTTTTTGTTATTTTCCCTGTTTCTTTATTCGCGTCTATTCGCGTGATTCGCGGGCAACTTCTCCACCCCGCCGGTGGCTTCCCAGGCGCGCCAGCCTTGCTTCCAATCGCTGATGTTTTTCGCGATGCAAAATTCTGTGAACGCGCGCCGGGCCTTTTCGATTTTCTCGCGGTCCGCGGTGCCGGTCAACGCGCCGATGGTCGCGCTCGGGATGCAGTTGATAATCGATGCGATGCCGCCGGTCCCGCCATCGCGGGACGAAAGTTTCTCCATGGCGCGGCGCACTTCGGCAGCCGAAAGTTTCGCGCCGGCAATGTCCGGTACGATCGGCGGCCAAAATTCGCGGAAACGTTGCTCTGCCATGCGCAGTTTCTGGCGTAACGTGCCTTCCCATTCCGTTTCGATATCCTTCTCCGGAATGGTTTCGGCAGCCGGATTGAAGTCGCGAATGGCATCGGCCAAAAGTTTCCCGAGATTGATTTCGTCGGTCTTGTCTGCGAACAAGCGGCCGTCCAGCGCGAGGTTTGAACTGTCGCCCTTGTCGCGAAACACGCCTTCCAATCGTTCGTCGATGGTGTTGATCGTTACCATCGTGTAAATCGTGACCGGTTTTTCGGAGATCAAGCGGTGCACGCGATCGATCGATTGTTTGTTGTTATCAAACGCCCACTCGATCGACGGCAAAATGAGATTGCTGGCGCACTCGAAGGAAAAACCTTCGCCCATCGATTTAATTCCGCCAACGAGCACGGCAAACCGTTTCTGTTTGAATTGTTTTGCCAGCTTGCCGCGTTTGTCGGGCGACACGTTGCCGTCGAGTAAACACGTGCTGACGTTGGCTTCCATGAGACGCCGGTAAAGCGTCTGCGAAAAGTGCTGGAACGGCGAGACGACGACGACTTGTTCGCCTTTCGAAATCAGTTCTTCAATCAATTTGAGTATGGCCGCCTGTTTCGGGTTGTGATCGGTCCAGCTTCGCGCGTGCTTCCGCGCGTCCAGATCGACAATGAACGGCCGTAGATGTTCTTCGAGTGTCGGCGCGGCTTCGATGATCTTGGCGACATCGATTTTGCTCCCGCCTTCGAGGCGGGACCATCGCTCGAGGATTGCCAACGCCACTTGCTTTTCCCCTTCAAACGGCGTGCGTTCACCTTTGACCGCCACCAGGACCGCTTTGTGCGTCAACGCAAGGTCGGCTTCCGGATTATGTTTAGCTTTCTTGATTAACTCGCGAAGGCCGTGCATGGACAATCCGATTTCGCTCAGGTTCGTGGAGTCGGGGCACAGCGCCGCTTGCCGCAAGTTTTGTAGCTGCGACACGATGGACGCCATTTTTTCCATCGGCTTGCCGTTCTTGGCGATCTTCGGCGGATTATCCAGGTGAAACCGGTAAACGACCTGTTGCGCCGTGCCTGGCCGCACCCGAATCGGGATGATTGTCTTCGGCACGATCTCTTCGCCGGTGTCGTCTTTGCGCCGGCGTAGCACGACCGGTCCGAGCAGCTTCCAAAGCCGATGGATATTGCAAATCTTCGGTGTCCGTTTCTTGAATGATTTGTGACGGCCGGTCCGCTGCTGGTGTTCCGCTTCCTTGGTGTGATTGCGTTCGATCAAAAGGTGTTCAGTGCTGAAAGTTTCCTTAGCGTCGGAAGCGTTGGCGTATGGCCAGCGCGCCGTGGCGCCTAAATGGCCACCGCAAGCCCATTGCGCCAGCCAGAAGATATCTGGCAATGTGTTTTTGATTGGAGTCGCCGTAAGAATTAGGCGATATTTTGGTGTGAGCATCCGTACGCCCAGCGAACAGTAAGTCTGGCCAGTTTTTATTCTCACGGCCTCATCGCATACGACGCAGTCGAAGAGATCCGCAACGAGTAATGCCAGCGTGGGTGTAAACACACACCTGACAGAGTGATCTAATCTGGAAGCCAAGAACCCAGGAACCCCTTGTCCCTTTTCTTCTTCCTGGTTTCTCTCCACGGCGAGCCTTCGGCCTGGGTTCCAGATGGATTTTTCTTCTCCAATTCCAAAATCAAATTCCTCGCGATAGATCGGGTGTGTCTGTCGCCTGCCAACGATGGTCCTATTAAGGATGATCTCGCCGTTTTCCTTTTCCTTTGGACTCCATTCATCTCCACCGTTGTAGCCAAGCGCGCTGTAACTCGTCAGCCACCAGCCAGAAAGTTGAGAGCTGATGGTTGAATATTGAGAGTATTCCAAGGCCACGGCGCGAAGGAGTTCGTCATTGTAGAAGTCCTCGTGCGTCATCAACGGCTGTAACTTAATTGAGAAGCGACCAGCTTCGATCCGGAGCTGCTCGTGCAATTGTTCGGGCGCGACGATCAGGGTCCTGTGCGCACCTTTTAGTTGCGGCCAAATGTAGGCGGCGAAACTTTTGCCCAAGCCTGGATCCCACCCAAGAATTAGCCCATCATACATTGCCGCGCGGGCAAGGTCGTCGACCTGAAAGGCGCGAAACCGCAACGCTGGCATCGTCTTTGTAGCCGGCGTCGGTCGTGCCGCTTCACTCGCGCCGATTTCAAGCGATTCCATTGTCGCGTTCATTTGTCTGTTCTTGACGCGCGAGGGAAATTTAACCGCGCGAAACGACCGAAATGCCGTATCGCCGCCCTGTCGTAGACTCTGGCTGCGGACGCCGATGCGCGACTCCCAGATCACTCTTTCCGGCCAGAAGATTTTTTCGATTGCCGTATGATTTCTTGCAGTTTTATCCGCGCCAGCCCCTTGGGTTCTGATCTTCCCTGCTCCCAATGTTGAAGCGTGCGCAGATTGATCTGCCACATGGTGGCGGCTTCGGACTGGCTGAGCCTTAACGCCTTTCGCGCCGACTGGATTTGCTTTGCTAGTTTCATAATCAATGGTATTTTGCATAAGAACGAATTCCTTTCATTTAACGGTGTTGGGTTTTTGTTCACTGCCGGATTCGGCGGTAACGTCGGTCCGGCAATTATTTAACCCCAACCATACGAAAGTTTCGTATAGATGCAAATGAAAAAAATAAAAGATATTCCGCGCTTACTAAAGATTTACCTCGTCATCGTGGCAGTTGCCGTCTGTGTGCTTGCGTGGACGACCCATGTGAATACGCCGCCGGCGCCGACAGACCCAATAGTTGACCACATTTACTCGCGCGAAGCTTCAAATCCAGGGGAAGCAAGATCCGAAATCGCAAAGAACGAGGAGGCTCTCACGACGATGATGCAAAATATCTACGGACCCGATTGGACACCTACTGCAAAAGATAGGCGCGAAATGAGATCGCTGAGCCGGGGAAGCTACGAAGTCAACGGCAAAATTACGGACTACGACGATCACGACTCGCGTTGACTGGCATATCTCCGTCACCTAGGGTAGTCATTGGTGTTTATCCTTCGCTCTCAGAGCGCCGGGTGATCAGGCCGCGTTGGCGCAAGCTGGCGCGGCCACTTTTTTGGAATTTTGGCCACGGATTGACACCCGCCACGGCGGGTAAACTTATGAAACACGGATTCAGAAAGAGGCTACTGCTGTTTTAGCTTCGTGGCTTTCGTGTCCTTCGTGGTGAGAAATTCTGTTGTTAACTGCCGACTCGATTGCGCGGATCTGGTTCACGAAATTATTGTATCGGTCGGGGTCGATCTGCGCCACGTCCGCCACTTCTGGAATTTCGAAATACCGGATGAGCGCGTGCAAATCGTGGTGGTAATCTCCTTCACGCGCGCTGCTGAAGCTACGCAGTGCGGAGCAGGGGGCTTCGGCGGGCAGGAAAGCGTGTTTGTCGCCGCGCTCGTCCTCGATGTAAAAGGCGAGTTCTTTTCCCTGTAGCGTTATCTCTTCGATGTTGCCGAGTAAATTCAGGCGCTCGTCCTGGCGCTCCACGTCGATTGTTTCCGAGCTGAGCGGGTAGGTTTTGCCAGGCTTGAATCCGGTTAGACCTTCGAGTTTGCACTTGATCATGTCTTCCTCGTCCAGATATCCGAGGCGTTGCACTTCGTTGAGCGGATAAAACGGCGCGCGTTGCGCGTGATATTCGGCGAGCGCGTTTTCGACGGCCGCTGTAAGATCGGGGTCAACGCGCCACGGGGAAGATTTAATTGAATCTGGAAACCAGGAGCCCTTTTTCCCGGAAATAATTCCTGGATTCTTGGATTCCAGATTATTTTTTCCGATCGCGGCCAGCAAGGCCAGCCGCGTTGCCTTTTGCACTACCAACGACATTGGCGTTTGGCCGGCGAGCCGGTTCAACAAGTCCGCTTTGGCGCGCGGGATTTTGCCGCTCCAAGTTTGGAACGGAGTCAAGTGCCGCCAGATCGTCCCGTCTTTTCTCAGCCAGATGTTGTAATCGCCGGGAACCTCTGTGCGATTGACGCGCAGCCATTCCTCCTTCGCCGCATCCCAAAGCTCGCGTGTAAGCGGGCAAAAATGGTCGGGGTAAAAGATCGACAAACCTTTGCGCAATAAAGCGCGCTGCCGCGCGATCGGAGCCAGAGATTGAGTCAATCTGGAAGCCAGGAATCCAGGAGAAGATTCAACGGATAGGCGAAACGGTTCCGGTCCGCGATGCGCGCGCGCGAAGTAAATCACTGCCACGTCGAATGAAAATCCGTGTTCATCCTCGCCACGGGACGAGTCCGTCCGACTGGCGGACGTGGCTGATTTTTCTTTGACAGTCACCCATAGCCAGATGTGTTTGCCGACCGGCGTGGCTGCGATCTTTTGCGCTGCGGCGGCCGTGCAAATCAGGAAACCTTCGCCGCGATCGGTCATGCGATCGAGCGCGATCAGAAACGTTGCCAACACGGAATCGATCGTCGGTTTCTTCCCGCGCCCGAATGTTTGCCGCACCGTATCAAGCTCCGAATCGATGAGGGCGACAAGGTTCGGCTTATGCCAGCGCACGCTAAACGGCGGGTTCAACCCGCAGAGATCGAAGCGCCAATCAATCTCCTGCAGCAACGGATAAAACCTCGTAAGATCAGCGCACACCGTGTGCCATTTTTGATTTTGAATCTGGAAACCAGGCCGAAGGCTCGCCGTGGAGAGAGGCCATGAATTTGATTTTTTTCCTGGGTTCGTGGCTTCCAGATTATTAGAAGTGGGCTTCCGGGCGAGACGTGAATCGATATCAATTCCGTAAAGATTGGCTGCGCCGCTGGCGCTCAGCAACGCGCCCGCGCCCATGGTCAAATCGACGAAGCTTTCGCGCGCCGCTGGTAACGGCAACATCAGCGTGCGGCCAAGCTCGTGCGGCGTGAAAAACTGTTGCCGGCCAACGCGCCAGGCGTTCGCGCCTGAATCGAGCACCGATTGGAGATTATCACCATCAAGTCGCTGGCCTTGTGCCTTTCCTGTAGCCGCGTCGCTGTGCGGCGCGATCGGGTCGTGTCGGTTCATATCCTCATTACGCTGGCGCGTGACAGATTCGCCCCGTGAGATAATCCCGCCTGCGTTTCCCATGCCCTTTTGTATCTGTGCCAGTGGCTAAGTTTCATTCTCTTGTGGCGAGCGCGCCCGGCTGTCGGATTCGCTGTCTTGCACGGTTCCCCGCAGCGGGGGCATACCTCTTGCCTGGCCTCTGATTCGCTCGCCAGTAACTCTTTTGCGATCACAGAAATATCGGCGCTGGCTCAGTTTTGAATCCAACAATCCGATAATTTCTTCGATTGACCATACATGATCCGAGATTCCGGCTTCCATCGTCACGCCAGCGCCGAAATATCTCACGGGGTAGATTTTGTTTGACTAAGCCGTTCATGTTTGATTTGTAGGGCGTCTGTGTCAGACGCCATCGCTAATGCCAAGACGCCGATCACTCACAAGTCGCCGCCCAAAGGTTATCCAACCGACAAAGCGAAATACGCCGACCCGGCGAATTACAAGTATCCGCTCGACACGGCCAAGAGAACCAGAGCTGCCTGGTCTTACATTCACAAGACGAAAAATCGAAAGGGTTATAGCGCCGATGAATTGAGCGCGATTGAAGGCCGGATTCGCAAAGCCGCGAAGAAATTCGACATCGAGCTGAGCGCCGAAAACTCGAGTACATCTGAGGCCGCGCGCTTCGCGAACATCGAGCTTCTGAAATTGGAGGCCGAAGCTCTCGCCGAAATGGAAGCGGACCTGGACGGCTGGGACACTCTGCTGCGCGAAGCGGATGGCGCCGGCGCCAACGCTGAAAGTTCGGGCACGGGAGCGTCGCTCATTTGGTGACGAAGAGTTGGCCCGCGAATCACGCGAACCATACGAATAAAAAATTCTGGAATTCGCGGCCAACCAGAACTAAAGCTTTTGGTAACATCGAGCTGTCTATCTCACGGGGTAAACCCAAAATCGATTGTCGCTCGGGTCGAAGAAAACGTGATCGCCGTTCGGGATCTGAAACGCGACTTTTACGCGCTCGCAGATGTGATCAAGCTTCACCTGCTCGCTGATTGCCTTGTCGCGGTCAATCGTGGCCGCGTCGCGCTCTATACAGCGCCGCGCCTGGTGAGCTTTCCACGTCAGCCATACCTGCCGCGTGCCACTGCCAAGAATTGGCGATGGCTTCTCGCGGTGTTCGGCTTCCCATTGCGCCCGGTCCGGCGGTGGCGGGATTGTCGGCACATCGCCACGAAATTTGTTTTTTGTCGCCATGCTTGCTCGCCGTTTCATCCTTCGCGTGCCCGGTCGGATGTTCTAAGTCGATTCATTTACTCAGCTTCGCGGTCAGCTTTCCGCATCGTTGCGCGAGCCTCGGACGATGCGATCCGCCAAGCACGCATCAGCCCATCAGCATTATCCATGGACTCGATATGGTCCTGCGCGAGCTGTATGACCTCGTCAAGGGTTGCGCCGTCCATTCTCGTGATGTCCCCACCGTTCCATTTATTAATGCGGCCTTGGTTGCTGCCCCAGCGATCATCAATGACCACTTGATAGTCACCGTCGTCGGAGAGCAGGTAATAGCAGACCGCCTCGTTGTACGCTTGGCTGCCGGGTGTGCCATGACTCCCTTGATCGTGGCTGCCGATCTTCAAATTTCCCTTCGACGTGAGTTCGCGTCCTACTTTTTCTGCGATGATTTTAACATTTTGTGTCTTCATGTTTTTTGTCTTTTCGTCTTTTCTTTTTTCTGGGTTCACGCTGGTTGATATTTTACGCGTATGTCGTAAGCCTTCTTTGTCCCCTTTTGTCCGCCGCGTCCGACTGCCGCGAAGATTTCCGCTGTGGTGTAGATATATCCACAGCCAACGCATTGACAGTAAGCTCCATCCTGCGCTAGTCGGTCGTTCCCGCTGTGGTTTTGCCCGCAGCGGATGCCCAAGACACATCCGGTTTTGTCGATTTCGAGTTTCGCAAACTCCGCGAGCATGTCGATAACATTCTGGCCGTTATCAGCCTTTTGGTTTTGGCTGTCTGTGTTTTTCATATTCCTCATAATAGCTAAGCTGCTTAGGTATGCCTCGCGCTTAATGATCGGCACGAGTTTGGCAACGTCGCCGGTCGGGTCGGGGTGCACTGGATAAGTGCTGCCGTTGCCCTTTTTCGGTTTGCTGCCTATAGCTCCGAGAAAATCGCTCGCTGTGGGCGGTGGCAAGTTTGCCGCGCCGCTCACTGTGACGCTCTCGGGTTTTGTTTTTGTTTTGTTCATAAAGGGGTTGCCGCCAGCGCGTGATCCCGCCTCGGAGGCGGGACCGCGCGCCAGCTTGTTTTTATCGTCGCGGGTGGTGCGATGTGTTTGGCCGGTTCTGATGTTGTCCGAAACTCCGCGGATTACGCGGCGCAGCGGTCGCCCAGCTTGCGGCCAATACAAGCGCGCACAGCGCGAGTATTGCGGTTGTTGTTTTTGTCATAAAGTTTCGCCGCGCCAAAGGTCGCGCGTTGCCCTCAGATTGGCGCGTTGTAGCCGCTTCGCTATGCGAAGCGTTGCCGTTCAATGCGTCAAGCGCGACCGCCGCCGCTGTCCATGCGCCGCGTGTCATAGAACGCCAGCCTCTTTGAATGAGAAGTAACCAGCCGCCGAAATTTGCGCGCCGAAATCAGTTGCGCCGTCTGGCGCGCTTCTCGCCGCCGCGCCGATGATAACGTGATCAAGCAATTTAATTTGTAACAATTCCGCGCTTTCCGCTAGTCGCCGCGTCAACGAGTGGTCGGCCTGGCTGGGTGACGGGTCGCCGCTGGGGTGATTGTGCATCAGAATGACGGCATACGCGCCGGCCACGATGGCAGGCCGGAAAATCTCGCGCGGGCTGCTTTTGTTTTTGCTCTAGACGTTGCTTGTCCACCGAGCCGCCAGCGCGTGACCGTTTCGCACCGCGCGGCCATACAGCGCTATTGTCTGCGGTGTTGTTTGTCATATCTCCTGCGGCAAATTTGCGTTTTCCGCGCAGATTACTTCTGCGCCCTGTTCTTCCAGCCACTCGATCCACGCCATCCTACTAATATCATCCTCACTACTGACCGCATCACGGACTCGGTAGATTATTGGTTGGGCGCCGGGATTGCTGTGGTCGCGATGGCACCCATTTTCGTCGGCGTAGACATACATCCCGTCAACCGAGGCCAAAAGTTCTTCAATCCATTTTTCGAGACTAACCTGCGTCCGCTCGCCAGCTTGATTGTCTTTTTGCGTTCTCATTTGCTTTGTTCCTTTCGTTTGTTTGTGCGCTCATACTTCCACGCCGCCAGCGTGTGACAGTTTCCCGAAAAAGCAAACGGCGCGCGCCGTTGCCAGCGCGCGCCGTTGTGGCCGCCTTGTCGATCTAGTCCGCGACGCCATGCAATGCCGCGAAATCTGCCGCCGCGTCGCGCGCTGGCACGGTCGCCAGCTTCGTTTCGCGCTTGGCGCTTGGCAGTATATCTGCCACGAGCAAACGCGACGCACGCACGCCCACACACGCGACAAACGCTCGCGCGCAAGCTTCCGGCTTGTCAGTCAATAGCTTGTCGCCGTCGCGCAGTCTCGCCTTGAGACGCTTGACGGCTTGCCGTAGCGCGTCCGAACACGCACGCGCGCCCCGCGCTCCGTGCCCTTGCGTCGCGTCGCCGTTGTTTAGCAGTCCCGGCGCAAGCGCCGCCACGCCGTAGCCGCGCGCCGCCAGCGTGACCGCGCGCAACAACTGAGAGTCGGAAACGTAACCGGCGCGCCACTTGCGCGAAGCGTTGACCATCCAAAACGCCCGCAGACACCAGCGCGCATGGCGTAGCTCGCGACGCACGCGTGCCACTGGCACAGCGCCCGCCCGCGCGTGAACTGGCGACATGCGCCAGTTTAGCGGACTGCCCACGTGTCCCAGCGCGTCCAAGCTTGGCGCATCGGCCACCGTCGCCGCGCGCCCTTGCCATGCTTCGGGCGCTTCCGTGTCCTCGCCGTTGTTCCATCCAAGCGTGAGCGCCCACCGGCGAATTTCGTACGGACTCGCCAACGATTCCACGTGACACGCTTCCGCCCCGCGCTCCCACAGATACGAGCGCACTTGACTGGATGCGCTCTTATATGCGCGATGCCACGCCAACATCGCCCGAAAGCCGAGCTGATTGCTGGCGCGCTGGTACAGCGCGCGCTTGCCACTAGGACACACGCTGCAGCGCGCGTACGCGCCGATGAACGCCGCGCGATACATGCCCGCGAGCTCATCAAACGGATTCACGCGCAACGAATCAAACGGCTTGCCGCCTTCCGCTTCCCACCGCCGCTGGAATGATCGAGCGAACGCTTGCGCCATGTCCCACACGTGATACGCGACGTTGCGCGCCCGTGTGTCGCGCACCGCCAGCGCGTGCGATTGCGCGTCGCGTGCCGTGATACCAGCGCGACTGGCGACGGCCACCGGCAGCGCGCACGCTTCCGGCTTCGGTGTCGTCGCCTTCGCCTTCGCGAAGCGCGCTTTGCTCGCTAGTGCATCATGGCGCGCAACCCCGCGCCCCATATTCCATATTTCTTGATTTTTATTTTTCATTGGTGTTTATCCTTCGTTCGCAACCGTGCCCGCTTGCCGTGACCGGAAAGCTTCGCGGATGCACCTAAATCTAACGCACTCGCGCGCGCCGACTGCGAAGAGCGCGCCTTTTTCCTATAGCGCGCGCCATGATCGATCCATTAGCCCCAAAAACCGCGCAAATCAGCCAGTGAAAACGACCTTTGCGACGTTTAGCTAGGGGGATAAGGTTTACGGCGAGCGTTCCGCCCAGAGAAAATCGGAATTCGGGATGCGAAGAGGCGAAAAGAATTACCGATCGACAATTCTTGAGCCGACAGACTGTCTCTGCTTCGGCTGTCCAGCGAAGAATTATGGAAAGTGGGGCGTGGGGGTCAGCGGGACCGAAGAGCGGCTTCTCTCGCGCGCGCTGCTTCTTCCGCAGACGGATACCACCGCCCTGTTGCCTGGTCATAGACCGCGTTGATCATAGCGCGGGCATGTTCCAGACGCTCTTGCGTCTCGGCGTAAGTAGCGCGGGCCCGAGCGCGGTCGTGCTTTCGTTTCCACTCCGCTGCGGCCTCCTGCGCTTGTTGCTGCTTGGCCGCTTCCGCATACGCCGCCCTGGTCTTCGCCTCGTCGTAGCCGAACTTCCTTTGAATCTCGGGCGGGAATTCGCTAAGCGGCACGCGGGCGAGGCCGGTCGCGTGTCGAATCGTGATTGACGTCGCCGTGACTTCCGTGACGCGCGCTTTCTCGAAGCGATGCCCGGTCGTTGTGACGAGGGTTTGCAGCTCGTCGGCGCTGACGGCCGCAAGCGACAACGCGAACATGAGCAGCGTCACTTTTGCGCCGTGGCGCAGGTTCTTCGCCAGATTGAGCACGTAAGACTTTGAGACGTGCACCCGTTTATCGTTCTCGAGGATCTGGATGAACTGGTCCATCGCATCGAGCATTTTATGGGGCATGGGGTCTTCGGTCGGGGTGAACAGGTGGCGCGACGCGTCGATCGCAGTTCTGATTTTCGCCTCCGGGATCTTCAGCGCGCGGCTCAGTGCGCGAAGATGATGCGGCTTGAACGCTTTCGGATGCGGATGGCCGTTGACGTTGTGCAGCCAAATCCAGAGTGATGATTGCGACACGCCAATGCGGTCGGCCAGGTCACGCCCCGAGAGGCCGTAACGCCGGCGCTGCCCATCGATCAATTTCTGAAAAGGGGAATGGGGCTCCTTGTACTCGATCAGGCGTCCACAGGGCGGAATTGTGCGGCGACGGCCGGATCGTTGGACGATGAGACGCGGCATAGGAAGATCGACAATGCGTGTTTTTCACAATAAGGCAAGCGTAAAGTTCCAGATGTAACATCAGCGGCGCTGCAGCGTCCCTTGGGTTAGTAGCGTGCTACTAATTCAAACAGCGCTGCTACTAGCTTATATATATCTCATTAAGAATACTTTATTCAATAAATAATAGAGATTAGTAGCAAAGTAGCAAAAAATACGATACGTATGTTCGCAACGAGGCCAAGACGACCGGCGAGATCGGCCACGACCGAAAGGCGTTCAGTGAATAAACAAAGGCTCTAGCGTCCGTTGCTACTTTGCTACTACAAACTGGTAAAGTGCTGGATGTTTGGCACTTACCAAAGTAGCAAATTAGTAGCAAAGTAGCAGTTTTGCTACTAATCGAAATCGCTGATGTTCCATCTGGAACTCAAATCGAAAATTTGAAAGAAATGGGGTGCGGGCCAGCGAGTGTCGCAGATGGAACTAATGGCTGTTTTTAGCACCGCCCAGCAGCTCGTTGTTCACTGAATCCTCGTCCGCTGGAGAACCGTGGCTGGAATCCTCGCTGGGTTCTTCTTCTGCCTGAAGCGGTTCGATGATTTGCTCCAGGTCTTCGGCGAATGGAAACAGAAAAGTTCCGGTTCCGTTGCGGCCTAGGCTGATTACCCAGCAAGTTTGTTGTGCGCCGTTGACCATAGCGCGATGAACGCGAGGCTCGGCCTTTGGCGCGGCCACCCAGTACTTCTCTTTTGCCATCTGCCGGCGCAGATCGCCGAGATCCAGTGAGGGGGATTCTCCGCGCGCGCGTAAATCCTGTGCGTAATCATCGAAAACTGACTTCGGAGCGATGTAGCAGACCTTCTCGGCTGTCTTGTCGTCCTTCCTGATCTCTTTAAGTGAGCCGTCCTCTTGCCGCTGGACGTAGCGGATGTCGAAAAAGGCGCGTTTCGCCTTGCCGCGTTGCAATCCGGAGAGCACATCGCTCCAGAAATGATTCAGGAACGTCTCGCTGGTCACGTCTTGCAAAGCCTGGGCGGCGTGTTGAAGCAGGAAAGCGCGGAAATTGTCCATGCAGCCTTGGCGCTCGTCGAATCCCGGGCCTTTGATAAGCTCTGAAGTGGAACGAAAGGCGGCGTAACCGGCCGCATACACCAATCGCATTCGATCATCTGGAACTTCTTTGACGGCAGCCGGGTCGGCCATGAATTCGTTGATCTGCCGGATGACTTCTGCGACGAATTTCGGCCGCGATTCCATCAGACGTCGACCGATCAGATAATAATGTTCCGCGTCGATGATCACTTTGCGCATTCGAGCGACGCCATCGCCGATTCGACGATGTTTGGAGACGATGATATTGGCGTAGCGTGAGCGCGTTGCGCCGTCACTCGAGCTGGATTCGCCGCTGACGATGGGCGTGGTAAACAATCGGGCGCTGCGCGTGCGATTGCTGTGATCCATTAAGCCTTTCGAAGCGGAGTTGCGATCGAAAGCACCGCGGAGAACGGCTTCCTTGTCGGGATCTATCTCGGTTTTGCGATATTCGTCGAACCAAACGGGCAAGCATGAGTATTGCGCGAGGTTGCGGTTCATTGCGACGTGCGTTGTGCCTTTATTGATACGGATTCCCGTCAAATGTTTAAAACCCCAGACGCGCATGATCCAGCGGGCGATGGTGGTCTTACCTTCCGAAGTGATACCAGCCAGCCAAATGCTCGGATGGCCACCAAACTTTGTGAACAGCTCGGGCGACGCGGCGTAAGCGAAGACCAGGCCCAGCATGAACCATGCGTCGTATCCGCCAATTGTTAAGAGCATATCGTGGCAGAGATCTTGGAGTAACTCACCGACATCGACTTTGGCGTCCTTCGCGACGGCGCCGTGCGGGGAGAGCATAAGCGGCGCGCCTTGCTCGAAAGTGGTGCCTCGGTCTTCAATGGATGAATCAATCTGATATCCGATGCCGGCGTTCCAAAAGATGTTGTTCTTGTCGGCCTCGATGCGATCGCCGTTTGGTCCAAACGCGCAATCGCCGAAGAACCAGATGCCGGACTCGGCGTGATAACCGTAGTAATTTATCTCGAAGATGTCGCGCAGGTATGAGTGGTGATCCATGTCTTCGCACAGATGCGAGAGCAACCGTTGGCCGCCTTTCCAGCAAGCGTGGCCGGTGTCGTAACACCAGCGCATGAACTCCGGACCGCGCGCCATTTCAGCGCCTGTGAGGCGCAAAAGGCGGCCTTCTGATTTGCCGGAGTCATTCCGGTTGCGAATCTTGACCAGGCGGATGGCTTTTTGATCGCTGGTGTGAAGCTTAAATTCGCAAGTAAGCACGAAATCCGAGACGGGCTCGGGCGCGCCTTTCACGTGATCCCAGGCTGCTCGCGCGTTCAAGCGGAGCTTACGAAGCTCGCTGCCGTTTACTCCCGCGGCCTTAGCGTTATCGACAAGGCCATCCGACTTACGCGCGGCTTCCAGGAGCATTTTTATTTGGTCGCGCTCAGGTTTAACGCGCTGGTAGTAGCAGCCGACAATGGAGCGGTAAGCTTTCGAGAGATCGTGTTCACCGATCGCCTTGTATTGATTAGCAAGCCGCAGCTCTTTCTCGCCACCGGAAGGAACGAGTGGTTTATAGAAGAGCCGTTGCAGTTTCCACTCAATGATGCGGCGCGATTCGCTCGGGAAAAGTTCTCGGGCCTGACGATGTGGGCGCGCATCGTCGATGACGCTCTTGAAAATTTTGCGTGCGGAATTGGTGCCGCGCGTGACGTCGCGCTGCTGTCGGACGAAGTAAGAGAGAGCTGAATCGAAATCGGCTTTTCCGTTCTCGTGTAGATTATCCGGAAGGATGCCGATCGTGACGCGGCCCTTGTTTGGTCCGAAATACTCACGCGTTAGATCAATCGCGATGTACTCGGCCCACATTTGGGTGTCATACCTGTCGGTGGGATCTGGCTTGTAGCGGTCGGGAAAAGCCGGGTCGTCTTTGATTTCATTGTCGAAGCAAATTATCAAATCGGTGACGCCGAACGTGCGAATAAGCGCGAGCAGTTCCTCGCGGAACGCGCGGTTACGAACAAAGCTAATCCCTGGAATCGCCAGTGAGGGTATGCCGCACTGGTAAACCGCAGCGGCTTTGAATTCGCCCTCGCACAGAATCGCGGTGCCCTCGATTGTCGCCGCCGTGTTGGATAACAGAAACGGGCTATAAACGTGCGCCGAGCAAGACGCTTCCTCGTCGTCCTCATCTTCGCGCCGTTCGCCAGAAACTCCGCCCTTGTGCGGGCGCAGGTATGAGCATGCCCCGCTCGCTGTAAGGTAGGGAATGAGAATCGGTTCGACCCAATCCCAGGTATCGTCGTCGCCTTCCTTTCGTGCTTTGCGCTTGAGTCCCCATCCATAAAGCTGCCGGTTTGGTCCGGGGCCGTCCCGATAAATTTTGTAGATGCCTTCGGCCAGTAAAAGCTCCATCGGGTAGTCGTCTGTGAGCGACTTTAGGTGGACGAGATTCGATTGGTTGTTCGACTTGAATCCGAGAATCTTGATCGTCTCTTCCGAGAAACCGCGCTGCTGCATGAGCTTTGTTCTGTCACGCGGTGTGAGCACGAGCCTGCGCCAGAGCGCGTCCCAAACGAGCGGCTGATCTGGTGGCGGCTCGGCAGGCAGCTCCGCGGGCGGCTTTGGGGGATTAGGCGGCACAGAAAGATCGGACGGTTCTTTGGGCGCCGCGCCTGCGGTTTGAACGGTCGGCGCGGCGTTACTTACCAAGTGCTGGGCAGAATCGCTCGTGGACTCCTGCGATTGGATTGCTACAGGTGCATTGGTTCGTTTTATATCACCTTCCTTTCTCTGCTTGCGATGAAATTCTTCGAGCAGGTGCGGCACGGCCAGATTGAGATATTCCTCCTTGGCCTCGTCCACGCTGTAGCCTTTCCGGAGCACGAGATACCCAATCTCGCCATGGCCCACGTCCGGCGCGGTCTCGTTTGCTACACAGACGGGTTTAGCGTTGTGGCACTTGAAGAGGTAGCGGCCGTTCTTCTCGTAAACGCTCCACGTGCCGCCCTTGGCCTGGCAGAATGGACACTCCGCATTTTTTTTGCCATGGTGACCATCTCCTAGATGAGTCATCAAGCGAGGCAGTGGCAACGCCTGAAAGGCAGCTTGCCAGATGTGGGGAGGATAAGTCACGCGGTCAATCTCCGTTCTTGTGACCGTTTCTGCGGCGCATCGACTTCTCGATCTTCGCTTTTACGGCGCACGAGTAGAACTTAAAGCCGTTAAGCTCGATAGCGGCTGTAATCCGTTTGCGTTTGATCACGCGATAAATGCTCACGGGATTGCGCCCGAGTGCGCGCGCGATCTGCGGCGCTGATAGATAGTTTGCTCCGTTGATGGCCTGGCTTGGCATTGGGCGACGGAAGCAAAAGCTATCCGATTTGCTTTAATTTTGTCAATCGAAAACGGATTTTCATTGAAAGACAAGCAGCGATGCGATAGCGATGTGTCTTACGGTAATGAAAACAAAGAAACCAAAAAAACGAAAGGAGCACAAAATGAGAAACCTAATCATTCAATTGGTGGCAGCGTTTGTCGCGTTGGTACATACCGACAGCGATAACGTGGCTCAGATTGCGACGTTGAAAGGCCAGATAGCCGATCTCCAGGCGCAACTGAAGACATCCGTTCAACTCACGGATGCTGATGTGGCGCAGATCAATTCGGCCGTCAATCAGATCGCGGCGGTTGTCCCGCCTACGCCCGCAGACGTGCAGGCTGTCGCGAGTGTGGCACCAGCACCTAATCAAAGCGCGAGTTCGCTTCCGGCAACAGTGTCGGCTGCGACTCCGCCAGCAGTTCAGGCTGCTGCAACCACGGCACCATCAACGGCGAGTTAATCCAGCTCCCTCCGCTGGCAGACCGGAAAATGTCTGCCATACCTATGTTAAATGCGCGCATCGTTGGAGCGTGGGACGGGACGCACGTCTGGCTGCAATGGGACCCGCCTTCGCCCGAGGCTACGGCGGGCGAGCCCGCTCTTTATGAAGTGCGATTACGGTTTGGCGACAAGAACACGGGCCAGTGGGAGGAGTGGCAGTCGATCAGGAAATCAAGACGAGCGTGGCTCAGCCTGAACGTTCAGTCGCATGCACCTGGCGCTCTGGTGCAAGCCGATATCAGCGCCGGCGAAACATGGGAACGCGCGCTTGCCGCGAAGTTCGTACGATCGTTGTGCAGGTTTGTGATCTCATCCGAGAAGAAAGCGGTGCACTTTCTTAAAGGAATGACGATGCACGCAGTCGTGGACGGGATGGGTTGTTCCTACAAGCTTCGGGAAGAGATCGAGGTTGGAGCTGGGCAACAAGTCGAAACAGAAATGGAAGCTCTGGCTTCCGGGCCGCCTGCTCAAATCGATCGTCCTTTCGATTTTCTGTTACGACCTGGCCTTGGAGTGAAGGTAACGAATATCGAGCCAAGCCGAAACGACGTTGATCTGATGGGTGTAGATTTTGTGGAGTTAATCGCATCGAAGCGAGACGGTCCGGTTGCGCTGGTAGCTGTACCCAAACAGGCCACGGATTAACACGGATGAAACACGGATTCGGAAAAGGCATTTGTTATCTGGAAACCACGAAACCAGGAATTTTCTTTTCAGGGAAACAGGGTTCCTGGCTTCCAGATTCCCCGACTCTTTTTTATCTGTGGCTAATTTTTCTAAGTAAGTGCCGTACTCAATAGGTGGCGCTGTTATAGCCGATATGGAGTTTACGCGCGCCTGGGGGCTTTCCCCTGGCGCGGCGAGTATCACTGCTGTTGGCGCGAGTGGCCTGACGGTGGGCGGCGATTACATACTGACGCTCGGCGCTGATTCGTACTACGGTGTTCTAACTCAGTTTACGGACGACACGCAGGACGGAACGCATACCCGGATCTCATTCGTGGACATGCGCGTCAAGCTGATGTGGGACGTAGTATTTGGCTTATTTAACAGAGTGGAAGTGCGCGAACACAATCCGCTCACGCCCGGAATCGATCGGCAGAAACGGTACATGCATATCTTGCCGGATAACTGGGAGCACCAGTTAAAGACTTATACTAATGATCCGTTAACGGCGCATCAGATAATTCAGTACTGCCTGGACGCGCCGACCGTAGTGAATTCATGGACGGGCAGCTTCTACGAGGCGCAGGAACTGGAAATTCACGAGATCGACGCGATGACCGGTAAGAAGCTCGGCAGCGTCCTACAGGAAATCTCGGATGCGCAAGGCTTGTTATTTACCTTGGTAGGAGATAGCACGTTATTGTGGGCGCGTAAGGGCGGCGGCGACATTCCGGCTTATGATCCGGCAAGCACGAGCGATATCTCTGACGGCGAAGCCGTGTCTGCGAACGATACCAAAATTACTGTGGTAGGTGACAAGAACCGTTATCAGGATCTTGAGGTTGATCTGGAGCCAGGTTGGAATGCCAACTACGAGGATTTCTGGCTTGAGGCGGATTGGCAGGCGGACCTTTCCGGCATCCTTGGGCTTGATCCGAACGATTTTACTCAATCGGCTGAGCTGGCTTCTAAAATGCGCACCTTCACTGTGCGCGAGTTAGTGACAGCATGGGGGGCTGGCTACGCGGACTATGGAATGTGGGGCGAAGTGGGACGCATGGAGATACCGGTTTGGACTTATCTTCATGACATTGTTTTCAAGGCTTACAGGGTGCCACTCGATTACATCCTGGACACTGAAGTAGGCGCGTTCCCGCGCGATTCGCTAGACCTCATTGAAGGTCTATTATGCGCGATCAATTACGATCTCGGCGGCGCAATGACTGAAGACCCGTCCCAACTCTATCCGGATGCAAAAGTGTTCCTGATAGTCAAGGGCCAACCACTCGGGCTAGTTGATCCAACGAAGCAGCGGGTGCTTACCCAGGCAGAATTGGATCGCGAGGCCGCTGAGTTCACCGCTAACAACAGGTTCAACCTGGATGTGCGTAACAAGACCATTATTTTTCAGGATGCAGTGTTCGTTTCTACCGATCTTGTTATTTTCCCTAACGCCAGCACCGACGCTCCTGACTCGCTAAAAGCGATCGCGGTCCCAAATGCAGATGCGACCATTGAAGATGCGCCGGTCCGCGCGGCCCTGGTATGGGACGCAGATCGGTACCAGAAGCTATTCGGCGACGGCGCTCGCCATGGATCGCATTACGTTCCTGGCCTGTGCGAACACGTCCTGGCGGACGGAACGGAGATTGTTTACGCCGATTTTTATACCGCCGATCAAAAAGCGACATTAATCGTTAATTCGCTTACCGCGCAGGAGGAATTCTACGTAGCTGGTGGTTTCACTCGGAACGGCGCCAGTGGCACTGCGCTAACAGGCGCCATTGACCGCGTCACTGTGCGCTTAACATTCGACCAAGGGATTACTGAACGGGTCGAGTATAGCAAGGAACGTTCACAAAGTAACTTTGAAGCCGAACGCGACCTGGAGCGTAAGCAGCGCGCCAAGGATTTGTTCCCGGGGCAGCGTAAATTAAAAGACGAATCGAAAGAGCTAGATCTGATCGCCAAGGTGTCGAAGGAACTGAAGCGGTCGCCGCTGGAACCTGTATATGGCTCACTGGCGCATTTTATGGAAAAACCGGTGGGCGCGCCTGACTGTTCGGTGGCGAAGATTTATTCGTCGGATATCTGGCTGGCCGGGCAACCTATCTTTCTCGGCGCGGATGGTCACCCTGGTCCGACCGGCGAACACTTCGCTGGTATTGTTATTGCTGATCAATCGACGAGCCTGGTCAATTGCGCCACGCAAGGCATCGTGCCTGTGCGGGTGAAGGGTCCGTTCAAGTCCAATGACAGCATTGGCATCGACAAGGGCTCAGGGCAGACAGCGAAGGTAGGCGGCGCGATGCAGTTAGGCCGCGTGGTGAGCCAGAGTTATCCTGGCAGTCAAACCGTTCTCGCGATGGTGCAGCTCGGCGGTGCAGCAGAGAGAGCGTTTCCGTGGGAAATCACGGTAGTGAACCTTGGCACATCGGAAGCACCAGACTATCGAGTGAAAGTGGCGCCGGGAACGATCAACCAGATTATTCCATCGAATATGTTTAGCGATTGGGCTATCGCTGCAACTGGCACTTATTATGTGACTCTGGATTGCACAAGTGACGGGGTGTCGCTTACGAATGCTGTTATCGACGGGAATAGTGACGTACCGCCTGATCCAATTGATTACGATCTTAACGTGGCCCCTGAAAACGTTTCTCTTTTGCTAGGCGTTATTGTTGATACAATTCCTTTCCAGTTAATCATGAACGTTCTGGAAGCGACCACGCTGGCAGGTGTTCAAGCACTACGCTCACCGCTTGTCCCCGGGGAACCATATTACGACACATACTACACCTGGGAAATCGCGTCTTTGTAACCATGATTGCCTGTGTTCAGGGTTATATTTATAGCAACTACGCTGGTCATTCTAGCACGGGTTCGGACGAAGGCCACACTACTGATGTAGAGATCGGTGGAACCGGAACCTATAATGCATCTGGGAATTACATGGAATCGGCACAAGGTTTGTCTTTTTATTCCAGCTCCTTTGTGTCTAATAACTTTAGCAGAAACGATCATGCTTGGTTTAATGGAAACCAAAATGCTTGGGCTGTTCTAAATGAAAACGGGTCAACCCATTACGGAAGTTCATTTACGGAGGGCGGAGGCGGTACCGGAACGGCCACCTCTTATGGCTCGACAATCCAAAGTCTGTCCTCAGAGACTGTTGTTAATTGGACGGCTGGTACAGTAAGTGGTGGGAATACTCTCTACGCAGCATATTCTAGTAGCCCAGGCACCTCGGGGTTCACTTCTAATACGGGCTCGTTTTCCGGATCTATTGTCTCACCCACTTATCATTCAGACACGACCTTGGCTATAACATCGACGTTGTTCGGATCTTCAACATCAACTTCTACGGGTACGCATACGTTTTATGCCGGAACCCACACGACCACGAATTCGACAGACACGGATTCAACCATTCCGACAACAGTCATTGTTTCGGACAATATAACTTCAACAATATTTACAGACTCGTCAGAAACGTATACTGTGGCCGTGTTGTCCACATCCACCTTTCGTGGCTTGGGGGAATCCTATGCTCTTCGAACCGTGCTCGTGCCAGAATTCGACGCCGTTCGTAATGACATACTATTTACATTTGCTCCTGGGACCGATGCGGGCGAATTCCTGTGGTCAAGTTATGAGTTCTCGGATTTATTCGAAAGTGCCACCGGAGAAGTAACATTGTATCCTCTCGGAACGAGTTCAATAGTAGTTGTGTACCCAGTTGTTGCCAGTGGCTCGACCTCAGCTGCAACATCGAGCTTCTCGGCATCATTCGAATATGCGACTTCTCTGAGTACGGCATCAACTGACTTGGACTTAACACGTTGGATCACGACTTACTCCAGTTATGCAGTTGGATTACTACCCATGTCATCGGCTTCCAAGACCTACACGTACTCTTCTTTCGTGGGAACGCACACAGTAAATTCCTCGCTCCCGTCCGTGGGCACAAGTGTTTCTACGTTCGGTGCATTTGGAGCCACAACGTCTTCGAGCCCTAAACTTGGCTCCTTTACCACCGGTAAACTCATAACATGGACTGGATCAGACCGTGGGACATCGAGCTTCTTTTCAACGGATTCATTTATCGCAACAACCGCAAGTGAAACAAAAGCTATTAGTGATACTGGTATAGGCTTTGCTGCTTCGGGAAGTTTTAGTAGTGCTGTTGGATCAGGAACAGCTTTCAATGATCATACGATACACAACAACACGGTAAACGGATTTACCTCTACGAGGACGTTTGGTTTACCAGGGCTCTTTTCCCTCCAGCAAGCGGCGGCTTCATTGTTAACTTTCGTTCCAGCGTTTCAAGGGTTCCAGATCCAACCGTCTGTTTCTGCGACTGATCCCGTTTATTTAGGTCTGAGCGCAAGCGGCGGTGGCGCTCCGGCATCTATTCCGTTCCCTAGTTTTCTATTTTTAGGTGCGTTCGCGGGAACTGGCAGCAGCGTCAGCGTTCCATATCAATGCGTTTACAACGGCGGCACGTCTGCGACGGACGGCACTGGGACGAGTTCGTTTACTTACAGGGGCGTAACCTCGACCAACGAGCCGACAACATGGCAGATAGAATGGAATAGCAGCCCTGTTAACCCGATCATATCAGTTACATGGCTGCATGCAATTGCGTCCGATAGCACGGAGACGTCCAGTTTTACGTACTCCATTATGAGCGCCGGGACGACAGTTCCACAGATTACCAGCGGCGGTGGGCTTGCTTCTTCAGTGACCAGCTATTTTGAGAGCGTGGTTGGAGGCAGGCCACGCGCGTTTACGGCCGACTCAAACATGCAAACACTTTGCGTTTCCGGCATATGGCAAACATGGGATGCGACCACGTCCGGAACCACGGATTATGGAAACGGAACTACTACTGCGCTGTCTACGGATAAACTGATGCTACACCGTTCCATCAAACAGTTTTCTGTGATAGGCGGTAATTTAGTTTGTGACGCTTTCGTCGTTCATGCCCATACTGGAGGGGGTACCTGGGTGGCGATATGATCGCTGTTACCATTTGTTCGACGCGGTCTTATGCGTATGCACTTATCGCGCAGGCGCGTAAGATTGTCGCGTGTATCGAGCGTGAGCCCAGGGCTGTGGTAATTCTAGTCGGCGACAATTCACCTGAGATACAGAAGGCCAGAAAGTTTTACGAATCGGTTCTACCTGCCGAAAGCTCAGTAGAGCTTTTCACTGGCAAATATGAAGATGGCCTGCCGAACTATAAAAATGCGGCTCAGTTGATCATCGCCCGGATGAGATCGATCGCCTTTGACCGCGCACGTCAGCTACAGGCCGATCTCTGCTGGAGCCTTGATAGTGACGTGTTACCACAGCCGAATGCTCTGAGGGTAATGAAACAAATGCTGGAGTTTGATGACGGCTTTTATTCGGTTTCGACTTGTCCTTATCCTAGTCAGGGTGGCGGCGCGTTCCTCGGCGGGCGCGGTATTCCGGAGCGACCGATCCTTCCAGATTTCTACGATGATGAACGCGAGATTCCGGAGGATTTAAAAAAGAAAATCGATCAACATCAGGCGCGCCTGAAGAAATTAAAGGGTCAACCTGACGCAAAATGGAAGCAGCAATACCAGGAATTGTCGAAAGCGGTCCAGCAATGTAAGCCGATTGGTAACGTCTTCTTCTGCAACTCCAAAGGCTTCCGGCGCCGGGGTTGGATGCATGCAGCGTATCCAGAAATCGGCATAGGCGCAGTTGTTCCAAGCGATTGGTGCGGGTTCGGATGCACGCTGATGAACAAGCGCGCTCTTTCACTGGCGCAGTTCGACGGTTATGATGGCAGCGGCACCGAAGATCTGTACGTGGTCTGGAAACGTTGGTACCGCGCCAGCCTGCGGATCAATGTCATTCCGCATTCGCCCTGCGACCATGTGATTCGTGATCCCAAACGAAAAGGCAAATTCATTCTCTGCCAGGCATATCACGAATCGAAGGACTCGGAATGCGTCGGTCACTTGCGCATCGAGCCGCGGCCGTGGTACCAACAGGCGGACGGCGAGAAGTTCGCGGAAGCGAACGACGGGCAGATGACGCGCGAAAAAGCTTGCAAAGGCTGAATAATTATGAAAGACAAAGCAAGCGATGGCGGCAGATCTTAAACCTTCAACGTGGCTCGGCGCCGGATACGCCGTCGATGACACGAATAAACTGATCACGTTCAACACGAATGACGCATCTACGAATAAGCTGCTGGAGCAGCTCACGAACGCGCAGGCTAATGCGACGACCGGCGATATCCGGGACGTGGTCTTTGCCTTCTGTGAGGCATTGAACGTGGCGTGGCAGGCGCAGTCGGCAAACAGAACGGCTAAGATGGTGATTAAGCAGCAAACGATCGCGCAAACGGACGGTACTCAGAAACGTATTTATACGTTTACTTTTGTGGTGACGCCGCCTACCGGAGCGTTCTCGCTTCCATCGGAGTAAGTGAATTTCCACCACGAAGTTCACGAAGTTCACAAGATTGTGAGACTCATGATTCCGAATCTGGATCCGTGTTCATCCGTGTAAATCCGTGGCTAAATTCCGATGGATATTTTGATTCCATTAGGAACTGAGACCGGATGGCAGAATAATGAACTGCGCTATTGCCTGAGATCGATCGATCGGTTTGCCACTGGCTATGATCGCGTCTTTGTTGTAGGCGAAGATCCGGGATTTTTAGCCCATGAGATAAGCACGGGAACGAGTTTCGGGCGCAAGGCGGACATATCTCACGGGCTTAACGGATCATCGGCTCTTGTTAGACTGCCTGAGATTAGCTCAAATAGGGATGCGCGGATTGCTTGGAAGATTCTTTGGGCTTTCGCAAACACGGACATCGCAGATGAGGTAGCCGTCTTTGATGACGATTATGTTCTCGTCGCGCCGATGGATGTCAGGGCTCTCGATTATTTTCAGCAGGGGCCGCTGTTCAATTCGGCCACGAATTCTGCGGCGACGACGGTTTATCGTGATTCGTTGCGGGCCACCGCGTCGGCCTTGATGGCGGCAGGTAAACCGGCGCTCGATTACGACGTTCATTTTCCGATCGTTTATCGGCGTAAGGATTATATGGCGCTGGCTCCGTGGTGGGAGCGCAGCCGCGCGGACGGGCATGGTTTCGTGATTCACTCCGTCTATGCGAACAATCTTCTGCCGGCGCCGGGGCCGTTCATGCAGGACTGCAAGATCCGGTTCTTCCATGATGGGGTTTTCGAGGACCAGATCAGGGGGCGCGTTCTTTTTTCGTACAGCGATGGCGCACTGGTTAACGGCGGCTTCAAGACCTGGCTGGAAAAGCAATTCCCGGACAAATCGAAGTGGGAGAAATGAATCTGGAAACCAGGAAGCCATGAACCCTCTTGTCCAGATTAAATCTCAATGGGAAAAATAGCCGTTTTGACAGCTTCATTTGGCGGAATCGACGAGGCGCGTCGCTTCCCGTGGAAGTCGGAGTCGTGCGATTCGTTCGCGATCAGCGAGAAAAATTGCCCGTTTCCGTTTAATCAGCTCGATGCCCGGATGAAGAGCAAATACTTCAAGCTCCAGGCGCACAGGGTTCTGCCTGCTCACTACACACACGTTGTATGGATCGACGCCAACGTGGAGATCAAGGCGCCTTCGTTCGTCGAGGAGATTATTGGCGCCGGCAAATTTGATATCGCCGTGGCTCGGCATCCGTTCCGGAATTGCATCTACGAGGAAGCCGCGTTCGTCGTTGATGGAATCGCCAGCGGCGACAAATATCTTGCGGCGCGCTATTCGCCCGAAGTGATGCGGATCGAAGCCGACTTTTACAAGAAGCACGGGCATCCGGCGGACTTCGGGCTCTGGTGGTGTGGATTGTTTGCCCGGCCGATCAACGCTCAAATGAACGGTTTCTTCGATGCTTGGTGGAACGCGTGCCTGCTGTGGTCCTCATTCGATCAGAACTCATTCCCTTTTCTGGCGCGCCAGTTCGGCATTGAAATCAGGGAGATGGTGTGGGGCGATTTTTACGATAATCCGACCTACAAAATGCATCGTCACCTGAAGGTGCAATGAAAAAGAATAACCACGGATTACACGAATAACACGGATAGGAAGAAAGAAAATGAAGCCGCCTTTTGATTCAACATCCGTCTCATCCGTGTCATCCGTGGTTCTCGGTTCTTTCCAGTCCGAATACGAAAAGCGGCTGGCTGCGTGGTCGGACATCCAGGAGCATCTGCCGTTTTTGTATGAGCACGCGGCGAAAAGTAAGAGCGTGCTCGAGCTGGGCGTGCGATCGGGTATTTCTACCGCGGCGCTGCTGGCTGGGGTAGAACGGTCTGGCGGCAATCTGTGGTCTGTGGATATCGAGAAACCGCGCGTGCCTGAGTGGTGGTTTGTGAGCCCTATTTGGGGTCTGACCATCGGCGACGATCTCGATCCGGAGGTTGCGCGCCTGCAGCCGGACAAGATCGACATGCTTTTTATCGATACCACGCATTTTTACGAGCAAACCATGGCCGAACTGCGCGTGTATGTTCCGCGCGTTAATCCCGGCGGGATCGCGTGTTGTCACGATACGGAATTGCCGGCGTTGCCTGGCTATCCCGAAGGCTATGAAAGCTTCATGGTGGCAAAGGCGCTGGAAGCGTTCTGCGCCGAGACAGGCTTGAAGTGGGAAAACAGGACTGGAAGCTATGGCCTGGGAGTTATCAGAATTTAACCGCGCGGATCATGAAACGGAATAAATCTGGAAACCACGAAACCAGGAATAAAGAAAAGAGGGTAAGAGGGTTCGTAGATTCCTGGCTTCCAGATTAAAAACTTTCACGGGATAAATGATTTCCGTCTGTATCCCCACCTATGAACAAGCCGGATTCGGCGCGAAGTATCTCGCGGCGCTACTCGATTCATTGGTGTCACAATGCGAAGCCGAATTCGAAGTGGTGGTGAGCGATAACTCGCGTGATAACGCGATTCAACAGCTTTGCGCGTCTTACCTTGATCGGTTAAAACTGCGATACATTCGGAATAACGAAACGTTCGGGATTTCCAATAACTCGAACAACGCGATCGCTCGCGCTGAATCGGATCTGATCAAGATAATGTATCAGGACGATCTGCTTTATAGTCCGTATGCCTTGCGCCGATTCGAGAAAGCCCTGGGCCGGGCGCATTGGGTGGTTGCCAGCTACACGAGCATGGATGAGCGAGGACAATTACGAAGGACGCATCATCCGTCTTGGAGCGATGATATTTTGTTCGGCGATAACACCATTGGCATGCCATCGGTAATGGCAACGCGCCGGAACGAGTTTCACTTCGATACGCAATTGCGCACACGGCTTGACTGCGACTATTACTGGCTGTTGCACCGGAAATATGGCGCGCCTGAATTCATCCGGGAGCCGTTGGTTGCGGTGCGTTACTGGAATGGGAGCGCGTCGAGAGTCCAGGGCAACCTTACCCAGCGAGAGCGCCCTTACCTGATAGCGAAGCATGGTGTCGAGCCGGCGCGACCCAGGGCGTCGCCAGCGAGACGCGCTCCGTTCGGTGTGATCTACGCGGCGCGGCGCTAAATTTAGCGGTGCGGCAGGATGTCCTGTCGCGCGATATCGGCCAGATCGCGGACGCATCGGCGAAAGCGTATCGAGTATGCGGATGCCTCGATGATTTTCGCAAGAGCGGCTACAGTTTGTGCGTCCAGTCCGACACGCTCGGCCACCTGCGCAAACGCGGCGTAAGCGTCCGCGCCGACATCTCTCTCGCTCGTGCGCGGCTCGCGATCGAGCCCGATGCGCACCAGGGTCGCGTCGCGTCCGGTGCCGATTTGATCTTTGAGATACGCGATGCGCAGACCGGCACGTACGATTGGATCGTCGCTGATGCCGCGGCACATTCTTTCCAGCGTTTCGTGATGCACGCCGCGCGGCTTCGGGTCGTTGAGAAACCGCGACATCATAGAGTGGCGAATGCCCATACGTGCGGCCATCGAAGCCGCCGTGGTGTCTTTTCCAGCCTTACGCTCAGCCGCGATAACGCTGGCGATATAGTTCCCGAGGAACGCCATAATTTGGAATGTTGGACGGTCGGCGATTTCCTAAAAAAGCAAATTAAAAATATTTGACGAGTGGCACCGAAATATGTTTCATGTGGAACTGTTCTTCCAAATTTAGAAAACTTACAAAAATGGGACTCGAAGCCGCCGACGCACCGACGAAACAAAAACCCGCCACGGCGGCCAAGCCTGAGACATTCGGCGAAGCCAGGGACCGATCGGCGTTCGAGGCCATACGAAGACATCTCAAGCACGTGATCGACCTGCGGAAGCTTTCCACCGATCCGGCAATTCGCGTGGCATCGAGCCAATGGCTAGAAATCGTCAACGAAGCCGCGGCGAAATGATTGATCTAGCAGGCTCGGCGGAAACGAAAGAGCGGGTTTATCATATCGAAATTCCAATCATCGCGCGGCTTACGGTCACGGCCGAGAACAAAACGGATGCCGAAGCTATGGCCGCCGAATTGCTCGGCGCCGGCCGGCGCGCCCAAGCGGTAACGGGCGACGGCATTCCATTTACGACACAAGTGTCGAAATCATACTGATGAACTTATTTGCCCTCCTGGAATGCGATCACATCTTTTCCGTGGCGTTGGCGGCGATCGACGAGTCGATCGCCAGGCCGTTGTGCCCAATCTGTAGGTCGCGGCGCGTCGTCGTCTCCCTGCACAAACCGGCAGGTGACCTCGCCTCTGGCACGCTCGGCAAGCTGGGTGTCCGCGTGGATTATCTAGGAAATATATGGCCCTGACGCCTGCGCTCCATTTCCCGATAGATTTCGAACGGCGTGAAGACGCGCGCCGGTTCTGTCGCGCAATCGGCGATGCCGACAAAGCTCTCGCGTACCTCTTTCGCATGTGGGTCGATTGGGCCACTACCGGAGTCGATTACCGCGAATTGCGTGACTTGCCGGCAAGGGCTGAAGGCGAGCTACCGGAAGCGACGATGATCGTGTGGAACGAGTGCGAACTAACCTTCATTATCGAAGATTTCTGTGGTTGGACTGGGAAACCCGGTGAATTACTTGGCAACGCGCTGGCCGCTGGCGTGCTCCGTTTGGAGAGACGCGGGATGGACGGATTCGGAACGGAGGGCCTAGTCCTTAATAATTTTTGGCAATTCAACTCACACCTCTCTCCGCATCACAAAACGATGCAGCAAAAAGGCGCGATCGCGCGCAACGCCAGGCGCACCGCAAAGGAGATCGAAGTCGAAGCCGCGCATCAGGTGGATGTGATTAAGGGCCGCGGTAAGCAGTTCGCGTTGCCGCTGGACGTGCAGGCGACTCCTGATGAAACAAAAAAAGCGGTGGCGCTGATCATGATGATCGATAGGGCCTGCGGCAAACCGCTGCGCAAAAGCTCGGAATACACGCAAAACGAACAATTGATGATCAACGCGCTAAATGTCGTGCGCGGCGTCCCGCGCGAAGACATAGAAAAGGTTTACGAATACGTAATAGCTAACCGCGATAACCCGCGCCTGGGTAAAATTCCAGGGCGGATCATTGAACATTTCGGTGAACATCTAGGAAAGGCAAAAGAACCGGTCGCCGCATGAAAACTTACGAGCGCCGCTGCATAAAAGACTTCAAGCTCGTAGCCACGAACGGCGACGCTGCGGAAATCAAATCGGGAAGCGTCTATCTGACGTCGGATCGACTAGATTGGCGCCCTGGCGAAGTGATGGTGTTCACGAACTTTTGGTTTCCCGCGCCTCTAGACTGCTTCGGCGACGCCACGGCATTCACTTTATGATCTCGATAATGGCATGGCCGCGTATGCTTGGTCCGGACGAAGCGAAAGCTTATGCCGGCGGCGACACGGTTTTTAACGCGCTACTGAAGATGCAAAGCCCGTTGAAGCCGCGAGTGAAGAAGAGGGGTCTTGTGCGTTACGATCGTACGGAGATCGACGCAGCTCTCGACCGGTGGAAAGGCTTTGACGCTTGAAACGCCTTATCCAGTGCGCCGCGGCGCGGTCGCAGCTTGGCATACGTGCGCTGATACGTGCGCAAGTCGATACCCATCCAGCTACAGATTTCGAAATCGCTGGGGCCGCCCAGCTTCGGGTCCATCGAAGCCAGCAAACTCGCGAACGTGTGACGCATGATGTGTGGCGTCACCCACTCGCACTCTTGCGCTTTCATGTATTCGCGGAACGGCCGCGTGAAATCCCAGCGGTAACGATTCTTGCGGTGCTTCACGATCTCGGGGTGCAGCATGAACGGCTCCTGCAATCCGTGCTCGTCGGCGATGAACTTTCGGAACGCGCCCGTCATTGGCACAATTCGTTCTTCCAAATCTTTGAAGTCTATAGTAGGCGTTTTGCGCAAATGAAGATTCGCGCGGTCCAGATCGAACCACCAGGGCACGGACTCCACGATCTCAAGGAATCGCAGTCCGGCGTGGAATCCGCAGTAGAGGACGTACTTGAGATCGAGCCGCGGAGCTTCGCCGATCAATTTCGCGACCAACTCCGGCGAACAAAAATTCTTGCGCGCAGCGCGTGGCGGCGCTTCCACTTTGATCGCGAGGCACGGATTCTCCCGCACGATCCGCTTGTCCGAGCACCAATTAAAAAAACTACGCAGCGTCATGTAATTGCCGTAGGCGGTCTGCGCGTTTCGGCCTTCAAGTCGCTCGCCATAAAAATCTTTAACGTCTCCGCTGGTCACGCGATCGGGAATTTTCCGACCAACGAAACCGGCGAACATACGCAGCGTATAAATTTTCGAATCAGCCGTGCGCCGCGCCCAACCGTTGCGCGAACCGTGCTCGCGAGCGCTACGCATTTCCCGCACGAACCTTTCGATCACGTCCCCGATCACGAGTCCGCCGCTCGTAATCTCCGGCTGTTGTCGATGCCGCGCGGCTTTGCGAATCGCTTCCGCGGGGTCCGATGTGTGAAGCGAAATCCATTGCCGTTTATTATTTTTTTGCGCGTTCAGCCAGTAAATCTGGCCGCGACGATAAATGCCGCGCATCGCTTCGTTTTTCACTGTCACGTTTTGACTGTCACGTTTTATCATGTTGTGCACTCACTGTGCAAGCCTGCACAGCTTTTCACCCCCGGAGCCTACGGGGCTCGAACCCGCAACCTCCGCCGTGACAGGGCGGCGCTCTAACCAATTGAGCTAAGGCTCCTCGGGAAAGACAGAGTTTAAAAGCGCCTGTCCTCAGCCGCAACTGTTGGCTCCTTTCTTACTCCAGCTTTTTTACTTCGAACAAAATTACGAGCAAGAGTGACCGGAAAAAGAGATTTTTTCGCAACGGCGGATCGAGATCACGGTTGAACATTTTGTATAATGGTGGCGTCGAAGATTGCGAATGCGCGTGATGAAGCTATAATGCCACTCGGTTCGGCGGATTGACCCAAACCATAATGAGCGACGAGCGCAGTGAGGGACTTGAGGGCGGGGAAGGGGACTCCACTCCGGGCAATCTCCTCGATTCATTCGATCGAGTGATCGCATCGTTGCCTCCTGGCGATCCGGTTCGGCGCGACTTGTTGGAATTGCGGCCGCAGATTTTCGATCAACAGGAGACGATGGTCGAAGCGCGCCGGATGATTGAGAAACTCGAGGAAGTCATCAAAAAAGTGACTTCGCCGGCGAACCGGATCGGCACGTTTCTTGGCGCCACGTCGAAAGACACGGCGCATATCGTCGTGGGAGGCGCCGACTATTATTGCAATGTCGATCCGCGCATTCCGCTTGCGAAATTGAAAAAGGGGACGCGCGTGCTCGTCAACGAAGCTTTCGTTATTGTCGGTGATCTTGGATTTGAGGCGGCCGGTCCGGTAACAAAAATCAGCGAGGTGTTGGGCAAGGACCGATTGCGGGTCGGCTCGGAGCACGGATTGCAATCGATGGTTTTACAACGTTCCGCCGATCTCGCTCACTCCACCCTAAAATCGGGCGACGAAGTCCGGGTTGATTCGAATTACCGGATGGCGCTGGAGATGTTATCCAGCACAAAATCCCACGAGCATTATCTGGACACTGTACCAGAACTGCCATGGGAAAAGGTCGGCGGCCAGGAGGCGGCGCTCCAGGCCATCAAAGACGCGATCGAACTGCCGCTCTTGCATGCCGATCTTTTCCAAAAATTTCAGCACGCCACGCCGAAAGGATTTCTGCTTTATGGTCCGCCGGGTTGCGGGAAGACGCTGATTGGCAAGGCGACTGCCTACAATTTAACCAAGCAGCTTGGGGAAAAAGCCGGTACCGAAATGCGGGAATATTTCATGCACGTCAAAGGTCCCGAGATTCTGAACATGTGGGTGGGTGAATCGGAGCGAATGGTGCGCGAAATCTTTGCCACGGCCCGCGAGAAACGAAGCGAAGGCTTTATGCCGTTTCTGTTTATCGACGAGGCCGAATCGATTCTTGGCACCCGGCGCGCGTCGCGGCACTCAAATATTCTTTCCACGCTCGTGCCGATGTTTTGCTCGGAGATGGATGGCATCGATTCGCTCAACGACGTGGTCATTATCCTGGCTTCTAATCGCGCCGATCTGATCGATCCGGCAATTCTGCGCCCGGGCCGCATCGATCGGAAAATCAAGGTCAATCGGCCGGACAAAAAGGGTACGCGCGAGATCTATCGGATCTATCTGACCGACGATTTGCCGTACGACGGTGTGCTCGCCAAAGAAGCTGATGGGATCACAGCATCCATTGACCGTCTGATCGAGCGGTTCGTGGACTGGCAATTTACACGCCGCGACGAAAACAAATTTTTGGAGGTAACGCTCCGCAGCGGGCGCAAGGAAGCGCTTTACCGCAGCGACCTCATCAGTGGCGCAATCATAGCCTCGATCGTGGAGAGGGCGAAGGCGATGGCGATCAAAAGGGCCATTGCCACGCAACAGGAGGAAGGAATTCGGGAAACGGATTTGCAGCTCGCCTTCAATGCCGAGTACATTGAAAACGACATTTTCCCGACCACGGACATCACCGAAGACTGGCTCAAGCTTATTGATTACGATCCGGAAAACGTCGTGAAAATTTCGCCTGTCAAACCGGTCTCCGATGCGCGCGCACGTGCGGCGTTTGGCGTAATCTAATGTCCCTGGCGGACGATCATGACAACGGGGGCGCGATGAAACGCGTCTTTGGGCTGGAGACGGAGTACGGCATCACCTTGAGCGGTGCGGAGACCGTCGATGTCGTGGCCGAATCGATCGAGCTGGTGCGGCGTTATACCGATCACGGCGCGTTGATGAAGTGGGATTATGAATTGGAAGATCCACATCTTGATGCGCGCGGGTTTCGGGCGCGCGAATTACTTCAAGACACCGACGAATCGGCTTATTACGAGATCGATAAACGTCGGCCACTCAGCTTCGAAGAGATAAAGAGCGACCTCGTGCTTTCAAACGGCGCCCGCTTTTACAATGATCACGCGCACCCGGAATATTCCACGCCGGAGTGCACAACGCTTCACCAGATCGCGGCACAGGACAAAGCAGGCGAGCGCATTCTTGCAGAGTGCGCGCGGCGCCGAAATCAGAAGTTGCCGCCCGGCTATGAAGTTCGGCTTTATAAGAATAATACCGACTTCTCTGGGCACAGTTACGGCTGTCACGACAACTACCTGATGAGGCGCGATATCGCATGGGACCGAATCGTCGCCGGGATTCTCCCGTTTCTCGTGACTCGCCAGATTTTCGCGGGCGCTGGAAAGATGGGTGTTGAAGCCGAGAGCGGCCACAGCGATCCCGGGGTCTATCAAATCTCGCAGCGGGCCGATTTTTTCAGTGTGGTGGTGAGTATCGACACAATGAATCGCCGACCTTTGATCAACACGCGTGACGAGCCGCATGTGGACGCGAGCCGCTATCGGCGGTTTCACGTTATTCTTGGTGATGCGAACATGAGCGAATGGGCCACGGCAATGAAAATCGGGACCACGGCGCTCGCTCTCGATTTGATTGAGCGCGGAGAAGCGCCCCAGCTCGAGATCGCGCAACCGGTCGATGCCAATAAATCGATCAGCCGCGATCAAACTTACGATTGGATTATTGAATTGAAAGATGGCCGCAAAATCTCTGCGATCGATCTGCAACGCGTTTATCTGCGCGCCGCCAGCAAATCGCACAATGGCACGAGCGAAGAGCAACAATGGATATTGCGCGAATGGGAAAATGTCCTCAACGATCTCGATCGCGACGTGATGTCAACGCGAGACCGTGTCGATTGGGCAGCCAAAAAGTTCTTGCTGGACGCATTGCAGGAGGAAGAAAAACTCTCCTGGAGCGATCCCTGGCTGCAATCGATCGATCTCGAATATCACAACCTCGATCTCGACCGCGGATTATACTACGAGCTGTTGCGCAAAGGTTTAATGCGCCGCGTCACGAACGAGGATGAAATTAAGAGCGCGATCTTCAATCCGCCGGAAACTACGCGCGCTTTTTTCCGTGGCCGCGCAGTGGCGCGGTTTAACGACGAGATTTCCTCTATCCAGTGGGACGAAATCGTCTTTGCGAATCCGGCCGCACCGGGACACTCATATCGCATCGCGCTGCCCGAAGCAGCAATGAATGCGCGCTTGGACGCGCTCAATCACGCTGCGCGCAACGGAAAAGATTTCTCCGAGTTCCTGAGCGCTATCGCGCAGGTGGACTAAGCGGCAGCTTAGGTCTCATTCGCCTGATTAGTATTATTTGTCGTCGCACGACGAATAGGAGAAATGGGTAGGCCGTTTACAGATCATTGATCACACGCTGTTCATTCCCATTCGATCGTGCTCGGTGGTTTACTAGAAATATCGTAACAGACGCGGTTGACGCCTTTGACTTCGTTGCTGATGCGACTCGAGATGCGCGCAAGTAGTTCGTAGGGGATGCGCACCCAATCAGCGGTCATACCGTCCTGGCTCTCCACGATTCGTAACGCGACCGTGTTCTCGTAAGTGCGCTGGTCGCCCATGACGCCGACGGATTGTACCGGGAGCAAAACCGCAAATGATTGCCACACTTTGTAATACCAATCGGCGGCTTCCATTTCACTTTGCACAATCGTGTCCGCTTCGCGCAAAATGGATAATCGCTCGGGCGTCACTTCACCAAGAATGCGAACGGCCAGGCCTGGCCCCGGAAAAGGCTGGCGATAAACAATCTCCTTGGGCAAACCGAGCTGTAACCCTGCCTGGCGCACTTCATCTTTAAACAATTGGCGCACTGGTTCGACGAGCTCGAAGTGCATTTTCTCTGGCAACCCGCCGACATTATGATGGCTCTTGATCACCTGCGCGGGATTTCCCCCGATCGAGACGCTCTCAATCACGTCCGGATAAAGGGTTCCCTGTGCCAAAAACTTAAAACTTCGATGTTCGATGTTCGATGTTCGATGTTCTTCAGCCAATTCAGTTACAGCGTCTTCAAACACCCGGATGAATTCATTGCCGATGATTTTGCGTTTCTGCTCAGGATCCGTGACGCCGCGTAATTTCGACAGAAACCGTTCCGATGCGTCCACGTATTTCAATCGCACACGGAAATTCTCGCCGAAAACACGCTGCACAACTTCTTCCTCGCGCGCGCGGAGCAGCCCATTGTTCACAAAAATACAGGTGAGTTGATCGCCGATTGCCTTGTGCAGCAACGCAGCCGTCACTGAAGAATCAACGCCGCCACTCAAGCCAAGCACCACCTTTTGATCGCCGACTTGTTTCCTGATGCGGCCGCAAGCCTCTTCGATGAACGAGCCCATCGTCCAGTCCATGGCGCAGCGGCAGATGTGATAGACGAAATTTTGCAGAATCTCCCTGCCGCGCGGCGTGTGCGCGACCTCCGGATGAAACTGCAATCCGTAAAGTTTGCGTTCCCTATCCTCCACCGCGGCGAAGTCGCACCCTTCCGTAGTCCCTATGACGCGAAAACCTTTCGGCAGTGCCGTCACTTCGTCGCCATGGCTGTTCCAAACGTCGAGCTGATTGCCTAATCCATCGAAGAGTTCGGAACCATTTTTGATGTGCAACATACCGGCGCCATACTCGCGTCGTCCTGTGAACACGACCTGCCCACCAAGATGACGCGCCATCAGCATCAGCCCGTAACAAATTCCCAATACGGGAATGCCTAGCGAAAAGATCTCCGCATCGATTTGCGGGGTGCCTTTGTCATAAACGCTCGCTGGGCCGCCGGAAAAGATGATCCCGTTGGGTTTTGCTGCAGCGATTTCAGCGGCTGGCGTGTCGAACCGAACAATTTCCGAATACACCTGGCACTCGCGGATTCGCCGGGCTATGACCTGCGTATATTGCGAGCCGAAATCGAGGATGAGAATTTTTGAGTGCGTTGATACGTCTGCCATCTTCACGCGCTATGGGTGGGTTTGCGGAACGCTATGCTCGCCAGCCGGATCGCCGGGAGATCGCTCCATCGGGCCAAGCGTTCCCTGACCAGTCACGCCGCGCTCGAACTGCCCTTGCACTTCTTGCGTGCTGCGTTCCTCAAGTGGGTCGGCGCAACCGCCCGCAGCCAAGCATGCGATCACGAGCAGGATCGGCATGCGTTTCATCTACGTATTTTATGAAGCGGGTATTTCATTGCAAGAAGGTTGAAGCCCGAAAGCCTTTTTGGGTTGAAGCGATAGATTCTCGTTGCCGGTTTAACGCTTCAACGCTTTAACGCTTTAACGGCTGTGATCGATCCGGAACTTTTGCTCCAAGGCTATCGGCTTGGTGTTTTCCCGATGGCCATGGAGGACGACTCGATCGAATGGTTTTCGCCCGATCCGCGCGCCATTGTGCCATTGGAAGATTTTCACGTCCCACACGCGTTGCGACGTCTCCTGCACCGAAGAGTTTTTGAAACTACAATCGACAAGGCGTTTTCCGAAGTGATCGCTGCGTGCGCGAAACGAGAAGATACCTGGATCAATCGCGAGATTATCGAGACCTACACGCGACTCTATGAGCTCGGCCACGCGCATTCCGTCGAAGCCTGGAGAGAAGGCAGGCTGGCCGGCGGCCTTTACGGCGTCGCGGTGGGTGGCGCTTTTTTTGGCGAATCGATGTTTCATCGCGTCACTGATGCTTCTAAAATTGCGCTCGTGGCACTGGTGGAGCATTTGCGCGCACACAAATTCGTGTTGCTCGACACGCAATGGCTCACCCCGCACCTGCAACAATTTGGCGGTATCGAAATTTCGCGGAATCATTATCTGCGCCTCTTGCAGAGAGCGGTCGAATTACCGCGAAAGTTTCTTTAGGCTGTGGCATTGGCTTCCAGCGAATGTCCCATCAGCAAGATGCTGATGCCACTCGGTGCGCGCGATGCTGCCCGATTGATAGTGCGGGAATCTGATCGATATTAAAGGCTCAAATGGTTGGTTGGATTTTAAAGAAGATCCTCGGGTCGAAGAATCAGCGCGAGCTCAGGCGGCTTGCGCCGATTGTTCGCCGGATCAACGAACTGGATGAACAGTTCAAGAGCTTGTCCGATGACGAGTTGCGGGCAAAAACCGCTGCTTGGAAGGAAGAGTTTTCTAAAATTCCGGAGCTGGAGGATCAATGGAAGAAGCTGGATGAGATTTTGCCCGAAGCGTTTGCCGTGGTGGAAAACGCGGCGCGCCGGCTGAAAGAACGGCAACACACGTTCACGGTGTGCGATCAGCCCATGGTTTGGGACATGGTGCACTTCGACGTGCAGTTACTCGGGGGAATCGTTTTGCACCGGGGCCGGATCGCGGAAATGGCGACAGGCGAAGGCAAAACTTTGGTCGCGACGCTGCCGCTTTACTTAAACGCTCTCACGCGACGCGGCGCGCATCTCGTGACCGTGAACGATTACCTCGCCCGACGTGACGCGGAATGGATGGGGCTACTTTACAATTTCCTTGGGCTAACCGTTGGCTGCATTCAGCACGATCAGGAGCCCGATGTGCGTCGTGAACAATACGCGATGGACATCACTTACGGGACGAACAGCGAGTTCGGTTTCGATTATCTGCGCGACAACGGCATGGCCACGACGCGCGAGCAACAGGTCCAGCGCGGCTATCATTATGCCATCGTCGATGAAGTCGATTCCATTCTGATCGATGAAGCGCGCACGCCGCTCATCATCAGCGGGCCGGCAACGATTTCCACCCATCAATACGACAAATGGAAACCACTCATCGAACAGTTGGTGCGGAAGCAAAACATGCTTTGCAACCGAGTGGCCAGCGAGGCCATCGAAAAATTTGAGCAGGGCGATGTCGAGATGGGCGGGCGTCTCATGTTCAAGGTGAAACTCGGTCAGCCGCGCAATAAGCAGCTTTTGCGCATGATGGAAGACCCTGACAAGCGCCGCGCCATCGATAAAGCTGAGCTTTCCTTTTACCAGGACACGCGCAAAGAGGAACTGTTCGCGCTCAAGGAAGAATTATTCTTCACCATCGACGAGAAGTCGAACGAATCCGATCTCTCGGAGCAGGGCCGTAGCTTTCTCAATCCCGATGATCCAAACGCATTCGTGCTACCAGATCTAATTAACGAATTCACTGAGATCGATTTGGACGAGACACTCTCACCCGAGGAGAAAGACAAGAAAAAAGCGGAGCGCCAGCAGCATTGCGATGCGCAGGCCGAGCGCATCCACAACATTTCGCAATTACTTCGTGCCTACTGCTTGTTCGAGAAAGATGTCCAGTACGTCATCGAGGACAACAAGGTTGTCATCGTGGATGAGTTCACCGGCCGCAAAATGCCAGGACGGCGGTGGAGCGATGGATTGCATCAGGCGGTGGAAGCCAAAGAAGGCGTGCAGATCGATCGCGAGACGCAGACGTTGGCGACGATCACGATCCAAAATTATTTCAGGCTTTATCAAAAATTGGCGGGAATGACAGGCACGGCCGAGACGGAAGCCGCCGAGTTTCACGATATTTACAAACTCGACGTGAACATGATTCCGACCAACCGGCCGGTGCGCCGCACTGATCACAACGATCGCATCTACAAAACGCGTCGCGAAAAATACAATGCGGTCATTAAGGAAATCAGAGAAGCTCACGCGAAAACTCAGCCTGTGCTCGTTGGCAGCGTCAGCGTGGAAGCGTCCGAACTGCTCAGCCGAATGCTGAAGCGCGAGAAAATTCCGCACAACGTGTTGAACGCGAAGTTTCACATGCAAGAGGCCGAGATCGTGGCTCGCGCCGGTCAACCGGGCACGGTCACAATTTCGACTAACATGGCCGGTCGCGGCACAGATATTAAGCTCGGCCCCGGCGTGACCGACATGGGCGGGTTGATGGTGATTGGAACTGAGCGCCACGAAGCGCGCAGAATCGATCGACAGTTACGCGGGCGTTGTGCGCGGCAGGGCGACCCCGGCGCATCACGGTTTTATGTCAGTTTTGAAGACGACCTGATGCGCAACTTCGGCGCTGCCGATCGCATGACGAAAATCATGGAGCGCTTCGGCCTCGAGGAAGGCCAGGAGCTCGAGCATCGATGGCTGAACAAATCGGTCGAGACCGCGCAGAAACGAGTGGAACAACGCAACTATCTCGTTCGAAAACGCACGCTCGATTTCGACGACGTGATGAACATGCAGCGCGAGGTGGTTTACACTTATCGCAACGAAGTGATCGATTCCGAGGAACCGCGCAAGCTCATCTACGAAGTGGTCGACGAAGCTGTACCGGCAAAGGTGAAAGAGTATCTCGACGTCGATGAGCCGAATTACACCGGTTTCATCCATTGGGTGAACACAACTTTCCCGCTCGGTTTGACTAAAGAAAAAGCAGAATTTGAAACGCGTGGTGTCGACGAAAACGCGCAGTTCCTGGTTGAAAAGATCAAGAACGCTTACGAGCGCAAATCAGCCTACGAAGAGCCCACGGCGGTAAAAAGCCTGGAGCGCTACATCATCCTCAATGCGATCGACCGGCTCTGGCAGGAACATCTTTACGCCATGGACGCATTGCGCGAGGGCGTTTATCTGCGCGGTTACGCGCAAAAAGATCCGCTCATCGAGTACAAAACCGAGGCGTACGACATGTTTGTCGAATTAATGGCAAACATTAAAAACGAAGTGCTGAATAATCTGTTCCGCAGCACCTCGAACTTGCAGGCATTCGAGAATTTCCTGGCGACGTTGCCGCAGTTTTTGCTGCGCGAACATGCGCCGACCGCGCCCATCGCGGGCGCCCCGTCGCGCATGCGCGAGCCTCAACCAGTCGGCGCGATGGCGGGAGTTGCCGGAGACGGCGACGGCGCTGGCGAAGTGTCGATCGATCTACCGATCCGACGTTCACTGCCAAAAGTCGGCCGCAACGAACCGTGCCCCTGCGGCAGCGGAAAAAAATACAAGAATTGCTGCGGGCGGGTGGCGTGAATCGTAGCGCCGCATCATCTCAGCCTGTCATTCCGAGCGAAGTCGAGGAATCTCTGACTGTTTCAGAAATATCGAGAGATGTCTCGACTCCGGTCGACATGACAAGTCAGGATGGCCGTTCGACTTCGTAGGTTGTAATCTCTAATTGATGTCCGTCCGGATCGCGGAAATAGATCGAGTGCGAAATCTCATGATCCTGGAATTCGAATTTGATTTCGCGCTTTTGTAGTTCGCGCTGCGCCGCCAGAAAATTTTCGCGGTTCGCGCGAAAGGCGAGGTGAAGTATTCGGAGATCGCGGTGATCCGAAGGCGCTGATTTTTCATTCGAGCTCGCGGGAAACAGTGCTAGGCCGGTATTTCCTTTGCCGACAAAAGTCGGAATACCGTTCCACACGCCTTCGTGAAGCCGCTCGAATCCTAGAACTTCGATGTACCATTTCGCTGATCGCTCGATGTCGCGTACGCCGACGGCTACATGATCAATGCCTTCAAGTTGCATGAGGTTTTAGGCAGAATTTACAGAATTGCCGAAACCAATACCAATAAAACGGACAGCTGTGGGATTAGCGTCTTCAATAGCGTCTCAGTGTGCGTAGTCGAAGCGGTCGTCCAGCTTCCCGCTCGGTTGGTTAGACGTGTTACGTGGAACTTATTTGCCGAACAAGAAATACGAAGAAGACGATGAACCCAACATTCCAAACAAGGACACACCAGCGCAGACGTGAAAGAAGCCTCTTCGCGGTCAAGTCGTCTCGCACCCAGCGCGGCGTGCGAACCGGCCAGACGAGCGAGCACCGATGAAAGGCGAAGCCGGAGCGAAACCAAGTAGCTTCAGGCGGGCGAAATAGATAACCAACCGGACGGCCGTCGTTTTCCCATGCCTCGCGATGAAACTGGTATTCGTGGCGAATGAGTCGATCAAGGAAGTAGAATGCGGAGATCAGCACCCCTGCGAGTGTAAAGCCGACGATCACGAGCACGACGGTGAGCATGCGTCGCGTCTAATGAGAAGTAGACGAAGGTTCGTAAAAAATCACGAAGAGTTCTTTGTCTAATTCGGCTGTCTCCATCCGGCAGCGTGGGCGCGGACTGGGTAACCAAAGCCCTTGAGTGCGACTTCGCCGAGATCTTCGAAGCGGAGCCCCTTGCCAATACAGAGTTCGGCAATTGCGTTAGAAACCACGATTTGCTCCGGAGCGGCACGCTCGCATAGCCGGCACGCCAGTTGAACTGTCGATCCAAAGAGATCATTATGTTGCTCGACAGGCTCTCCTGCTGCGGCGCCGACTCTAACCTTGAGCGGGCGCTCGGGATTCGCTTGCGCGTGCTTGTCCAATTCGCGTTGAATTTGAATTGCGCAGCGAACCGCGCCTGCTGCCGAGATGAATGCGGCCATGATGCCGTCGCCGGTGTGCTTGACCTCGCGTCCACCTGAGGCGGACAACGCGTCACGCACAATCGTGTCGTGCACACCGAGCAGTGCCATTGCTGCCTCGTCGCCTAATGTTTGAGTCAATGCCGTCGAATCCACGATGTCCGTGAATAGCACCGTTCGGATTCCCGGATCTCTTTCATTGGTTGCGCCAGGAACTAAGGCCGCTCCCGCCTCGTTCACTTCGACGCCGCCAAGAAATCCTTCCGCGATCTCGGGCTGTATCTCAATAATCTTGTCCGCGACCATGCCGTGGGCCTCGCGATGGACCTGGGTGGCGGCTTCGGCGTCTGGCGCGTGGCAAAGACAAAAAATCTTCCCGGCCTTTTCGTTTACCCAATATTTGTGATAATGAACCCCGTACTTGTCCTCGATTTTAACATCCTCGGCGTGAGCTTTGGCGACATCCTCGGCGCTGACGCCGCCGGAAACCTCGTGAATATCCATGTACAACGGCATAGGCCTTATTTTACCGCGATGCGACGTCATGCAAGACGCTAATCGCGGCCGGGTGGCTCAGCGTCTGGTAAACAACGCAGTAGCGCTCGGTTAGACGAAGCAACGTAGCGAGCTGTTCTTCGGTAGCATCGGTATCCAGATCGAAATGCAAGCGAATCTGCTTGAACCCGACTGGCACGTCTTTGGAAACGCCGAGCGTACCACGAAAATCAAGATCGCCTTCCGCTCGAACAATTGCGCCGCGTAATGGAATGTTCAGAGCGGTTGCGACTGCGCGCAGCGTGACGCCTGCGCATCCCACCAGTGCTTCGAGCAGCATATCGGCCGAGCACGCGCTGCGCTCATCGCCTCCGGTTGCCGGGTGGAGCCCGGCTTCGACGCGCGCCTTTCCGGTTTCAATTTTGCAGGCGATACTTTCACCGACTCGCCCCTCTGCGCTCAGAGTAACCAACGCGGTCTCAGGGCGTTCTCGATACTGCGCTTTGAGCGGTGCCTGTAATTTTCTTAGCTCGTCAGCAGTCATGGATCCAAATCGCTGGCTTCCAGTTGCCACTGTAGGGGCGTTTGTGTCAAACGTCCGGCATTTGGATTCGGCGCTTGGCACAAGTTCCTCTACAACTTGCTGGGCTTGATATTTTGGTTCACGCGAAAGAAATTACCGGGATCGTATTTATTTTTGATTTTGACGAGCCGCTGATAATTATCACCGTAAGTTTTGTTCACGCGTTCGTCCCCCTCGTCTCCCATTAAAAAGTTTACGTACGCTCCTCCGGCTGAGTACGGATGCAGCGCATCGTAGTAGCTCTTCGTCCATGAGATGATTTTGTCTTTGTTCGCCGGATCGGGATCAACGCCGACCATGACTTGGGCCCAGGTCGCATCGCGATAATTCCAAGCGGTATCGGTTTTACCGACGCGTGCGGCAGCGCCGTTAATTGGATACATATGCATGGTGGAATGCATCGTTGGAAGCGTTTCACCAAAGTGAATGTGTTGGGCAATCGCTTCGTCGCTTAGCTTGTTTACAAAATCGGCTTTCCAGTACCACTGCAAGCCGGGGGGATACAACGCGTCAAACATGCTCTGTAACGCGGGCTGCGGCAGCGGACCAACGAAATCCAGCGCAGGTTTTTTGAAAGTGCGGATCGGCTTGAATGTTTCTTCGGCTTTCTCCTGTGGCCCGGCATATGCCCAGATCACGCCGCACATTTTCTTCATGTGCAAATGTTCGGGGAAAGGCGGTGCAGGCGGCACGGTGAGGAAAGCAAAGAAGCCGTTCAGGTCGTCAGGTGCTGCGGGAATCAGTTCGCGATACCATTTCATTACATCCGCTGCTTCGCTCAATTCATACAGCATCGGCCCGCCGTAGATCGTGTCGATCGGATGCAGCTTAAATGTAAAAGCTGTTACGACGCCGAAATTGCCCCCGCCGCCGCGAAGCGCCCAAAACAGATCGGAATTCTCATCGGCATTCGCTTTTACAAATTTGCCGTTTGCCAGCACCACGTCGACCGAGAGGAGATTATCAATGCTCAAGCCGCATTTGCGGGTGAGGTGTCCGATCCCACCGCCGAGAGTTAATCCGCCAACACCCGTCGTAGAAATAATTCCACTAGGCGTCGCCATCCCGAACACGTGCGTGGCATGATCGACATCTCCCCAGGTGCATCCGCCGCCGACAGTGACCGTGCGCGCTGCTGGATCAACGCGCGTATATTTTATCGGGATTAGATCGATGACCAAACCGTCATCACAAATTCCGAGGCCGCCGGCGTTGTGACCACCGCTTCGGATCGCCAGGAGCAGATCATTTTCTCTCGCAAAATTCACCGAGCGAATTACGTCGGCCACGTCCGCGCAGCGGGCAATCAAACGCGGCTTTTTATGGATCATCCCGTTGTACACCTTGCGAGCTTCATCATAATCCTGGTCGCTCGGCTGTATCAGTCGGCCGCGCAGGTTCGCTTTGAAATCGGCGATCGAATTTTCGTTAAGCATGACGAAGTGTCACTGAAACAATCTTAGGGTCAAGACGCTGAGTCTCGGCATTTTCATTGAGATAACGAGAGCTGCGGCGCTAATATGCCTGCGCATTGAAATAGGCGATGTTTGACGCGAAGAGATCCTGGACTCGGCGGGAGTTTTTGAAACTCGCCGGCCGGGCGGGACTTCTAAGCGCGGTTCCAACTCTGGCGAACGCTGCAGCGACGCTCAACGCTGACACGGTTTGCATTTCAATCCTGCACACAACAGACGTCCACGGCCATATTTTGCCGACTTCTGATTACGACGGAAATCGTGATCGTGGCGGGCTCGCGCGTTGCGTCACGCAGATTCGGCGCTGGCGGCGGCAGAATCGGAACTCGATTTTGATCGATGTCGGCGATGTGTATCAGGGCACAGAGGTCAGTTTGCGGAGCAAAGGTGAACTGATGATCGATCTGTTTAATCACCTCGGTTACGACGCCTGGGTTGTTGGTAATCACGAATTCGATTGGGGGATCGAACCGTTTCACCAAGCGTTGCAACGATCAACAATGCCAGTGCTGGCTGCGAATACGCTATTAGAGGAAAAGCCAGCGGGCGAATTTGCCGATCCGAAACATCCGCTCGCAAAAATCCAGCCATTCATCTTGAAGGAAATAGCGGGGATTAAGCTTGCGATCATTGGGATCACGACGCCCGGGATGTCGTTCTGGCTTCCGCGCGAATTTACGAGGGGAATCGATTTTCAGCAGCCGGTCGATCCAGTTCGTCGCGCGATAGCAAGAGTAAAGAGTGAAGGCGCGGATGCGATTGTGCTGACAGGTCACATGGGACTGAAACCACGCACTGGCGGCGATGATTTTGCCAACAGTGTCACGGCATTAACTTTGGAATTTCCGGATGTTGCGGTCTTCATTGCCGGCCACACTCATCAGGCGATTCCGAGTCGCCTAACGAACGGCGTGCTTTTCACGCAGGCGGATCACTTCGGCATTCACGTGGGGCGTGTCGATCTTCTGTTTGATCGGAATTCGAAAAAGTTGCTCGGTCGTGAAGCGATCTGCGAACTGATGGACAACCGTGTCCATCTCGATGACGTAGTCCTTTCTCGAGCAAAATCGCAGCTCGTAGAATCCGATGCAGCTCTTGCACAGCCGATCGGCGAATTAGCGCAGACGTTGCGCGCTCGAGGCCGTCCCGGCCAGCCGAGCGACATCGAGAGGCTGATCGGCGCAGCAATCGCGGAAGCGTTGCTGGATCGAAATGTTGCCGTTGATGGGGTGATGCACGGCGTGTTCGACGACAACGCCAACCTGGCCGCCGGCCCGAAAACGGTAAACGACATTTGGAACGTGATTCCTTATGAAAACTATATCGTGACGGCGGAGCTCTCGCCCGATGAAATCAAAGCTGTGATGGAAGAAGTCTATGCCAGCCACGAACGGAGAAATTTGCTTGGCTTCGAAGTGATACTGGAAGGCCGCGGCGCGGATTGCAGAATCGCATCGATGACAATCCAACACGGTGGCCTGCTGGATCGCAACAAAAAGCACCTTATCGCGTTTAACAGCTTTGACTCGCGCAGCGCCGGCCATCACTTCATGAGACTGCGTGCCTTGCTCGAGACGCCATCTGCGAGCTGCGTCATGCATCCCGTGCAAACGCGCGACGCGCTGATCGATTATTTCCGGCGTCACAAGGTCGTGCATAAAATTGCGGCTGCCAAAGAGCTGGGAGTAGCTGCGTGAAAGTGTAAAAGATTTACGCTTGAAAATAGTGACTCTCGGCTTGCATCATTTAGGCATGCGGATCTTCGCATTTTTGGTCGTCGCTTTGTTGTCGATTCTCGATCATGCCGAGTTGCGGTCCGCTGAGCCGCGGGTTCGACCGGCACTGGTTGGCAACGATCCAAAGGCGCTGATCAATCTCATCGACACAAAAAAGCTGATGGAAAAAGGGCAGGGAAACGGGTTGTTGAACTTTCAGTGCCATGTGGGCCCTTCAGGTGAGCCGATAAACCCGGTGACATTTCGTGCGACACCTGGGTCGGAGGCTTTAGAACGCGAGGTGATCTCCGCGCTGTGGCGCTGCCGCTTCATTCCCGCAATTGACAATGGCAAGCCTGTTACGGTGGTTTTGATCGGGACTGTGGTTTTTGTCGTGGCGGATGGTAAACGGCATCTGCGCGTTTATATGAACCAGAACCGCGACGACATCGCAAAAGGGAATGATTTCATCGCCCCGCAGTTGATTCCAGCAACCATAAATAAGGTGCCACTCAACGACGAACTCGCGAAGGGTAGAATTTACCGTCTGAAAGGTGGCATCGTCGAACTGGCAATCACAGTCGATGCAAATGGGAATCAAAAACAAATTAGAGTCGTTTCCGAGGATCCGCCGGGCTTCAATTTCGGCAAGGCTGAGGTGGAATTGTTATGGGGTGCAAAATATATCCCCGGTTTTCGTAACGGGCGCCCAGTTGAGTGTACTTTTAACCAGTTCGGTTGGTTCCGGCCGGTGTATAGGAGATAAATCTCATTGCCGCGTAAATCTTCGCAAGATTTGCGCTTGAAAACAATTGCCCCCGGTTTGCATTGTTTCGGCATGCGGACCCTTGCATTTTTGATAGTCGCTCTGTTATCGGTTCTCGATCTTGCCAAGTTGCAGGCCGCCGAGGCGCGGTTTCGACCCGCGCTAATCGGCAACGGCCCGAATGCGCTGATCAATGTGATTGATACAAAGAAGCTGGTGGAAAAAGGGCAGCAGGATGCATTGCTCATGTTCAGCTGCTTTGTGCGGCGTGATGGCAAGGTTTGGGGTTATTACGCTTATCGAGAAACCCCCGGCTCCAAATGGCTGAAGAAAGAGGTCGAAAACCGCCTCACGGGCTGCCGCTTTATTCCCGCGATTTACAATGGAGAAAAGACCGAGGTCATGGTTCTCGGCACGGTGGTGCTTTTGGTGAGAGACGGTCAACCACATTTGCGTGTTTACATGAATCAGAACCATGACGATGTCGCAAAGGGGAATGATTTTATTGCTCCACAGCTTTTGGTCGATACTCCCGACTGGACGGGATGGCAATATAATCTCGCCGCACGCGGAGCGGCGCTTAACGGCAAGAACGGTTGGGTTGAGCTGTCGGTCACGACCGATACAAATGGAACTCAGAAGAACTTCAAAGTGATCTTGGAAGACCCGCCGGGGTTCGGGTTTGGAACTGTCGCAAAGGATACTTTTACCAAGGCCAAATGGGTTCCGGGTTACCGCAACGGCCATCCGGTTGAGTGCACGTTCGATGTTCCCCTGTGGTACTTCACCTGGACTTGGCTACAATACCGGTGAGACCAGCGGTTACCTAGGTGCGTCAACCTCCGAGTTTGCGCTTGAAAAAACGGCGCGTTCCGCTTGCGTATCTGGCCATGCGCGTGTTCGCACTTTGTCTGTTCGCTTTGTTGTCGATTGTCGATCTTGCCTGGGCGCAGGCGAGCGCGACGCCCACGGCACAGGCAAGCGCCGCGTCATCGAAGCCAGCGGCTGCCCTGCCGGTGTTTCGCCCGGTGTTAATTGGGCAAGGTCCAACGGCATTGATCAATCGCATCGACGAGCGGGACTTGATCAGGAAAGGCCAGAAGGATGCGCTGGTCATGTTCCTGTGCGCGGTAAGAAAAGACGGGGCAGTAGATTGGAGCGCCACGTACGGCGGCACACCTGATTCGGATTTTCTCAAGCAGGAATTGCAGAGGAGGATTTCGCCGGCAGCGAATCCCAGATTTATTCCGGCGGTTCATGATCATCAGCCGGTGGACGCGATTTATTACGGGACGGTCACTTTCCGGGTCGTCAATGGAAAACCGCGGCTGCGCATTTTCTCTAATCAAGAAGCCGGCGAGCTGGAGAACGAACACGACTTCATTGGGCCACAACCTTTTTTCGGAGATGGCTCACGCTTTACGGGATTCCATTATCCACCAATGGAAAGCGGGCGGGTTCAAGTGGATGGCAAGGTGGAGCTCAAGGTGAAGGTCGATGCGACCGGCAATTTACAGGAGATAAATGTCGTTTCGGAGGAGCCGCCTCTTTTGGGTTTTGGCGATGCGGCTCTGAAGGATTTCGGAGATGCAAAATTCATTCCCGCATTTCGGGACGGCAAACCGGTCGAATCCGAAGTGACATTGTCGGTCTTTTACAAAGCGGGAGGCTTTTGAGGCGTATGTGAAGACTGCGGCCTCGTTTAGGAAAAAACAACTTCTTCGCCGCCCATTCTTCCAGCGTGATCCGCTCAGCTGCGCGCGCGACCTCATCGGCACAAAATTGATCTGGGGCGATTGCGCCGGGATCGTCGTCGAGGTGGAAGCATACGCGGCAATCGATGACGAAGCCGCGCACACTTTTACGCGGCCAAGCGCGCGCAGCTTTATCGAGCGGAACAAAGCCGGCGCAGCCTACGTCTATTTCAGTTACGGCAACCACTGGATGTTGAACGTGCTGGTGAAAGGGGAGGCGAACGGCTTTGTCTTGTTCCGCGCGATTGAACCGCGGCTCGGCATCGAGCTGATGAAGAGACGCCGCGGCGTTGATGATCTCCGTCAACTTTGCTCCGGGCCGGGAAAACTCACTCAAGCACTCGATATCACCGATCGACATCACGAGATGGATTTATGCGTCGATCTGCGCCACTGCTTCGTGTCAGAGGCGCAGGCGACTTTCGACATTGTAGCAGACAAACGGATCGGCATCAGTCGCTCTGCGCATTTGCCGTGGCGATTTACCTTGCGCGGGAGCCCGTTCGTGAGCCGAGCGGTGAAACAATAAAACTTCAAATCCCAAGCTCCAACATCCAGAGAAGCTTCACACCTCAACATTCAAAGCCGCGGCACGACGACGGTTTGGAAATTTGATGATTGGAATTTCTTTGGAGCTTGAATGTTGGAGCTTGGTGATTTGGGCAATGTTGACCGATCTTGCTATTGGTCGAAATTTCTGCCTTCGATGACTCAAAACAAACAACGGGTTTTGCTCGGCATGAGCGGTGGAGTGGACTCCAGTGTCGCCGGCTATCTTTTGCGCGACCAAGGCTACGAGGTCGTCGGCGTCACCATGAAGGTCTGGCCGCAGGATTGCATCTCGCGCGCGGAAGACAAATGTTGCGGGCCGCAGGCCGTGGCCGATGCGCGCAGCGTGGCGCATGCGCTTGGCATTCCGCATTACGTTGTTGATGAAGCCGACCAGTTCGAGCGACTCGTGATCGATTATTTCGCCAGCGAATACCAGGCCGGTCGGACGCCAAACCCATGCGTGATGTGCAATGAGAAACTCAAGTTCGGCAATCTCTGGAGTAAGGCCAAGGCGCTGGGCTGCGATTATATCGCCACCGGGCATTATGCGATTATTGAGCACGTTGTAGCCGGGATCGGTGATCCCGGCCGCGTCGATGCGTCGGCGGAGTCTGGATCGGCCGGAGTCACCGACCCCGGCTACAGCTACGCAGTGCTTCGCAAGAGTGTCGATCAACGCAAAGACCAATCGTATTTTTTGTTTAGCCTGCACCAGTCGCAGTTGCGGCGCGCGCTCACGCCGCTGGGGAGAATGACCAAGCCGCAAATCCGCGAGATCGCGCGCTCGTTAGGCCTGAAAGTCGCGGACAAGATCGACAGCCAGGAGATTTGTTTTGTGCCCGGCAACGATTACAAAGCTTTTTTGCGCTCGCATCTGGGCGACTCGGGATTTCACCGCGGCGAGATTTACGATGTCGATGGAAATTTCGTTGGCGAGCACGATGGCATCGAGCTCTTCACCATCGGCCAGCGCAAAGGATTGCCCGGCGGTTCGCCGCGTCCGCGTTACGTGGTCGATCTCGATCCGCAAACAAATCGTGTGATCGTCGGCGACGCCGACAATCTGGTCGCGGACGAATTCGAAATCGATCCTGTCAACTGGCATCCTGTAGCCGGGATCGGCGATCCCGGCTCGTCGTTCGAAGCCACCGTAAAAATCCGCTACAATCATCCGGGCACGGCGGCGACGATCGTTTTATTGGAGAACAATCGTGCTCGCATTCGTTTAAACGAGCCGCAGCGCGCGGTGACGCCCGGGCAAGCAGCGGTGATTTACAATGACGACGTTGTGCTTGGTGGCGGCTGGATCTGCCGACGCGAGGCGCCGGTGTTGGCGTAGCAGATGGCCGAGAAAATTCTACTTGCGCTCAGCACGTTTCCGGACGCCGAAACCGCGAGAAAAATTTCGAATCAACTGGTCGCAGAAAAGTTCGCCGCGTGCGCGAACATTTTGCCGAGCGTCGAATCCATTTACCGCTGGAAAGAAAAAATTGAATCGGGAAGCGAAACACTCGTGTTCTTCAAGCTGAGCGAGGATGGACAATCAGCGTTCCAGGAGAAATTGCGCTCGCTTCATCCCTACGACGTACCAGAGATAATCTTCTTTTCAGTTATCGGTGGATTACCAGAGTATTTTCGCTGGGTTGCTGAGAACTGCGCTAGCTGACAGCAGATCGTCTTCTCTGGCCGAGCGCGAAAATTGCTGCGCCAATTGCGTTGGCAATCACTGTAACAGTGATGATTTTCGCTGCGAAGATTAAGGGGCTTGGCACGTCGATGATTGGATAGACGGTGAAAAAGATCGCCATCAAAGAAACGGCGAATCCGCAGGCGGCCGCGAGTCGCAGCCACATGCGCGCTCCGGAGCGTACCGCCCTCGCGCCGATGAGCGGGATTGCAAACATCATCGCGTACACGATTCCGTAAAAAACGTTGGCGGCATTATCAACGAGTTGAAATGCTTCCTGTAACCCCGCGCCGATCTGGCTCGAGATGGCAATCACCAGCGTGATCGCGCCGACGAAGATAATTGAATTGACCGGCGTTTTGTATCGCGGATCCAAACGCGAGAACCAATTTGGCAGCAAATGGTCCCAACCCGCGACCATTGGCAACCGCGAGCTGCCGGTTACGTGAACGCTGGTCGAAGAAATTGTTCGCGTCGCCATCAACAAAATGCCGAAGGAAGCAACGGCGCCGGCGATTGGAAACGAATGCAGGCCGAGTCGCAACGTTTGCGGCACCGGACCAATGAGATCGATAGGATTGTTGCCGATGAACGCGAGCACCGAGCTCGTGCCGAGAATGAACATGAGCGCGATCACGGGTGAGGCGATCAGCACCGAGCGTCCAATGTCACGCGCGGGCGCGCGTGTTTCGCCGGCGAGAATTGCTACGTATTCAAATCCGCTGAGGGCGCCGACGGCGAGTTTAGTGAAAATGTTGAAGCAATAGAAGATCGACATCGCGGGCAGCGCGAGTTGGAACGGCTGATAAGTTTTCAATTCACCGCGCGCGAGCCCGAGTAACGGTAAAAAAATCAACGCTGAGTAAACCGCCAACATCGCGAACGCGCCGATGTTGTGGACCCATTTACCTAACGACAAGCCGCGAACGCAAGCCCCGCCGAGTCCACCGACCAACAGCGCGCCGATCAGCGACACGCACCATTTGCTGTTTGGCATCCACGCGGCCGCCGGACCGATTGCGTAAGAAATGTTTGTGGTGGTAAACATGCCGCCGAGCGCGATGACTGTGATCGACAGCAGCCAGAGATTCCACGCCACGATAAATCCGGCGAACTCGTTGAAGCCGAGCTTGGCCCATTGATAGATGCCTCCTTCGAGCGGCATCAGCCTATTCAAATAAATCACGACCGCAGCCTGTGGAATGTAAAAAAGCAAAATGGCGAGGAGCCAAAAGAAAAGGTGCGCTTGTCCGAGCTTCGCAGCGGCTCCGACCCAGCTCGAACCGACCACAAAAAGAATTTGCGTCAAAACGAGATCGAAAAGGCCGAGCGGTTTCTTGAGAGATTCGCTATGTTCCTGGACGTCGCGCTCTGCGCGATCTAACTGCGTTTCCACAGCGAAATTGTAGGGCAAGCGCTCCGCTTGCCCACTCGAAAAACCTCGGCAGGCGACCCGCCTTTGCCCAGCTTCGGCGTGGCAAGACCGCTGCTCTTACAACGTCGATTTAGTCGTGCTCGTGCTCCGGTCTCTTGGGCGGCGCTGGTCCATTGCGAAATTCGCGGTGTCGAATTCTGCCGCCGGCATAGGCGATGTAGGTCCCGGACCCCAAAGCGGCTGCGCCGAGCAAAATCACAGCGATCACGAGTGGCGCAGATGACTTCGGCCATTTGATCGGCGCTGCGATGGCAACCGCGCTCAAAGCCGCGAGCGCGTAGAAAATCCAAATGAGATCCTCGGCACGATCTTGATGCTCATCGAGCCAGCGTTCTCCATCTTCGTCCGTCATCGACAGGACGCGATCGTATGCTTGCTGGCCAAATTCATAGACCGGCCACGCGGAAAGCGAGCTGACAAGGACAAGCACTAATGTGACAAGCTGAGCGCGACGACTCTTTAAAACGACGGCGATAATCAGTCCGATCCAAGCAATCAGCAATCCGTAAACCGGCAGTGGATTGAGCAAGACATGAACGTATTCCGGCTGGCGCAGACCTCGGAGTATCGGATCGATCACAAACTACCTCCCCAGTGAGTCGCTAAAATTTGTGCGGCACTCTTCGCTTTTTCAGGGGGCAAATATTTTTGCCAGTGGGCGATCGTGTAATGCCACCATTCGGTACGCGATCCCCAGAACCCCGCGCGCAGCATTGCGTTCTGCAGCAAACCTACGTGTGCACGGACTTCACGGGAAGGCCCGACGTAGCGCCACATTGCAGCAGGCGTAAAATCGTCAAAGTCACTGGGCATGCGCACGGGGTTGTTCCATGAATCGACCAAAGTGGCATCAACAGCGATGCCCCAGCTGTGCAGCGATCCCGCACCCGTTTCAGGATCGGCGACGTAATCGCTGTTGTGCGATGCTTCCCAAAGTTTCGCCTGCACGTCCACTGGCCGATATGCATCCCAGATTTTCAGCCCATATTGATAGCGTCGCAGAAACGCCTGTGCCCGAGCTAAACCTGAGGCGACTTCCGGGCGAGCGAGCGCGCGTGCTCCGTGGGGGTAAAGCGGTTGCCTCAGCAGATTGTTTCGCCCTGCATAGCGCAACTCGACGATGATTGTCGCGTCAACCGAACGGACATCAACAAGAGAGTCGCCGGCTTTTGCGGCCGTTGACACCAGCGCCATTGCCATTCCAGCAAGTAAGGGAACGTAAACGCTAAAGGGTCGCATTTTGTGTTGTATTGCTAATACGCCGCCATTGGCTCAGGAGTGTCTGTTTTTGCCAGGCGTTCGAGTAGAAGGCGAGCGCTATCTTCGGGGACCGCGAAACGCAACTCCATGTCCGAAATGCCCTGTCTTTGGACCTCCAACGGCCCTGAGTAAAGTAACAGTTGCGAGTCCGGTAAACGCAGCCATTGCTGCGGATTGTCGTGCAAATTTTGGGCAAGATCGGCTGCGTTTTTAGTTGCATTCACTTTTATGAGCACTCTGGCTTTTACCGGAGTTTGCAAGTTCACCGCAAGGCCGAGCAACTGTGAAGCGTTGAGCAGTTCAGAGGTAAAAATGGGGTGAAAAACGCGTGAGAGGTCGGGCGGATCGCGGGAAATAATTCGCAGCGCGCTGTCACGGTCGAGTGCCTGGAAACGATCGAATAGTTGACCGGTTATTTTTAGGTCAGGTTTCATTCCGAGGCGCACGAGCACCAGTTCGTCTACTTCACCGGGCGCTCCGACGGCAAGCGTCGCCGGCCCCAGCCGGGCGACGGCGAAACCAGGCTTGGCGGAGACGGGCTGTCGTTCCCAAACCGGCAAGCCGCTAATGGATCGTTTTAGGAAAGTCTTATCGTCGCTGATTGCACGAATGACTTTGGGAAGGCCACGGCGGGCTTCAACAAGGTTGAACTCTCGAGTCTCTCCGGTTTCATTCGTGGTCAGCGCACGGGTGATGCGCACTGCGTCGCGAGACAGTTTCAATCCTGGAACCGATGCGGCTGCGCCGATTAATCCCGACCAAAGCTTTGGCTGGTCGTTGGGCCAGCGTTTGGCGAGGTTCGCGCGCTCAAATTGGTCGGCGTTAATCGACACGATGGTGTCGGTTTCTTGCGGTAGCCATTCGCGCCCTCGTGGAGACTGAAAAACAACAAGCAGCGTGAGCGCGAGCAGGACGAGCACCGAGAAGACGCTAAAGTAAAACTTCCGTAGCTCCTGTTTGTCGATTTGGCTGGAGAGCGTGCTCAGCTCTGCGCGGTGTTGCAAAAGTTGATCCACCGCCTCCCGGCGGCGATGTGCCTGGGCCAGCAGCTGCGGCGCGTTTGGAGGTGCAACCCCCTTTTCCGCAAGATGCCGGCCAATACTCAAATAGGCGGGATTTTTTCGCTCTTCGACTGTCTGGTGGTGTGTCCGCGCGTCGCGCGCTGCTTCTTGTTGTGCGCGAACGTTATCATTCAATTTTCGGTCGCGCGCTTCGAATTCGCTTCGCGTTCGCGCTATATTTTTTTCTACGGTAGAAAGCTCCGCCTCGGCCGCATTCAGCTTCTCCTTGGCCAGACGCACTGCATCCGCACTGCCCAAACGCGCCCGGACAAGTTCTGCACGTTCTTCCGGAAGGCGCGCTCGCCGCGCGGTGATACTGGCGGATCGCGCTTCCAAGTCAGCTGGCGCTGGATCGAGCGCATGCAGATTGGAGAGCTGTTTCAAGAGATCGCGATCCGAAGCTTCGCTCTCCTGAATGCGGCGTTCCACGCCGGCAAGCTCGCGCTCGCACACCTCGAGATTATGCTTCGCTTGATTGCGGTGCTGAAGGAGCGGCTTCTTCTCCGATTCCAGCCTTGCAATTGCTTCGGACTGCTCGCGGGCGTTTCGCTGCCGTTCTTCTTCAATTGTTTTTATTCCTTCTTCGATCCGCGCGATTCGAAGCGCGACTTCCTTTTGTTCTTGCTCGAGCTTCTTAAGCGCCACGATCTCGTTGCGCAATTCTGGAAAATTGGCCGCTTGCGCAGTGCCTTCGCGTCCGAGATTGATTTCACTTTTTTGGAGAAGGCGCTTTTCGTGGCGAAGCGCCATGCGCGTTCGCTGGCGCTTGATCTTCAATCCGATCTCGCGAAGCCCTGTCCGGATGAAACTCACGGGTTAAAGCTATATGAATGGAGAGCGGGAAAAAGAAAATTTGGTTTCATTCGTCCCATTGGTCCCATGGGTCATATGAGACAGATGACTCTTATTCTTCCGACTCCGCCAATTTGGCCAGCACACTAAGATCCTCCAGTGTAGTGGTGTCGCCAGTGACTTTAGCGCCGCCTGCGATCTCCTTGAGCAGTCGCCGCATGATTTTGCCGCTGCGCGTTTTTGGAAGCGCTTCGGCGAAGCGCACTTCATCTGGTTTTGCGATGGCGCCAATATGCGCGCCTACGTGATCGCGTAATTCCTCCTTTAGTTCGCGACTGGCATCGACTCCTGTTTTCAGTGTCACAAATGCGACAACGCCCTGCCCCTTTAATTCATCCGCCCTGCCAACCACCGCCGCTTCGGCCACTCGCGGATGGCTCACCAGCGCACTTTCTATTTCCGACGTGCCAAGTCTGTGGCCAGCGACATTCAGAACGTCATCAATCCGGCCAACGATCCAGAAATAGCCGTCTTCATCGCGGCGCGCCCCGTCGCCGGTGAGGTAATTTCCCGGGAACTCGCTCCAATATTGTTTTTTATAGCGCTCCTTGTCGCCGTAAATCGTGCGCAGCATTGCGGGCCACGGGCGACGAATGATGAGTTTGCCGCCCACATTCGCCCCGACTTCGTTTCCTTTTTCATCCACAACTATCGGATCAACACCGAACAACGGGAGCGTCGCGCTGCCGGGCTTTGTCGGAATCGCGCCCGGCAAAGGAGTGATCAGAATCGTTCCAGTCTCGGTTTGCCACCACGTATCGACAATCGGACAACGCCCGCCGCCGATGTTCCTGTGATACCACATCCATGCTTCCGGATTAATCGGCTCGCCGACCGTGCCGAGCAGGCGAAGCGATGAAAGATCATGTTTCGCCACCCATTGGTCGCCCCAGCGAATAAATGCGCGAATCGCCGTCGGGGCAGTGTAAAGAATGTTGACCCGATATTCTTCGATGATTTTCCAAAACCGATCTGGCTCCGGCCAGTTCGGTGCGCCTTCGTACATGACCACGGTGGCCCCATTCGCCAGCGGACCATAAACGATATAGCTGTGGCCGGTGACCCAGCCCACGTCGGCCGTGCACCAAAAGATGTCTTCATCGCGAATATCGAAGACGTATTTCATGGTGGAGTAAACACCGACGAGATAACCGCCGGTGGTATGCAAAATTCCCTTCGGCTTCCCAGTGGATCCGCTGGTGTAGAGAAGGTAAAGCGGATGCTCGCTATCGAGCGGAGTAGGTGGGCGGTTGGCATTCACATACTCCAGCTCGCGGTGCCACCAAACATCGCGGCCTTCCTCCATGTGGATCTCGTTTCCGGCCCGGCGAAAAACGATTACGCGCTTCACAGAAGTGCCATCACGAAGTGCGTCATCGACATTTTTCTTTAACGGCACAATGCCGCCGCGGCGATAGGCGCCGTCGGCTGTGACAACGGCGATTGCGCCGCTGTCGATGATGCGGTCACGAATGCTCTCGGCGCTAAATCCGCCGAAGACAACCGAGTGCACGATGCCGATCCGCGCGCAGGCCAGCATGGCAATCGCGGCCTCGGGAATATTCGGGAGATAAATGATCACCCGATCGCCTTTTTTGATGTTGTTCCGTTTCAGCACATTCGCGAAGCGGCAAACTTCCCGATGCAGTTGCTGGTACGTGAGCGTGCGCTTGTCGCCCGGTTCTCCCTCCCAGATGATTGCCGCCTTGTTTCCCCGAAAGCCTTCGGGGCTCAGATGCCGATCCAGACAATTCTCCGAGATGTTGAGTTTCCCGCCGACGAACCACTTCGCAAATGGCGCCTTCCACTCGAGAACTTTTTTCCACGGCGCGCGCCAGACTAGCTCGCTCGCTTCGCGCGCCCAGAACTTTGCCGGCTGCCGGATCGATTCCCGGTACATCCGCCGATATTGACCAAGACTTTTGATTCGCGCGTTTTTGGCGAAGTCCCCTGATGGTTTAAAAACGCGTTTCTCGACCAGGTGCGACTCAATGTTGTTCTGCATGAGCAGTCCGTAATATGCCCAAGAAATTTTTTCGGCAAGTGCCCCGTGTTCGCTATTTGTCATGTCGAGCGCAGTCGAGACATCTCTTGGCATCTCTTCTGACGAACGAGACAATTAGAAATCAAGAGATTCCTCCACTGCGGTCGGAATGACAGGTGGATTACGCGAAGATTGGACGGCCCACAGGGCCGTGGCTACAACTAGAACGATGCTCGAACCGCCAAACGACCAGCATTTCATGCGCGAAGCATTGCGACAGGCGCAAAAAGCGTGCGAAGCCGACGAAGTTCCGGTTGGCGCGGTTGTTGTCCTTGCAGGAAAAATTATTGGCCGCGCCCATAATCAGGTGGAATTGCTCAAGGACGCCACCGCGCACGCGGAAATGCTGGCGTTGACGCAGGCTGAGGCAGCGGTTGGCGATTGGCGATTGACCGACTGCGATCTCTACGTGACCAAGGAGCCATGCGCGATGTGCGCGGGCGCGCTCGTCCACACACGAATTCGGCGTGTGATTTTCGGTTGCACAGATCCGGTTGCCGGCGCGGCGGGCAGCGTGATGAACCTCCTCCAAATGCCGGCCTTAAATCACCGGTGCGACATCGCGTTTGGCGTTCTGCAAGATGAATGCGCGGCAATTTTGCAGAATTTTTTTCGTAAACGCCGCGACGAGCAAACCGAAAATCCCAAACCGTGAAATGATCCGGCCAGCATGTCATCGGCGATTTGTGCACACGTTTACGATTATTCCGCTTCCTAAATGCCGAATAATTCGGCACAATTCTCCCTAGAATCTGATGAAGCAAATACAGAAAGATTACGCGCGGGCGTTTTTGCTCGAAAAGACAAAACTCGATCGGCTTTTGGATATTATCCACGGCCTGCTTGATGAACATGCAAACACGACGAAGCACGACGATTTTGAGGTGTTCCTGTCCGGGCAGCGACGCGAGGAAACGACTAGCGTCAATGAGGTGCTTAAAGTCGACAACTCGCGCAAGTCTAAGATAGAACGCCTGTTGATAACGCGCTCCGCATCAACTGAACGGGCCACACGTCCCGAACACGAGATACAGGTTGATTTTGACGGTAGAACCGGCAAAACCAAAATCATCGTCAGTATTCGGAGCGACGATGCCGGTTGGAGTGACCGTGCGCTCTCGGAGGTCGAAGAACAAGTCGAAAGAACTTCGCTTCAGGATGTCCCGCACCGCATAGCGCTAATCGTTCTCCTTGGCTCAATGGTCTTTTTTCTCCTGTTGCTCTTGGCTTCATCACTTCATTTGAGTTCCGCTTTCGGGCAAGCAGATGTAATGTGGTTGCGCGAAGGTAATGTTGATCGCGTTCAGCAGATTCTAAAACAGAATCGTACAATCACTGACGAGGAGATGAGGGAAATAACCAGCATGCAGCTCCGCAATGTTCTCAACCCAAGTGATACAAAGAGCGAACTGAGCGGGTGGAGTGTCCGGCGAAAAGTATTTCTTGGAGTTCCGCTCCTGATCCTAGTCGTCTGTGCCGGCTATCTCGTTGTAAGCTGTTATCCGAAAGCTGTTTTTTTGTGGGGCGACGAAGTTGAACGATACAACAAGATGCTGCAAACGCGCCGAATTGTTTGGAACATTATCATCGGCGTGATAGTCGTCGGCGTGTTATCTAATTTTCTCTACGCGGGGCTGGTTTTAGGGCGATAAGAAATCAGTCTCGTATCGCGCGAATCACTGATTCAAGTTCCAGAAACGCGGTCAATTTTTCATCCGCTCGCACAATGAAGCGTTGACCGTCGCAATGCGCGTCAACAATCCAGATCGTTCGCCACTGAGAATCAAGGACTGAGACGTAGCCCAAGCTCGAACCGCCCTTCTTGAGATTGTCGGCGATGATTTCCCATTACTTCACGCACGTCTTGTGCTAGGCCATTCCGAGTGCTGCCAATGTTGGTTCGTCAATTGTGGATGTGCTGTAAAGCCCGTGGTCGCGCTGATAATTGGCAAGCGCCTCGCGGGTGGCCGGATCCAAGAGACCGTTTATTGGGCCGTGGTAGTAACCTTGTGTTTGTAACGCGGCCTGAACATTGGCCAGAACCTGGTCCGGTGCCAGGCCATTATAGGCATAGATCGGGCCGTCGTACGGATAATAGGTATTGTGGCGATCGTAACCCCACGCCGGATACCAATAACCACTGTGCCACCAATACCATCCACCGTGGACCAGAATGATAACAACGGGAGGCTTGGTAATTGGATGGCCGGGTGGAGGGTCGTAAGGAAGAGGAGGACCGTTCGGATGATGCGTCCACCAGTCCTTATCATGCCACTCGTGGTGATAATTGTGGAAGGCCGCATATTTTGGGTCGGTCCAGGTTTCGCTCCCCGGGATGTGACCAGTCCCTTCAAACTTCACGCCTGCGATCGCCGGATCGGGCTTGCTTGGCAGATTAAAGTGCTGTGAACGAAGCGGATTCACCTTTGCCTGCGTTGAAGCAACGCCGGGCCGTACTTGGCTTCCTTCTGATTGCCCGTTTTCAATTTCTCGTGCCATAGCTGATTGCTCTTCAGGCGCTAGCGGCCGTGTGAAATCACGTCCAATGAGACCAGATTTCGTGGGAAAGTTGTAGTGGTAAACACCATTGTCGTATTGGTAGCTACCGGGGGCAGTTTTAGTTCCCTCTGGTTGCCCCTTTTCAATTCCTCGTGCGATAGCTGATTGCTCTTCAGGCGTTAGCGGCCGTGTGAAATCACGTCCAATGAGACCAGATTTCGTGGGAAAGTTGTAGTGGTAAACCGGCGCAGGTGGAGCAGGAGCAGCGGGTTTAGCAGCGGCATTACCAGCGGGAGCAGTCTCAGGATGACTTTCCGCCCCTGTCAGTCTGCTCGCGGGATTGCCTCCAGATGGAACGCCCACTGGGTGCCCAGGTGAAGCTACATGCTGAGGCGCTCGCGCCTGGTGGACATTATGTGCGTTGCCACCTGCGGGATGTTCGCTAGGCGATGCGCCATGCTGGGAGGTTTTCGCTTGTTTTTCTTTCCCTCCCTGCGCGCCACACACGAGCGAAAAGGAACAAATCAAAACACAAAATGTTCTCATGTTTCCGGATTGGACATCTTTCATGTATTGATTTCTTTGGATGGTGGATTGTTGAACTGCATTAACTGCAATCCAGTTCCGCGCGGAACTAGGAACCATCCTCGCGAAGCGCTTTGAAGAAGCGGCCTCACCTAGGCTGACTCAAGGCTTTAGTTAGATCTGGAGATCGCGCTATACGGTGTCTCAGCGAAGGCCCAGCCCCTGCGGCTTATTCAGCCGTGCCAAAGATAAGTTGAAACGTCGGATGACGTAACCAAGGAAACTTTTACCATCATCGCGGCAATCTGTCGAGCTTTATCTTACGTTCCTGATGGCGTGAGGCCCATGAGCCGTCGAACACTCCATTCGCAGTTTTAGACGGCTTTCTGCTCGCGCGCGCGCCATTGCCTGACTGCTTTAACAAAGGCGCAGTCAGCTTTTCATCCGCGCGAACAACGAAACGCTTCCCGTCGTCGCGATGGGAGTCAACAATCCAGATTGTTCGTCGCTCCGAATGAATCGCTGATACGCAGCCCCAACTCCAAGCGGCTTTGCTGAGATTGTCAGCTATTTCACGCGGCTAATGGCTTAACCCAAAGAATGCTTTGGCGATCTCGGCGGCAACCCGCGGTGCAACCTAGCGGACGATGGTGAGTAGCATCACTGCATTTGCCGCCAATGTTGCAGCAAAGAATGATGCGTCGCTTACACAAGATTCAGGCCAACTCTGACAATAAGCGGTGAGCGCAATGCACCAAGATGGCTTTAATTGGTCGAACAAATCTATTTCAAATTCTTAATTACAAAATGACTATGACAATTGAAAAATGGCTGAAGGAAGAAAAGATGCGCTTAGGACGCTTTAAGATTTACTGTGTTAATGCACAGAACGAAGAAGCAAAATCGCTCCCACTTAAGATGACGCGAAGCTGTTGGAGTGGACAGTATCGCACCTGGGATGATTCATTAGATGCTTTATCTATCCGCTAATGCCATTCGCAACATGCAAATGTGGGAGAGAAACCAATAGTGCAGTATCAAATTACTGGCACATCAAAGCCAATCTTCGATCCGCGTCGCGAAGCACAGGCAAATGAGAAAGCCGAACGCGGGTTTCTAGCGTAACTATCCTGATACCGTCAACTTTTCATCCGCACGCACAACGAAACGCTTGCCATCATCGGGATGCGCGTCCGCAATCCAGATCGTTCGCCCGCTGGAATCGACTGTTGAAACGCAGCCCCAACTCCAACCGCGTTTCTTGAGATTATCAGCGATGAATCGTGCGTGCAGTATCGTTTTTACTTTTCTAGACCCCTGGAAGCGTGTTTCCTCATCTTCATCTGATGAATGTCTTTAACCCGCCCGGTGCATTGTCGAAGCGGATGTATTGTTCGAGTGAACAGATCGCCACCACAATCAGCCATGGAATTGGTTTCGTTGCCGGGCTAATCGGTGCACCAATTTTGCTTCTCGCCGCGCACGGCACTGGCAGCCGTGGTTTTTTCCTCGGCACGATCGTCTTCGTCGCGGCAATGTTAGCATTGTATCTCGCGTCAATGCTTTACCACGCCTGGCCAGAAACGCGCACAAAATACGCTCTACAGGTATTCGATCACTCGGCAATTTTTGTCTTCATCGCGGGGACTTACACCGCCATTCGCGCTTGGTCCCCTTCGCGGCATCTGGGGGTCGACCATCCTCGTAGTTGTCTGGGCAGGTGCGGTTTTCGGCGTCATTATAAAGGCGGTGCGAGGCACTTCGCGCCACCGTAAACTAGCTATGTCCCTTTATCTTGGATTGGGCTGATCCGCGTTGATCGTTATGCGGCCACTAATCTTGAAGGTTCCACCAATCGCACTCTTTTGGTTAGTTGCCGGTGGCGTCGCCTACACTGTCGGTGTGCTGTTTTTTGTCAACAAACGCCTGCGCTACGGCCATTTCGTGTGGCATTTGTTCGTGCTGGCTGGCACAAGCTGTCACTTTCTTGCCCTGCTGGCTTGTACGAACTGACTAGAACGGCTCGGTTGCGCTGAGTTCTACAGCCGCTCACATGATGCTGTGATTCGCGTTTACGATGAATCAAGCAACGTGATCGAGACGCACCCCCACTCTGCTGGTTTCTTTAAGCCTTTGTGATTGACATCACACTTCGCATTTCGGTAACAACGGGTTGTCGCTATGAAGAAGTTGCTTTTCATACTTCTTGCAATCTTTCACCTTTCGCCACTGGCTCACGCTGGATCGGAAGCGTACTCCGGCAAAGAGATGAAGCGGGTGGCGCCGCCATCATGCCCGCAATGGTACGCGGACAACGAGTTTAACGTTAGTCTGTGGGGCGCTTACGTCTTTACAGGCAATGAATGGCGGGATGATCGCTACATCGAAGCGGATCATGCCTGGGGCGGTGGCGTTGACTTCAAATATTTTTTCCATCGTTACTTCGGTGTCGGTGTCGAAGGCTGGGTAGTGGATGCCAGACGCAGGTTCGAAGACATTACGGGAGTGGAAGCCTTTCACCTTAGTACCGGGCATGAGAGCCGGGCGATCGGCTCTGTTCTGGGTACCTTCACATTGCGTTATCCAATCCGTTGTTCGCGCTTTGCGCCATATCTTTGGGCGGGAGGCGGTGCGATCTTCGGCGGCGGTCAAAGAGAAAAGTTTCATCTAGCAGACGAGCCACTACCCATTGCTACGACCGATCATTTTGGGGCTACGACCGAGGGGATCGGGCAATTTGGAGGCGGTGTCGAAGTTCGGTTTACGCCACACATCGGCTGGATCAATGATTTCAGTTGGAACGTGGTGGATGGTCGCGATAACAACTTTGGCATGGTCCGCACCGGCGTGAATTTCGCCTTTTAGGTTCTGCTCCCGCTAACATCACGCCGTGATTCGCGTTCACGATGATGCTGGCAACGTGATCGAAACGCACGAGCACGTGGGCGAGTTCAAAGAGTGGTGAGTTCACTTTTTCCTCGCGCCCGGCGTCTGCTCCCGGTAACTTCGTCGCGGGTTGAAGGGAACGAAGAAAGCCGATGACATCTCGCGCCACGTAACAAAACGGTATGGAAACCATTCAAGATAACGGCCACAGCGACCGGCTAATTAAAAAATGCCAGCGCATTGATGGACTGAAAGCCCTGCTCAAAGAATGGGAGCTATCCGATAATCTTGATCATGATTATATTCGAGGACTGAAGGCGCGACTCCTATCCGTCAAAAACCAGCTAAGGAACATGTGCGGCCATGACGGATCAGAGGGAATGGACGATTGGTAGTTAGTGAGCAAAGCAGAAAGCATCACCCGGCGTGACGGCTGATTGCCAATTACCGCTAGTTTGGCCTGCGCAGTTTTACTGATTATTGAGAACTGTTTGCGGTGCGGGTTTGCTCACTTCGAGCTGTGCGCTCACCTTTTGCAGGCCCGCAGTAAGCGCTTCAATTTGCTTTTGCTGGTGCGCGGCGGTCGCTTTGAAGTCCTTCTGCTGCTGTGCCACCGTAGATTTCAGTTCAGTGATTGTCGCCTTCTGTTCCTCGACTTTGCGGTGCTCTTTGAGAAACTCGTTGAGCAACATCGCGTTCATTCAGCCGCTAGAGCGTGGTAAAGGTTCTGTCGCTGCCGAACCTGGTGCCGCCAGTGTTGGTGGCTACGACGCGGAAATGGTAAGTAGTGTGTGTAGTTAAGCCGCTGATGTTGGCAGTGATGTTCAGGTATGTGTTCCCAGTCTGACTCTGCGGGGTGGTGGCGAGCCCGTAACTGGTCGTGGTACCATACTGAAAATAGACATTCGTGGTCAAACCATGTGGATCCAGTGAGCCATTGAGCGTCGCTGAAGAACTAGTTACATTGGTCGCCGGGCTGGTCGTCACGACGGGTGCACCGGTCGCGCTAAGCGTGGTAAAGCTTCGGTCCGCTCCGTAAGTAGTGCCAGCGCTATTAGTGGCTACGATTCGGAAGTGATAAGTCGTGCTCGCAGCTAAGCTGCTGATGTTGGCACTGACGTTCACGTACGTGTTGCCAGAGTGACTCTGTTGGGCGGTGGTGAGTCCGTAGCTGGTCGTCGTGCCATACTGGAAATGAACACTGGTGGTCAACCCATGCGGATCGAGTGAGCCATTGAGCGTGGCTGAAAAACTCGCGATCAACGTTGCCGGGTTAGTCGTGACGACCGGAGGCCCGGTCGCGGTAAGCGTGCTAAAGGTCCTATCGCCGCCAAACGTGGTACCGGCGCTGTTGGTTGCCACAATTCGGAAATGATACGTGGTGCCTGCACTCAAACCGCTAATATTTGCAGTGACATTCCGGTACGTGCTCCCGGTTTGGCTCTGAGCGGCTGTGGTAAATCCGTAGCTGGTCGTGGTGCCATACTGGAAATAGGCACTCGTGGTCAAGCCATGTGGATCCAGTGAGCCATTGAGCGTGGCTGAAAAACTCGCTATCAACGTTGCCGGATTAGTTGTGACAACCGGAGGCCCGGTTGCGCTAAGTGTAGTAAAGGTCCTGTCGCTGCCGTACGTGGTGCCGGCGCTGTTGCTGGCCACAATTCGGAAATGGTAAAGGTGACTCGCGAGTAAGCCGCTGATGTTGGCGCTGATCGGCCGTACCGTGTTCCCAGTCTGAGTTTGCATGGGTGTGGTGGAGCCGTAGCTGGTTGTTGGGCCATACTGGAAATAGACTGTCGTCGTTGATCCACGTGGATTGAGTGAGCCATTGAGCGTAGCAGAAGAACTTGCGACGTTCGTTGCCGGATTAGTTGTAACGGCGGGAAGAAAAATAGGAATAGGAGTAGGAGTGGGAGTGGCTGTCGCGGTTGCGGTTACAGTGGGCGTCACTGCCGCAGTCGCAGTTGGTGTAAACGTCGCTATGGGCGTTGGTGTAAACGTCGATGTAGGCGTCGGTGTAAACGTCGCTGTAGCCGTAGCGGTTGGCGTCGCTGTAGCCGTGGCGGTTGGCGTTGGCGTTGCTGGTATGGCCAGAAACGCGTGCTGTACACCACCGGCGAGCTGGCCATAGCCAGTGATCCAGGCGGAACTGTTAATGGCATAAGCGGCGAGACTGGTGAATCCAGCCCTCCTTTGCGGTGCCACCAAGTCGAGCAAATGATACATCGTACCGCCGATGTAGAGGAATGCACCCCCCTGATCGGCACCAACAATCTGCCCAGACTCGTTGATACCGGTGCCGGTGCCGTCCCCTTGGAGAGTACCCAAATCAATCATGCTTCCGGCCGAGTACAAGAAAGGGTGTGTCGCGCCACTCGACGTGCCGGTGGAGCCCGTCACCTGTCCAAGGCTGTTGATGGAGTAGCCCTCGCTGTGGTCAGAGGGGGTCCCAGGAACGCCGAGGGAGCCCAAGTCGATAATGCTCCCTGAATACAAAAACGCATGATAGGGATTAATTTGGCCTGGTGTGATTTGGGAATAGCCCGTTATCTGCCCTGAGTCGTTAATGGCGAATCCTGCGGCTTGATCACCGCCGAGTGTGCCTGTATCGATCATGGGACCGCCGGAATACAGATAGGCATGGGCCGTGAACCCGGAACTTCCCGTCACGTCCCCGGAGTTGTTGACGCCATTCCCGAAGGAGTTAAAATTGTGTGGAGGGGGGAGCACACCCAGATCGATCATGCTCCCGCCGGAATACAAAAACGCATGAAAATAGGTGTTGCCTGTAATGAAGGAAAAGCCCGTCACCTGCGAGGAATCATTTATACCCAATCCGTGACTGGTTGTGCCGCCGAGTGTGCCCAAGTCGATCATGCTCCCGTTCGAATATAGGAACGCGTGAGGATGGGTCCCGTCGTAGTTAGTGTCGCCCGCCACCTGCCCGGCATTGTTAATGGCGTAACCTGCACTGAAAGTGCTAGGGCCGCCCAGTGAGCCCAGGTCGGTCAGCTCATATGGCGGAGCAACACCCGATACGATTATGGCACCAAGCACCCAGACAGTGAGCGAGATTATCGAAAGTAAGATTTGTTTTTTCATTCCGGCTTTTTTCTATTGCTTGTCAGTGCGAAAAAAAAGCCCACCAAACATTGACAGAGCATCACTTCGGCTGACTCGGGGCTTCGGTTGCATCTGGGGGATCGCGCTAAACGATGTCTCAGCGAAGATTCAGCCCCCTGCGGCTTATTCAGCCGCGCCGAAATAAGTTGAAACGTCGGATGACGTAATCGAGGAGGTTTTTACGTGATCCGCGACAGTTTGTCGAACTTTATTTTTGAGGTTCCAGCGTCCGTGTTTGTTTCACAGAATCGCCGATTCCAGTTCTAACAACGCGGTCAACTTTTCATCGGCGTGCACAAGGAAACGCTTTCCGTCGTCGTGGCGCGCATCGACAATCCGGATCGTTCGCCCCTCGCAATCCAAAGCTGCGACCCAGCCCAAACTCCAGCCAGCTTTGCTGAGATTGTCCACTACTATTTTCCCAATACTTTCGCTGGAGGCGCAAATGGGCGGCATAAATCTGTAGGCGCAACGGATCATCTCCCGGGAGGGATAGAAGCCTTCCCACAGATCGGCGTTGCGCCGCTTTGTTCGATGGGCACGTTATCGCTCGTCCTTTTGCGCGTTCATGCAGACCATTTCGTTAGCGATCGATGTCATTAATGCTTGCTGGCTCGTGTTTGTCGTCGTTTGGGTGGTGGCAGCGGCATCGACCAAGCGTTCGATCTATCGCGAAAGCAGGGCACAACGGCTCCGTTACTGGATACCGGTCGTAATAGCGTATTTTCTCCTGATCAACGGCCGCAGGCTGTTTTATCCGCTCAGTGCCCACATTGTTCCGCACACAGAAGCAACGGCGTGGACGGGCGCCGTCTTGTGCATTGTTGGCCTCGCCTTCACTATTTGGGCAAGGGCTACGCTCGGACGCAACTGGAGTGGCGCCGTCACGTTGAAAGAATGCCACGAACTAATTGACCGCGGACCGTACCGGCTGGTGCGTCATCCGATCTACACCGGATTAATGACAATGTTTGTGGCCACCGTCATTGCGTTGGGACATATGGCTGGGATCATCGGAGCGTTGCTCGTGTTCCTCAGCTTCTGGATAAAACTTGGCGACGAAGAAAAGCTGATGCTTAAGCAGTTCCCCGATCACTATGCGGCCTATCAGCAACGTGTGAAGCGGATTATTCCTTTCGTGCTTTAACCCCATGTGGCGAACCGAATGCGGTTAGCCACGCAATCGGCTACGCAGTGCGTCGCAGCCGCTCACGTGATGCTGTGATCCGCGTTTACGATGATGGTGACAACGTGATCGAAACACACGTGCACGCGGGCGATTTCAAAGAGCCGTGAACGTTACATTCGTGAAAAAAAAGCCGCTACGCGGTGAAGCGTAACGGCTCGTTGTGAAATGCGCTCACCCTTTGGATTTGTGCAGCCTGCTGTTTGACCGTTGCGATGAGACTTGCCACCATCGCTTCCAACTTCTGCACCTTCCATGTCTTCACACGCGCTTCTGCATTTTTCCTCGTAACCTCGCGCCGGATTTTCCGCAGTACATGAGTGGAAATCAGAGCAGGTCAAAACAATGAAATTTAATAGAAAGGAATTTTTCAAACATGAAAACCTTTATTGTTTATGATTTAGATTCAAAAATACCCGTTGCTGTTGGCGAACAAGTAAGCGCGGAAACCGCGCGATATTGCGCAAGCGTGGCAACTGGGATTTTCCACGCAAATCTTTTGGCAGAAGAAATTGATTTAGAAGAACAAATTACCCACTGAACCAAAATGTTGGAACTTCCGATTTGGGCCGCTAGCACGACCAACTCGCCGGACGGTCGATACTCACACACGGCAGTGTGGTCCTCCGCCCAAGCCTTAATTCAAGCTGTGCGCTCACTTTCTCTAAGACCGAAGAAGCAGTAACGTCTGATACGACGCCTAGGGGTCGGTGGAAAACGGCATCCTCCAAACGATGAGAGTTGCTGTGTTGTCATCCACCGCAGCGAAGAACGACTCCACCGCATTAATGTTCACTGTTGTCACGTTCACTGCTAACCCAAATGAACCGCCCTGTGCGGGATCGATTGAGAGTTGCGAAACAAACTGACCTTGCTTGGTGAACTCGACATACTCGCTAGGCAGGTGCGGGTTGGGATTAATCACGTCGCTGTTGGAAACGATCAAATGACCGTTGGGAGCCTCTCCCATGGCGAGCGCACCGTGCAGGTGAGTAGCATCTGCGTAAATAACCGTGCCTTTGCCTCCGCTGCTGTTTCTCGTTCTTGGGTTCTGAACCGAAAAGACGGTGTTATCTGCTGTGGACGCCACATAAAGCACATCGGTGGTCGGATCGTATACCAAGCCGGTGGGCCCAACCTCAAAGGCAGCCGGATCACCCCTGTGTGCGTACCCGGATGCGATCACGGTCGTGCTCGTGACCGTCACGCCACTTGAAGAGACATCGAGATTCAATCGCACGACATTCCCTGAGAGCACCATCGAGACAAAAGCGATCGCCTGACTACCTTGGTCAATGACGGTCATGTCCCATGGCCCCAAAATGAGTGGCCCGCTAATCGTGCTGACTAAATGGCCTTTGTTGTCAATCACTAGTAGCGAACCCGGCATGGCCGTTCTGGATGTGCCATCTGTTGAAGGCACGTTTCCAACAATCACAAAGCCCCTCTGCAGTATTGCCAGTGCGGTCGAAAGCCCAAGACCGGTTGATCCACCTGGGTGAGGCGGTCCGGCAAAAAAAACAAAGGGCTGGCCAGTTGAAGAAACACGCACAATGGTCGTGCCCGTTCCCTGCAGATTCATACTATTATTAAAATTTGAGACCAGAATTTGCCCCGGTCGTAGAGGTCCGGTGCCGCTTTGGAAGCCTTGCGGCACAAAAGCAACGCCATAGGGATTCAAGTCTCCATTCGGTGGCACAGTGGAAAAAATGGTGAATTGTTCCGGCAAGAAGACACCGGCATCGGCGGAAGGCGTTCCGCTAAAAACTGCGAAAAGCGCAATTCCTGCCAAAAGAAACGTGGTTATCCGATTTTTGATGGTAGGCGCACTCTTCTGTTTTCTTACGTAATCTGACATGTTGTGATTCATGGAATTCCCTCCTTTCTGCACACTTCGCACCGAGTCGCATCACGAGTCGCAGAAGAAAAGTAACAAAGTTGTTACTTGTGCTAACTCTTTACCAAAACGCGCACTGCGCTCTCTACGAAAACGACTTGGCACAAATCTGCCCGAGAAAGGATAAAGATCGGAAGAAAAAGCTAGTCAACTTTGGGGAGCAATACGGGTTCCGTCTGAGATTCTATCGTGAAGGACTGTTCGCCATCTTTGGTAGTATGTGCTCGACGGAGTTGCTCACGCGATCTTGAACTCCAGCAACTCGAACTTTGCAGAACCCCCGGTGCAAAAAACTCCATGTTCAAAGTTGTTGCCACCACCAAAGGAAATTACCCAAACGCCGTTCTTCTTTAGCGTTGAAGTGAAACCCTTCGGGTCGCTGTGACCGTAAACGTCCTGCCACAGATTCGGTGCGCAGGAAACGGTGTAAACCCGCTCGGCGCCAGTCAGCTCAATCGTGGCAGAGTTCACACCGCTTGGCCAGTAACGGTTCTCAAGAAAGCTCGTTGCTATGCGCGGCCGGAAGTTAGGTGGTAAGCCACCACCGCCTGAGTGGTCAACAAATTGAAAAGTTGGATTTCCACCGATCGCACTGATGCGATACCGAATTGTGATGGTTCTAATCGGGTTGGGCAATACGCCCTTTCGGTTGGCAACCACGGAGTTAATGTGACCTTTAGACCCAGGGAACATAAAACTGAACCCAGAGGCCCCGAGTTGTTGAATGTTGACGCCATGGTTGTAATCAGTTGTGTGCCAGTTCATTTTCTTGTTCATGCTTCGAGTTTTGACCTAATCAGATTCCAGTCGAACTGAAAGGCCGGAGGAAGTTGAAGGTCGTTCTTGAGTCCGTGATGCTGAGTGTCCTGGATCGTCCGAATGACGTATTTGAATTTGGGTGGAATGCCTTCGCGCTGAACTTCACAGCGCTAGGCTCGCCTAACGCGTTTCTCAAATTATATCCCATGTTATCAAACGACCTGCCCTTTGGGCATTCAACTGAACGGTTTTGCACTTGTACGGTCAATAGGAGAGAAGAAGTAATTGGAGGATATATGTTCAACGGCCGTGCCGGACGACTCCTAGGAATATTGATTTCGCTATTTACGCTTTCTACTTTTGCGCAGCCAGCCTGGGCTGACGAGGCGTTGACGGCTCGCAATAAGGCTGTTGTTCGCGATTTCTATACAGCCGTGTTAATCGGCCGCGACGTCAATGCGGCGCCGCGGTTTTTGCGACCGGACTACATTCAGCACAACCCACAAGTACCGACCGGGCTGAAGGGTTTCATGGACGCGTTCCGAGAGCGTTTCGCCCAAAAACTTCCGCCCGACTATAAGCGTGAATTGTTGAATGTGATCGGCGACAACGACATGGTTGTCGTTTACGTGCGCCAGACGTGGAGCGGGCGTGACGGCCAGCATCACCAAGCCCTCGGCTTCGACATGTTTCGCGTGCAAGACGGTCTGATAGCCGAGCATTGGGACGCCGATTGAAGCCCTGACCAGCGTTGTGGCACCCTTAATGGGTTAGTCGGCTGCCCGTATCGCTGGTTCGAGTTCCAGAAACGCGCCAGTTCAATCTGTGCGCTCACTCTCTGCAGACCCGCAGTGAGCGCGTCAATTTGCTTTTGCTGGCGCGCGATGGTGTCCTCTCCTGTTGTCGCAACTTTCGATCCTGCCGGTGGAAGCCGCTGCGCCGGTGAAGCGTGACGGCTGACTGTGGAATAAACCGCTGCTTGGCTGCCTCGCTAGGATTCGAACCGCGTAAAAGGCTTCGCCTCACGCGTTTTGACAAATTGCGATACTACGTTGCCACGTGAGACCACCGAGGTCTTTTTACGTGGCTGCCTCGCTAGGATTCGAACCTAGACAGAGAGATTCAGAGTCTCTAGTGCTACCGTTACACCACGAGGCAACAGGGCCCAAAACGTACAGCAAGATTCCCTGGGTTCGCAAGCGGCCCGGAATTCTCTTTTAGCTGACGACAATCACTTCTTCGCCTTCGCGGGCGGCTTCTACCTTAAGGTCTTTTCCGCTCTCCTGCACAAGGCGCCGCGCATTTTCTACCATGGAATCGATCATGGCGTCGTCGTGGTTGGGATCGTGATGGAAAAGCAACAGCTTGCGAACGGCGGCATCGAGCGCGAGCGCAACCGCGGTCGCAATCGAACCATGGCCCCAGCCGATGTGACGTTGGTATTCGTCGTCGGTGTATTGCGTGTCCAAAATCAAGAGGTCGCTGCCATGGAGAAACTCAACGAGCTTTGATCGCTCCTCAGTCGCAGTTTTTCTAGTTTCTTCTGGAGTCATATGGTTGCCCTTGGCCGAGTGAAGAAATCCGTACGGTTCGTGGTCAGGGAGAAACGCGACTGTTCCAGCACTGGTGAAGAGACGATAACCGGCACAAACCCCCGGATGATTTACGAATATCGCGTGCACTTGCACTTTGCCGATGAAAAATTTCATTTCGCGTAGCCGCCGGATGTCGATCTTTCCTGAGAGCTCGCGCATTGCGATCGGAAAAAATGGCGCTTTCATCGGTTCAGCCAGGATCTCGCTGAAGTCCGCGCCGGCACCGTCAAAACCTAAAATGCGAATTTCGTTTTTTGGATCGTAGGCTGGCTTAAAAAACGGCAGTCCCTGGATGTGATCCCAATGCGCATGAGTGATCAAAAGCGATAGTGTGATCGGTTCCGCTCCGAACTCTTTTGCCAAACTGATTCCGAGCGGGCGAATCCCGGAGCCAGCATCCAGCACGATGACCTCGCCATCGGCGCGCACCTCGACACAAGTGGTGTTCCCACCATAACGCAGCGTGCCGGGACTCGGCACTGAGATGGAACCGCGTGTTCCCCAAAACTTGATTCGTGGGGCCGATGGTAAAGCACTAGACATGGAGGGGAGAACGCGGAACTCTGCCACGCGTTTTTGATGAAACCAAGTGTTTTTAGATGCGGTGACATTACGCCGATACGTCTCCGAAAACATTTCGGGGAGCGCGGCATCGCTGCCTAAAAGAAAATGGGAATGATCAAGATCGCCAGAATATTGACGACTTTAATCATGGGATTGATCGCAGGACCTGCGGTGTCTTTGTACGGATCGCCCACGGTATCGCCAGTGATTGCTGCGGCGTGCGCAAAAGAGCCTTTGCCACCGAGATTTCCTTCCTCAATAAATTTCTTCGCGTTGTCCCAAGCAGCGCCACCTGATGTCATTGCGATGGCGATAAATAATCCGGTGACGATTGTGCCGACCAGCAATCCACCGAGCACGACGGGGCCCAGCGGCTTAATGACAGCGACGAGTACGACTGCCACCAACGGCAGTAGTGCCGGAACGATCATCTCTCGCAACGCCGCTTTCGTCACAATGTCCACACACGTACCGTATTCGGGCCTCTCCTGTCCGGTCAAAATTCCGGGCTTCGCTTGTAATTGCCTTCGCACCTCGCGAACTACCGCGCCCGCTGCCTTGCCTACCGCGTCCATGCTGAACGCTGTGAAGACAAATGGCAGGAGTCCACCGATAAAGAGTCCAATGATTACTTTCGGGTCGCTGAGCGAGAATTGAAATGTAAATGCTTCGCCCCGGCCAGTGATGTGCCCGCGCAATTCCTCCACGTACGATCCGAATAACACCAGGGCGGCTAATCCTGCCGAAGCGATGGCGTAACCTTTGGTAACAGCTTTCATCGTATTCCCAACCGCGTCGAGATCGTCTGTCACAACACGGACTTCCTTTGGCAGTTGGGCCATGACGGCGATGCCGCCAGCGTTGTCGGTGATCGGCCCGAATGAGTCGAGCGAGATGATCACGCCGGCCATGGACAACATCGACATCACGGCAATGGCAATTCCATACAGCCCGGCGAAATGATGCGTGACCAGGATCGCCGCTCCAATGCACAGGACCGGCAGCGCGGTAGCATGTTCTCCGGCCGCCAACCCCGCGATGATGTTCGTGGCGTGCCCAGTCTCGGACGCATGTGCAATTTTTTGGACCGGCCGAAAGTGAGATGAAGTGTAGTAGTTCGTGAGCGCGACGATGATGGGCGTCATGATCAGACCAACTAGCGAAGCAAAATAGAGTTGAGCAGGGGAGCGCAATATGCCGTCGATGGTTACTCCAGCGGGGAAAAGGTTGTGCGTCGCCGGCCAAAATACGATTGCGGAGATCAACACGTTGGTCATGACCGCACCCATCAACACGGCTGTCGGCTTACCGCGCGCCACATTTACAAAGAAAATTCCGCAGATCGCCCCGAGCACCGAGATTCCGCCGAGCACGAACGGATAAACGATGGCCGCTGGGTTTCCGCCAAGTGTTAATAGCCCGGCCAGAATCGCGCCGACCAAACTGACCGCGTAAGTTTCGAAAACGTCCGCAGCCATGCCTGCGCAATCGCCTACGTTGTCGCCCACATTATCGGCGATGACCGCTGGATTTCGCGGATCATCTTCTTCGAGGCCCTTCTCAATCTTGCCAACCAAATCGGCGCCCACATCGGCGGCTTTTGTGTAAATGCCGCCACCTAATCGCGCAAAAACGCTGATGAGACTGCCGCCCAGCGCGAGGCCCACGAGACTGCGTATCGCCGCATCGCTTCCAATCAGTTTCGCCGCGATTGTGTAGAAGATCGACACTGAGAGCAACGCCAGCCCAACGACCAGCAAACCGGTCACCGAGCCGCCGTTGAATGCCATGCGCAACGCGTTGAGCCGCCCGACGGTGGCGGCCTGCGCCGTACGGACGTTTGCCAATACGGCCACGCGCATCCCGATGAAGCCTGCGGCGAGCGAACAAAAAGCGCCGATCACGAATCCGATTGCCGTAGGGTGATCTTTGAATCTGAAAAGCAAAATGAAAATCACCACCGCGATCAAGCTGATCGTCTTGACTTGCCGATTCAAATACGCCTTTGCGCCTTCCTCCACAGCGGCCGAGATTTCTCGCATTCGTTCATTTCCCGACGGCGCGCGCATCACCGCCGCAATCAAAACGAAGGCAAACGCGAGCCCGATCGCGGCGCACACCATCGAGAGTGGCACGCCTAAATTGAGGATGCTTAAGGCCAGGAAATTCATCTTCGCGTCGCGCTGAAGCGCAGGACTCTATGAAGAATTGCTGCGGTGGCAAAGGCAATTTGCCAGCGTTTCACAGAATGGAGCCGCGGGGACGCGAGCGACATAGGCGGGCAGCTCATTAGCGCGAGAGAGCGGGAGCGAACGAGTCAAACGCCCTATAATTCCACGAATCCGTTCAGATCGCCGGTTTATTGTAGGGCGTCTGTGTCAGACGCCGTCGGGTTATGTAATTGCTGAATGGCAGACCGAATGCTCACTTCATCTTCTCGCGCTTGTATGACTGAGTAAGATCGACAATTATGGCTGACAAAAAGATTGCCACGTTGAGCGATGCACGTCTGCGCGGCGCGAGGTTCGTTTACATCGCAGCGTTATTCGCAGCATTGGGCGGTCTTTTGTTCGGGTACGACACAGGCGTCATCTCCGGTGCGCTCATTTTTATCAAACGCGAATTTGGCCTGACGACTGCAGCCGAAGAAATTGTCGTCAGTGGCGTTTTGTTGGGCGCGACCCTTGGCGCAATCGCCGGTGGAAAAGCCGCAGATCTTTTCGGGAGGCGACGAGTCTTACTTGTGACGGCGGCAATCTTCGGTATCGGCGCGCTCGCCAGCAGCGTGGCGCCATCACCCGCGATCCTGATCCTCAGCCGCATCGTTCTCGGTTTGGCGATTGGTCTCGCCTCAACAAACGTTCCAGTTTATCTGTCCGAAGTTGCGCCTCCGCATACGCGCGGCTGGGTGGTATCGCTGTTTCAGCTCGCCGTCACCGTTGGCATCGTCGTCGCGTACCTGACCGATTACGCTTTTGCCGGCATCGCAGGCTGGAGGTGGATGCTCGGTCTGGCCGTCGCTCCGGCGTTAGTCTTCGGCACCGGCATGTTTTTCCTGCCGGAAACTCCGCGCTGGCTCATTCGTGGGGGTCAGCATGAAGTCGCGCACCGCGTTCTCGTGCGCATCCGCGACGTTGCAGATGTCAACGTCGAGATCGAAGAGATCAAGACGAGCCTAGCGCAGCAAACTGAAAGCGGAGGCTGGACCGATTTATTACGCCGGCAAGTTCGCCCTGCTCTCGTTGTTGGAATAGGCCTCGCCATCTTTCAACAAATTACCGGCATCAACACGGTGATTTATTATGCGCCAAAAATTCTTCAGGCTGCGGGATTCAATTCCGCTTCCGGCGCGATTTTGGCGACCGCAGGCGTCGGCGTCGTAAATGTCGGTATGACAATTATTGCGATGTTTTTGGTCGATCGCGCCGGGCGCCGGCCGCTGTTGCTTGTCGGCATCGCTGGAATGATCGTCACGCTTGGCGTGCTCGGGTTGAGTTTCCGGATCTCAAATACATCGGGACAACTCGCCTGGATCGCTGTGATTTGCCTGATGGGTTACGTCGCCTCATTTGCAATCAGCCTGGGCCCGATCTTCTGGCTCTTGATTGCAGAGATTTATCCCCTGAGAATTCGTGGCCTTGCTGAGGGCACCGCGGCAACGTTCAACTGGGGCTCGAACCTGATTGTCTCGCTTACCTTTCTCACGTTGCTCGAGAAATTCGGTGCGAGCGCAACGTTTCTGCTCTACGCATTTGCCTCGGTCGCGTCGTGGCTCTTCGCCTATTACTTCGTTCCGGAAACCAAAGGCCGCACTTTGGAAGAGATCGAAGCATTCTGGAGAGTAAGGCATCGTGCTCGCCAAACGGCCAGCCGAATTTCCTAGCTCAGCCGGTCACGTCCATGCGGTTTCGTGAGATCGAGTAGCGGGCCGATGGGAACGATGCGGGTAGGATTAATCTCTGTGTGCGTCATGTAGTAATGACGCTTGATATGATCGAAGTTGACAGTGTCGGCGATTCCCGGGTGCTGATATAAATCCTTCAGATATCCCTGCAGATTCCGATAGTCGATGATACGGCGCAGATTGCATTTGAAATGGCCGTGATAAACTGCATCGAAGCGCACCAACGTGCAAAAAAATCGCCAGTCCGCCTCGACAATTCGATCAGCGAACAAATGTCGACTCCTCGATAGACGCTTTTCGAGACTGTCGAGTGCTTCAAAAAGCTTGCGGCAGGCAATCTCGTATGGCCGTTGACGCGTGGCGAAACCAGCTCTGTAAACGCCGTTGTTTACATTATCATGCAGAAAACCAGCGAGCTTCGCATGCTCGGCTTGGATGTCTTTCGGAAAAAAATCGATCCGCTCTGCGCCCGAAGGGCAGCCACTTGCATCAACTGGCTGGATCGCCCAGCCCCTTCGGCCTATGTCGCTGCTTCCATGGTCTGGTCGCGGTTGAAGGGGCTGCCCGGTTTCGCCGGGTTCGGCGACATCTTTGTTCTCGGCGAAGTCATTAAACACATCGTCGAACATGCGGCAGATGTCGTCCTCGCAATTATTGACGATCCGCTTCGTTTCTTTGTCCCAGAGTACCGGCACCGTCACGCGTTGATCGAAATGCGGATCAGTTGCTTTGTAAGCTTCGCTCAAAAATTGAAAGCCGTTGACGGGATCGGTTGATTCGAATGGCGCACCGGGCGGAATTTTGCCCGAGGGATTGCGAAACGCCCAGCCTTCCTCGTCCCGAATCGGATCGACAACTGTCATGCCGACTGTGCCTTCGAGTCCTTTTAACTTCCGAAAAATAACCGTGCGACTCGCCCACGGACAGGCGAGAGAAACGTAAAGATGATAACGATCTTTCGCAGCGGCGTAACGCGTCGATCCATCGTTCGAGATCCATTCACGGAAGGCGTTCTCCTGCCGCCGAAATTCGCCGGACTCAGTCTGCTCGGTTGGAAATTGCGCTTTCATCTAACCACCAATGGACAGCCGCCTTCGCGCGCTTCGGCGTGCCAGGCGAATGAACGCGAACTTAAGGCGACACGCCATGTGTGTCGATTCGTGGTTATTCCGCTCCCGTTGACAGCCAAAAACGCCAGTGGTACCGTCGCGCAAATTACGCGGAAGTCCGCAAAAGGCGGATGATAACGCATCTGATCATAAAGACTTGCATACATCGTTAAACAGTCAGGTTTTGGTGCTGAACCGTCTCTGGCAGGCGGTGAACATCTGCTCGGCGCGCCGCGCCTTTGCGCTGGTGTATGCAGGTCATGCCCAGATTGTCTCGTCTGACGACACCAACAACTTCCTGACGCACGATTTCGAAAGCTGGCGCGATTTGTCCGCGAACGCGCCGGCCCATGAAGTGGTAACGACCATTTCGTTCAAGATTCGCATCCCGCGTGTGATCGTTCTGCTGGTGTTCGATCGGCTGCCGAAAAAGGAAGTAAAGTTCACTCGTCACAATGTTTTTGAGCGCGACAAGAACACATGCCAGTACTGCGGCGAGCTTTTTGATCGGAGCGAACTCAATTTGGATCACGTGGTGCCGCGCGATCGGGGCGGAACAACGACATGGGAAAACGTGGTCTGCTCCTGCATTGCCTGCAATACGCGCAAAGGCAACCGGCTACCGCGAGAAGCGTACATGAGTTTGATCCGCAAACCGAAGCGGCCAAAGTGGCGGCCGTTTGTCCAGATTACATTTGCCGCGCCACAGCACGACCTCTGGAAGCACTTTGTCGATCTCGCTTACTGGAACGTCGAGCTGAGCGATTGAGCGTCGCTCAGCGAGATTGCGATTTTCTTACAGAAGGCAACAAAGGAAACAAAGATTGATGTTTTGCCCACGAATGACGCGCCCAAGCCAAGGCTCTGGTGCGCCGAGCGCGCAAACACCCGAAATTTTGGAGGTTAAGTCCCATCGGGGTTGCCGAATTCCGAGGGCAAGCGAAACGCATGCCCTACAATGCCTTCGTGATCTCCGTTTCCTTCTGTCAAAGATCCACGTTAGTTAGATTTCGGTACAAGTGAGGCGACGATCTTCTCGAAGCACGGATCGCCGCGGAGCGGGTCCCAATAGGGCAGCAGTTTCAATTCACCGTAGCTGACGTAGCCCGCCAGACGCGTGGCGATCGCCAGTTGTTCGCACGCTAGATCCTTCTCGCCAGTCCAGGCGGCGATCATTGCGAAGTATTCGATCATGTGCACGCCATTGGTGAAATCCTTTGCAACTGGGAGTAGCTCGACCGCGCGTCGGCCTTCGCGCAGAGCTTCCTCTTTTCGCCCGAGTCCCGCGTCAATTAAGCCAAGGACGCAAAGTGCCGGGCCATAATCTGGCTGCGCTTGCACGCGCTTCTCTTGTTCTGCGCGGGCGGCAGTGAAAGCAGCGCGCGCTTTAGCATCATCATCCGTCATACGTGCAATCAACCCTTCCCCAAAGTTGCGCCCGAAATTCACGGCGTCATTACCGAAAGTATTTTCACCAAGTGCCTCCAGTGCGGCTTCTGCCGCACTGGCATCGCGCTCAGCCAGAGCGTAAATGAACCAACGGTCGGCGACGGTCGGAACCGCATCAGGGTTCTCCGCCCGAATCGAGTCGATCATTTGGTGCAGTGGGCGCGGATCGGCCTTCGACTGAAGAGCGAGATGCGCGCGCGCTACTCTCGTGTCGATATCGTTGGGATTGATGGCAAGACAGCGATCCAGGACAGCAGCTTCTTCGGCGTAACGCCGCAAAAGGTTATACCTGAGTGCGATCTTCTGAGCAGTATATAGATTGCGCGGATCCAGTTGGAGCGCGCGCTCAAGATTGCGCAAGGATTCCTCAGGCTTCCCCTGGCGCCATCGGACGAAGCCGGTCAACTGAAAGATTCGCGGATCATTCGGCAACGTTCGGCGGGCTATGTCCAGCTCAGCAAGAGCGCCATCGTAGTCGAGTCGGCCGCGAAAAAGATTTTCGGCGCGCGCAAGGTGCGCTTCGCCCGCGTTGGGACGCAGACGAAATGCTGCCTGGATCGCAGCTTCTGCCAACGCTAGCCGCGCAGGAGTGTGATCATAGCCACCGAAATAGAGTTGGTCATGGGTGTAAGCCAGTTGGCAGTAAGCAAGGAAAAAGGAGGGATCACGCGCCACGGCTTGGTTGAGGAAGTCAACCGCTTGACGGAATTTTTGCTCGAGGCCGGTACTCATGGTTGTTAAAAGCAGGAGAGACTTGGCCCGATTGTAGAGAAGGAACGCAGTAAGGTCAGTTGTGGGCGGTTGCTCAATGGCGGTTTGCTCGCTGACAGAAAGCTTCGCTTGAAGCTGGTTAGCGATCGCCTTCGCGATATCGCTCTGTATCGAGAGGACATCAGCTAGGTCGCGATCGTAGCTTTGCGCCCACAGGTGCGCGTCGGTGTGCGTATCGACCAACTGTGCGTTAACCCGCACGCGATTGCCAAATCGCTGAACGCTTCCTTCCAGCACATGCGCCACCCCAAGTTGCTGGCCGATCTCGCCCAGGTCGCGCGCGATCCCACTCTTGTAATCCATGACTGAAGTCCGACTGATCACTTTCAGGTGGGCGATCCGGGCCAGAGCGGTCAGAATTTCGTCCTGCACGCCATCCGTGAAAAAGGTGTTATCCGGATCCCTGCTCAAATTCTCAAACGGCAGCACCGCAATGCTTTTCTCCGGCACCGGAGTTCTGGGCGCGAGGAATTGCTCCTGCAGCAACCAAACCACCGCGAGCGCGAGCAGAAGACTCGCACCGAAGGCGCCCGCCAGAATCGGATTGCGGCGCGACCAACGCCAAACTCTCGCTGGCACTCGCACAGGCCTCGCGCTAATTGGCCGCGCTTCAAGCCACCGCTCGAGATCTTCCGCCAGCACCGCGGCACTCTGGTACCGCGCTTTCGGATCGCGTTCCAGGCAACGCGCGCAGATCGTCTCCAGGTCGCGATCGAGGGCCGGGGCAAGTGAGCGCAGCTTCGGCGCAGGCTTTTCGCTGGCTTGTTGAATCACAGCCAGCGCGTGTTCGCCTAGAAAAGGCGGACGCCCAGTGAACAGATCGAACAAGACTGCTCCGAGACTATAAACGTCCGCCGCTGGAGTAAGCTTTGTTGCGGGTCCTTTAGCTTGCTCGGGGGCAATGTAACCAGGCGTGCCGAAGATTGTGAGTGTGCGCGTGAGATCGGTAGTGGTGTCCAGCCATTTGGCTAACCCGAAATCGGTCACCAATGGTTCACCACGGCCGTCAAGCAGAATGTTTCCCGGCTTGAGATCGCGATGCAAGATCCCATGCTCATGTGCGAATTGCACAGCACACGCCACTTTGGCCATCAGCTTGACGCATCCGCGCGGCTCACTGCGCAGAGCAGGCCCGGCTTTTTGCAAGCTGCCCCGAGGCGCGTATTTCATGCTGAAGAACGGCAGCCCGTCTTCGCCCTGGCCGATTTCATAGATGGGAAGAATATTCGGATGATCGAGACTGGCTGCCGCTTCAGCTTCACGCCGGAAACGCTCACGCGTCTCGCGCGAATCCGCGTGGTACGACACCATTCGCTTGAGCGCGACGATGCGGCGCGAATGCCTCTGACGCGCCCGATAAATCACGCCCATTCCGCCGCGCCCGATTTCCTCCAGAATCTCATAATTGCCAACCCGCCAGTGCGTGTCCTGCACTTCGTCTTCGGCAAGGACCGCTTCGAACAATTCGCGCGATGCCTCGCGATCACCATCGAGTCCCTCCCGTAGTGTGCAGTTCAGGCAAAGTCCATTGCCCAACTGCGTAGTCGCGCCGCACTGCTGGCACTTGGCCGGGGTTTCGATCACGCCCGCGACCGAATCAGACAGGCCATGCAGATTCATTTTTTAACCGCTAATTTTTTTCTGCCCACGAAACACGCGAATGAACGCGAATTTTGTAGGGCGCCTGTGCCAGACGCCAACTTTATTTTTACTAGGCTTCCGTCCCGCAAGTCGCGCGGAACTACAGCGGGCAGGCGAATACACAGGAATTGGGGGAAGCGACTGCCGGCGAAATCCACAAAATCCTTTCGTTTTTTTAGTGTATTTCGTGGGCAGAATTGGTGTTCGCCGCCGCGAACGCCCTACAACGGTATCTGTGTAATCCGTGTGATCCGTGGTTTGTGATAATTTTTATTCGTGTGTGTATTCGTGCCTGCCGCGCCGTAGGTCGCCGCGGCGACCGAAGGCGGGTTCATTCGTGGTTACGCTGCCTCAGCTCCGGCGGCCAGCGTCGCGCATAGATACCGAATTTCACTTTCTACGTCGCTCGGGTTTTCGAGGGTCTGGGCGACTTCCTCGCAGATGAGCCAGCGATAACGGCGCCGCAAATTGTGAAGTTGTTTTTTTATCGCCGATTCCTTTATCCCCAATATCTTCGCAAGATCGTGATACGAAACATCTGCCCGATCCGTGGCGAGATGAATACTCAACGTCTCAAACAATCTGAGCCGCCTTTTGCTAGCGCATTCCTCACGGAGATGCCGAAGCGCTTGTTCGACGACTGTCGCAGCCCAGCGCAGATCGAACAGTTGCTCCGGAGACCATGAATTGAGCGCTTGAGGTGAGATTGACAAGTGCGACGGCGCTTCGGCCATCCAGTCATCCCACGAGACAAATTTCACGCCGCCGCCACGTTTGTGCGCGTCGCGTTTCTCACTCGCATGCCCCAGGAAATCCTGAAGCGCCTTTAGTAGCAGCGAACGGAAACGACCGCGCTCTGGATCGGCGCGCTGAAGAAGCGGCCCTTGCAGCAGGCTCGCGAAAAAATCTTGTGTGAGATCCTCTGCATCCTGAATCGAGTGACCGCGACGGCAGATATAGGTAAAGATTGGCCGCCAATACGTCTTGCATAACTCGCTCAGCGCATCATTGGCCGCGGCGCTCTCTATTCCTGAATCGGCGCACGAGAGCACCACGCTCCAGCGCGTCGTGTTGAATCGCGCCGGGTTGTGATCGGCCGTTTCAGCCACCTCGGTGTTCACATCCCGCCCATCCTCTATCTGACCAATTCTCTCGGCAAGCTTTTTCCTCAAAAATGAGATTTTTCGGGAGGCAGGACACGAATTTCACGAACCCACACTAATAGAGTCAGCCAATTAATCCCAATCCTGCCGCCGCCGGTCGATTCGTGGCAATTCGTGTCTTAGCAGAAAGATTTTCCGGAACTTCGCTCCGGATTTCCGGGAAATGGATAGCGAGGCAGTATTATGAAAAAGAATTCCACCTCGCAATCGGCCTTCTTGGGCGCGCGTGTTTTGTCCGGTCTGGTAATCGTCTTAACCGGTGTTTTCCTGGCGCTGGTCGGGTTCGGTCAAACCCGATGGGACAAGGCACCCGCAAGGAGCGGCGGTCTCCAGTCCGCCGAAACCCAGTCGCCGGATGTGACGCCAACCCCCACGCCCACGCCCACGGCGACACCGTTCATGACTTTCACTGTAACTTCCACCGCCGACACCGACGGGACGGTATGCGGGGTGACGTGTACTTTGCGGCAAGCCATCAACGCCTCCAACGCGAACCCGCCGCCACCGAACACGACGAACCTGATCCAGTTCAACATTCCGGGCTCTGGCGTGCATACGATCATGCCCGCTACATCACTGCCGGACATCACCCAGCCAGTGATCATCGACGGCTACACGCAGTCCGGCGCTAGCCCCAACACGCTGACCATCGGCGACAACGCCGTGCTGCTCATCGAGCTAGCCGGGCCAAACAACAACGGCATCGGCCTAAACCTGGGCGGGCCCGGAGGCTCGACGGTGCGCGGGTTGGTGATCAACCGCTTTTCGACCGGGATCTCTGCGAACAGCAGCAACAACAACGTGATCGCCGGCAACTTCCTCGGGACCGACCCGACCGGGATGATGCCCGTGGGAACCGGCAATATCGCGGTCATCTTTCAAGTCAACTCGGGCAACACGATCGGCGGCACGGCGCCGGCCGCGCGCAACGTGATGACGGCCACCGGTGGGGTCATCACGCTCGGGACCAGCACCGGGAATACCGTGCAGGGCAACTATATCGGTATCAACGCGGCCGGAACGGGGGCTCTCCCGGCTTTCGATGGAATCTTCCTGAACGTCAACAGCACCGGCAACACCATCGGCGGCACCGCCTCCGGCGCTGGCAATGTCTTCGGCAACTTCAGCGATTTCGGCGTCCGTATGGAAGCCGGAAGCGGATCGACCACGGTTCAAGGCAACCTGATTGGGACCAACGCGACCGGAACGGCCGGTGTAACGGGTGGCGGCGGGGCCGGAGTCGAAGTCGCAAACAACTTTGGCTTCGGCATGGCGGACGTTACAATCGGCGGTACCGCTGTCGGCGCGGGGAATTTGATCTCCGGCGTCCCCGGCCAGGGCATCATCACCGTCGGAGCGCCGACCGCGACTCTCATACAGGGAAACCGGATCGGGACCGATATCACCGGCACCGTGCCGATCCCCAACGCGGGTTGCGGCATCGACATAAGTCAAATCAGCCCCGGTGCTGGCGGTGGCAGCACCATCGGGGGCACGGCTGCCGGCGCGGGCAACCTCATTGCCTTCAATGGCGCGGGCGTCTGCGTGTTTTCCGGCAACACGGGATGGGCGATCCTCCGCAATTCGATCGTCTCCAACACGGGTCTTGGAATCGACCTGAATAACGACGGCGTCACTGCGAACGACCACTGTGACACCATCCCCGGGGCAAACGATCTTCAGAACTATCCGGTGATCACATCGGCCTCGTTTGGCGGAGGGAATGTGACGCTGTCCGGGACCCTGGACAGTGTGGGGAATACAGGGTTCTATCTCGAGTTTTTCTCCAGCGCATCCTGCGACCCGTCCGGCTTCGGCGAGGGACAAACTTTCATTGGTTCGACGAATGTCATGACCGACGGGAACTGTAGCGCGAGTTTTGGCCCACTGACATTTCCGCTGCCGACAGGTCACACAGTCGTAACCGCAACGGCGACCAGACTCGATGGTGGTGGTAATCCAATTGAAACTTCTGAGTTCTCCCTGTGCAGAAGCATCTCAGGCGCGCCAACACCAACTCCTACGCCTACAGCAAGCCCAAGCCCGACATCGACGTCATCGCCAACACCGACTCCAACAGCAACAGCCACAGCTACCGCAACGGCAACATTTACGCCTACGCCTACCCCCACAGCCACGGCAACGGTAACGCCCACAGCAACTCAGTCGCCTCCTATACCAACGGCAACGGCTACAGCTACGGCTACATTCACGCCTACGCCAACGCCCACAGCTACTCGTACTCCAACGCCGACACCAACAGCTACTGCAACCGTTACGGCCACGTTCACCCCTACACCAACGCCTACAGCCACCGCTACGGCTACAGCTACGGCCACAGCTACGTTTACACCGACCCCGACTGCTACCTTTACCCCGACGCCAACACCTCCGTCACCGACCCCGACCGCTACCTTCACTCCGACGCCTACGGCTACTCACACTCCAACACCGACACCAACAGCTACTGCAACCGCTACGGCCACGTTCACCCCTACCGCAACGGCTACAGCTACTCGTACCCCGACACCCACAGCTACTGCAACCGCGACAGCCACAGCCACCTTCACGCCTACGCCGACGGCGACATCAACGTTCACACCAACTCCAACTGTACCTCCGACACCAACAGCCACGGCTACGGCAACTCCTACGGCCACTGCCACCGCAACAGCGACGCCGACGGTGACACCAACGGCCACTGCAACTCCTACGCCAACTCCAACGTCAACCCCGAAGCCTCGTCCAACACACAGGCCTCGCCCGACTCCGAAGCCGCGGCCTACTCCGCCTCCTCACATAACACCGGTGCCGCCTCCACCTTCGCCGCGCCCAACACCAGCGCCTCGCCCATGACGGGCAAACCGGCGCGATTCGTTAAAAGCGTTGAAGCGGAAGAGTTAAAACGTTTCTAACGCTTCAACGCATCAAAGATCGGCTGGGGATAAATACCCAGCCAGATCGTGGCGATGATCAACGCGCTGATTGCCGCGCGCGACAAGCCGTTCACAGGAATTCTGTCAACGGTTGGCGTGGACTGCCAGTACATCGCACGAACGACTTTGAGGTAATAATAAAAGCCGCAGCCAACAGTGATCACTCCAACAACGACCAGCGCGATCTGGCGCTGCAAAAGTGCCGCGTAAAAAATATAAAACTTGCCTAAAAATCCCGCCGTAAACGGGACACCTGCCAGCGAGACCATTCCGATCAGCATCGCAAATGCGAGAAACGGCGAACGTTTGGCAAGGCCATCAAAGTCGGAAATCTCGTCGCCGGTTTGCTGTGCGACAATTACCAGCACCGCGAAGCTGAGCAGAGTCATCAGCAAGTAAGCCACGAGGTAGAAGGTAACCGCGCGGACATCGAAACAGACAACGCCAATGAGGAGATACCCCGCGTGAGCGATGCTGGAATAAGCAAGCAGCCGTTTCAGGTTCGTCTGCGGCAGCGCTGCGAGATTTCCATAAATCAACGTGAGCAACGCGATCAGGACGATCAGCCGCTGTGTTTGCGGCAGTGTTCGGAATGGCAGTAAAACCCGTAGCAGCACAACAAAGCCCGCCGCTTTCGAGCCAACGGAAAGATAAGCAGTAACAGGCGTAGGCGCGCCTTGATAGACGTCCGGCACCCAGATTTGAAACGGCACGGCTGCGATCTTGAAACCGAGCGCGACAAGCACAAGCGCCATACCCAACAAGGCTGCGCCGCGGTCTGTAGCCGGGCTGGTCAGCACCTCGGCGATCCGATGCAGATTCGTCTGACCAGTCACACCGAAAATCCATGCGATTCCGTACACGAGAAACGCCGTGGAAAGCGCGCTGAGCACCAGATACTTTATTCCTGCTTCGAGAGTGATCGGATTGCGCCGGGTAAAGCTGACCAGCACGTAAAACGATATTGTTACTAACTCGAGGGAGACAAAGATAAAGATGAAATCGATAGCCGATACCAGATACATCAGCCCGGCGCAGGTGAAAATCGGGAGCGCGAAAAATTCGCCCAAACCCGCTTGTGCCGTTGCGCCAGAAAACGAGCTGCGCACTACAGGCGCATAATCCGTCATCATGATCAGCACAAAGATCGTGGTCAGCAGCGCGAACTGTTTGAAGAAGATCGACAGGCGGTCGGCTGTGTAAAAACTCCAGAAACCTGTCGCTTGATTGGGCGATGGAAATGGAGCCACGAAGAAACTGGCGAGAAGAACTATCGCCAGGCCGGCAATTGCAATGAAGGCCAGAATGCGTTTGTCGATTCTCGTGGCAAACGCTTCGACCATCAGGATCACCATCCCAAGCACCAGCACCGTAATTTCAAGTTCTGGCGCGGTGATCTTCATCATTTCTTTACGGTGAGAAAAGTGCGGAACGTTGGCGCCACCATTCGAACAAAGGATTGCGGAAAAAATCCGTAGCAAAGAAGGGCGCCTACCAGCAGCGTCACTGGAACGCGCAACGTTGGGCGAAGATCGGCCACTGCCTTCCACTGGTCGCCTATCGTACCCATGAACGCCTTGCGATAGGCTCGCAACATGTAAACCGTCGAGATCACGACCCCCCAGAGCGCAAGCACCGTGGTGATTTGAAAAATATGAAAGCCATCCATCGTCCAGCCGTTCTTGAACGCGCCAAAGAAGATCATGATTTCGCCGGCAAAGTTCGCGAAGCCGGGAAGACCGATCGCGGCGAATACACCGAGTCCAAAGGCAAGCCCAGCGAAGGGCATCACCCTGGCGAGACCGCCAAGCTCATCGAAGGCTAATGTGCCCGTCCGCTGACGTAATTCGCCTGCAAGGGCAAACAGCAGCGCAATTGAAACACCATGAGCAAACATCAAAACAGCCGCACCGGTCACACCAAGAATGCCAGCACTGGCGATTCCAAGAAAAATGTAACCCATGTGCATCACGCTCGAATAGCCCAGCATCCAATCGAGACGTTTCTGAGCAATTGTGACCAGGCCGACGTAGATGATGTTTCCGAGGAGCAGAACGACGAGCAGAGTCGTGTAGTGTCGCGCGCCCTCGGGCAGAAGAGGAATAGCCAGACGCAAAAGCCCGTATACGCCAAATTTTTTTAATACTCCGGCATGCAACATTGCCGCTGGCGCCGGAGCCGACGCGTAAGCTTCCGGTGCCCACGTGTGAAACGGGAAGAGCGAAACGAGAATTCCAAAACCGATAAGCAACAAGAGGTAGATGTGATGTTGTGCATCTGCTGCAATTTGGCCCAGTGAAGCTGCAACCGTTAATGCGCGAATGTCGAAACTGCGCAATGGGGCCGGAACGCTTTGGTAAAGCAAGATCAAACCCAGCAGCAGAATAAAACTTCCGATCGCGAGATAGATCGTAATTTTCCATGCTGCCGCCACCCGATTTCCGGTGCCCCAGATTCCGATCAATAAAAACGTGGGAATGAGCGCGAGCTCGTGAAATGCGTAAAAGAAAAATAAATCGATTGACCCAAAAGCGCCGATCGCGCCACCGGAAATGAACAGAAGGCAGGCGTAGAACGCATTTTCATATTTGTCGATCGGGCCGGCGAACCAGACCGCAGCCAGCGTTACGATGGTGGCAAGCAGCACCATGATCATGCTCAAGCCGTCGATGCCCGTCGTGAAGCTGAGTCGCCACTCGGGGGATATGTTAAACGACGTGACGTGTTGAAAATCGGGTTGGCCGTGTTTAAAAGACGCGAGCAGAAACAGTGCTGCAGCAAACGTTAAAACCGATGCAGCTAACGCCGTCTTGCGCGCAGGCGCGCCAACCATGATCAAGATGGCCGCGATGATGGGGCAGAAAATGATAAAAAGAACCATTAGCGGAAAACGGCGAAGTAGATGATGGCAACGACCCCCAAACCAAACAGGAAGACGTAACCTTGAAGATTGCCGACCTGAATAAGTCGCAAGAGAGCGCCGACGCCCCAGGTTCCACGACTGCTCCCGCCCACCGCGCCGGCGTCGATGATCCATCGATCAACGAAAGCTGACACGCGTGCGAGCAGTTCCTGCGTCCAGTAAATCAGCCAGCTGTAGAACTCGTCGAAGTAAAATTTATGGCGCAGAACCTCGAAATCGATTGGGTCGTGCGCCCGGTTGCGGTAAAGAGAGATCGCCAGCCCACTTCCCACAATCAGCGCGACGATCGCAAGCACGGGAACAAGGATTGCGACTTCCTTTTCGACTGGGAGTGTGAGGAAGTTTTGCGCGAAAAATGCAAAGCCGGCGAGTGTCGCCAGGACCGCGAGCACGATTAGCGGCATGGTCATTACCGGTGGTGATTCGCCGCTTTCGTTGGCGATGTCGCTGCGTGCTTTCCCGAAGAACACGATCACGAGCAGGCGCACCACATAGAAAGCCGTCAGGAACGCGGTGAACAATGCCACGGCGAAAATCGGCGTGTTGCGTTCGTACGCCAGCGCAAGAATTGCGTCCTTGCTGAAAAATCCGCTGAACGGCGGGCAGCCGGCCAATGCCAGCGCGCCAACAGCGAAAGTGACGAATGTAATCGGAAGTTTGCGGGAAAGCCCGCCCATTCTCCAGATGTCTTGCTCATGATGAAGCATCACAATGACTGAGCCGGCTGCGAGGAAGAGAAGCGCTTTGAAAAACGCATGAGTAAACAGGTGAAACATCGCTGCGTCGTTCGAGGCAAGACCCACCGCCATTACCATGTAACCGAGCTGCGAGAGCGTGGAGTAAGCGAGAATCCGCTTGATGTCGTTCTGCTGTGTTGCGATTAGCGCAGCCATCACCGCCGTGATTGTGCCGATCCACGCGACGATCAGAAGCGCTGTTTGCGACGTTTGAATAACGAACGCAACACGCACCAGCATGTAAACACCTGCTGCGACCATGGTCGCTGCGTGGATCAACGCGGAAATCGGCGTTGGGCCTTCCATCGCGTCCGGCAACCAGACGTGCAGCGGAAACTGGGCCGATTTGCCGACCGCTCCGCAGAAAATTAAAAGCGCTGCGATTGTCAGAAATGTTGGATGATTCGTCAGACCTGACATTCGCGGTGCAACCTCAGCGAAAACGACAGAGCCCGTTGCCATCCAAACCGTCAGGATTCCAATCACGAATCCGAAATCGCCGATGCGCGTCGTAATGAATGCTTTGTTCGCCGCATTCGCAGCGGAATCGCGGTAGAACCAATGGCCAATCAGGACGTAGGAGGTAAAGCCGACCAATTCCCAAAAGATGAAAAGCATGACGAAATTGTTCGCGAGAACGATCCCGAGCATTGCGAACATGAAGAGCGACAGCGCAGCGAAGTAGCGGGACTTCCCTTCGTCGTCTCGCATGTAACCGAGTGAATAGATGTGGATGATTGCTCCGATACCGGAAACCAGAACGGCCATCGTCCTGCTCAACGGATCCAGCGCTAGGCCGAGCGGGACTTGGAAGATCCCGCTAATAGCGATCCATGTGAACTCAGCCGCGGCGATAGTTGTGTGTGCGAAGATCAAACAACTGCAGGTGAAGCTTACGAGCACCGCGGCGATCGAGATCGAACTGCTCAACAATTTACATCGCAGCGTGAAGAGTGTGATGACTACGGCGCTGACCAGCGGAGCGATCAAGATTAGCCAGGGAAGAAGGGCGTTCATCGGATTTGAGATGACTAAGCTCTAATGACTGATGACGAAGGAATGACGAAGCCCGAATGACGAACACACTCCTGGCGGGATCGTGCTTTTTTGTCATTCGTCGTTTGGATTTCGTTCGTCATTCAGTCATTCGTCATTAGACATTGTGCCCACGTTTCGCGGGCTCAAAACTTCAGGCTGCTAATGTCTTTTACGTCCGTCGTTTGCCTTGCGCGAAATAGCGCGACGAGAATGGCAAGGCCCACCGCGACTTCGGCAGCTGCTACTGTGATGATGAAAAAGACAAACACCTGCGCGTTGTAATTTGGCAGGCCGTTTGGATCGACACGGAATCGCGAAAAAGCTACGAGAGACAAGTTTGCTGCATTTAACATCAACTCCAGTGACATGAGGATGATGATGAGATTGCGTCGCAACATCACTCCGGCAAACCCAATTGAAAAAAGAATGCCGCTTACGAGGAGATAATCGCCAAGCGTGATCATTCTATCGAGGCTCGCGTTTGCTCAAAAGCACGACGCCAACGGTCGCCACCAGCACGAGAACCCCGACGATTTGAAACGGCAGATTGTAGTTGTGGAAAAGAAGTGCACCGATGTTCCACACATCGTCCGTTGTCGAGTTCGCGAGCGGCGGAAAAGTCTCTTGGGCAGCTTGGAAGTGCCGAATCACAAAGCAAATCTGAACGAGTAAGGCAACCGCCACTCCGGTGCCGCCCGCGGCAGCGAGCCAATTGATTCGACGCCGTTCCTCAGCCTGCAGGTTAAGAAGCATGATGATGAAAAGGAAAAGCACCATCACGGCGCCTGCGTAAACCAACACCTGAATGATTCCGACGAAGAAGGCGTCGAGCGACATGAACAGTGCGGCCAACCCAAGGAACGAAACAACGAGGCTGAGCGCGCTCGCGACCGGATTGCGATTGACGACAACAGCGGCGCCAAAGATCAGCGTCAGCAGTGCGAAAGTCCAAAACAAAAATCCTGACATTTTTCAGGCCACAGATAAACACAGATCAAACACAGATGTAAAATCGGAACCCGAAAAGCCTCTGACCATCTGTGTTAATCTGTGCGGTTTACTTCTTCTCGTTTCACTTCGACACCACGCCATGCTTAACTCCGCCGATTACTCTGTCATCCTGAACGAAGTGAAGGATCACACAATTGAATTCTACATAATCCACCAACCACGGCGTGATCGTTTTGCCCAGTGTGAGATCCCTCGCATGCGCTCGGGATGACATTCGTTACTTCTTCTCATTCCATTTCAACACCACACCGTGCATCACGCCGCCAATCTCGAGCAGTTTCTCTTTGTGATGCACCATGTCCGCGCGCGTAAAGCCCGTAATGGCATAATCCTTACGCAGGAAAATCGCCTGCTCGGGGCAAACCTCCTCGCACATGCCGCAGAAAATGCAGCGGATCATGTCGATATCGAACGCCTCCGGGTATTTCTCGACTTTGGCGAAGCGATCTGCTGAGGGAATTTCGTCGGGAATAATCTTGATCGCGCGCGGCGGACAAATGAATTCGCAGAGCTGGCACGCGACGCAGCGCACACGGCCGTCCTCATCCCGCACCAGGGCCGGCGCGCCGCGGTAATGCTCCGGCAGGCTGCTGTCCCATTTTTGCTCAGGATATTGCATGGTGACCTTGGTGCGTCCGAGCAGCATGTTCTTGAAATGCTTAAACGTGATGGCCAGGCCGGCGACGATAGCGGGCAGATACAATCGCTCGCGCCAGTTCAGTTTCGGTCGTGGAACAGTGATGGCCATACGACTAATCTGGAAGCCAGGAATCCAGGATTAAAGATCTTTCGGTTCTTCCTCGTCTCCTGGTTTCCAGATTCATGAACTTGGAGCATAGGCAAGGATTATTCCGACAAGAAAAATGTTCACGAGCGCGATCTCGAAAAAGAAGAGCCAACCGAGGCGCATGAGCTGGTCGTAGCGAAAGCGGGGGAAGGTCCAGCGCACCCACATGAAAAAGAAAATCATGATGGCGACTTTTGCGAAGAACACCCCGATGTTAATGAGGCCGAAGATCCATCCGTGCGAGCCATCGGGGATTCCGGGGAAATGCCAGCCGCCGAAAAACAATGTAACGATGACGGCTGACCCGGTGATCATCGCGGCGTATTCGCCGAGAAAATACAAAGCGAACTTCATGGAACTGTATTCAGTATTGTAACCGCCGGCCAGCTCCTGTTCGGCTTCCGGCAAATCGAATGGCAGCCGGTTTGTCTCTGCAAAAATCGCGATCATAAACACGAGGAAGGAAATAATCATCGGAATCGTGAGCAACCATTTCCACGGGTTCATCCAGTCGCCGACAAAAGGGGCGATGAACCAGCCGTGCTCAATCTGATAACGCACCACGCTGGTCAGGCGTAAATTTCCGACCAGGAGAAAAACGGGGATGACCGCGAGTCCAAGCGAAAGTTCGTAGGAAAGCATTTGCGCGCTGGAACGGATGCCGCCGAGGAATGGATACTTGGAATTCGATGCCCAACCGCCAATAACGATTCCGTAAACGCCAAGCGAGGCGATCGCAAACACGAACAGAATTCCCACGTTCACATCCGCGATTACCATCGGGACACCAAACAGTGTGCTGCCGAATGGAACGACCGCCATGGTGATGATGGCGGGCATCACGGCCAGGCATGGCGCGAGCCAATAATAAAACGTGTTCGCCGCGCGCGGCGTGAAATCTTCTTTCAGCAGCAACTTGAACATGTCCGCGATAGGCTGAAAGAGACCCGCAGGTCCGACTCGATTCGGTCCCAGCCGGTCCTGAATGAAAGCGCTTACGCGACGCTCGGCATAAACCGCGTACGAAACCATTGAAAGCACGAGAAAAAGAATCCCGACGATTTTCAGCAGCGACGTGATGATGAAAAAAGAATCCATCTCAATGCGAGCGGACGGCGCGGCGTAGGGCTTGGATCGCAATCGCCTGCTCGATTGCTTCTTCGTCGCTGGGATGAGTCGGCGGCAGTTCTTCCATTTGCAAAATGTGCACGCCCAGGTCGCCGATTTTGTTCAAGCTCAACCCAACGAATTGCGGGACTGTCTCGCTGATCCGACGAAAAACATCGTCGATCGATGGGAGTGAATCGCCTCCGCCGATTGCCTGGAGCAAATCATGCAAAATCTCCCAGTCATCTCGCGCGTTGCCGGGCGGCCGCACGGCGCGATTCAATCGTTGCAATCGGCCTTTGCCGTTGATCATCGAGCCGCGTTTCTCGGCAAAACCGCACGCGGGCAGAACCACAGTCGCTTTTTGAGTCGCCTCGTTCGACAAAACATTCATCGCGATGATTACAGGGAGACGCGCGAGTTGTTCAACGGATATACCCAAATGCATCGTGTTTTCTTTCAAAATCATCAGCGCTTTGATTTGTCCGGATTTTACGGCTTCAGCAATCGCCATGAGTTTCGCGCCCGGCTCAGACGTCGATCTGAGAATCAAGCGCGCACCGTTTGTGTTCGGGTTGCGGTCTTTGCTGAGCAAAATGTCGTCACCGGGCTCGCGCCGCGGGACGATGTCGATCCACCGCACGCCTAACGACTTCGCCAGCTGCGATGCAAGCCAAAGCTCCTCATTGGTCATGCGGCCAGAAGCAATGATGGCAATTTCATGGCCGGCAAACTGCTTTAACTGAAGCGCCGCCTCCGCAATTGCCATGGGCCAATCCACAGCGATCAGGTTTCCCTCAGACCGAATCTGCGGCTCAAGTAACCGGTTTTCGGCTTCGAGATACTTAAAGTTGAGGCGGCCGTAATCGCACATCCAGCAGGAATTGACGTGATCGTTTTCCCGCGGTGTCTGCCGGTAAATGACGTCTTCGCGCGTGCCGATGATGGTGTTGCAGCCCGTCGCGCAACTTGTGCAGATGCTTTTTGTTTCTTTCAGGAACCAGACGCGCATCTTGAAACGAAAATCAGTGGAGGTGAGCGCGCCCACCGGGCAGATATCGACGGTGTTGAGAGAGTAATTATTCTCGAGCCGCTTGCCGGGATGCGCAGTCAGCACGGTATAACTGCCGCGATCGACAAACCCAAGGACGTCGTCGTGTGCGATTTCCTGGCAAAAACGGATGCAGCGCGAGCAGAGGATGCAACGCTCGTCATCAAGTGTGACCCGCGGTCCGAGTACAACGTTCTTTGGTTTCTTGACTTTGTTCTCGAGAAAACGCGATTTGGAGTTCCCGAAATCGACGCTGAACTCCTGCAAGAGACATTCGCCGGCCTGATCGCATATCGGGCAATCGAGCGGATGATTGATAAGGAGGAATTCCATCACACCGCGCTGACATTCCTTCACGAGCGGCGAGTTGGTGCGAACCGCCATGCCTTCGGACACATCTTGGGCGCAGGAAATTTGCGGACGCGGTATCCAGTTGATGATCGGTTTACCGTCGGCGCCGAGCTCAGATTTGCGATCCGGGCCGGGCCTCGGGAAGCCCATTTCGATCAAGCACATTCGGCAGTTGCCGGGCGAACTGAGCTTCTTGTGATAGCAATAGCGCGGCACATAACTGCCGGCTTGCTCGCATGCCTCGATCACGCGTGTTCCTTTGGGAAACTGATGCCACACGCCATCAATCTGGACGTTGAACAGTGGAGCTGATGATTCGTTAGGCATGGTTGAATCTGGAATCCAGGAAGCCAGGAATTTTAGAGAATGACACTTTCGCCTTTGCTCGTTGGATGGTATTCGCGGCCGACGCGCTTTACAGTCAGTCGAGCGCTTGCGAAGTTTAACAACAGCGCGTCATTCAAGTTCGCTGCCTTTAGATACGAGCGAACAATCGCAAAGTGGATGTCTTCGAGCGCGCTAATCGCTTTAAGTTCCAAGATGACCTTCTGCTCGACGAGAAAATCGAGTCGGTGTTCGCCAATCAGGTGCTCACGATAGAACACCGGCAGCAGCTTTTGTCGCTCAAAACTAATACCAGCAGCAGCCAATTCGATAGCCAAAGCCTCTTCGTACATCGACTCGAGAAATCCAGGGCCGAGTTCTTTGTGAACTCGAATGGCAGCAGCGATTATCCGATCCGTCAGCGCTTTGTTCTGTATTTCCATTCCTGGCTTCCTGGTTTCCAGATTCTTCTAAATAGTTCCTTTTGCTCCGGCTTTTTCCCATCCGGGATCGTGCGCCAGCGGAACGGTCGGGATTTGTTGCTCCGCGATTAATTCTTCCGGCGTGTATTCCGGCGGGAGGGGTGGGGGAAGCGGTTTCTGCGCGCGGGTCGCAAATTCTTCTGGAAATTTCTCGACAAAACTTTGTGTCGGCCACGCGCACGCTTCGCCAAAAGCGCAGATCGTGCGCCCGGCGATGTTGTCGCCAATGGTCTTGAGCGTGTGCGGATCTTCCACAACGCCTCCGCCGCGCAGGATGCGCTCGGTGATTTTTTTCATCCAAAGCGAGCCTTCCCGGCATGGTGTGCATTGGCCGCAGCTTTCGTGCGCATAGAACTCGTTAATGTTATTCAACACCCAGACCATGTCGCGCGAATCGTCCAGCACGATTACGCCGCCGGAACCAGCCATCGAACCAGCCGCAGTGAGCGAATCAAAATCCATCGGGATATCGTTGATCGACATTTCTTGTTCGATTGTCGATCCGTCGGGTTGTTTCACCTTGAGTTTGAATCGCTCGTCGGCGCGCAAGACTTTCGCGGAACTCCCACCCGGAATAACCGCCTTCAGTTTTCGGCCCGGCCTTAGGCCGCCAGCCATCTCGTAGATCAACTGGCCCATGGTTACCGCACCGACTTCGATCTCAAAATAGCCAGGCCGCTGGACGTCCCCGCTCACACAGAGGATTCGCGTGCCGGTGTTGTTAGGCCGGCCGAGGCGTGCATACTCCGCGCCGCCCATGGCGATAATGTGTTTTACGGCACAGAGTGTTTCGACGTTGTTGACGATTGTTGGGCACATGTAAAGGCCGAGCACCGCTGGGAAATACGGCGGCTTGATTCGTGGGTAACCGCGCTTGCCTTCGAGTGATTCAATCAAACCCGTTTCTTCCCCGCAAATGTAAGCGCCGGCGCCGCGATGAACGTAAATTTCGCCGTCAAATCCGGACCCCAGAATATTTTTTCCGAGGAAATTATGTTGCCGCGCTTCTTCGATGGCGCGTTCGAGGATTTTCGCTCCCTCGGGGAATTCGCCACGTATGTAGATGTAAGCCGTGCGCGCGTTCAGCGCGTAAGATGAAATCAAGATTCCTTCCAGCAGCTGATGCGGGTCGTAGTGGATGATGTAGCGATCTTTGAACGTGCCCGGCTCTGATTCATCGGCGTTGCAAATCAAATACACCGGCCGCTTTTCGTCCAGTTTGATGAAGCTCCATTTCAGACCGCAGGAAAATCCTGCTCCACCGCGGCCGCGAAGGCCGGAGTTTTTGACTTTGTTGACCATGTCACTGCGCGACATAGTCAGCGCTTGCTTCAATTGCTCGTAACCGCCATCGCGCAGGTAACAATCGATATCGGTCGTCCAAGCGCGGCGTCCGATGTTTTTGTAGATCAAACGGTGTTCGAGAGGGTGAGGGGATGTTTGATGTTTGAGGTTTGATTTTTGATTTCGAAGGAGATCCCCAATCGAATTTGGATCGAGTTGCTCATGCAGGTGTTCGCCAATCATGCACACGGGCGCGGTGCCGCAGCTTGCCAGGCATTCGACAAACTCGACGCTGTATTTTCCATCCGCACTAACGGCGATGGGATCATGAATTCCGTCGCTATCCGGCGGGCGCTGGATTTCAAGGGCAGCGCACAAATTTTCCATGAACTCGAAGCCGCCAGCCATGGCGCAACTGAGTGTGCGGCAGACGCGGATATGGGTTTTGCCAGCCGGCTTCTGGCGAAACATTGGATAGAATGTTACCAGCTCCAGAATATTGATCGGTTGCAAGCCCAGCTTCTTCGCGATCCATAGCACGGCTTCGTCGCTGATGAAGCCAAAGTGTTCCTGCCACAAGTGCAATAGCGGCATGGCTGCGCTTCGCCGGTGATCGCTCGGATAGCGCGCGATCGCTTCGTCCATTTTCCGCTCCAGCTTGGCGGGAACAGCTATACTCGTCGAGTCCACCGAAAGTGGTCGATTAATCGGACAACGTGCTGTCTTTCGATTGCACTTTGTCGTCTTTAAAAACGATCGTGACCGTGTCCTTACCTTGCCGGTAAATGTAGGTCATTTTTTTCATGATCACGAAATCCTCAGTGCTAAGAGAAGTGGGCGGGCCCAGGATCGATTCTACCTGTTTCTTCGACATGCCTTCCGTCACCTGATCTACGTTCGCTTTGGTGATGCGTTTGCCGGAACAAGAAACTCCAAGCACGAGCAAGAGCACGAGCACGAATCTCGAGACCGATTGCAAGATTGCCATGGTTACCTGTCGCATTCCCCCATGACGAAGTCCAGACTACCGAGCACTGCTGGCACGTCGCTCACCATGCATCCGGGCAGGAGCTCTGGCAGGATACTGAGGTTCACGAACGATGGCGCGCGAATTTTCAACCGATACGGCACACCGCCGCCTTTGCTGTTGATGTAAAAGCCAAGCTCGCCCTTCGGATTTTCGGCTGCGAAATAAACCTCGCCCGGCGGCGCGTCGAGTCCTTCCGTCACCACAATGAAATGATGAATTAACTCCTCCATTTTGGTCATCACCCGTGACTTTGGCGGAGTCATGTTCTTCCAATCCGCGACATTGATCGGCCCGTCAGGCAGTTTATCGATCGCCTGCCGCAAGATCCGGGCGCTTTGGCGTATTTCCTCGATCCGCACCAGATAACGATCATAACAGTCGCCTGCACTTCCGATCACCACATCGAAATCGTAATTGTCGTAATCGAGATACGGATGTTTGCGCCGCAAATCGTGTTCGATTCCGCTCCCGCGCAGGTTCGGGCCGGAAAGCGCATAAGCAATCGCGCGCTCCTTCGAAATGACGCCGATGTCTTTGGTTCGATCGACAAAAATGCGGTTGCGCGTGAGTAGCTTATCGCATTCATCGAGACTTGGACCGAAGTCATCGAGGAATTTTTTTAGTTGCGGGATGAAGTGCTCGGGCAAATCGCGGATTTGTCCGCCTACGCGCGTGTAGGAAGTGGTAAAGCGCGCGCCGGTCAACAGCTCAAAAAGGTTATACAGTTTTTCGCGTTCGGTGAACGTGTAGAGGAAAACTGTCATCGCGCCGAGGTCGAGTGCCATCGCGCCGATACCGAGTAGATGCGAGGAAATGCGCGATGTTTCACAGCAAATGGTGCGGATCGCTTTTCCGCGCGGCGGGATTTCCCAGCCCATCAATTTTTCCACGGCGAGCGCGTAAGCCACGTTGTTCGAAAGGGGCGCGAGATAATCGAGCCGGTCAGTGTACGGGACAAATTGGTTGTATTGCATGTTCTCGGCGATTTTCTCATCGCCGCGATGCAGAAAACCAATGTCCGGAGTAGCCTTGGTAATAATCTCGCCGTCGAGTTCGAGTACCAGCCGCAACACACCGTGCGTGGCAGGATGCGATGGCCCCATGTTGAGCACCATCTTCTCGCCGATGTCGTCGCTCTCGCGACGCAATGCCGCATCGGCCTTGGCCACGCGGGTGACCGGATCCGGCGATTCAATCTCACGAACCGTAAATGGCATGGGATCGATATTGTGTTTACGCTGGCGAGTCGATGTGTGCGCGCAAGCGATTTCGGCGCCCCGCCCTTCTGTATAGCACAATCCGACTCGCGCTCGTGACGGAACGCGATTAACTAAACCGCTATGGCAAAAAAAATCGCACTGCTTTTCGCAGGACAGGGCGCACAAAGCGTCGGGATGGGACACGATCTCGCCGAGCAATTTCCTGGCGCGGCGGAATTGTTCCAGCAGGTGGACGAAATTCTTGGGCGGAAGTTGAGCGAGATTACGTGGAACGGCCCGATCGAAGAATTGACGAAAACTTCAAATTGCCAGCCTGCACTTTTCGTTCACGGACTGGCGTGCTTATCGGTCCTGCGCGAACTGGCAGGCAATTTTCCGATTGGCGGCGCGGCCGGATTGTCGTTAGGGGAGATCACCGCCTACGCGGCGGCGGGCACTTTCGATTTTGCGAACGGGCTGAAGCTTGTGCAGCGCCGCGGCGAACTAATGGATGAAGCTTGCGCGGCGACAAATGGAGCAATGGCGGCAATGATCGGGGCGGATGAAAACGTGGTTCGCCAGCTCGCAGCGGATGAAGATGTCGATATTGCGAACATCAATGCGCCTGGCCAGATCGTCGTCTCGGGCGAGCTGGCGAAGGTGGAAGCGGCGGTCGGCGTGGCAAGGGAATATGGGATTCGACGCGCGACACTGCTCAATGTCGCTGGCGCGTATCATTCACGTTTGATGGAAAGCGCTTATGAAAAGTTGGGGGCGGCGCTTCAGCATGTGACGGTGCAACCGCCGCGTTTTCCGGTGATTAGCAACGTGACCGGTGAAGAAGTCGAAACGCCAATCGAAATTCGCCGCACCTTGCAGGATCAGGTCACGGGCACGGTGCGCTGGATGGATTGTGTGGAGAGGCTAGCCGGACTTGGCTGCGATTTTTTCATCGAACTCGGTCCGGGCGGTGTGCTGGCCGGTTTATTGCGGCGCACGCGCAAAGACGCAGATGTGATATCAGTGAGCGACGCAGAGTCGCTGCGGAAGTGCGCTGAGAAAATTGCTGCGCAAAATTCGCCCCGCTAGGATTCAGCTGGACATGGCACTGGAATCTGCAACATCGATAAGTCCACCTGCATCTTCACGAGGCAGATCACTCGCGCAACGCGGCGCCACGTACTTTGGCATGTCCGGGTCAGCGGAGTTTATGACGGCTGCGATTCTTTTCGCGCTCATGATTGTGCTCAAGCTCGTAAACATGACGCACTACCGCTTCGACAGCGACGAGCCGCAGCACACGCACGTGATCTGGGCGTGGGCTCGCGGATTCATTCAGTACCGCGACGTGTTCGACAATCACATGCCGCTTTTCCAAATAATGTTTGCGCCGATTTTCGGGCTAATCGGCGACCGAGCGACCATTCTTTACTGGATGCGTTTCATTCTGTTGCCGATGTATTTTGTCGGAGCGTGGTGCACTTATCGAATTGGCGAAATACTTTTCTCACGGCGCGCTGGAGTGTGGGCGATCATTCTGACCGGTCTTTATTCCAAGTATCATTTCACCTCGTTCGAGTTTCGGACCGACAACCTCTGGGCGCCGCTATGGCTTCTGTGCGTGCTTACGCTTGTCAGTGGAAGTCTGACAGTGCCTCGAGCTTTGAAGGCTGGCTTTTTGCTCGGGCTTTGCTTCAGCGTCTCCATGAAGTCGGTTTTGTTGTTAGTTGCGCTTCTGGTCGGCGCATCGATTGCGCTCTTTCTGGTCGGGCGAAAGGAGCTTGGTCAATCATGGCCACATCTGGCGCGTTGTGCGGCGGCCTTTTTCTTCACAACCTTCTTAGCTCCTGGAATCATCGCGGCCGCGTTCGCTCTCGGCGGTATATGGCGCGACTTTTATTATTGCAATTTTGAGCACAACGTTCTGCCGCATCTAAGTCCTAAAAATCATCCAGCCTGGTGGATCTTTATTTTTCCGATTGTTTTCCCGTTTGTGATTTACGCCGCGCGGCTAATCGTTCGCGCGGCTCCTGAGCCAGCGTTAGCATTTCGGCGCGGGTTCATTTTTCTCATCTGCGGTTTCTATGTGCTGGCCCTGCAAAGCTTTTGGAACCTGCTCACGCGTCAGGATGATCTTCCATATTATCCTCTGGCATTCATCCTCGGCAGCGGAGGTTTGCTTGCCATTTCGCCGTACTTCGCGAGATACGAGCCGCATATCGGGCGTTATCTCCGACGGATTCCCTTGCCGGCGTTTGTTGCTTTATTGGAATTGTTTCTGCTCATCGCAAGCCGCCCATTCTGGATCGACCGCGCCAGACTCGAGACGAATTTGCTCCGCGGCGTTTTGAAATTGACCGAACCCGGCGACTTCGTTCTGGATTGCAAAGGCGAAACTATCTTTCGGCAACGCTGCTTTTGGCCCGTGACCGAATCAATCATGTTAGAGCGCCTCGCGCGCCGCCTTGTGGCTGATGACGCTGCCGAGCGTGCGGTTGAGACGCGCGCCTGCGTTGCAGCCATGAAGGGACGAATGCCTTTCTACGCGAGGAAATTTATCTGGCAAAATTATATTTCCGTCGGCAACGATTTGAAGGTAGCGGGCAGGTTCTTGAGACCCTCTGCAACCGACGGCAGCCGGATGGAGTTCGAAGTTGTGATCCCGGCGTCTTACAAGATTATCGCGCGTGATGGCCCGGTGGAAGGAACGCTGGACGGGACGCCATATGAGGGTGAGCGCTTTCTCGCGCCGGGCGTACACACTTTCGTGCAAACATCATCCAGAACACAGCTCGCTGCTCTCTGGGCCCGGGCGGTGGATCGGAATTTTCTCCCCGAGAAATACTTCCCGCCGCGGCCAAAATGATAGGAGTTCCGGCATTGCGTTTGGCTACGCTTCTGCTAGAAGACTTAGCCGTGCCGGTTCCAGCCTTTACTTCGCGTTCTCGCCTGTTGCTATTCGCACCGCATCCGGACGATGAATCGCTCGCATGCAGCATTCTTCTGCAGCGAGCAGTTCGCGCCGGTGCAGTGGTTCGTGTCGTCTATGTTACGGACGGCGACGATAATCCCTGGCCGCAACGCGTGCTTGAACGCAAGTGGCGCCTGAACGCAACCGACCGCAGGCGTTGGGGAAGGTTGCGACGAACAGAATCGCTCGCGGCGTTGCGTGTTCTGGGCGTGAACGGTTCGGCCGCGCGTTTTCTGGCCTTACCCGATCAAAAATTGACCGCTATGTTAATGTGCGGTTGTCAGTCTGCGCTTGAGCGCTTCGCAGGAATTATTGCTGATTGGGGGCCGACGGATCTTCTTCTGCCGTCGATTTCTGATACGCATCCCGACCACAGCGCGCTCGCGGTGATGCTTCGGCTGGCCTTGAGCGAATCTTTTTCGGCCCCGATGGCGACAGAACAAATGGTTGTCTGGAGTTATGTTGTTCACGGTAAGAGCCCCGCGTTCTTTGATTGTGCAGAGACGATCTGCCAATCGTGCATCGAAGCAGCGACCAAGCTTCGGGCAATTCGCTGTCACAAAACGCAGCTCAAATTATCGCGGAAACGATTTCTCGCATATGCTGTCCGGCCGGAGCGCCTGGTCAAACTTGGCGGGCGCAATAAAACCATCGCCGACGGCTCAATTAGTTCAGTTTTCAGGTTGCCTGATTCGCTTCGCGTAGAGCTGCAGCTCTCACCCAAAGCCATGCGTATATCCGAACCGGCGCTTTTTGTTTTCGGCCGTGACAAAGCCGGTGCGTTGCGTTGTGTGACGATGCGCGTGCCCGCCCGATCTTCACGTATTAAAGTGCTGGATTCGGCCTCGCTGGACTCCGTCGCCGAGGGACAATATCGCGGGAACGCTTTGGCGGGCCAACTCACCATTCCCGTCTCTATCTTTTCATCTGCGTCCGCCATTTTTGTTAAACTGGAACGCCGCTCGTGGTTCTTTGATGAAGCGGGCTGGCTGGAGATCCCGCCGGCCGAATCCCAGCCGATTCCAGAGCCGCAACGCGATGTGGTAGAAGTTGGCGTGATGACGATTCGTTAGCGGCCAATTACCTGTCGCGGCGTCGCTGCGCGAAGGCGGATGACCGCCTATTCTTCTCCGATATTGTTGCGGAGGAGAATCATTGCCGTAGCCTCAGAAGATGAATCTTTCCCAGCGTATTGATTCGGATTTGAAAGCGGCCATGCGCGCCAGGGATGCCACGAAGCTTAGCGTCTTGCGAATGCTCAAATCAGCTTTGAAGTACGCTGCCATAGCAAAATCAGGAACGGAAGCCGAGTTGAGTGACGCTGAAGCCGCGCAGGTCATTCGCAAGCAAGTCAAGCAACGCCAGGATTCGATCGATAGCTTCGAAAAAGGCGGACGCGCCGAACTGGCCAGTAAGGAGAAAGAAGAACTGTCGATTTTGAATGCGTATTTGCCGCAAGCGATGACAGGCGATGAGTTGGCCAAGGTGGTGCGCGAAACGATTGCGGAAGTTGGCGCCACGTCAAAGGCGCAGATGGGCGCCGTGATGAAAGCGTTGCAGGCAAAAGTCGCCGGTCGCGCGGACGGCAAAACGCTGAGCGTTGAGGTGCAGAAGCAGCTGCAGTGAAGAAAACACCGAACGCCCAACACCGAACATCCAACGCCGAATTGTTGCGGTCTGAATTCAAGCTTGGGCGTTCGACGTTCGACGTTGGGCGTTTCTTTTTTTGCTCATGATAACGGCCATCCTTGTCGCCGCGGGTGACAGTCGCCGCATGGGTTTCGATAAACTGTTTGCGGCGATTGCCGGCAAACCAGTCATCGCACACACGATACGCGCATTTGAGCGCGCCAACGCTGTCGATGGAATTATAGTCGTTGCCCGGGAAGATCGACACGATGAGATCAAAACGATCGTTCGCGATGAAAATTTCAAAAAGGTTCGGTCGATCATTCCGGGCGGAAAGCGTCGGCAGGATTCCGTGCGCGCTGGGCTGGACCATCTGGAATCCTCGGCACGATACGTCGCCGTGCACGACGCTGCGCGGCCGCTGATTACCGCCGAGCAGATCGAACGCGTGTTCGTACAATGCCAGATCCATGGCGCTGCCGCTCTGGCTGAGCCAATCAACGACACATTAAAACGCGCAGACGCCGATCTTTTGGTGACCGAGTCGGTGGATCGGCGGGAACTTTACGCGATGCAAACGCCGCAGATTTTCGAGCGGCAGTTGATTGAGGAGGCATATCGCGCTGTGTACGCAGAAAATATCTCCATAACTGACGAGGTTTCAGCGGTCGAGCGACTCGGTCGCAAGGTCGCTCTCGTTCTCAATGATGATTGCAATTTCAAAATCACTTATCCACGCGACTTGCCGCTGGCGGAGTTCGTTCTTACGCAACGGAGCAAGCCTATCGCGAATTAACGTTGTCCGTCGTCAGCGGCCAATTGCAAGACGCTGGGCGAGGGGCTGCGGCAGACCAGCTTTAGCAATCTTCTTTTGCGCCGTCGCCAAATCATATTTCACCCGCAACAGTTCGATCAGATTGTTTTCAATATCGTAAATGCAGTACGCCGCGCGCCAGTTACCGTCGCGTGGTTGGCCCACGCTGCCTACGTTGATGAAATACTTCCGGGCCGGCTCGATGCGAATGTGTTCTTTCCTTTCCTGCCGTACGCCGCTCTGGCCCCGAGTAAAAACCATGGGCACATGGGTGTGGCCGAAAAAACAGACGGCGGTGCGCTGATAGGTGAAACTTGCGACCGCATCGAGGCTGTTAAAAACGTAGCCCCATTGGCCGGGCGTATCGAGTGTGGCGTGCACGATCGTAAAATCGTGTACTCGCTTCTGTAACGGCAGGCTGCGCAACCATTCCTTGTCCTGGTCCGTCACATTGTCGCGGGTCCACTGGATGGCGCGCTCGGCTAATTCGTTGAAACGTTCCGAGGATGCGGAAAGCGTGGTCTCCTCGTCGTGATTGCCTTTTACCACGGGGCAATCCAGTTCGCGCACGCGTTCTATGCATTCGTGCGGGTTGGCGTTATAACCGACCACGTCGCCCAGGCACACAAAATGCGTACACCTACGTTCGCGCGCGTCCGCTAGAACTGCTTCGAGCGCTTCGAGATTCGCGTGGATGTCACTAAGAATTGCAAAACGCATGGGTTAACGTTGAAGCGTTGAAACATTAAATCGTTACAACGTTAGACTCAAAACCGCTTCAACGCTTCAACGATTTAGCGCTTCAACGGCCCTGTCTCGGGAATTCGTTGTTCTTGCGGGATTTCAAGTTTGTCTTCGAGGAACTTCAGCCGCTTTATCAACGTTGGCAGCCGTTCCTGCGGGCCCATGTCGTAGAGGTGGCGAAGGCGCTCATACGCTTCGCGCTCGCGTCCCTCGCAGTAAGAAAGCTCGTAGGCCGAGAAACGCTTGTCGAACGTCGGCGCGTCCGGCAAGGCTGCGGCCTTAGCATAAAATTCCGAGGCGCGCTCGTGGTCCTTATATTTCTCCTTATATAGCCGGGCAAGCGCTTCGTAGAGATCAGGGCGATCGGGATTATTTTTTATTCCGCGTTCGAGGAAATCTTTCCCCAGCGCAAAATATTCACGCTGCGCTTTGACACGCAGCGCAAGGCGCGGCTGGGTTTGGTCATTCATCGCGGCGACGCTTGCGTTCCAGGCCATGTGCCAGGCCGCCGTGTCCCAAAACAGGAGCACTCGCGGTTGGAGCGTCGTGACATGCCGGAATAATAACAACATCCGGCCCCACTCTGTGTTTTCCCACGCGGAGTACGCCTGGATGAAAAGGGCGTCGGCGACCATCGCTCGAAACCCGCTCAGCGCCGCGATGAACCCGAGTTGCCCGATTTGCTCGCGAAGATCGAGATTAAATTCGACGCCGCGGAAATGCTCCTGTCGATGAAGCGCTGCCAGGTTGCGTTCAACTGGCAATTTGAGCGCCCCAACCACGAGCAACGCTGCCAGCACAATAAGGCCCCGCATCATAATTCTTTCCCATAAAATACGAAGGCCGCCAAAAGCGTGTAGATCATAGTGTAGAAAACGCCGAGCACAGCAGTCTTGGCAAAAACCGCGAGCGAAATTGCGGTGCCAGCGACGATATCGTCCACCAAATTGAAGGCCTGCAAATCGGGGAAAAACAACGCCACCACTGCGAGAAAAACGCGAGTAATCACTCCGCTGCTATGTTCGTGCAGCCAGTATTCACGGGCGGTGGCTTGCAAATGTCCGATGAAATAAATGAAAGCCATGGCCACGATGGTGAAAATGTTTGACGTTGCAAAGGTAGAAACAAACAGAGTGAGTGCCGCGAGCAGACAGGCTTTCAGGTAAATGATCACGATTCCGGGAAAGACATCGATGTTGAATGCGGAAGATCGGATGACACGCAGCGCATCAGCGATTTGGTCGGGCGGTGCGCCGGACATTTGTCTCAACGTCGCGTGCACCACGGCCTGCTCGCGCATGTACAGCACGAGCAAAAAGGCTGCCGCCATGACTACGGTGCTGATCGCCAGCAGCAAAAGGACTCCAGCGATCTTTCCCAACACATATTCGAAACGAGGCACCGGCTTGGCGAGGATCGTGTAAAGCGTGCGGTCTTCGATGTCCTGTGGAAGCAACCGCGCAGTGGCAACAATTGCCAGCAGCGATGTAAAAATCGAGATCGCACCGAGCGAAACATCTTTTAGGATTTGAAATTCTTGCTGAAACGAGAACTGCGCCATGAAGATCGAGCTGCCAATCAAAAGAAGTGCGAAGAGCAGCAGGACGTAAAAAACTTTCTGGCGTGTCAGCTCGGTGACCGTGTTGATCGTAATCGCGTAAATGCGAGAGAAAGAAAAGGGTCGATGCCGCTTCGCGGACGTTGAAGCGTTGAAGCGTTGAAACGTTGGAGCGGGCTCGGCGTCTGTCGTCATTTCTGCTTGGTCACTCCTTCCTCATTCTTGGCTGTCGCCTCGAGGAACAATCTTTCCAGTGTGGTGGTCGATTTGCGCTTCTCGATTAGTTTTGCCCTTGAGCGGTTAACGAACGATTCGATTTCTCGGACGAGCTCTTCGGAAGCATCGGCGATGACGAATTCGGTTTGATTTTCGATTGCGATCAATTCCTGCAAGTGCCCTTCGCGTACCAGCACGCCGTCGGCGAGGATGCCGACGCGGTCGCAAATTTCCTGCGCTTGTGCGAGCAAATGCGACGAGAGCAGCACGGTGATTCCACGGCGCTTTAGGTCGAGGATCAAATCGCGAATGTCTCGCGAGCCTGCGGGATCGACGCCGGCGGTAGGCTCATCCAGCACGACCAGCTTTGGGTCATGAATCAACGCCTGCGCAAGGCCAATGCGTTGCAACATCCCTTTTGAATATGTGCCCAGTCGGCGGTTGCGCGCCTTGCTTAGCCCGACGAGGTCGAGCAATTCGTTCATGCGATTCTTTAGTTTTGCGCCTCTCAATCCGCAAAGACGCCCAAAAAAACGCAGCGTTTCTTTGCCAGTAAGATATTTGTAGAAGTACGGATTCTCCGGAAGAAAACCGACCGCTTCGCGGCTTTGTACGAGACGACTATCCCGTCCAAAAATTTCCGTGCGTCCGCGCGTTGGAGATACCAAGCCGAGAATAATCTTCAAAGTGGTGCTTTTACCGGAGCCATTCGGCCCGAGCAGCCCATACACCTCGCCGGGTTCGATGCGAAGGTTGAGATCTTTTACCGCCACAATCCCGCGAGTGGGATGAAATGGAACGGAAAAAATTTTTGTTAGTCCGTGAACCGCGACTGCAGGATTAGTCATAGCGAATCTCGAAGCCGCGCGCAGTGACCGGTTTGTCGAATTTGTTTTCGGTTTGCTTGTGAATCAACCCATGAAGCTCTCCTTGCGCGACGCGATCGAGGAACCCGCGCACTTCGTCTTCCTCTCCCGTCACCTGAAGTTCCACGCGGCCATCGGGTAGATTGCGAACCCATCCAGTCACGTCGAAGCCCTTGGCTACGTGGCGGACGGTGAAGCGAAAACCAACTCCCTGAACGTGGCCGTCGTAAAATACCTGAAGGGAGATCATGGCCTGCTCCAAGATACTGGATGCTTTGATACTCAATGCTAGATGGCAAAGCTGGCGCGAAAATCCGGTATCCAGCATTGAGAATCGAACATCGTCTCATCGTCTATTTGTACGAATAGACCAGACAGAAAGTGCCTCCCTCGCCTTCAACCAGATCGACCGAAACAAAGTACTGACCGCTGTTCACTGGTGAAAATCCGGCCGCCGCTTTTTCCTCGTTATTGTAGCTTTCCGTAGTCAGTTGTTTTCCGGTCTCATCATAGACGTTGACGGTAATTTTTTTCGCCGGTTCCTCCGCCGCAGCGGAGAACCAATACTGGTTTCCCGCGTAAAGATTTACGGCTACCAGTGCGTGGTTATGTGGCTTGACAACCCCGCACCAATGTCCGTCTCGGATCTTGAAACCATCGTTTGAAAATGCTCCGGCAACGTCGAGCGCGTCTTTGCGCGCGCGCACCTCGGCATCTGTTTCCGCACGAACGCTAATGCTGGCGCCCAGCATGAAGATCGAGAAAAAAATCGGGAGCCAGCGTTTCATTTCGGCAGTTCTTTGCTCTCTATTTCCGTCATCACTTTGCCGACCGCTTCGTTAACTTTCCGTACTTCACTAGCATTTGGCGCCTTGCCGGCTGGGAATGAAACAAGTTTTTCAATCTCGCCAAGTTGTTCACTCACATGCTTGACCAAAGGCTCCTGCCGTAATTCGGGTGAGACTTCATTAATTTTTGACTGCATGAGGCGAACCAGCGCGGGCTGCCGCAGAACTCTTGCGCTGCGCTCGTCATAGTCCTGCAGGATCGCTGCGGTTACCACCTGGGTGCCGCGAATCCAGCCCCCGAGGGTCACAAGGATCACCAGGTCCTGGTCGGCATGCGATTGCATTGAGGATTTCACCTCGTTTTGCGTCGCTTCCAGTTCTTCCTGGAGCGTGTCCCATTCGTTATTCTCGGCGAATTCGTTGATGCTGTTGCCGCGGCCAAGCAAGTGCTCGCTAACTCCGAGTGCCTTTGCGAGCTTGATGATGTCTGACCCAATGTTTTTAACCTGCTGACTGTCCTTTGCTTCGACCGCGATAAAGCCATCGGCAATCAAACCGCCGAGGTTTAGGGCGATCTGCGCGCGGTTGCGGTAGGTTACCGGCATTGGCCCGCGATACTGCCCCGACCAGTTCGTTTTCCCCGGTTTTCCAAGCGCGGCGAAAAGTTCGCCCGGTGTCGGGATGCTGATCGACTCGCTTCTGACGGCTTTTTCCAGTTGATCGGCTGGAAGACGCCCGGTATCCGTGGTGCCCGTCGCTGCGAAAACGCCCACCGTCAACACAAGCAGTCCCAGTTTGGCCAAACGAATCATCGCTCATGATTATGCGTGTCTGCGTCAAATTGCCAACGGGAATCTCTGGGGCGCGAATCGAAGAAGAAATGGTGACAAAGCCGTGTACGGCGCTACACTGCGCTAAGTGGGTCACACTTACGGCGATTTCCGCGCGCGTCGCGAAGCCAGCGTCTGGCGGCGATTGAATCGGATTCTTCTCGTCCTGCTGATCATAGCGATCTGGCTTGTGATCGTGAGCTTGTTTGTTCCGCCGTATAAGAAGCTGATGCAGAGCCGGGCGGAAATCGACAACCTGCAACAACAGGTGAACGAACAGCAAACTTTGCTCGCGCGTCAGACCCGCGAGGTCAATTTGCTCAAGACGGACGTGATTTATCTGGAGACGATTGCGCGCGATCGCCTTGATCTAATGAAGGAAGGCGAAACGATTTTTCGCCTCGAGACGGCACGAGCCAAACCGAAGCCGGTCGATTCCGCCCGCAGATGATTGTAGAGGCGCTCGCCGCGGCGAGCGCCTGGGAATATGGGATGTCGGCGTTTGACACAAACGCCGCTACACCTTTGCGCTTAGCAGTGAGTTAAACTATGTTTTTGTATGTCAACGGAAATCTCCATTCCAGATGCTGCGGATCTGAGATCCCGCGTCCGCGAGTTGCGGAGGTTTCTTTGACGTCGAAAAGCTCCAGAAAAATCTAGCCGCAATCGAAGGGCGCATGGCCGCGCCGGATTTCTGGTCGAATCGGGAGCGCGCTCAGGCAGATGTCGAAGAAGTTTCCCGATTACGCTCGCTGATTAATCCGTTTCAAGAACTGGAACGCGAGATCGAAGATTTCAGTGCGTTGCAACAACTCGCTGCGGAAGAAAGTGACCCGGCACACCGCGGGCATGCGGAGAAAGAAGTCGCGACCGAACACGACCGCCTGGTTCACAAGCTGGCAGAATTCGAGCTGCGCCAGTTTTTTTCCGGCGAAAACGATCGGGCGAATGCATTTCTCACCATTCATTCTGGCGCGGGCGGCACCGAGTCGTGTGATTGGGCCGACATGTTATTGCGCATGTACCAGCGCTGGATCGAGCGCAGCGGTTTCAAATCGCAGACCGTGGACATTCAACAGGGCGAAGAAGTCGGCATCAAATCGGTGACCCTATTGGTGACCGGTGAGTATGCGTATGGGCATCTACAAACCGAACGCGGCGTGCATCGGCTCGTGCGTATCTCGCCGTTCGATGCAAACAAACGGCGGCACACTTCTTTTGCCAGCGTCGATGTTGTTCCTGAAATTGCCGATACCGCACCGATTGAAGTCAATCCGGCCGATTTGGAGATCGACACCTTTCGCAGCGGCGGCAAAGGCGGGCAGAACGTCAATAAGGTCGAGACGGCCGTGCGGATCTTGCACAAGCCTAGCGGCATTGTGGTGGCCTGCCAGGCTGAGCGCAGCCAGGGACGGAATCGCGAGCTGGCGATGAAAATGTTAAAAGCAAAACTTTACCAACTCGAAGAAGACAAAAAACGCGCGGAGATGGAGCGGCAATATGGGGAAAAAGGTGAGATCGCATGGGGAAACCAAATCCGTTCGTATGTTTTTCAGCCATACCAAATGGTGAAAGATCACCGCACCGGAGCTGAAACCAGCAATGTTCAGGACGTGATGGACGGCGATATTGATATGTTCATCCAGGCGAAATTGCGCGGTGAGAAGAACGTGAAAGGGGAGGAGAAAGAGTTGTAGGCGCTCGCCGCGGCGAGCGCCTGGCGTTTGACACAAACGCCACTACAATCTCACGAGCCGCAGTTGAAAGCGCGCGTCGAATTCACCGCCGGTGTGCGCTCGGCAACAGGCAAGGCACGCGACTGCACGGCGTACCCGGCGGACGCGCGGAAATTCCTGGCGGCAATTTGGGCACCGATAAATAAAACGCGCCACGTACCGTCTTGCTGGAAACGGGAGATTATGACAGCGCTTTTCTCCGGTGATTCCAAGATCGCGACACGCCTCTTGCCACTCCTCGCCATGCGGGAGAACCCGGCGCCGCCCCGTGCGAAATTGAGCGAGAAGATGGGCCAGTTCATGGCGCAGAATGCGATCGATTTCGGCCGGATGCTCAAACAGCCGCGGATTTAGCGAAATGAGTTTCTGGCGATAATCAGCCCGGCCAGCGGATGTTTTGAGACGTGAATTCCATTCGACTCGAATGGCGCTGGCGAGTTTGCTCGCGCCCAGTTCGTACAGAATCTCGCGAGCTTTCGATTCAAGATCGACATCGTGGCTTGATCCAACGAGATGACCCTCACCAGGCGACTTCGTCGTCCGCCTCTCCCTCAGGGAGAGGATTGAGGTGAGGGCATCCTTGGTTTCGAACGCGAATTCGAGTTGCCTAAGCAACCGCATACTCGCTCTTTCGCGTCCGCAAACGTTCGACAATTTTCTGCACGGCGTCTCCGGTCGCTTTAATCTGGTCCGGGGTCGTCCATTTGCCTAACGAGAAGCGAACCGCCGAACGCGCTCTCTCGATCGGCAAACCCATTGCGAGCAAAACGTGCGACGCCACTACTGAGCCCACCATGCAGGCGGAGCCGCTCGATGCGCACACGCCTTCCAAATCGAGCGCGATAAGGAGCGTCTCCGAATCGAGCCCGAGCAAACTCACGTTCAACGTGTTTGCCAGTCGGGGCGCATCTGCGCCGTTCTGCTTTGCCTCTGGAACACTCTTTGAAATCCGCGTCCAGAGTTCATCACGCAATCGCCCTTCGCGCTCGTGTTCGCTCTCGCGCTCACGCAATGTCCATTCCGCGGCCGCTGCCATTCCCGCAATTGCAGCAACGTTCTCTGTCCCGGGGCGCCGCTCGTTTTCGTGCGCGCCGCCAAACATAATGGGTCGGATTGATAAGCCGCTCCGTAGAAAAAGGAATCCCGCGCCTTTCGGTCCATAAAATTTGTGCGCAGCGAAACTGGCGGCATCGACCAGCGAAAGATCCGTCTCGATTTTCCCAAACGATTGCACCATGTCGCTGTGCAGGAAAACGCCGCGCCCTCGGCAAATTCGCGAAATTTCGCGCATCGGCTGAATCACGCCCGTCTCATTGTTGGCGGTCATGATCGAGACAAGTGTTGTGTCGGGCCGAACTGCAGCGGCGAGCTGATCAAGATCGATTATTCCGTCACGCGACACATTCAACCACGTCACTTCGAAACCTTCATGCTTCTCTAAGTACTCCAGCGCATTCAGAACGGCGTGATGCTCCGCTTTGTTGGAGATGATATGTCCGCCGCGGGACGATCGACGCCGCGCAAGACCGAGCACAGCCAGATTACACGATTCCGTTCCGCCGCTCGTGAAAATGATTTCATGCGGCTTGATGTGCAGCAAGCCAGCCAGTTTATCGCGAGCATTATCGATGGCCGCACGCGCTTCGCGGCCTGCGGCGTGGACACTCGACGGATTGCCAAAATGCCGGTCGAGATAAGGCAACATCGCTTCGCGCGCCGCGTCGCACAGCGGCGTCGTTGCGTTGTAATCCAGGTAGATCATTCCGTGAACTCTTCGCGCGTGCTGGCTGGCCGTTTCTTTCGCTTCGGCACGATTCGTAGTTGTTTTTCTTCGTAATACACCAGCGAATCGGGCGGGACGCTTTGGACGAGAAAGACGTTGCCGCCAATGGTCGATCTGGCGCCGATCACGGTTTCGCCGCCCAGAATCGTTGACCCGGGGTAGATCGTCACGTCGTCTTCGACGGTTGGATGGCGTTTCCCGCCCTTTTTAATTCTGCCGTGCTCGTCCTTCTGAAAACTACGCGCGCCGAGCGTGACCGCGTGATAAAGCTTCACGCGCATGCCAATCTCCGTCGTCTCACCGATTACCACGCCGGTGCCATGATCAATGAAAAAATGCGAGCCGATTTTTGCGCCGGGATGAATATCAATTCCGGTGCGACTGTGCGCCCACTCGGTCATGATGCGTGGAATTAACGGCACCTTCTCGTAAAGGAGGTGTGCCATTCGATAAACCGCAATGGCTTCCAATGCCGGATAAGCGAGAATGATTTCCTGGTAGCTCGTCGCAGCCGGATCACCTTCGTAGGCGGCATCGATATCCGTCCAAAGCATTCGTCGCACCGACGGCAGCTCTTTAAAAAAAACGCTCAACACTTCTTCCGCCTTTGCTTCTGTAGCTTGGTCAGGCAGGATTTTGCCGAGGCTTCTACAGATTTCTGTTTTCAATCGGGCGTGCAAATGTCTGACGCGAATGCGCGTGGTGTCAGCCAGATCTTCGGAGCTCACCAGCGCTTCGCTGCGAAAACCGGGGAACATCAAGCTCATCAGTTCGGCGCATGCCGCTTCGATGGCGAGACGCGAAGGGAGAGTGGCAGCGGCGTCCAGGTAATTTATGCCGCCAGTTTCGCCATAGGTCTGAAGCAGTTCCTCAACCGCGTCACGGTTCGTCGAAGCCATCGCCTGAAATATGCTCTCGCTCGTCGGTGAACGAAAGAGAAAGTGTGTCCGCTCCGGGTAGCGCACGCCTCTCGCGTGTTGGTTTCGGCGTCGCGCCGAAACAGGCTTTTCTTTGAATCTCGTTGCTTTGGGATGACACGAAGTCACAAGAAAAGTTCGCGATCGCGAGGACGCGCTCGCCAACACGCGAGACGCGTGCGCTACCCAGGCCGCAGCGGGCACGCCCGGTTACGCCCCGCGCACGCTTAGCCATTGCAGGGCAAAGCGCGCGACTTCGCGCGAGTTTTTCAAATCCAGTTTGTCTTTGATATGCGCACGGTGGGTTTCCACCGTCTTCGGACTTAGATGCAATAGCTTCGCGATCTGACGCACTTCGTGGCCTTTGCCGATCAATTCCAGAATTTCGAGTTCGCGATCGCTAAGCCTTTCGACCGCGTCGGCCTCACCTTCAGCCTGGCGATGCGCGAATTGCGTGATCACCTGCGCCGCCATGGCCGGGCTGAGATAAGGACGTCCATTAAAAACTTCGCGGATGGCCTGGATCACGTTGGCCATCGCTTCATGTTTCATGACGTAGCCGTCCGCTCCGGCACGCAGCGCCCGCAACGCGTAAAGCGATTCATCGTGCATCGAGAGCACCAGAATCGGGAGCCTCCCAAATTCTGCGCGGATATTTTTGATGAGCTCAATGCCGTTGGCGCCCGGCAGACTGAGATCAACAATTATCAGATCAGGATTCAGCTTGCGGACCACGTCCATCGCTTCGGCGGCGTTGCCCGCTTCGCCGCACACGGCGAAAGACCCATCGGAATGAATCAATTGTTCAAGCCCTTTACGAAATAACGGGTGATCATCCACGATCACGATGCGTTTCGCGTCCGGTGGATCGCATTGAGGGTTCTTATTAGTCGAGCGCACAGATTTCATTTAAGGTGTGGACTGACATCACGGGAGCACCCACTGTGAGCATCAGTTCTCCCTTGATCCTCTTTTTAAGGGTTCGCTGCTCGGTGGCTGGTTAGATGTCGAAGATTTAGATCCGCAGCGGCTGGCGCCATTGCTGATTTCGCGGGCAATCGTCCTGACTGCCCGTTTTTTTGCTGACTGTGATTTGCGTGAGCCCGGCGCACCGTCCGGTAAATAACAGGAAATACACATCCCGCCTCCTTTCGCAGACTCAATTTCCAAACGGCCGCCCATCAATTGCGCCCGGTAATTCATGATGTGGAAACCGAGTCCTTGCCTGGGGCCCGACTCATTCGACAATCCAGTGCCGTCATCGATTACACGCAAAACCATTCCCCGTGGCGATCGTTCTAGTTTGATGACGATTTCCCGCGCTTGAGAATGTTTGTTCGCGTTGATGACCGCTTCGCGTGCGATGCGATAGAGCTGCGCTGCGGCTGCGTCATGCTCGAGACGAAATGAAGGTTTGACCTCCAGTCGGCAGGGTATCTTCCAGATTTCCCGATCTACCAAATCCTCCAAGGCTGTTATGAATCCGGCTGAATCGATATCAGCACGATGCAACGCGCGGGAGAGATTGCGCGTATCGGTTGCAGCATTGTTCACCAGCTCCGCGATTTTTTCGATGTCAGCTGCGTCAATAACGCGGTGGTTTCTTAGCCGTAGCGCCACCGAGCGAGCCATGAACGCGACGGCTGTGAGATGCTGGCAAAGCCCGTCGTGTAATTCCTGGCCCAGGCGTTGTTGTTCCCGGTCTGCAACAGCGAGGATTTCGCCTTCCAGTCCCTTGCGACGCTCGATTTCGCTTTTCAATTCGGCGTTTGTGAGGCTCAACGCTTTGGTGCGCTGTTCTACGAGTTTCTCCAGTAGTTGTTTCGAACGCTCAAGCTTGACCTCGGCGACTTTTCGCGCTGTGATATCGATGACGACGGCGATGGCCGATTGCACTTTGCCGTCAATCCCACGCACCCGCGACGCGCTCACGCTGCCCCAGACTGTCGATCCATCTTTACGGATGTAACGTTTTTCTAATTGGAACGGCCTGGCTTTGTTGATGAGTTGCCTGAACAGCTCGTGCGTCTTGCCCGCGTCGTCCGGATGCGTGAAATGACTCGTGTCGCGGCCGAGAATTTCCGATTCATCGTAGCCGATGATTTCGCAAAAGCGGCGGTTTACGAAATTAATGCGACCGCTGCGATCTGCGTGCGCCATGCCGGCGTCCGCCTGCTCGACAATCGTGCGGAGCTGTTCTCGCGATCGAGTCAGCGCTTCTTCTGCGCGTTTCCGCTGAGTAATGTCGGTGTTGGTTTCCAGAACGTAACCTCGCCGTCCGAATTCATCGCGATCGAGCGCCCAATGACTCATGACAACGATTTTGTCACCGTCCTTGCGTCTGTGAACGAGCTCTCCGCTCCAGCGACCATCGCGTTCGAGATTCTTGTAAATTTGCTCGAGTCGCTCGCCATGTTCCGTGTGCAATAATTTGTGTGTGACCTTGCCAAGGGCTTCTTCGCGCGAATAACCGTACAACTCTTCCGCCCCATGGTTCCAGTAAGTGATGCGGTCCCGGCTGTCGCGTACCAGGATCGCTTCGTTGCTAAGATCGAGCAGACGCGCTTGTTCCGCCAGGCGCCGCACCGTTTGTTTTTGTTTTGTGATGTCGCGGGCGATCTTGGAAACACCGACAATTTTCCCTTGGGAATCTTTGATTGGCGAAATAGTGAGCGAGACGTCAATCAATCGGCCGTCTTTTCGGCACCGCACAGTTTCGTAGTGGTCGATTGATTCGCCACGGCGAATCTTTCTAAGAATTTCTCTTTCTTCACTCTGCCGCTCTTTTGGAATTACCGTGAGAATCGATTTTCCAATGATCTCTTTCGGCTTGTATCCAAAAATGCGCTGGGCGCTTTGGTTCCAGTCTGTGATGATCCCGTTTAAATCTTTCGCCACGACCGCGTCGTGCGATGATTGGACGACAGCGGCCAACCGCATGGCCGCGATGTCGACGTGCTTGTGGCCGTTCATGTCAGTACACAGCTCCCGCGTTGAACCGGCTTTTTTGCTCGCACTGACGCCGTGTGGATTTCTTCTCATGGTCGCGTTCCTAAAATCGCGGCCGGACTTGGCAGGCGATGCCTTGAACTTGCGCCTCCTGTTACGGGTGACTTTCGTTTTGTTCATAGGCGGCGGCACAAATCCAGGAAGGCTTGGAACGAATGGCAGATACTACGCCAGTCGCATCTAAAGGCAAAGATGTGACGGCGGAAAGCCATCTCAAACTTTTGCGCGAGATCTTGGGCCGGATTTAATGGTAGGGACGTCGCATTCTCGATTGTGACACGTAGCGGCGGTCTCCGATAGCCGAACGAAAGGGTGCGACGCTACAGGAAAACCGCCAAAAAGAGAAATTCGATTGAGAGATACATCACGCCGGCATGCGGGAACCGAAGTACCAAAGGGGGGGGTGTAAGTTATGCAGAAATGGCTAGAGGAGATAAACACAAACGAACAGCGAGTGAGTATTCCTGAGCGGGGCCAAGATGGGAACAGTTGGATCAACATTCTGCTGAGCATCTGGGTGATTGTCTCACCGTTTGTGCTCGCGTTTCATTCTTCAAAGGCGATCTGGAACAACGTCGTCGCGGGCGCTGTGGTGGGCATTCTTGCGCTCATCCGTTGGAGCATGCATCAAACGGGATGGGAGTTGGCTAAATCTGATTTTAGGAATGTGGCTCGTTATTTCGCCGTTCGTGCTCTTTCTCAGCGCAGCTGCGATGTGGAATAACGTTATTCTGAGAATTATCATCGCCGCGTTTGCGCTGACCAACACGTATTCCAAAGTGTCCGCCGAGACATAGAGCTCACCGAAAAGACGGTGTTGTCTTCAAAGTCCGGTCGCCGCGGCGACACGGATTCGTCCCACGGCGAGCTTTCGGGGATTCATATAGCGCGACCGCGTGCTCTCATGATCGGTGCCGCTTCTCACGAAGGAACCATCACCGACTAATGGCGGCGATGCGTTCTTCGATCAGATCGCGTTCAACTTCCCAGTACCTGAGCGACGACAGGAGAAGCCTGTCAATTTCCTCAGCCTGGGCAGATTCATTATCATCCAGCGTTTCCGGCTGCAACGTCTCCGAACGTTTGCTTAATTTTCGCGGTGTGCGTTTCAACTTCAACGTTCGCCACCTAGCGTGCTTCGGTCTTGGTGCTTCCATCAACCATTCTCCCCTCGTTAATCCCTTGTTGTTGATGTGTTCGTATCACAATGCGGTGGCGGTCGTGCCAAAATCATTCGGCAGCTCGCACTCAGGAAGGCCACGCAGACCGGAAACTTCTGCGCGAGATTTCGCGCTGGGACTTAGGACGGCGGGAGGGACGTCGCGCTACGGAGTCAGCTCGCAGCGCGCTGGCCGGCCCTGCGGCTTCACTCGGCGGACGCAGGCCAGCCAAATATTGCGCATCGAACGCGCGGAGAGCCGCCGTAACAGTAGGCCCGATCCCAACGATCCCTTCTTCCATGCTTGGCACGAGCAACGCGATCCAAAGTTCGCTGCGAAAAAGTAATCGAGGACGGCGCACGGCGGAGGGACTGCCGGAATGAATCGCGCAATAAAGTTCCATCTGTTCCATCGCCGCCGCTGCGTGGTCCGTCACGCGGCGTCTCCGCGGAATGTGACTGTTGTTTTTCTTCATTGCGTCTAGGAAACGCACGCCTCGGTGGGGTTGGATGTGGTTTTTTGGCCGTAGCCGGGATTAATCCGTCGCTTCGGCCTAATGGCGAAAGCCGATGCCTCGCCTTGGCGACACCCATCATTAACACCTCGCTTTAGCGAGGTGACACATGGGGACCGAGAGATAAAACCGCTGAAGCGGTTGCGACAGCAATTGAACTTCGGGCACCTCGCTAAAGCGAGGTGTTAATGAGATCAATAGAGAGCAGAGCAAAAAAAAGAATGAGCAACGCGCTCGCAGTTTTTCACAGCGTAGGAAGCTGCGTTCATAGTGATAAGGTTTTCACCGATACGCGAATCCACCGCGCGCCCGATTGTGCGATCACTCACGGGGAACATATGATGTTTAGCCATGCCGTTATCTCCTCCAGTTATATTGTCCGATGCAGATAAACTGGATGTGCTGCGCCGGCTCGATCAATTTCGCCAATGGCGTTCACTCGATGAGAAACGTTTCTGCCTTGTTTGTGGCAAAATCATTACCGGCCGGCAAATCCAGGTAGAGGACGGAACACGCGGCAACGGGCCGTTACGGCTTAGTTGTCCTACGGAGCGTTGCAACTCAATTCCGATGGATTGGGTACTGCCTACGGATGAGATTCTCGCGAAGGTGGAGAGGATGGTTGCCGAAGAACGCGAAGCTGCAGTAACGACTTCCGTTAGTCGCGGCAACGGAGGGCACGAGCCCAGCAATGGTGGACACAACGGGATCGCATCGCGATTGCGCGAGTTCGCGTTCCATTTCAAGCGACGTTCGTAAAGCTGTCCCCTCCAACTCCTGCGGGCCTTAGCCCTGGGCGGGCCCGCAGACTCCACCATCAGCAATACCAGCGGTTGCTAATCGGCAGATGTGACCTCGTAGGATTTTATCCGATCACACAATCATCCAGCGAATCATCCACCGCCCCGATTGTGTTTTCGATTCAATGAGCAGACTGCTTTTGCATTATGATCACGCATCTCAAACTCGATGATCGCCTTTCGATCCTGCGCGCTGAAGATCGATTTAGAACCTGGAACTCGCTCGATGACGAGCGTGTTTGCATTATCTGCAAAAGAAAATTTAAGGGCCGCCAGGTGGAAATCCGCCGTTTGGGCAATCGCAAGTATCGGCTGCACTGTCCAACTGAAGGCTGCAATTCAAGGCCACATTTGTGGATCTATCCGACAACGCCGCTGGTCTCTCACGTAGTTGAAGCAGACTGGTGGTATTCTGCCAGTAAAAAACAGGAACGCCGCGCGCCTGAGTCGATGCTAGGGGCACGCGTTCAACGCGTATGATCGACTCCACCCTTGATCAGCCCGGAGTAGCATCAGTGCCGGACGAGGTTCTGATGAAAGATATTTCGCTCCGCCGTCACGAAGCGCTTACCGAGTTGTATGGACGGCACAGCAAGAGATTGCGAGCGACAATTGATGGCGTTGTTCATGAAGAGTCCGAAGCTGACGATGTTTTACAGGAAATTTTCCTCCAGGTTTGGAAAGAGGCCGGTCGTTACTCATCCAAAGCAGGTAAGCCGCTCGGATGGATGGTGACCATAGCTCGCCGTCGGGCGATCGATCGACTGCGCCGGCGCCAGGCTTATTCTCGCGCGCGAGAGCGCTATGAGCAGCGAGTCATGCACGACTCGCATGGCCCGCGTCGCGACGCAGCCGAAGCATTGGTTTTGAATGATCTCCGCCATTTCTTGAAGAAAAGCATCCGGGCGTTGCCTCGATTTCAGCGCGAGGCAGTGGAATTGTCCTTTTTCATGGGGCTGAGCCACAGAGAAATTGCTGCCGCAACGCGTGCTCCGCTTGGGACAGTGAAAACGCGACTCGAGCTGGGCTTGCAAAAACTGACTCATGCGCTAAGACCGCTGCGGCACAAAGTGTAACACGGTGGAACTTAATTGTGCCGTCTCATTAACACGCTGCTTTAGAAGAGTATAAGGTGCATAACAGGTACTCATAACCGCTTTAGCGGTTTTGAGTGCGGTAAACAAAATCCCTGAAGTGGTTGAATTAGGAACTGTGCTCGGTGCGCCTCGCTGAGTATTGCGTTTAGCGCTAAGAGCGCTGGCTCAATCTAAGCCTGGGGCATCGCCCCAGGAAATTGGATTGAAATTACGGGTGAGTGCTGAAGGCGCGACTCATAACGTTCGTGATACGCACTTTCAGCGCTGAGGGCTTCTTGGGGTTAATACCTGGGGCGTTGCCCTAGGCTGACCTGAGCAGAGCGCCGTTGGCGCTAAACACATACCTTGCGACGCGAGGTGTTAGAAAAGCAACCGATCGCGAATCGCCGGGGATCTTTAGCGCAATAAAACAACCAGCAACACGATCAAGAGAATAAGGCCAAAGCCGCCGCTAGGATAATATCCCCAGCCTGCGCTATACGGCCACGTGGGCAACGCGCCGATTATTAACAACAACAGGATCAAAAACAGGATGTAACGCATAGGTTAATTCTTTCTCCTTGAATCGCATCTGAACACGCGCTGCGCGCAAATTTGCATCTCGAAGAAAACTCATCCGCCAAAAGGCTCGCCTGGTGCGGTAACGACTATGGAGAAGGTGAAGTATTGATGTTTACTTCAGTTTTCTCCTTCTTAGTCTCCGTGGCTGGATTTACCACCGTAGTCTCTTTTTTCTGTTCAGGTGGATTTATCACGGTAGTATTACTTTCTTTCTTCTCCGCAGGCGGATTTGTGACCGTTGTTTCCTTTTGCTCACAAGCCGCCAGCAGCGCCAGGCTGGCGAGTAGGCAGATATATTTCTTCATACAACTGAATCGTATTACAGCGCCGGGAGTGACGCCTTCATCAATGAAAATTAAGCACCACAAAAGGAGGCGCGTAGTTTTGAACTACCGCTCCCTCCAGAGAACGGACGCGCGACTCCAATCGTTTTGCGGAGATCGCACCCGTTCAGATGGCGCGTAATAGCACAAGGATTATTATAATCACGAAAATCAAGCCAAGTCCGCCGCTGGGATAGTAGCCCCAGCCTCTGCTGTACGGCCAGGCAGGCAGCGCTCCAATTAGCAGAAGAATCAGAATAATTAATAGAATTGTGCTCATAAGATTTTCCTTAGCTCACATCGTTTCCTTCGTTTGTTTCCCCTCAGAGAAAACGCATCTCGCAATGACTTCGGATTTGTTAGGTTAAAAAAAACGCGCGCAGCAGTTGATTGATGCGATTCTTTTCTGAGGGAGGTGAAAAGATGCTACGTTGGGCCTTAATCTTTTTGATAATCGGGCTGGTGGCGGCGATGTTTGGATTCACCGGCATCGCTGCTGCAGCTGCGGGAATTGCCAAATTTCTGTTCTTCCTGTTCCTGGTGGTTTGCCTGGTCTTCTTTATTCTCGGCGTATCGGCAGGCAGACACGTCCCCTAACGCTCCGAGTGCAGTAGGTTTGAGAGGCGTGTCAGGCCATGCGCTCGCTGTCGTGCATGATGTTTTGAAACACCGCAGTGAGCGATTCCAATTGAGGGAAAATTTCAGTGCGCCAAAGACGGGAATTTAAGCGTTCGGTCCCAATTGCACGCAATCTGCTTTGGCTCTTGGCAATCTTGATTGTTTTTGGCACCGTCCTTGTAATTAGGAGCTGCACGTAGAAAGAGCGAGTATCAAAAAGAATACGGTTCTTGAACGCACGGCTGTCCTGCGTTCTACTTCGGCTTCAATACTTCCAATCTTTGGAAGGGCTGAATCAAACTGAAAGCCAACTTAAAATGCTGGCTCTCGTTGCGACCGTGACCGGCATCTCGAACGAATTCATAATCGGTGTCGTTTGAAAAAGCGCGTGGCTTTTTACAAACGGAAATCATTCCCTGCGACGGAAGAAAGCTCGCATTGGGAAAATAAGGGAATCATTAGATGCGAATTGGTAGCACCTCTTTATGAAAGCGTGCCTCCAAAACATTATGGAGGGACGGAGAGAATCGTTTCTTATCTCACCGAAGAATTGGTTCGAGCAGGACACGAAGTGACTCTGTTTGGCAGTGGAGACTCAGTCACAAACGCAAGGCTCATTGCGCCCTGCCGCCGGTCGCTTCGTAAAAACGAGCGGTGCAAGGATCCCGTCGCCAGCGAAGTCATACTGATAGATCACGTAGTTGAGCATGCCGGCGAATTTGATCTCCTTCATTTCCACACAGGTTATCTTCATTTTGCAATCTCTCGTCACCTGCCAGTTCCGCATGTAACGACCTTACACGGGCGTCTCGATATCCCGGATTTGGTCCCTCTTTATCAGCGTTTTCGCGATGTGCCGGTCATCTCGATTTCCAATGCGCAGCGCGCTCCGTTACCATGGGCAAATTGGCAGGCGACCGTTTATCATGGATTGCCGAAACTCCAATTCCGGTTTTGTGCTGGCGGCGGAGATTACCTCGCATTTCTCGGGCGAATATCTCCAGAAAAGCGAGCCGACAGAGCGATCGAAATCGCGAAGCGGACAGGAATGCCACTCAAGATTGCCGCCAAGGTCGATCCGGTGGATAGACGCTATTTCAAACGTGTTATTGAGCCCCTGCTAAATAACCCTCTCGTAGAATGGGTGGGGGAAATCACCGATCAGCAGAAGAATGAGTTTCTGGGAAATGCCTTTGCCCTGCTCTTTCCCATCGATTGGCCAGAGCCTTTTGGTCTGGTCATGATTGAGGCGATGGCGTGCGGCACTCCCGTGATCGCCTACGACAGCGGATCTGTTCCTGAGGTGATGAAACACGGAGTAACAGGCTTCATCGTAAGCGACGCGGATGAGGCGGCGGAAGCAGTTGGCCGCGTTCGCAATCTTAGTCGGGCACATTGCCGAGAAGTTTTTGAGAAGCGCTTCACAGTTGGGCGCATGGCAAATGATTACATGAATGTGTACGAGCGGATGTTACACCGGGGAGCGACTTATGCTTGCGCTTGAGTCGTCTCAGCAAAAAGCGGCCAAAGCTGCACGGAGAAAGCGCTGAGCCGAGACAAGTTGGGTTCGACTGCAGTTGCGGCCCCGCTCAGGCGTGCACACGACTCAATTCTTCAGCGCCGCGAGGACGCTTTAGTCGTCATATGAATGATTTACGCGGGCGTCTTCTGACGCGCGTTTCGTGGATTTGGAGGTCTTTTTCTTTTTTCCACTCGCGGATGCTGATCCTTGGTCCTTATCATTCGACAACGAGGTTGTCGCGTCTTCCTGCGTCGTGCAGAGGCACCTTAGCCGTGCGTAAACGAACCTTTGAACCTAACGTTGGCGGGAATTGCCAAGTTCCTATTCCTTCTATTCCTGGTGATGTTCATCATCTTTGCGATTTTCGGCTGGAGAGGCAGAGGAGTTCCCTGATTAACGGAACTCCCTCGGTTCAACCCGTACAAATCGAGAAACGAGATTTCTCTTCGGTACGATTCTTATTCGTGTGAAGGAAGGGATTTAGCCGATTTCGGCAATCGGTTTCGCTGGGAGCCGCGAATCAGTTAGTAAAATGCCTGAAACGGCGGAAGAACTTTGTCAGCGGCCCGATGTACGCAAGGAGCTCGTCCGCGCAAGCGGGCAGAAGCCGGCTGCAAAAGTCAAAGCGAGAACTAGCGACAAGTTCTGGTTTGTCACGCACGCGCTGATCATTATCGGCTGCGCTATTCTCTACTTTCTCCTGTGGGCAAAATTGGTCCCGCTGCCCAAAGAGCACCTCGACATCATTGGGCGTGTCCTACGGGCGGTAGCATTGACCGTTATCGTTCTCGCGGTCGCCCAAGCAATTTCCATTTATGCAATCGGCCGAATTGAAGACGCGACGACGCGCTTCACTCTCAAACGCATTGAGCATTTAGTCGTAGCATTGGCAATCGCAGTGATCGCGGTGTCGATCTTGTTTGTTAATTGGTATCCCGCACTTACTGCTCTGGGAATCGGCTCGATCATCATTGGACTCGCTGTCCAGACCCCCATGAAGAGCTTTATTGCGTGGATCTATATTCTTGTCCGGCGCCCGTATCAGGTCGGCGATCGCGTCAAGATTGGGGACGCCACGGGAGACGTTATCGACGTCGGCTATCTCGACACGACCCTGTGGGAATTCGGCGGGGAGTACCTTTCAACCGATCATCCCTCCGGGCGCGTGATCCGTTTCCCAAATGAGAAAGTTCTCGACACGATGGTCCGGAATTACTCGTGGCCTCTGTTCCCGTACGTCTGGAACGAGATCAAATTTCAGATCGCATATCAAAGCGACTTGCAATTCGTCGCCGAAACGATGCAACGGATCGTGGAAGAAGAATTGGGCGAGGAGATGGTGAAACGTGTGGAAGTTTATCGCGAACTACTGGCGCGCACCCCGGTCGACGAGCTGGAAGTCCGTTCCCGACTTCGAGTGATTTTTCGCGTGGATGAAGCGACATGGCTTGACGCAATTGTGCGTTATATTGTGCCTCCCCGCGAAGCCGGCGCTGTAAAGACCCGGCTAATCCCCAAACTATTGGCGGCGCTCAATGAGCAGCCGGAGCGTGTCATGTTCCCCAAAGGGGATGCCCGTTGATACCGGTGAATTTTCATGCCGAGCGAAATTTCCGAACCGGTTTAGCGGCGACAAACGAGGCAACTGATCGTCGTCCCGCAGGCGATATATGTATTGCTATGACAAAACTGGGATTCAAAGGCAGTTGGAACGAAGCAAAAGGCAAGCTGAAACAGAAATACGGGCAGTTGACCGATGACGACCTCGCATTTGCCGAAGGGAAAGAGGATGAATTGCTAGGACGACTCGAACAAAAATTGGGCAAGACGAAGGAAGATCTGCGAAAGGAAATCGGGAACCTGTAAGTCCGGGCAGCGGCCACATTGGCGCGCAACGCTTCGGCGTTACAAGTTCCGAACTTGTGATATATTCCGGGGATGCAAACGCCAGAAATCATCGCATATCTGAAAACCTATTGTGGCTGGAGCGCCGGTGTGCGCGCCGTGCTGGCCAAATATAATCTTCCATACACTGAAAAGGACATTATCCAGAATCCGGCGTTCCGCTGGGAAATGGAGACCAAGAGCGGACAACCGCTTTCGCCCTGTGTCGAAATCAACGGGCATATGCTCACCGACATTAGCGGCGAGGAAGTCGAGCGGTACTTGATCGATAATAAACTCGTCCAGCCGAGTGACGCTGCAACCGATGTTCCGACCAACGCGCCCTGCGCAAACGAGCAACACGAGGGCGTCGTGAAGTTGAATTTGTAGAACGTTGGAGTGTTGAAGAGTTGAAGCGTTACAGCGATCTTCCGCTTCAACGCTTTAACGCTTCAACAATGAAATTCTTCGCCCGCCTCCGCTCCAGGAAAAGAAGCGGCAGCCGCCTTTTCCGCTACGGTTGGAAAGTCACTCTGCTTGTCTTGCTGGCGGGCGCCGGCTTCGCCGTCTTCCTCTTTTATGGGACGTGGGCGCAAACCTTCGACATGAAGAATGTCGGCGAAATGCCGGAGCGAAACACCGTTTACGATGTCGATGGAAAAATCTACAGCCGCCTGGCTGGCGCAAATCGCCTTAAGGTTTCCCTGAGCGAAGTCTCGCCGTTTTTCATCAATGCGGTGCTGGCGCGCGAGGACGCGCGGTTCTACGAGCACAAAGGGGTTGATTGGCGCGGGATTTTGCGCGCGTTGGTTCGCGATATTGCAAGCGGCTCAGCCAAGGAAGGCGCCAGCAGCATCACCCAGCAGCTTGCCCGAAACAGCCTTCCACTCGGGGGCCGCACGCTTAGCCGGAAAGTGCTCGAAGCGATGGTGGCATTTCGGATCGAACATCAGTTCACCAAGCAGCAAATTCTCGAGCTTTATGTAAACCGGATTTATTTCGGTACCGGCTGTTATGGAGTCGAAACAGCCTCGCAAGCTTACTTTAGCAAAAGCGCATCGAAGCTGAATCTCTCTGAAGCCGCGATCCTTGCAGGTCTGATCCGAAGTCCAAATCGTTTTTCGCCGTTAAAAAATCCACAAGGCGCGGTGGCGCAGGGCAATGTTGTCCTAGATCGCATGGTCGCGTTGAAAAAAATTACGCCAGCGCAAGCCCAGGAGGCGAGGATCGCAAAAATTACTCCACATCCCAAACGTTTGCCCCAGATCCAGGAGAATGACGCGATGGACGCCGTACAACGTGCTTTGAGTCCGTTGTTAACGCAGGACCAGATCGATAATGGCGGCATGTCGATCTATACGACGCTCGATCCTGCCGTGCAAAACGCCGCGCAGGACGCACTGGAGAAACAACTGACCAAAATCGAACATCAATCCAATTTTCATCATCCACTCAAAGCGGATTACAAACCGCCCGAGAACGGGGAAGGGGATTCGTCCATGCCTTACCTCGAAGGCGCGGTGGTCGTGATCGACAATGCCAGCGGCGGCATTCGCGCACTGGTCGGCGGACGCGATTACGCGCAAAGCAAGTTCAATCGGGCGATAGCTCCCACAAACCGGCAGGTTGGCTCAGCGTTCAAACCGTTCGTTTACACTGTCGCTTTCAGCCACGGGTTGTTGCCGGGCGCTGCGATCAGTGATGGCCCGATTCAACCTGGCGAAATTGATGGCGCGGGAAATTGGTCGCCTGCAAATTCCGACGGCACCTATGGCGGCACCATGCCCTGCTCCTACGGCCTCATACATTCGCGCAACACCATGAGTGTGCGCGTTGGCCAATTCGCTGGACTCGACGCGGTGCAAAAGGTTGCTAACGACCTCGGTGTTTCTCAGAACGTTCCGCATGGCCCTGCGATCTACATCGGCTCATTTGAGACGAACCTGAAAGATCTGACCGCTGCGTACTCCATTTTTCCCAATGCCGGTGTGCGCAAACAGTCTTACATCATCGAGCGCATTGACGATCAGCGGCACAAACCGATTTATCTCGCCGCGCACATCTCTACGCCGGCGCTGGATCCTAGCGCAGCCTGGATGACTTCGCAGGTGATGGAAGAAGTTTTGACCAAGGGCACTGCCGCCAGTGCGCGGTCACTCGGCTTCAAGTTGCCTGCGGCAGGTAAGACCGGCACCACCAACGATTACAAGGATGCGTGGTTTGCAGGTTACACCAGCACGCTTACCTGCGGCGTCTGGGTCGGATTCGATCAGCCGACAACGATCATTCCACATGGTTACGGCGCCGCTCTGGCATTGCCAGTCTGGACACAGGTAATGAATAAAGCTGCACAGCATTATCCGGCCGAGCCGTTGCAACCGACCATGCCGATCCAACACGCCACGGTCTGTTCGATTTCCAATCAGCTCGCCACGACCGGATGCATGGGGGCCGGCACCGCTTACGACATCGATTTGCCTGCCGACAAGGTGCCGACTGCTGCCTGCCAGGTGCACGGCGGCGAGCAATGGCCGTTTGCACAGCAATTTCAGGGGCTGCCTCAAAAAGCAGGAACTTTGCCGGGCCGGCTGTTTAAATCATTCCGCAGACTTTTCGGCGGACAATAACGGAAGAGAATCATTCTTGCGATCGCCCAGTTGTAGCGGCGCTTGTGTCAAGCCAAGGAAACTAATCAGGCGTTTGATACAAACCCCTGCAGACCGGCCTCGCCTCCGAGCCTTCGCTGATTCTACCTTCCACAAACCAGCTTGCCGCCAGCGGTGATAAAACGCAGTAACGTCTGATACGACGCCTAGGGGTCGGTGGAAAACGGCATCCTCCAAACGATTAGAGTTGCTGTGTTGTCATCCACCGCAGCGAAGAACGACTCCACCGCATTAATGTTCACTGTTGACACGTTCACTGCTAACCCAAATGAACCGCCCTCTGCGGGATCGATTGAGAGTTGCGTAACAAACTGGCCTTGCTTGGTGAACTCGACATACTCGCTAGGCAGGTGCGGGTTGGGATTAATCACGTCGCTGTTCGAAACGATCAAATGACCGTTCGGAGCCTCTGCCATGGCGAGCGCACCGTGCAGGTGAGTAGCATCTGCGTAAATAACCGTGCCTTTGCCTCCGCTGCTGTTTCTCGTCCTTGGGCTCTGAACCGAAAAGACGGCGTTATCTGCTGTGGACGCCACATAAAGCACATCGGTGGTCGGATCGTATACCAAGCCGGTGGGCCCAACCTCAAAGGCAGCCGGATCACCCCTGTGTGCGTACCCGGATGCGATCACGGTCGTGCTC